>Ga0105104_10002526_pt1 | contig 13331 bp, 11 predicted proteins | sample PPLLaktember2015_3_FD_87034 | JGI IMG/M metagenome (GOLD analysis project Ga0105104, IMG submission 87034) | Freshwater sediment microbial communities from Prairie Pothole Lake near Jamestown, North Dakota, USA - PPLs Lake P7 Core (6) Depth... | ecosystem: Environmental > Aquatic > Freshwater >...
AAATTACGAGTGAGATTCGCGGACCGATAGCCGTTCGCATCCGCGCTTCAGTTGCACCCTGGAGTCATGTCCGCCCGATGGGGGAGGATATTGTGGCAACACAGTTGGTTTTGCCTGCGGGTCGCGTTTTACGTGCAGTGGATTTGGGCGCCATCGCGGCGGCAGGACACCAGGAGATCAAGGTTGCGCGCAAGCCGAAAGTTGCGATCCTCCCAACAGGGACAGAACTTGTCCCCATCGGCAGCAAACTTAAGGCGGGTGATATTCTCGAGTACAACTCCCTCGTTCTAGCGGCGCAGATCAAGTCCATGGGTGGGGAGCCGACTCGTTACCCAATCATCAAAGATGACTTTGCTCTGATTCTAAAGAGTCTACAGGAAGCTGCCCAGGAACATGACCTTATCCTGCTTAATGCAGGTTCGTCAGCCGGTGCCGAAGATTTCTCAGCGAAGGTCGTTGAGAAGTTAGGTCAATTGCTTGTACATGGTGTTGCCGTTCGTCCGGGTCATCCTGTGATATTGGGATTGGTGAGTCAGGAATCGGGAATCGGGGAGGGTGGGACCGAAACGACTCCCGAATCTCGAATATCGATTCCCGTTGTCGGTGTCCCCGGCTATCCCGTCTCTGCGGCGTTGACGGTGGATATATTTGTTGAGCCTGTCATTGCTCAATGGCTTGGACGAAGGCCGAATGAATTACCAACAGAAACGGCGATATTAACCCGCAAAGTTGTTTCCCCTCCCGGAGATGATGATTTCATCCGTGTGGCGGTTGGAAAAGTGGGAGACAAGCTGCTTGCCGCACCGTTATCACGCGGCGCGGGAGTGATCACTTCACTTGTTCAAGCCGATGGACTCGCTCTCATTCCGCGCGGCGCCCAGGGATTGGAAGCAGGTGATCCGGTAAAAGTTCATCTCTATAGCAGCCGGCTGGAGATAGAGCGAACGATATTTTGTATTGGTTCCCATGATCTCACGCTCGATCTCATCTCTCAATTTCTTGCAGAACATGATCGCAGGCTTGCCTCAGCCAACGTAGGCTCACAAGGTGGCTTGCTTGCACTCCAGCGCGGCGAGGCACATCTTGCGGGTTCCCATCTTCTGAACCCCGAAACTGGCGAATATAACATTTCGTATATTCGCCAGTATATGCCGAAAATTCCTGTTAAGGTGATTGCACTGGTAAATCGGGATCAGGGTTTAATGGTGAAGCGGGGGAACCCGATGGGCATAGAAAGCCTGCGGGATCTTACCCAGCCCAATGTCCGGTTTGTGAACCGCCAGCGCGGTGCGGGAACACGTGTGCTGCTTGATTATCATTTGAATTTAATGACAATCTCACCGGAGCGGATTGTCGGCTATGGTCAAGAAGAGTATACTCATCTCGGCGTTGCAGCCGCTATAGCATCTGGTCGGGCAGACTGTGGGTTGGGAATTGCCGCGGCGGCGCAGGCATTGGACTTGGATTTTATTCCGTTATTTCAGGAGCGATATGATTTAGTGGTACCGAAGCAATTTGCAGAAGGCGAGCTACTTACGCCTCTTTTCGAACTTTTGAAGGATCGCCGATTTCGAGAAGCTGTAGCTCAATTGCCTGGATATGACGTGTCCGTAATGGGCACTATTGTTTTGGAGGATTAGATGACCGAAGCCTTGATCATAGATGACAACCGTGCGACCGCCGATGCACTATGTCAGATGATAAACGTTTTAGGATTCAAAGCACGTGTAGCGTATGGTTCAAGTCCTGCAATATCACTGTTGCGAACTGGTTTTAAACCCAGGTTTATATGCCTTGACATCAATATGCCGGGATTAGATGGAACCGAGATCCTTGCTTATCTGCGCCGCGAGCCGCATCTGGTCCTTGTTCCCGTTTTTGTGATCACATCCGACGACCAGCCTGAGACACGCAAAAAGGTGATGCGGCTGGGTGCGAATGTGATGATCATCAAACCAGCCACTATCGATGCCCTGGAGGATGCGCTGAGGAAAGTGAAAGTTCTGACGCAATAGTCAATTGTCCCAAGTCTCTAACCGCCATTTACAGCGTGCCGCGCTAAATCCGATATTCATCTACAAGAAGAATTTCACATTTACTTGTGACCCCCACAGAGGATTTCAGGAGCGGCAATCAGTGGCGGTTATTATTGTTAGAGTGGAAATTAGAGAGAATAGGTGCGGATGATGAAAAAGATTCTTCTGCTAATAACGATAAATACATTGATACTGGCAACTTGTAGCATGGAAGGGAATCCAGCTGCTGTCGAAGATAATTCGACACCGGCGCCGGTCCCTGCCGAGTATGCCGGACTGACCAATCCTTTCGGCGCTGAGGCTGCCGATCAGGGTGCGCAGATCTTCGCTACAAATTGTGCCATGTGCCACGGACCGCAAGGTCATGGTGATGGACCAGCAGGAGGGTCTCTGGACCCCAGACCCAAAGATTTGGCAGAACTTCAGGTGAAAGTTGGCGACGATTTCCTTTTCTGGCGTATTCATGAAGGCAAGCCGGGCACCTCCATGGTCGCGTGGAAGGGAATTCTTAGCGATGAACAGATCTGGCAAACTGTTTCCTTCATTCGTACATTGAAATAATATAAGAATTTTGTTATGCAGCGCGACATGGTGGTGCGTTGTTTTTTATTTGACGTTATAATATCCAATTGAGGAGACCAACTCATGCCACTTCCCGCAGGGATTCCCGCGCCGGATTTTATTTTGCTTGATGATACAAATACCCCGCGTAAATTATCTGATTTTCGCGGGCGGAATGTAGTGCTGTATTTTTATCCCGAGGACGATACGTCGGGTTGTACAAAAGAAGCCTGTCATTTCCGCGATGATTATTCTGCCTATGAACAGGCAAATGTAGCGATCCTTGGTGTGAGCCCTGATGATGTCAAATCCCATGTGAAGTTCAAGAAGAAATTTAATTTACCGTTCCCACTCCTGGCTGATGTTGGGCATAAGATCTGCGATATGTATGGGGTGTGGGGACCGAAAAACTTCATGGGTAGGGAGTATGAGGGAGTTCTTCGCACAACTTTCCTGATTGATGAGAACGGGAAGATTGTAAAGGTATTCGAGAAGGTGCGTCCCGCGGAACACAGCGCGGAAGTCCTTTCGGCGTTGGGAGTGGCGAATTAATCGGTAGCAATTTTCGGTTTTGTTGGGAGCGGATCTTCATCCTTGTGAATTTCGTGACAAATATCAGAAAGTTTGGATATTAAGACGGTTTTGGACTCGGGTGGGCCCAAGTGAAAATTGAGGAGAGAGAACGTATGCGACGACATTTTGTCATCGTGGGAATTTTGGTCATCGTAATGGCCGTTCTCACTTATGTTGGCCTGGATTCTGCGGGACTGATGCCTGTAGAGGCAAGTACGCAGGCTACCCAGATCGATTGGATGTGGAATCTCGAAGTGATTGCCATGTCCTTTCTTTTTGCTCTGATTGTCGTTCCATTGGTTTATAGCCTTGTCGTGTTTCGCCGCCGGAAGGGTGATACGACGGATGCAGAGCATATGGAGGGAAATACCAAACTTGAGATCACCTGGACGATCATCCCATTATTCATTGTGATGGCTTATGCCTATTTGGGCGCAATCAACTTGGCTGAGACGCGTAGGGTTGATCCCGAAGCGACGGTGGTGAAAGTGACAGGCTTGCAATGGTCATGGACGTTTGAATACCCGGCTGTTAACGGATTAACGGTTGTCTCAGATGAACTGCATCTGCCTGTTGGGAAGCAGGTTCTTCTGCGGATGACGTCCAATGATGTGATCCATTCCTTCTGGGTGCCTGAGTTTCGCGTCAAACAGGATCTTGTGCCGGGTCGCATCACCGAATTGCGGATCACGCCGACCCTGGAGGGAAATTACAAGGTTCGCTGTGCCGAACTGTGTGGGACGTCACACGCATTTATGGAAAAGCCTGTGATCGTTTCTTCACAGGCGGACTATGATGCCTGGATGGCAGATCAGTTGGAACTTGCCGAGGTAGCTTCCCAGACTCCTGAAGGGCGCGGCCAGGCTCTGGTTGCGGCAAATGGCTGCGCAGCCTGCCATTCAACCAATGGCTCGACCGGGATTGGTCCAACCTGGTTTGGTTTATTTGGTTCCCAGGTGGAACTAACGGATGGAAGTGTTGTGACTGCTGATGAAGACTACATTGCCGAGTCGATCAAGGCACCACAGGAGAAAATCGTACATGACTTTGAGACACAACTGATGCCAACGTATGGTTTTAATGATGAACAAATCGCGGATATCGTCGCGTATATCAAAACGCTGAGATGATTTGCGGAGGATGACGATGAGAAATACGAATCCTATTTGGAAAGGGTTGTTGCTTTTAGTGGTGGGGGGCGTTGTGGGCTATGGGATTGGCTTGGGGCTCGATTTGTTGGTGTCGAGATCCCTGAATTTTAACGGTTCCGTTGCATCTGCTTTCGCACTACTGGTGGCTGTAACGGCTTTCTTTTTTGGCTTGTATGGTTACCACGGAATCACCCGCGGACTGGCTTTTCAAGTTGTTGGTACGTTACTGGGCGGATTCTTCGTGAGTGGAATCCGCGCGCTGGTGGGAAGCGATATCATTTTTGGTACGTTCTTCTTTAGTGAACCGGCCTGGGTGTTCGGAGCATTGGTGGGTGTTCTTGCCTTTCTCTTCGGCGTTGGTGTTGTCAGCGACTGGATGAAGTGGGCGCGGGGCATCGATACACCCGAGCATCATGAGGATGAGCCGGGCTGGCAAAAGTACTTTGGTGTATCGCTGGATCATAAAGTCATCGGGATTCAATACACGGTCACTGCGCTGGTTTTGATCGCAATCGGCGGTAGCTTCGCATTGATCTTTCGTACAGAGCTGGCGCAATCCCAATTGCAGTTCCTGACAACGACTTTTAAGTTGTTCAATCAAACAGGACCGCAATTTTACAACACGCTCATGTCCTTGCATGGCATTATCATGATCATCTCGATCCTTTTGGGAATTTCAGGGATGATGAACTATGCCGTGCCTTTTCTTGTGGGTGCGCACGATATGGCTTTCCCGCGCCTGAATGCTTTTGCCTACTGGATCGCTGTTCCTGCCTCCGTGTTGATGCTCATGAGCCTCGTGCTCGGCGGGTTTGATACTGGCTGGACGGGTTATCCTCCTTTGTCCGCTCGCGCGCCGGTGGGCATGCAGATGTTCTTCCTCGGCGTATTTACAGCGGGCTGGTCGTCCATCCTTGGTTCATTGAATGTGATCGCAACGGTTGTCAGGATGCGTGCCAAAGGCATGACTGCCATGCGTGTGCCGATCTTCGTTTGGGCTTCCATCGCGACATCGATCATTGCTCTCACAGCTACCCAATTAATTGGACTCTCATTTCAACTGGTCATGTTCCAGCGCCTGGTTGGAATGCCGTTCTTTGACGCGGCGAAAGGCGGGAACCCGGTCCTGTTCCAGCACCTCTTCTGGTTCTATTCACACCCGGCGGTGTACGTATTCGTGCTGCCTGGTCTGGGGATTATTTCTGAATTCCTGCCGGTGTTTGTGCGCAAGCCGCTGTTTGGATATCGTTGGATTGCCATGTCTTCTCTCGGTATTGCACTGGTCGGTTTTACCGTGTGGGCACACCACATGTTTACCTCAGGCATGAATGAATACTTGCGGGTTCCGTTCATGTACAGCACGCTGCTTGTGGCTGTGCCTACAGGGGTGAAGTTTTTCTCGTGGGTTGCAACCATCTGGGGTGGCAAGATCACAACCCCGACCCCGATGCTTTTTGTGATCGGTGCGATTATCGTTTTCCTGATGGGAGGTCTTACAGGACCGCCAAATGCAGCCATCGCGCTTGACCTGCATCTGCATGACACATACTGGGTAGTTGGTCACTTCCACGATACGATCTTCGGCGGATTTGTGTTTCCATTCTTTGCTGCGATCTATTACTGGTTCCCAAAGGCAACCGGTCGGCGCATGAATGAGTTCTGGGGCAAGGTTCACTTCTGGCTCATGACGCCATCGTTCTTTGTGCTAACCCTGGGCATGATGGTGATCGGTCTGAGAGGGATGCGCCGCCGTATTGTGGATTACGATCCGGCGCTCGGCTTTGATTTCACCCACCTGCTAATGACCATTGGTGGTTTCCTCATTGCGCTTTCCGTGTTGATCTTCTTTATCAATCTTTTCTACAGCATAAAGCACGGTGAAAAAGCCGAAGGAAATGTATGGAATTCGCGCTCGCCCGAGTGGCAGGTCCCCTCACCCATGCCGGTGCATAACTACGATGTTCCCTTTGAAGTAGTGGGTGAGCCCTATGATTATGGTTTGGCTGATTCAAAATATATTGAGTTTTCACCCAATGGCTCCAAACATATCGAGTTTGAGCCGGTGCCTGAAGTCGAGAAACATCACTAAGCGAGGGTCAGGAATATAAATGGTACATACACAGGATAAAAAATCGTTGTTAGGTCAAGGGATCGTGATCTTCATTTACCTGGCAGTGTTGACGGGACTCGAGTTCTTCGTCGCGATCTCCTTTAATTCAGTTCCCTTGTTGGTCGTGGTTGCACTTGTCAAAGCCGGGCTGGTCCTCTATTACTACATGCACGTGTATAAGCTAAATCTCGAATCGGAACATGATGACGAGTCCTACGACTATAAGGCTGGGACAAATCGCCTCGGGCTGTGGCTGTTCCTTGTTTCAGATTCGTTCGTCTTTGGCGGCTTGATGATCATGCGCATCAACCTGCTGGGGCTTTCGCGACCGGAGTTGAACCAGCTTTTGGGTTTGGGTGTGACCGCTGTCTTGCTCATCTCATCTTTCTTCATGAACCGCGGTGAGACGTTGATCCATAACGGCGACCGCAGAGGTTTTCTGCTCAACACGGCAGTGACCTTTTTACTCGGGCTGGGCTTTTTGCTCGGTGTTGTCCTTGTCGAGTGGCGTCTTGCCATTGAAGAAGGTTTGACAGCAAGCAGCGGACCTGCCGGCGCGGCATTCTTTATGATGACAGGCATGCACGCCTTCCACGTCTTTACCGGCTTGATCCTGCTTGCGATCGTGTGGATCAACGGCAGGCGCGGTTTGTACGATGTAAAGAATTATCCCGTCGAAGCTGCTGCAGTATATTGGCACTTCGTGGATGTGGTATGGATTTTCTTCTATCCTGCGCTCTATTTGATTGGTACGGCCGTACACTAACTGCAAGAATTCTTGTCTTTCGTTTGGTAGGGATTCAAGACGGGGCGGCCTAAACATAGGTCGCCCCGTTTTTCCAGTACGTGTAGAACGGCGCTCTCTAGCGCCCATCTTGAAGAAGATGTAATCATATTTGGGAAACACTATGGATAAAAAAATACTTTTGGTGGGGTTGGGATTGTTTCTTTTGATCGGCGTCATAGCGGCGGGGGTGTTCCTGTTTTCAAACCCGGACAGCTTTCGTGGGACAACGTACGCTGACCCGTATCCGGTCGCAGCGGAGATCGAGTTGAGGCGCGCAAACGGAACCGATTTCCGGCTGAGCGAGATGCGAGGCAAAGTCGTTCTGCTTTTCTTCGGTTACACAGCCTGTCCGGATGTATGCCCCACAACGATGGCTGAACTGAAACAGGCTTTGCAGAAAATTGAGAATCAAGCCGATCAGGTACAAGTGGTTTTTGTGAGCGTCGATCCGCAGCGGGATACACCTGAGCGAGTGCAGGAGTATGTCGATCATTTCAATCCGAACTTCATCGGGTTGAGCGGCTCAGAAGCAGAACTGGCAAAGGTGTGGAACGACTACGGCATCTTTCGGGAGATTCCCAACGGAACATCTGCTGCCGGTTATTTGGTCAATCACACTGCGCGTGTGACGTTGATCGACCAGCAGGGCAACCTGCGGGTATCATATCCATTCGATACGCCCGTCGAAAATATTGTCCATGATTTGAAGCTGCTGCTGAAGTGATGGATTCGAGAAAACGATGTATCCTAAATCCTTTGTAATTAAGAGAATTCTCCTTTCCATTGGGCTGGGTTTGTTGATCGGCGCGCTGGTGAGTGAAGTGCCATTCCTTTTTCTGCGAGACACAGCCAGGCCACCGCGTGAGATCACATTGACTATTCCTGAGGGGACCTCGGCAAGCGTCGAGCGCGGCGAACAACCTGTATCCATTCCGGAGAACATGACATTTGTTGTTGGTGACAAGCTTATCGTCAACAACGAAGATTTGGTTGACCATAAACTGGGTCCGTTGTGGATCCCCGCGAATTCGTCAGCGCAGTTGTCGCTTGACCAGGAAGCAAACTTCGCATATGAATGCACGTTCCAGCCGGGTAAATACTTTGGACTCGATGTCCGTGAGCCGCTGACACCCAGCACAAGGCTTTATGGCATTTTTTATGTTGCAGTCCCAATGGCGATTCTGATCGCGTTATACAGCTTTGTGATCTCTCCAAAGAAAAACGAAAATGCTCCTGCTTAAGATGTTTCAACGCAAATGGCTGATTCCCACTCTGCTTGTCTTCGCAGGTACGGCGTTATGTATTCGGCTTGGCATCTGGCAGTTGGATCGCCTCGAGCAGCGCCGCGCCTTCAATGCACATTTCGAGTCCGCGCGGGTTCAGTCTGTTTTGGATTTGAATCAGGAACAGACTAAAAACATTGCTGACATGGAATGGCGAGCCGTGAGAGTGACCGGGGAATATGACTTTGCGAATCAAGTTGCCGTTCGGAATCAATATTATGGCAATGAGTATGGTTACCATTTACTAACCCCGCTTCGCTTCAATGGGAAGGCTGTTCTCGTTGATCGCGGCTGGATCCCCGCTGACGGCAACTCCGCCTCCGCGGACTGGAACAAGTACGACGAGCCGGGAATGGTCAATGTCTCAGGGCAGATCCGGCTTGGGCAAGCCAAACCAGCTATCGGTGGAGTCGCGGACGCGCTGCCTGAAAACGGTACCAGGCTCGAGATCTGGAACAATGCTGATATAACGCGCATTGCGGCGCAGATGCCGTATCCCATCCTGCCTGTTTATATTCAGCCGGAACCCGATGCAAATGATACCGAACCGCCGATCCCATATCAGCCCGAAATTGAATTGACCGAGGGCCCGCACTTCGGATACGCGTTGCAATGGTTTACATTCGCAACGATCCTGTTTGTTGGGTACCCATTCTTTTTGCGGCACCGGATTGAAGCGGATAAGCGGTTAGTAGCGGAGTCAAGATGAAACAAGCGTACTCGCAGTCCCGTGGATATTCGCTGAAATCGTTGTTTGCACGCTGGGTGTTGGTTTTGTTTTTTGTCATAACCGCTTTGACCATAGTGGGGCGGATTGTGTCGGTGACTGAAGCCTGGGTATATTGCAATGGATTTCCCTTTTGCTTTCCGAGTCAACCTCTGGGCTGGCTCAAGCAGTCACATATATTCCTGGTTGGCATCGCTTCCGTTCTGATGGCGATTGTTCTGCGCAAAGCATGGCGGGAGCAACGGGCCCACATCATACTGCTTCCGCTGACAACGATCCTTGGCGTGATGTTCTTTGGACAGGTGCTGGTCGGAGCAATGCAAGTCATAGGATCCTATCCGGCTCATCTCGTGTTCCTGCATACATTGACAACGATTTCTCTGTGGGTTTCGCTTATGTTGCTTGTTTATGCTTCTGGTGTACTGGCTGTTGAGGATCAAAAGATCGTGCACTTGAATACCCGGCAGCGTCTAAAAGATTTTCTGGCGCTATCCAAACCGTTGATTGTTGGACTTTTGCTGATCACTACCTATGGCGGACTGGTCATTGGCGGAAAAGCCTGGCCATCCTTCCCCCTCACGTTTTGGACCCTGATCGGGGGCGCACTGGCTGCAAGTGGATCGAGTGCCTTGAATCAATACATTGACCGTGAACTTGACAGGCACATGCAGCGCACTGCGAAACGTCCGTTGGCAGATGGGAGGCTGACAAATGCAGAAGGGCTGGCATTCGGACTTGCTTTGTCTTTAATGAGCTACTACATCCTGGCTTGTTTCGTGAATGATCTCGCCGCGCTGCTTTCGCTGGCTGGGATTATTTATTATGTGATCCTGTACAGTCTCTGGCTCAAGAAAGCGACCGTGCAAAATATTGTCATTGGTGGAGGGGCAGGAGCGATTCCACCCATGGTTGGTTACGCCGCGGCGACTGGACACCTGGACTGGACGGCGTGGATACTCTTCGCCATCATTTTCATGTGGACTCCGCCTCATTTCTGGGCGCTGGCGATTGTCCGCATGAAGGATTATGAAAAAGCGGGCGTGCCCATGCTGCCGGTTGTGCGCGGCGAGCTGGAAACCCGCAGGCAAATCCTCGTTTACACAATTGAATTGGTCATTGTCACGTTGTTGCTTCCGATTCTTGATCTGGCAGGAAATATTTATCTTATTGCTTCCCTTGTTTTGGGCGGCGCGTTGATCTATGCCGCCTGGGCAGTCTGGAAAAAGGGTGGTAATAAAGTTGCCTGGCGCATGTACAAATGGTCAAGTTCTTATCTGGTCTTTATTTTTCTGGCGATCATGATCGATGCTGTGTGGTGAGGGGAAAAGAAATTTTTACAAATATGCCTCGGACTGCAGACTTCAGACTGCGGTTTCTCCTGGCAATAGTAGGCGGGTGTGCATTGAAAAGCGATATACTGGTGGGGAAACATAAATACAGATACTATGAAGAAATCGATCGCGATCCTCTCCACGGAACGAAGTAAAAAGATAATATTGGCCGCGTTGATTTTGGCAGCTTTGCCGGTCATTTATTATGGCGTTCCCATCGGACAGGACTGGATTCAATTTTTCAAGCCTGCAACGCTGGCGTTGGTCCATGGCGGGAATCCATACGATATTCGTAATTTCCATAACGCACCCTGGACATTGATCCCGTTTATTCCTTTTGCGCTCATGCCTACGAGGCTCGGAAGTGTTGGCTTTTTCCTTCTCGGATTTGCCTGCTTTCTGTATATCGTTTACAAATTAAGTGGCAAGCCGCTTGTCATGATTCTGTTCATCACATCCTATCCGGTCTTTAGCTGTCTGAACGGAGGCGGCATCGATTGGCTGCCCATGCTATCCTTCGTCACACCTGCCCCTATTAGTTTGATCTTTGCAGCGATAAAGCCACAAATCGGGATTGGCATTGCTGTTTACTGGTTGATCGAATCTTGGCGTGCAGGAGGAATTCGAACTATAGTAAAGAACTTCCTGCCGGTTTCTCTTTTACTAATCATTTCAATTGCGACATATGGATTCTGGATCATGAACTTTGTCAACAAAGCTCAGGTTACTACCAATTGGGTTAATGTGTCCCTTTTTCCTTATACCCTTCCTGTTGCTTTCTACCTGCTTTGGGTCGCAATCAAGAAAAGGGTGGCGCGTCCAGCCATGGCTGCGAGTCCGTTTTTTGCACCCTATCACACGTTGTTTAGCCTGGCAGCTCCGTTGGTTGCGTTATTTGATTATCCTGTACTCCTTGCGATTGCTTCTGCTGTGCTGTGGGTTCATGGGGTGTTTCGGGCAATAATCCTGGGGTGAATTACGTCATTGCGCGTGGCGGCGTCGGTTGAGTAGTGCCGAGGGCGCGTATCGAAACCAGGCGCCACGAAGCAATCTCTAAGAGGCTGTTTAAACTAACCACAGATGAACACAGATAAAGAGGATTTAAGAGCTTTTTGTTGGGAATTTCATCCAAGAATCGGCGTTCATCTGTGTTTATCCGTGGAGAATTTTGACTTATTAAACAACCTCTAAAGCTATGCAAATTGTAGATGGGATTGCTTGCCAGAGGCACGCTGCGCAGTCGTTGTGGCGCACTCGCCGTTTGAGGCTCGGCGCCTTTCCTCCGCAATGACGGAAATTCATTATTGAGATGTTTATAGATCTGTTCTACTTGTTGATTTCGTTTGGTAATCGTGATGAGTTTGGTGGCACAGTCGCATTTTTTGATTCCAGATAATAAGGATAACCTGCCAACGCTGCCATCATCAGATAAGGGATGGAATATTGGATGAAGGGTGAAATATTAGCGAGCAGGAGCAGCAGGGAGAGGACGATGGGGAGAACAGTCAGGTTCCTGGTATCCCGGCTGATCCGGATCAATTGATAGATGGGAATGAGAAGCAATGCCAGATCATGGAAGTGAAGATGTGGAACGGCAAACAGAGCAAGAGTGACAGTTAATCCAATCAGCTTTTCTTTTGAATTGCGAGCTTTAAACCAGAGTATGCATAAGCCTATGATGGCGATCCCGTATACGATCCAACCCAGGGTGCGGATGGCGCCTGCTCCAAGCTGTGGGGCGGCTCTCGTTAGCAGGCCAATCAAGTTATACATGGCATACTCTTTCATCCCGTACCACTCGCCACCAGAACTGATAAGAAGAATGTCAATATATTCCCTGGTTCCGTCAATACCAATGATTGAGACGCTAAGTAATGCCAGAGTTCCGGAGCCAAGCAGAAATCCCAGGAAGACCTTTCCATATCGGAACAGCATGGGGATAGCCAGGACCAGGGCGACGTGCGGTCTTACAGTGGTCAGACTCAAGCCTAAACCGGCGAGAAATTCCTTCCCGGATAATAATCCGTAAGCCCAGATAGCCGTGCCGAGAAATAGGAACGCGGTGTCCTGTCCATTCATCAGGCTGAAAAAGACAGGCAGGAACAGGAATGCGCCAATTCCAGTTGGGAGGATTGAACTTTTTTCAATACCTGTCTGTTGAATGACCCTGCCTAGAATCGTTATCCCTGCGATATAGAGTGCCATCAACAGGATGATCCATCGATAAAACGAGGCAACATAGTTCGTGCTCACGATGGTTCGCAGGATGGGAATTAGAAATGGTAAGTGATTGTAGAGTAAGACCTGTCCCTGGACGAGGGGAAAACCGACTTCCTCCTGTTGAATTTGCTGCTGCAATAATGGTTTGTAAACATTTGTCAATCCATTGCTTTGTGCGACTCTCCCTGCGCTGTAGAATGCGATGAAATCCGAGCCTGTTCGTTCGACAGGATCATTGATGAACCGAATCCAGATTCCCAGATAGGAGATTACGAGAGAGGCGATACCGGCAATGAGGAAGATACGACGGATACTCGCTGAAGGCATAAAGTCTATTTTACTTGAGCGGTGATTATCGCGTAATTTCAAAACAGAAAGCTTCAGGTAAACTGACCATGTTAGAATCTGTAAATAGCGTGCGATGGAGCACAGGCACATGAGATTATTCCACTGCAGCAAATTACCCGAGCCACAAACTCCCAGGTGTGGCTTACATCCCAAATTTACTATAGGGGTACGTGCCTGATGAGGCGCTTTGCATTTCTCATTCCC
>Ga0105104_10002527_pt1 | contig 13329 bp, 12 predicted proteins | sample PPLLaktember2015_3_FD_87034 | JGI IMG/M metagenome (GOLD analysis project Ga0105104, IMG submission 87034) | Freshwater sediment microbial communities from Prairie Pothole Lake near Jamestown, North Dakota, USA - PPLs Lake P7 Core (6) Depth... | ecosystem: Environmental > Aquatic > Freshwater >...
AGGGGCGAGTCGAACAGAGCCAGCCTGCCCGTCACCATCCAGTAGCCGGCCACGCCCCCCACGCCGGAGACGCACGCCAGCAGCGTTCCCGCGACCAGCACGCGCACTCGCCGCCGATCGTTCGGCTCCTCGAGCGCCCGGTAACTCTTCATCACAGTCAACGCCGTCGCCACCAGGTAGGCGAACGACGCGACCAGCAGCACGGTGAAGCCGTCGGGGGGCGGCGGCGCAACCGGCGCGTAGACCGACGCGAGTTGATACCGCGCGTGCGGCGCCGCCGCGGCAAGCATCGGTGACCACACGAGGAGCCATACCCACGTGGATCGCACGCGACGGTAGGGATAGGAAAGGAAGAACGTGAACAGGATCACCGCGAGCACCAGGGTGCTCAGGTACGGAAGCCACAGCGCTTCTCGCACCCCGGGCGGCAGGTTTCGCCAGACGTCGGAAATCCGGTACGGCAGGACCACGCAGAAGACGCCGAACGCGCCCAGGACCCAGGCCCCCAGGATCGCGGCGGACTCGCGTGGCCGGCGCCGGACGATGAGGATGGCGAGTGCGAGGGACACCGCCTGCACGACACGGCTGAGGATGACGCCAAACCCCTCCCGGGTGAGCCAGTGAGCCCACGCGGCGCGCCCCTGCTCGAGCACGATCGGCCGAACGGCGCCGTCACGGAGCACGGCCAGCCGGGTGGGCCGGTCGAAACGGAAGTTCGCCGACACCACCGACCAGTCCATCCGCGACCGAACGACGCGGCCGCTGGCGCGGACGATCTCATCGCCCTCGCGCAGGCCGGAGCGGGCCGCAGGGCCTCCCGGCTCCACGTGCGACACCCGCAGCCCGGCGGAGGAGCCTTCGAGCTCCATGCCTTCGTTCTCAGGTCGGTCAAGGTCGCAGCAAACGAGCAGGACGAAGTAGGCGAGGAACGTCGCGACACACGCGACGAGCCAGGCGGGCGGCCGTGGGGCCGTGTTCACGGGGGAATTATAGGAGAATTGGGAATTTCGAATTGAGAATTGAGAAGGAGGAGGCGGTGTCCGGCATGAGCACGCGTGATCTCCGTTTCCCTTCTACATTCTCAATTCTCAATTCTCAGTTCTCAATTCTCAGTTCTCAGTTCTCCATTCTCGAGTAGCCCCCGGCGGGCACGAGCTTCTCCGCCACCTGCCGGGCGTGCCACTCGATTCCACGAAGGTGGTCGAGCATGGCCAGGTAGATCGACGAGGCCCTCGGCTGGCAGACGCCCTCGATCAGGCGCTGCTCGTGCTGCAGTGCGTACTCGTGCGCCCGGGTCTCGCACTCCCGGCCCCCGTCGAGGATGGACCGAACGAGGGTGCGGTTCCCCGTTCGAAACGCATCTTGGAGGTCCTCCAGCAGCGCGATCACCCCATCCAGGAGGCCGCGGATTTCCCGCGTGGCGCGGTCGGTGAACAGCGCCCCCTCCTGGAGCACCCGCTCCGCGTCCGCCGCCAGCAGCTCGATGTTGCTGACGATGCGGTCCAGGTGCATCGGCAAGAACACCACCTCGTCTTCGCGTTCGACCCGCAGATTCACCCCGGCCGCGCGCTTGACCATCAGGTCGATCAGCGCGCGCTCCTGGCGATGCACGGCCTGCGCTGCGCGGGCGGCTTCCTGCAGCGGCGCAATGTCGAGGTGGATGAAGCCGTCACGCACGCGACGGAGCATCCGCACGACCTGCTCGCCCATCCCCAACAGCTCGGTCCGGTCCTCGCCGTCCGGGAGCGCCCTGATCTCCATGGCCGCCCTCCCTCGCTGAAGCCCACCGGCTTTGTTCTCGCGTGCCGACAGTATGGATCAAAACGGCGGCGCGGGCGCCGGGAAGCTGCGCGAGGCGTGCGGTATAATGACGCGTTTTAGCCATCAGTTGCCGCCGCCTGGTCCGGGGGGATCGTCGAGGGAGCCGTCCGTGGAATTGATCCAGCAGTTCTTCAGCACCGTCTACAACGTTCCGGAGTTGATCCGGTTGGTCGGCCTCGTCGGCCTCGTGTGCATCGTCTTCGCGGAGACGGGCCTGATGGTGGGTTTCTTCCTGCCGGGGGACTCGCTGCTCGTGACGGCAGGGCTGTTCGCGGCGCGCGGGGACCTCGACATCGCCTGGTTGATCCCGTGCCTGCTCGCGGCGGCGGTGGCGGGCAACGCGACCGGTTACTACATCGGCCGGCGCGCCGGGCGGGCACTCTACAGCCGGCCCAACTCCTTCTTCTTCCGCCGCCAGCACCTCATCCGTACACACGAGTTCTACGAGCGGCACGGCGGGAAGACGATCGTCCTCGCCCAGTTCATGCCGATCGTGCGCACCTTCGCGCCGGTCGTGGCCGGCGCCGCGGACATGACCTACCGGCGCTTCGCGACCTTCAACGTCGTCGGGGCGATCCTGTGGATCACCTCGATGACGCTCACCGGCTACTACCTCGGCCTGGCCATCCCCGGCATCGAGGAGCGCATCCACATCATTGTCGCCGTGGTGATCTTCCTGTCGCTGCTGCCGGGGATCATCGCCTACCTGCGGTCGAAGCTGCGCGACCTGCGCGCGCCGGCAGGTTCGGGGGCCGGGGCGGATCGCCGGTAGCTTACCCAGAGCCTGGCCGCAAGCAAGACCGCTAGAACGGCGCCGTAGAGGCGCGGCTCGCTGACGTCGGCCTTCACCAGCCACCAGAAGTGCACGACGCCGAGGATGGCGCACAGGTACACCAGCCGGTGGAGCGCGCGCCATCGGGCGCCGCCCAGCCGCCGGATCATGCCGGCGGTCGAAGTGGCGGCCAACGGCACCATCAGCGCGAAGGCGGCGACGCCGACCGTGATGAACGGCCGCTTGGGGATGTCGCGCAGGATGTCCGGCCAGGAGAAGAACTGGTCGAACCACAGGTAGGTCAGCAGGTGCAGCGTCCCGTAGAAGAAGGCGAAGAGGCCCAGCATCCGCCGGAACCGGATGAGGGTATTGACGCCGGTCAGCGCGCGCAGCGGCGTCACGGCCAGCGTCGCAAGGAGAAAGCGCAGCGTCCAGTCTCCGGTCGCGTGGGTAACGGCTTCCAGTGGGTTGGCACCCAGACGGCCTGCCGTCGCCCGCCAGGCAAGCCACGCCACAGGGGCGAGCGCCAGGACGAACAGCGCGGCCTTCACCCACCCGAGACGGCTGCCGGAGGGGCGCCCGCTGCGCATCTAGTAGTTCTTCCGAAGGTCCATGCCGGAGTAGAGGCGGGCGACCTCGTCGTAGCCGTTGAACATCAGCGTCTTGCGCTTGAAGAACTCGCCGATGCGCCGCTCGCGTGCCTGGCTCCAGCGCGGGTGGTCCACTTCGGGGTTCACGTTCGAGTAGAAGCCATACTCCCTCGGGTTCGCGCGCTGCCAGGACGACCACGGCTGCTGCTGCACGAAGCGGATCCGCACGATCGACTTGATGCCCTTGAAGCCGTACTTCCAAGGGACGACGAGCCGCACCGGGGCGCCGTTCTGGTTCGGGAGCACAGACCCGTAGAGGCCGACCGCCAGGATCGTGAGAGGGTGCATGGCCTCGTCGAGGCGGAGGCCCTCGACGTAGGGCCACTCCAACACGGGGTCCTGCTGGCCCGGCATCTGCCGCTGGTCCAGTAACGTCGTGAACTCCACGAAGCGGGCCTTGGGGTTCGGCTCGGCGCGATCGACGAGCGCCCGGAGGGGAAACCCCACCCACGGGATCACCATCGACCACCCTTCGACACACCGGAGGCGGTAGACGCGCTCCTCGAGCGCCTGCGGCTTCACGAGGTCGTCCAGGGGGAAGTCGCCCTGGCGGCGGCACTCGCCATCCACCCGGACCGTCCAGGGACGGGTGCGAAGGGACGCCGCGTAACGAGCCGGGGACGCCTTGTCCGTGCCGAACTCGTAGAAGTTGTTGTAGGTGGTGACGTCCTCGTAGGGCGTGCGAGCCTCGTCTGTCCCGTAGGGTCCCGGCACGACGTTGGGGAGTTTGGCCGGCCGCTGGGGCTCGGCGCCGATCAGTTCGGGGCCGGATACGGCGAGGCCCACCGCAGCAAGGCCGGCAGCAGCGATGAAGTCACGACGGCGCCAGTAGAGGTGCTCGTCGGTGATCTCGGACGAGGGAATACCAAGTCTGCGACGCAGGAGCATGACGGAATAACCCCCAAGGAGAGGCCGATATTCCGCGATTTGACACGAAGAGGTAAGCCGAGGCCCGGTCAACGGGGCGGCTTGCGTTCGATGGCGCGTTCCCGCTCCGGGGGCGGAGCCCGCCGCAGCCGGGCCTGCGTGCCTTCCTGAGCCCCCCGCCACGCCACGTTGACCTCGGGCATGTCTGCGCCGGCCGCCAGCCCCGCGTTGTCACGGGGCGCATCCGCCCCAGGTGCCAGCCGGAAGTCCCCCCGGGCAGGATCCACGAACAGGCGCTCGAAGTCGCGCGCCGCCGGGAAGAGGTTCCCGGGCGGGTAGAGTCGCTCCTGGCCCCCGGCCAGGACGTTCCCCGAGAAGGCCGCGCCCGGGAAGTAGGCGTCCAACGTGTCGGCCCCCACTCCCCGATCGCTGCCGTGGACACCGTACTCGTTGTGGCGGACGATGTTGAATCGGAAGGCGAACCGCTCGATGGGCGTCGGGCGGTCGCGCGGCCCGCCGTACGCCGAGATCACGTTCCCGGAGTGCAGCACCGTGTTGTGCTCGACGGTCACTTCCGAGGGGCCGTCGCCCACGCGCAGGAACTCGCCATTGCCACCCCAGCGCGCGCCGTCCACGTTGTAGAGGAGGTTGTCGGCGACGACCAGCCGGCGAGCGGTTCCGCTTGCATTCGGGCTGTCCCGGCCGAGCAGGTTGACGGCGGCAGCGACGTGTCGGATCACGTTGAAGCGGAATGAGACGTCCTCGACCGTGGACCAAGGTGCGCCGCCGTCCTGGTTGCGTGGCGTGAGCAGGACGGCGTAGCCCGGCTGCGCGCCGCCCCAGTTGTACTCCAGGAGGTTGCCCTCGATGCGCACGTTTCGGGCGTTCTTCAGCTCGAGCAGGTTCTTCACCTGCCAGCGCCCGCCGCGCCAAGCCTCCGGGCGCGTCAGGTGATTGCCCCTGATCCAGATGTCGGTCGGGACGAGTTTCGGAGTCCGGGGGTCGGCGCCGCCGAAGAGGATGGCTTGGCCCGCGGCCTCCAGCCGGTTGTTCAGGATGGTGTAGGGACCGGGGCCATTCCACCCGGCAATGGCCTGGCTGTCCTGTCCCTCGGACTTGATGTCCACGACGAGGGAGTTGAGGATCCGCGTGGTACCGCTGTTCAGGGCAATCCCGCGCTTCTGACCGGCTTCGGGATCCCCGTGGATGTAGCAGCGGTCCAGCACGAGGTCCTCGGGGACGTTCCCGGCCGCCTGGGCCGCGCCCCCGTCACCCAGACGCACAATCTCGCCACCTTTGCCCGCATTGGGCTGGAACTCGACGAGCACGACCCGCCAGTGCCGGGCCCCGGGAGCGGTCCGGAGGGCTGGCTCCCCGTTGGGTGATCGAAGCTTGGGGAGGAACGGGAGGTGCCGTGCCGACACACGAGTGGAGGCGCCGGGGCCTTCGGACTCCGGGATGGACGAACGGATGGTGATGAACCGGTCGTCATCGCGGCGGCTCGCCGGCAGCACGAAGTTGCCGACGAAGGTTGCGCCAGCCTGGAGCTGGATCACGTCTCCCGGCTGGGCGGCATCGAGTGCGGCCTGCAGGTTGCCGCCCGGACCGACCAGCACGGTGGACGCACGGCCGCCCACGGCCGGCGGCAGGCACAGCCATGCTGCCGCCACAGCCGCGAGCAGTCGGGTCGGCCGGAGTCGAGACATGCGCAAGCCGTCAACTTTACGTTGTCCGCCGCACGGCGGCGGCGAGGCCCAGCAGCAACCCTCCCACCATCACCAGTGCCAGTTTCTCGGGAACGGACCGCAGGGGATCGAGCCCAACAGGGACCTTGACGGTGGCGCCCGATCGCGCCGGGACCTCACCTGACGCCACCGTGTACTCTGGGGACGTCCTATCCGATGGCGGCACCGCGGGAGTGGACCGCACCGCGAGCGTCATGAACATCATCGCCAGCAGGACCAGCCGGGTCGCGCGTGCCGTGCTCTTCCAGGTTCTTGCCAAGATCGCTCTCCCTCCAGACGCCGGTGTCTTTCCCGCGACGCCACGAACACCGAGGTTTGTCGCGCTGGCCACCGCCTCCCGCTACAAGTGGCGTGCCACGCGAACCGCCTCTTCGGTACGTACCCGGACGCCCGGGGGCACGGTCGCGCTCGAAGCTCACCCTTCCGCGCCTCGCGTGCTACCATCGAGAACGGGCCGTCAACCTGACAACAGCACTGTATGAACGAGCATCGTGACCACTGCGCCAAACTGCTGTCCCTTGCGGTGCACGAGTTCCGGTCCCCGGTGGCCGTCGTGTCCGGGTACCTCCGGCTGCTCGTGAAACACTTCGCCGACAACCTCACCGAGAAGCAGCTCCACTTGCTGCAGGAGAGCGAGAAATCGTGTGGCGCGCTCTCGAAGCTGCTAGCCGATCTCGCGGAACTTGCGCAACTGGAGGCCGACAGCGTGGGCATGCGGCGCGAGCCGGTGCCGATCTTCGCGCTGCTGCGCGAGGTGGCCTCGAACGTGCATGAAGGTAGCGATCGCGGAGTCACGCTCGAGGTCGTTGCGCCGGAGACCGACGTCGTGGTGGAGGGCGATCGCGGGAGGCTTTCCGCGGCTCTCGCCTCGGTCCTTCACGCGGTGTTGCGCGAACGGCCCGGGGCGACGCGCCTGATGGCCTGCGGATCGGTCCAATGCGAGTCCGCACCGCGTGTGGTCATCGCCGTGGCCGACGGTGAGACTGCGTCCTCGCTGAGCGGCGCCGGGGACCACGTTTTGGGCGCCGGGTTCGACGAGTACCGCGGCGGCCTCGGCTTCCGGCTGCCGATCGCCGCGCGCGTCATCGAGGCGCACGGCGGGCGGCTGCACTCTCCCGTCACAGAGCGCGGCCAGTTCGCGATCGTGGTGGCGTTGCCCCTCACATCCCCTGACGCGGAGAAGACCGGGTGAAGAAACCTTACGTGGCGATCGTCGACGACGACTCGGGGTTCTCGAACTACCTGCGCACGTTTCTGTCGCTCCGCGGCTACGACACGCGGACCTACTCGCGGGGCGACGAACTGCTGGCAGCCATCAGGCAGGCCGATCCCCCCGACATCGTGCTGCTCGACGTGATGATGCCGGGCCTCGACGGCCTGGCCACCCTCCGCGCGCTGAAGTCCGCGCGTCCCGAAACGCAGGCCATCATGCTCTCCGGCCGCGAGCAGCCCTCCACCATCGTGGAGGCGGTGAGGCTGGGGGCCGCCGACTACGTGGTCAAACCTGACGACCCCGAGGGCCTGGGCGAGATCGCGCTCGACGTGGCCATCAAGAACGCGCTGGAGAAGAATCGCCTGGTCAGCGAGCTCACCGAGTTGAAGCAGCAACTGAGCGACGATCAGGACCGCGCCTTCCTGTTCTGGGGCAACAGCGAGCAGATGCGCCAGATCGCCACCGTGGTGGAGCAGGTGGCCGATAGCGACGTCACGGTGCTCATCCGCGGTGAGAGCGGGGTGGGCAAGGAACTGGTCGCGCGGGCCGTCCACCAGCGCTCCCCGAGGCACGCCAAGCCGCTCGTCCGCGTCAACTGCGCCGCCCTGCCGACCGAACTGCTCGAGAGCGAGCTGTTCGGACACGAGAAGGGGGCGTTCACCGGCGCGGCGAACACCCGCATCGGGAAGTTCGAGCAGGCGGACGGCGGCACGCTGCTGCTCGACGAGATCGCCGAGATGAAGGCGGCGCTGCAAGCCAAGCTGTTGCACGTGCTCCAGGACGGTGAGTTCACCAAGCTCGGGAGCAACAAGCGGCAGAGCGTGGACGTGCGGGTGCTCGCCGCAACCAACCGCGATCTCGAGGCGATGATGATCGCGGGGGACTTCCGGGAGGATCTCTACTACCGCCTGAAGGTGATCGAGGTGATGGTGCCCGCGCTGCGCGAGCGGCGGGACGAGATCCCTCACCTGACGGACTTCTTCATCGCGAAGTACAGCCGCAAGTACAACCGGCCGGCGCCGCCGATCTCCGACGAGCTGCGCGAGCTGTTCCTGCGGCACGAATGGCCGGGCAACATCCGCGAGCTGGAGAACATGATCAAGCGCCTCGTCATCCTCCAGGACGAGCAGATGATCATCCGGGAGCTGCGGACCGCGGCCGCCCGGGCCAGCGCGCCGGCGTTTGCGCCCGCCGTCGCGGCGACGGTCCAGGTCGGGGTGGGAGACGCGTCCGGGTACGCGCCCGCCCCGGCCGAACCCATTCCCGCCGAGGCGGACGACGAGCCCTCGATCCAGCCGGTCGAGATACCGGAGGAGCCGCGAACGCTCGCCGACATCGCGCGGGCGGCCGCGCTGAAGGCCGAGCGCGCGGCCCTGGAGCAGACGCTGGACCAGGTGCGATGGAATCGCCGCAAGGCGGCCCAGCTGCTGGGCGTCAGCTACAAGACGCTGCTCAACAAGATCAAGGAGTGCGGGATCAGCCAGAAGTAGGAAGTTGAAGTAATCGCGTTCCTCTTCTCGGAAGATTCCTGCTCTCGCCGCGGCGGGCCCATCGTCCCCGGGCCCGCGGATTCCCACTCTGCCCCCTTCTGGTTGACTGCCGCGGCCCCACGCCGTGGCACTCCGCTTGCTGAACAGGTCATGCGGTTCAGTTGACGAACATGACCGATCAGCGCGCCACCATCATGGTCGTCGGGCTCGACCCGGCCAGCAGTCACGTGATCGCCACCGTGGTTGCTCGTCACGAGTTCGCCCGGACGATCGTCGCCGAGCCCGGCCATGCGGCGCGGCGCTACGAAGCCGACCGCCCTGCGGCCGTGCTCCTCGACGCCGACGCCGGGACGTTGCCGGCGCTGTGCGAGCTGCGCCGAATCGATCGTGACGTTCCCATCCTCATCGTCTCGTCCGAGATAGGGGGGAACGCGGTGATCGAGGCCATGGGGCGCGGAATCGCCGGCGTGCTGAGGAAGCCGCTGAGCGAAGCCGAGGTCGAGCGATCGCTCAGCGGCGCGTTGGACAACCGGAGGGTCGCCGCGGAAATCGCCTCGTTGCGCAGCGAGCTGCGGTCAGGCGCGCCGCACCCCCTGGTCCTCGGGGCGAATGCCCGCATGGCGGAGGTCGCCAGGCTCGTTGAACGCGCGGCTGACACGGACGCCACGGTGCTGATCGAAGGCGAGGCGGGCACCGGAAAGGACCTCGTCGCGCGCGTGATCCACGATCTCTCCGCCAGGCGGGCGGGTCCGTTCGTCAAGGTCACCTGCGGGGGCCTTCCGGATGCCGCGCTCGAATCCGAGCTGTACGGCTTCGAGCGAGGGGCGTTCTCGGCGGCGGTGCACCACAAGCCGGGCAAGCTGGACTTTGCACACCACGGCACGCTGTTTCTCGACGAGGTGGCGGCGATGGCGCCGGCGCTGCAGGCCAAGCTCCTGCTCGTCCTGCAGGAAGGGGCTTTCTCCCGCATGGGCAGCGTCGCCCGGGTGCCTGCAGACGCCCGCCTGGTCGCGACCACATCGACCGACCTGGCCGCGGCGGTCGCGGCCGGCACCTTCCGCGAAGATCTGTACTTCAGGCTCAACGTGGTGGCCGTCGTCCTCCCGCCGCTCCGCGAGCGGCCCGAGGACATTCGCGCGCTCGCCGATCACTTCCTCCGGACCTTCCCGGTGCACTGCAACAAGGCCCGCCCGCCGATCGGGGAGGACACGCTGCGCCTGCTGACGGAGTACGAGTGGCCCGGCAACGTGCGCGAATTGCAGAACACCGTCCGCCGGCTGGTGCTGCCGGGCGGCGAGGCGGAAGTCCGGCGGGAGCTGCAACGGGCGATTGCGGCGCGCGTGTCGCACCCGGCGCCGCGCGAGCGCGAGCGGCCGGTTACGCCGTCCCCGCCGGTTGCGGCCGACGACGAGTCGGCAGCAACCCCGGTCGCCGGCACGTTGAAGGAGATCGCCCGCACGGCGGCCCGCGCGGCTGAACGCGCGGCCATTTTCAAAGTGCTGCAGCGCACGCGCTGGAACAGGAAGGCTGCCGCCGAGTTCCTCGGGATCAGCTACAAGGCGCTGCTCTACAAGATCCGGGAGAACGGCCTCGACAAGCCGGCGCCCACGTCATGAACCAGCAGTCCTTTTACGAAGACGGCTCGAGGGTCCTGAAGCCCGACGCGTTCGAGTTCGTGCTCGGCACCGAGTTGAAGCGCGCGGTGCGGGCCCAGACCTTCCTGACCCTCATCACGCTCGAGGCCCGCCGCGTGTGGGATGGCCTGACGGTCGCGGCCGACGACGGCACCCTGGCCGAACTCGCGGAACTGGTGTCTCGCGAGGTCCGCGACACGGACCCGATCGGGCAGACGGACCGTGGCGCCCTCGGCCTGATGCTGCTCGAGGCCGATCCGCACGGGGGCTCCTGCGTGATCGGCCGCGTGATGTCGCGAATCGACAACTACCGGTTTTCCGCCCCGCTCTCGATCTCCATCGGCGCGGCCTCGTGCCCGACGCACGCGGTGGACGCCGAGGCGCTGAAGCGCGAGGCGTCCTCGCGCCCGATGATCAGCGCCCGGCGAGGCGTCAACCCCGGCTCAACGACGGAAGGCCTATGACCGCCACGCTCCGCTCCCACGTCGTCGCTTCTCTGCTCGCGGCGGCCGTCGCGGCCTCCGCGCCGGTCGCCGCAGGCGCCCAGGGTCTGCGCGACAGGCAGGCGACGTCGCCACCCAAGCCGGTGGCGCCGCCGCCGGCACCGGCGGCGAACGCCCAGACGCCTGTGGCGCAACCTGCGAGTGCGGAGTACCGGCTGGGCGCCGGCGACAAGCTGCGCATCGAGGTCTACAAGGACCCGCAGCTCTCGCAGTCGGTGCAGATCCGCCCGGACGGCAAGATCACGATGCCGCTCATCGGCGACCTGGCCGCGGTGGACATGACGCCTATCGAGCTGCGCGATCGCATCGCCGCTGCCTTGAAGGAGTACGTCACCAACCCGGTGGTCACGGTGATTGTCGTCGAAGCCATTGCCTCCAGCGTGTACGTGATGGGCGAGGTCATCAAGCCCGGTCCCGTCCCGCTCCAGGGTCCGCTCACCGCCCTCCAGGCGCTTGCGATGTCGGGCGGCTTCAAGGACTTCGCGAACACCAAGGACATCCGGATCCTGCGGCGCACCCGGACGGGCGTCGAGACGATCCGGTTCAACTACCGCGAGGCGGTGCGGGGCAACGGCGCCCCGATCTATCTCCGCGCGGGCGACACCATCATCGTCCCGTAGCGAGACCATGGCCATGACCAAGTCTCTCGCGCTCGTGTTGGCGTTGGTGACCGTCGCCGGCGTGTCGCCGGCCTCGGCCCAGCTGCGCACGGCCGCCGATCCCGGGCAGACGCCGGGCTGGACGATGACGCCGACGTTGGTGTTCTCGAACGCCTGGGACGACAACGTCATCCTGGCAGGCGAGGGTGCGGAGACGGCCGGGGACGCGATCACCATCATCACGCCCATGCTGGACGGGCAGTATCGGGCTCGCCACAACTGGGTCGGGTTTGGCTACACCGGCTCGTTCTCGGCGTACCACGACCTCTCGGAACTGAACACGTTCGACCAGCAGCTGCGCGTGGACTCGCGGCACCAGCTCTCGCGGCGCCTCACGCTGCAGCTTCACGACAACTTCGCGGCGGTACCGACCACCGAGGGGGTGTTCTTGAGCGGCGTGCCCTTCCTCCGCACCGGCTCCCGGCTGAACGACCTCGGCACCCTGGTCAGCGCCGCCCTGGACGCGCGCACCACCGTCTCGGCCGGTTACTCCTTCGAATGGGTGGCGTTCGACCAGGACGCGCCCTTCGCCGAGTTCCTGCACGGCGGCAAGACGCACGTCTTCGACGGCTCGGTCAGGCGGCAGGTGCACCGGCGGGTGACCGTGGGAGCAGACGGGGCGTACCGGCGGGCGCTCGTGTCGAACGGCGGCGGCCGGTTCGACATCGTGGACGCATCGGGCTACCTCTCCTACCAAGTCACGAAGACCCTTGCCGTTTCCGGCGGCGTCGGCTTCTCGCACCTGACCGATTTCCAGGAGCAGACATCCCAGACGGGACCCGCGTGGAACGTCCACGTGGTGCAGCGCGTGGAACGCCTGACCGCGAGCGCCGGCTATGTCAGGTCCTACGTGCCCGCGTTCGGGATCGGCGGCACCGTCCAGAACCAGGAGCTGAACGCCGACGTGCACATGCCGGTCGCCAAGAACCGCGCCTACGTGCAGGTGGGCCTGTCCTGGCGGCGCAACGAACCGCTGACGCCCGGCGAGCTGGACCTCAAGTCCCTGTGGTTCCAGGCCACCACGGGCTACTCGATCCTGCGCTGGTTCCGGGTCGAAGGCTACTACTGGCGCACGCAGCAGGACTCACAGCAGGCGGGCGGCAAGATGAACCGCGACCGCGTCGGGGTCCAGGCCGTGACGTCGCTTCCGATGAGGATCAAGTAATGGACGAACCTCGCTTCCACCCGCTCGATTACCTGTCCGTCGTCCGCCGCCGCAAGTGGTGGTTCGTGGTGCCGCTCGTGCTGGCGCTCACGGTCGGCGGCGCACTCGCCCTGTTCCTGCCGAAGGAGTACCTTTCGAGCGCCACGGTGGGAATCGCGGCGCCTGCCGTGTCGTCCGACCTCGCGCGGTCGGCAGGACCGATGGACCAGGAGGAGCGGGTGCGGGTGATCTCGCAGCAGCTCCTCAGCCGCCCGGTGCTCGGGCGTGTCGTCCAGTCGGAGCATCCGGGGCTGGCGCCCGACGAGGTTGACACCGCCATCGCGCGCTTGCGGACGAAGATCCAGCCCATCACGTTCCCCACGCCGATTGCGCCCGCCGGCAACCAGCGGCTCGACAGCTTCATCGTCTCGTACCTTGACCGGACACCCGAGGGTGCGCAGCGCGTCACCAACCGGCTCGTCGAGGTATTCGTGGACGAGACGACGCGCGTCCGCGCGACGCGGGCGGAGGGCACGACGGCGTTCCTGGACGTGCAAGTGCGCGACGCGCAGGCCAAGCTGGGCGCGACCGAGGAGCGGCTGCGCGACGCCAAGCAGCTGAACATCGGGCGCCTGCCGGAGCAGACGGGCGCGAACCTCCAGACACTCAACGGCCTGAGGCAGCAGCTGGAATCGACCAACATCGCACTGCGGGGCGAACAGGATCGCCTCTCGATGGTGGACCGCCAGCTCGAGGCCATGCGCCAGGGCACGGAGGGCATGCCGCTCCTCCGGGGCAACGGCAACGGCGACATGGGGATGGTGCCCCGGA
>Ga0105104_10002529_pt1 | contig 13325 bp, 9 predicted proteins | sample PPLLaktember2015_3_FD_87034 | JGI IMG/M metagenome (GOLD analysis project Ga0105104, IMG submission 87034) | Freshwater sediment microbial communities from Prairie Pothole Lake near Jamestown, North Dakota, USA - PPLs Lake P7 Core (6) Depth... | ecosystem: Environmental > Aquatic > Freshwater >...
ACAGAAGGGACGTAAGCGACAGAAGCGACTTCAATGTCCCTTACGTCCCTTGTGTCCCTTCTGTCCCTTATGTCCCTTCTGTCCCTTCTGTCCCTTGTGTCCCTTCTGTCCCTTCTGTCCCTTCTGTCCCTTGTGTCCCTTCTTCGTCCTTCTGGCATTCGAGATGCATCCCCAGAAACTGAGCCCAACGTGCTGAAAGGGGTAGTGTAGAATGATCTCGATGAAGAATTCCGCGGCGAGTAAACGTAAGCGTTATTCCCTATTCTGGGTCACCTATGCTTTGGTTGTCCTGGGCGTGGCCGCAGTTGGCATGGCCCTCGGACTCATCTTCGGATATGCAATCGACCTCCCGCGGGTGGACGAACTCCAGAAGGTTCGGCCTAATGTCGTTTCTTACGTATACGCAGACGACGGGCGCGTGCTCGGCCAATTCGCGACCGAGAAGCGCATCCTGGTCACGTACGACCAGATTCCCAAGCACTTGAAGGAGGCCATCCTCGCCGCCGAGGATTCGCAGTTCTTCCGTCACTCCGGGATCGATTTCAGCCGAGCCTTCATGACCCTGTTCCGCGACGCCGTGTTCGGCGAACGGAAGGGCTTTTCGACTCTGACGATGCAGCTGAGCAAGCTGCAGTTCACTAGCCGCGACAGGACTTTGAAACGCAAAATCACCGACATGCTCTATGCGATAGAGATCGAGAAGACCTATTCCAAAGAGCAGATCTTCACCATCTACTTCAATCAGATCTACATGGGGCATGGGACCTATGGTTTTGCCGCAGCCGCCGATTATTACCTGCACAAGGAACTGAAGGACCTGACCGTTGCGGAAGCCGCTCTGCTGGCAGGCATCGTACAGTCACCCGAACGGCATTCGCCGATCAATCATCCCGATCAGGCGCTTAGACGCAGAAACAACTATGTCCTTGCGCGAATGCTGAAAGAGGGATTCATCGACCAGGCGACCTATGAGAAGAGCCTCAAAGATCCGCTGGCAGTGCAGGGGCGCAACTTTGAGTCGGGACCCGCGCCATACTTCGTCGAATGGGTCCGCATCCATCTGGAGCCGAAACACACAGCCGACGAGATCTGGAAGAGCGGCCTCAAGATATACACGACCGTCGACTATGACATGCAGGTGGCGGCGAACCGTGCGGTAAGAGACGGACTCAAGCGCTTTGACCGTGAACGGCGGCGCTGGCACGGACCGGTTGCGCAAGGCCAGGATCCGAGCACATATCGTCACCCCGACTGGCTCGAGATCTTTTACGAGGGTCTCATGATCCCCGGTGTGGTCGTGCAGTCAGGCGCCTCGCAGGCGCAGGTGAGGCTGGGTAGTTACACCGCCCTCGTGGGACTGGACGATGTGAAATGGACCGGGAGCAAGCGCGTCAACCAGGTCCTGCGTCGCGGCGACGTCGCCATGTTCACAATCACGAAGATTAACCAGAACGAGCGGACGCTTCAGGTCACTCTTGACCGCGTACCGGAAGCCCAGGCCGCCCTTCTGGCCGTTGAGAACAAGACCGGGGCAATCAAGGCCATGGTCGGCGGTTTCGATTTTCGGTACAGCAAATTCAACCGGGCAACCCAGGCCCTGCGCCAACCTGGTTCCATCTTTAAACCGTTCACTTACGTGACTGCGATGGAGAGCGGTTACTCCCCGTACGACACCGTCCTCGATGCTCCCGTCAGCTTTCGTGACGGATTGGGACGCTTGTACGAGCCGACCAACGAGGACGAAGAATACAAAGGCTTGATCACGATTCAGCAGGCGTTGTACCAGTCGCGGAACGTCCCGACCATTCGGCTCGCCAATGCGCTCGGCATCAAACGGATTATAGACGTTGCGCATCGCTTCGGAATCCGCCGTGAATTCCCTCCGTACCTCCCGGTCTCTCTGGGCGCGGGGGAGCTGACTTTGCTTGACATTACTTCAGCCTTCACGACGTTCCCGAACAACGGCGTGCGGGCCGAACCCTATTTCATCAAGCGGGTCGAGGATTACAACGGCGTGAGTCTCGAGGAACACCGGCACCGCGTCGAGGAAGTCATTTCACCCGACACCGCCGGTAAAATGGTCTACATGTTGAGGCAGGTGGCCCTGCACGGGACCGCTGCGACGGCAGTCAATGCGGCAGGCGAGGACTTCAGACGACCGATGGGAGGGAAAACCGGGACGACGAACGATTTTACCGACAGCTGGTTCGTGGGATTCATCCCGCAGGTGACCGCCGGAGTGTGGGCCGGACGGGATGAGAAAAAGACTCTCGGCAACCGGGTGTTTGGCGCCACGCTCGCCCTGCCTATCTGGGTCGACTTCATGCGGGACGTGTTTAAGCAGGTACCGGCGACCGACTTCGAGACCAGTTACCAACCAGCCGGGCCCTCGGAAAATGATAATAACCAACTGCTGACCAGTCAGCCCGTCTCAAACGAACCCATTACAGTAGAAGACATCAAGCCGCCACTGTGAGGCCTTTGCGCGGAGGTATGGACAGCGGAGCCTGAAACTTGCCTCAAAAGAAGCGCTTTACGACTCTCGGGTGGTCACAAAATCGGGGATTCTCAGCAGCGCATCGCGGTAGATTGAGTCCGGGAAACCGGCTAGCGACTCCTTCGCATCTGCCGCATACTTCTCGGCCAGTCGCTTCAGTTCGTCACCCGTCTCGTAGGCGTTCACGAGATCGATGATCTCTCTCTTGTTTTCTTCCGTGAAATCCTTGTCCCGAATGACGGCGCGAACAAATTCTTTTTCCCGCCCGGTGGCACGCTGCATCAGGTAGGTGATCGGGAGCGTCACCCGTCCTTCCTCCAGGTCTTTGAGGACAGGCTTTCCCAAAACAGTTTCCGAGGAGGTGTAATCGAGCAGGTCATCGATGAGCTGAAAAGCCATGCCCAAGGAAGTCCCGTACCGTTCGATCTCTTGTTCCAGATCCCGGCTGACCTTGCCCAATATGCCGCCTAACCGGGCACATCCGCCAAACAAGTAGGCTGTTTTACGATGACAGATTTCCAGCTGCTTGGCTTCCGAAATATCCGAGCGCCCATTCTGGTCGAGCTGCAGCAGCTCACCCTCAACCATCTTCCGGGTGATGTCAATCAGCAGCTCCAGAATTCGAAAATCCTGGAGGTCCAGTGCGAGGCGAAAGGAGGTCATGTAGAGCCAGTCGCCCATTAAGACCGTAATCGAGTTGCCCCAGACGTTATTGACCGAAGGCCGGCCTCTTCGCAAAGAGGCATTATCGATGATGTCGTCGTGGACCAGGGTGGCGACGTGAATGAGCTCCACGACCATCCCGAGCTTGATCGCCGGCGCTCCTTCGAAACCGCACAAGCGGGCGGCGAGCAGCAGGATAGCCGGGCGCAGCCGCTTCCCCCCGCTCTCGTGAACGTACTGATTGATATCTCCAACCAGGGAGACTCCAGTGTCCGAATGGGCGCGCAGCTCGGCCTCGACCTTGATTAAGTCCCGCTCCACCAGTCGGAAAATATCCTTCGCGGTCAGTACCGACCCAAGTGCCATGTTCTCTTCTTTCCGCGCTACTATAGCCTAAGGCGCGCCGTCAGTTCAAAATCGAGCCGTCGGTCGGCGGGTTAAACAACCGGTTGAAATTGGCCTTCGTCTGGGCTCCGATCTCGATCGCCGTGATTCCCCTTTCGCCGGCCAAGATCTCCGCCACCCGCACCACGTAGCCCGGTTCGTTGCGCCGGCCGCGATACGGTACAGGTGCCAGATAGGGGCAGTCGGTTTCAATCAGCAGACGGTCGGCCGGGATTACGCGGGCAATCGAGCGCAGGCGTTCTGCGTTTCGAAACGAGAGGATCCCCCCAAACGAGATATAAAAGCCCAGGCCGAGAGCGAATTCCGCCGTCTTCTCATCGGAGGTAAAACAATGGAAAACGCCCGCCGCTCCGGGCCCGAGTTCCTCCTGGAGGATAGCGCACGTTTCGTCATCCGCCTCTCGTGTATGAATGATGACGGGTTTGTGCAGCCTCCGGGCGAGGCGGAGTTGACGTCGAAATGCTTCTCGTTGTTGCTCACGAGGCGAGTAGTCGTAGTGAAAATCGAGCCCGATTTCGCCAAGCCCCACGACTTTGGGAAGGGAGAGCAGCGTCGTCAGCGTCTGCTCGACTTCCGGCGTGAAGCACTTGGCGTCATGCGGGTGGACGCCGACGGCCCCGAACAGGTCCGGTTGGCTTTCGAGCAACTCGAGCATGCGGCTGCTACTCCGGGCGTCGCCATTGAGGCAGCCGACCGTCAAAATTCGTTCGACACCTGCCAGCCTTGCCCGTTCCAGGACCTCGGGCAGATCCGAGGCAAAGTCCTCTGAATCCAAATGGGCGTGAGAATCGACGTAGGTCATCTGAAACCGTAACTGACAAACTGACAAACTGACAGACTGACAGACTGACAAGCAGGAGAAAGAACCTCAGCTTTTTGGTTTGTCAGTCTGTCAGTTTGTCAGTTTGTCAGTTTGTGCTCCTATTTCAAGCGTGAGCCCAGAACCACGGGCTCGGTGAAGGTGGCGAGGACCGGCACGCCGCCGTGGGATGCTGCCACGATCATCCCGTTTGAAACGACTCCCATGAGCTTGGCTGGTTTCAGGTTCGTTACGACGACCACGAACTTGCCGACCAAAGCCTCCGGCGCGTAAGCTTTTCCAATTCCTGCCACCAACTGGCGGACTTCATGGCCGAGGTCGACCTGCAATTTGACCAGCTTGTCGGAGTTGGGCACGCGCTCGGCCTCCAGGATCTTCCCGACCTTCATTTCGACTTTCGCGAAGTCCTCGATGCTGATCTCGCCCGGTTGGGTTTGTTTAGCCGGCGCGGCCGACGGCTGGGTCGCCTTCCGGCTTTCCTGCTTTTGTTCGCTCCGTGTGGCGTCGACTCGAGCGTTGAACTCATCGGGATCCTTCCGGGTATAGACCGCCTCGACCGGGCCTGTCCGGCCGCCCGGTTTCAGCTCTCCCCAATTCAGTCCGCTCGATTTCCGGTCGTCGTCCGCCCGCTCGGCCCCCAGCTGTTTGAGGATCGCGGCGGACCCTTCCGGAATGACGGGACTGAGCAGAGTGGCAATGAGCCGCAGCGTCTCAGCCGCGCTGTAGAGGACGGTCGCGAGACGGACCTTCTTGGATCGATCCCGGGCGAGCAGCCACGGTTCGTTCGCCACCACGTACCGGTTAGCTACGGAAAGCAACTCCCAGACGCTGTCCAGCGCTTTTCCGATCTGCAGGCGATCGAAGCTTTTCTTGTAGAGCTGAACTGTCTCCTTGCTGAACCGCCGCAGTTCTTCATCGCCGCCCTCCGCATCGCCCGGCTCTGGAATCGCACTGTTGAAGTAGTTCTCGAGCATCTTGAGAACACGGCTGGTCAGGTTACCCAAGTCATTAGCGAGATCGGCATTGACCCGGTTGAGCAGTGCCGGGTAGGAGAACTCGCTGTCTCCACCCAATGGAACATCTCGGAGGAGGTAATATTTGACGTAATCAGCAGGAAGAAGCTCGCTCAGTTCGGCACACGTTACCACCCGTTGCTCACCGGCCGCCGTCGTCTTCGGGATATCGAATTGCGACCAGCCGTGCGTCACGATTCGGCGGGGCGGTTCCAGTCCGGCCGCCATGAGAAAGGCCGGCCAATAAACGGCATGAAAGCGGAGGATGTCCCTGCCGACCAGCTGGACATCGGCCGGCCAGAGCTTCCGGAAACGCGCCATATCGTGAGGAAATCCGGCCCCCGAAAGGTACGCGGTCAGGGCATTGAACCAGACATAGAAGACGTGCTTCTCGTCGTCCGGCACCTTGATCCCCCATTCGAGCGAAGTCCGCGTCACCGGTAAATCCTTGAGTCCTCCTTTAACCAAGCTGGCGATCTCGTTCATTCGGGAGGAAGGAATGACAAAATCCGGGTTGTCCTGGTAAAAGACGAGGAGCTTTTCCTGAAAACTCGAGAGCCTGAAGAAATAGGCAGCTTCCGAGATCGACTCGGCTGGACCGCCACAGTCGGGGCAATTCGCCAGATTCTCTTCGACGTACGCCTCGCAATTGACGCAGTAATTGCCTCTGTACTCACCCTGGTAGATAAACCGATTCTTCTGGAGCCTGTGGAACAGTTCCTGGACCGCCTCGCCGTGATGTTCTTCAGTCGTTCGAACGAAATGGTCGAAGTGCAATCCCAGCTTGTCCCACGCCTGACGGAATTCTTCGCTGTAATGATCAGCTAACTTGCGCGGCTTTAGAGATCTTTCGCGGGCGGCTCGTTCCATTTTCAGCCCATGCTCGTCGATCCCCGCCAGTGAGTAGACCTGCTGCCCGATCAGTCGCTTGTAGCGAGCGATGGTGTCTGCGACGACAGTCGTGTAAACCTGGCCCACATGGGGGGCCGCGTTGCCGTAATAGAGAGGAGTCGTCAGGTAGAAGGTCTTACTCATAATCTTTGAATTTCCCCATCTGCTGCAGTACCCGCCTCCTGACCGTTTTCAGAGGCTCTCCTGTCTTCTCCGCAATCGCCTTCAAATCCTCATATTCCGGGGAGGCGTTGACGACCTGTCCTTCCGAGCGAGCCAGCTTTACTCGCACCGGGCCGTACTCGGTCTGGACCTCCCTGGTCTCTCTCGGAACAACCCACCGCCTGGTGCGCGTGGAACGAACGCCCAGCGTGGTCGTTTCTCGGAACAACAGCTTGGCCATCCCGATCTCCTGCTCGGGAGAACAAAGTAGAGTGAGCAACAGAGCAGGCCGGTTCTTTTTCATTTGAACGGGGGTGTAGTAAACGTCCAACGCGCCCTCGCGAAGAGCCAGGTCCATGAAATAGCCGAAAACCTGGCCTTCCAAGTCATCGATGGTCGCCTCCAGGACAATGATCTCCTGCTGCTCTAGCCCCCCGCCGCTGTTTTCTCTGGATGATGACGAAGTGTCACCAACCATTAATCTTAGCATGTTGGGAATTCCCGGTACCTCACGATCTCCGGCCCCCAAACCCCAGTGCGAATAAGCGGAGGCCGGAGGACTGGCGGAAGGGTTGGCCAGAGTGCTGACAATAGCTGCTCCCGTTGGAGTGGTCAGCTCTGCCTGCACTGTGCCGAGCAGCGTGGGGAACCCCCGAACGAGCTCCGCGGTCGCGGGAGTTGGCACCGGCCACGTGCCGTGCGAGAAAGTGACCGTCCCGCCTCCCAGATTGATGGGTGCCGTGTAGAACTCATCGACTTGGAAATAGGCAAAACCGATACATGCTCCAACGACGTCGACGATCGCGTCCACCGCCCCGACCTCATGAAAGTGAACGTGGTCCAGCGTCGAGTTGTGCGCTTTAGCCTCCGCTTCTCCCAAACGCCTGAAGATCTGAATCGCCCTCTCCTTGATCGCTTTTTCAAGCGCGCTCGATTCAATCAGGTTCTCGATGTGGCGGAGGGTGCGGTGGTGATGTTGACCCTCGCCATGATGACCGTGGTGGGCAGGGTCATCCGGCAACAAGACATGAAAGTTCGTCCCCCGCAGACCTTCTCTTACGATCGGATCGGCCCGCAATTCGTAGCCCGTCAGATCCAGCTTGCCGAGCTCCGCCCGGAGGTAGTCGAGGGGCAGACCCATGTCCAGGAGCGCACCCAGAATCATGTCGCCCGCGACGCCGTTAAAGGTGTCGAAATATAGGACTCTCATCTGATCATTAGTGCCCGTCGGCAGGAAGTCCAAAGAGTATTACAAGCAGGCTGGTTTGTAAACTTGGGGGGTGGCGCCCTGAAAACGCTCTAAGCGCGTTCGCCGGCGGAATCTGAGCGGCGGTTGAGTGACTCCAACTCGGGAGGGGCGTCCGCTGGGAGCGCAGGCGTCCGCTGGGAGCGCAGGCGTCTCCCGAGTTGGAGTCACTCAACCGCCGCTCAGATCCTGCCGGAATGAACGCTCCCTTCGCTGCGTGCGCGGCTCTGGAACGCAAGTGATTAAAGGATCGACCCTCGGCTGATACAATCGAATCTCTATGTGGATCAGATTCAGCTGCTTGCTATTGCTCTTTACCATGCTAGCCGGTTCGCTCGTCGCAGCCAAGGACTCGGACCAGCAATGGCGGGTTTTCAGATATACGATGGCCGGGCGTGTGCGACTCCTTTTGTTCTGGGTCGGCCGGGAAGGTGTGGGTGGAGGAACGATCGCTCTTCTCCAGAAGAAACGCTCCGACGGGCAGATCACCGACTCGGTGGAGGTTCTATTCGGCTCCGACCCTAAGCGTGTTCCAGGGAAAATCAACCGCTGGGGTTACGGTCGGGAATCTGCCGAATGGGCAAAAGGCGTTTCAACAGCGGAAGGAGGAATGCTTCTGGCCAGCACGTTTGAAGGATTCATGCGTCACTCTGACGAGGAATCGCTCGGGGAAGTCCGCAGTAAGGCCTCCAAGGATCAGGCTGACACGACGTTCTGGTACGACGGAATACGAAGCCAAGTAACGCCGCAGGACGCGTCTTCCACTGTCCACATCTTTGCCGAGAAAAAGGACTTCGACTACACCCAACCCTCAGCTGTGGAGTGCGGATACCGCAACCGGCTCAAGGCGGGTCCGGCCGATCGATCACGCCAGCTCAAAAAGACCGAGTTTTCCTACCCCGCGCCGTACGGGTTTCTCACGGCAGTCAAGTCTCTGGTTGCAGACATCTCCAGCCCGGTTAACCGCAAGTCACCGAATTGGTCAAAATTCCGCCCCGGACTCACCTATCTGTACAATGCGAAGCCCTACAAGCTCGACGTCAGAAACTTGAAGCTTCATCGAGAGTTCGTCGCTCCAGGTTGGAAGCTGCAGGACGTGATTGAGGCAGAATTTGAAGTGACGAACCTCAGAACCAAGGAAGGACACAGTTTCGTGCTTTGGTTCTTAGCCAGCGGTCCGCTGCAAAACGTTCCCCTTAAGATTGTCGATAAGCCCAGGTGGTGGCTCCGAGTGGAACTGACGCTAGACCCGGCTGCAGCAAAAGGCGAGCTCTTGCAGGACTCCGGAGCCATGCCGCCGTGCGGGGGGTAGCATCCCTCAGTCCCCTTCCCGCAATTTGCGCGGCGCCTCTTCTTCCAAGGGCAGGATCAGCTCGGATCGCCACAATCCTTCCGTGGCGGCGCAACCGGCCGGGTCCTGGAAAAACGCGATCCAAGCTTGCACCACCGGCTCAGGGACCGGCCAAGGCTCAAAATCGAGCCACGGCAGAACGCGCGATATCGACGCGTCGGCCACCCCCGCCTGGCGGAGCGCCTGGTGAAACTGAGAAACCGCGCACCCGGTCCGGAATGCGTTCATATTCACGTGCACGAGCCGCTCGCTCTTGCGCGCAAACAACTCGGCCACATGCTTTTCCAGGACATTCACCGGGTAAGGAAGGCGCGTGGAAGCCGCGCCGAGCAAGATCATGTTCTGAGCCTTGGGAGAGCCGGCTTTACGGGCCAGATGCGCCCCGTTGACCAGCAGGACCGAAGGCAGCTGTAACAGCTGACCGTAGATCGAAGACAGTTCGGGATAGTCGGAGATGTTCACGAAGGGCGTGATGTCCGTAATCACACAGCCGTTTTCGGCCGACAGGTATTGCAGGTAACGTAAAGACTCGAGAGGCTCCAGGGACAGGATCAATTCCGCCTGTCCGAGCGGGATCAGTTCACTGGCGATCGGCTTGTCACTCACGCGAATATGGGCTTGAACGGCACCGCCGCGCTGCGACATCCCGTGGACTTCCGGTTGCTTCAGCGAGTATCCCGCCTCCATGGCGCTGTAATCGATCACATAGGCCATCGAAAGAATGCCTTGACCTCCGACGCCGCACAGCAGCACGTCTTGCTTCATCTCAATTCTCCTTCGCGGTTGCGTTGTGCCGTCTTGATTTCTTTGTAGTAGGTCACACATTCGCGTCGAGAGATGATGACCGAAAGGCCGTGGTACTCGATCTCCTGCCGCACCACCTTGACATTCTCTTCCAGGCTTCGGGGCAACGGCTTGATGACCTTGATATGTTCGGCCGGAACGCCCAGTCCCGCCACTATCTGCACCATCGCCTGATCCGTGACCATGGTTGGCTGACCACCCGTCATGGCGACAATGCTGTTGTCGAGGACAAATACTTTAATGTTGGTGTTCTCCCTGGCCGCATCCAGAAGGGGGGTCAGGCCGGAATGCGTGAAGGTGGAATCGCCGATCACGCAAAACACTGGACCGAAGCCCGCGTGGCTGACCCCTGACGCCATCCCGATGCTCGCTCCCATGCAGATGCAGGAGTGGAGCCCCTCGTGCGGTTTGTAGAACCCGAGAGTGTAACAACCGATGTCGCCCATGACCCGGATGTCCGGATAGCCGCGCGTCGCCTCGCGGATGATTTCGAACGTGTCGGAGTGAGGGCACCCCTCGCATAGCAGCGGCGGACGGGCCGGCAGCCCCGGGGCGCTCCCCGCCAGCCTCAGGCCTCGACTCGCAGGCACACCGAATGCCGATTTCACGAGATCGGGCGTTAATTCTCCGCTGCGCGGCAGATCGCCGCTCATCTTGCCCCGGATACGCGCATTCGTATGCAATCCGTCTCCGGTCAACTGCTGTTCGATCAACGGATAGCCGTCCTCCATAGTCCAGACCTCGGAGCTGGCTTTGACGAGTTGTTTGATTTTCTCGACAGGCAGCGGGTATACCCCAACAGTCAGGAAGTTGTATTCAGACAGGCGGTCTCCGAGAACTTCCCGCACATAACCCGAAGCGATCCCCGAGGCAATGATGCCGGGTTTCCCGGCGCCGGAAATCGACAGTTGATTCGATGCGTGCTCCTCGGAGAAAGCGCGCAGCTCGGCTTGCTTGTGCAGCAGTCGATCAAAACCGCGCCGGGCATTCGAGGGCAACAGCGTCCACCAGGAGGTGTCCGGACAGTAGGACGCCCGATTCTGCTTGCGAGGTTCCGAAAGGGTCACGATCGAACGACTGTGGGCCAGTCGCGTGACGAGTCGAAGCATGACCGGCATTCGTAGTTTTTCGGACAGATCCAAGGCTTCGCGGGCCATTTCGTACGCCTGCTGCTGATCCGGCGGCTCGAAACAGACGATCTGCGAGAACTTGGCGTAAAAGCGGGAATCTTGCTCGTTTTGCGAGCTGTGCATGGACGGATCATCCGCAACGACGACCAACAGGCCGCCATGTACGCCGGAAATCGTGGAGCTGATGAACGGATCGGCGGCGACGTTTAGACCGACGTGCTTGAACGATACTATGGTGCGTCGGCCGGCGTAAGACATCCCCAGCGCCTCTTCATAGGCGACCTTTTCGTTCGTCGACCAGCGCGCATGAATCTCCAAACCGTCACGGCCCGACAAATCGTGGATGTACTCGAAAATCTCAGTGGAGGGAGTGCCCGGGTAGGCGTAAGCACCGCTGATACCCGCGTCAATCGCCCCCCTGGCCACCGCTTCATCTCCCATCAGGATTAGTCTGTTCATTTCCTTCATCCGTCCTCCATGCCACGCACTCCCCACAAACGCTTCTGGACCAGCCTGCATTTCAGGTGCCCGGAACCGCGCCAATCGCAAACCATGAAGTAACGGGGAATCTCGTTGACCGTCTGCAAAGTCCCTGAGTCAAATCGCCCAAAGTTGAGTTAAAGGACTCGAAGGACTCGAAGGACCTGAAGGACCTGAAGGACCAGTGACATCGCGCAATGCTGGCATCCGTCGATGTCACTGGTCCTTGAGGTCCTTGAGGTCCTTCAGGTCCTTGAGGTCCTTCAGGTCCTTCAGGTCCTTCGAGTCCTTCGAGTCCTTCGAGTCCTTGCTTTTTTGAACGGGCAATAACCTCAAATTTGAATTAGAATAAGCCGGGTGTTATGAAGGCGTTTACCCAGCGATTTAGTGGCGTTACGCAGGGCCACAGCCAACCTCCAATTCCCCTTCCAACACTGGCGGAGAAGTCATGATTGAAATCGTCATCTTCGGCCGCGGAGGCCAGGGCGGCGTCACCCTCGCAAAGCTGATCGCGATGACTTACTTTCTGCAGGATCAGTACGCTCAAGCCTTCGGCATCTACGCCGCGGAACGCTCCGGCGCTCCCGTTCGGGCCTTTGTCCGGATCGATAACAAGGAGATCATCTGCCGTAACCAGATTTATGAACCCGACCACGTCATAGTCCTCGAACGGACCTTCGTCGATGCGAGGATTACGACGGGGCTCAAACCGGGCGGCTGGATAATTCTCAACTCTCAACAGGCGCCCCAAGCCGTGGCCCATCTTTTTCCCGGCTATAGGGTCGCCTGTGTGGATGCAAATGCGGTCGCGATCGAAAACAACCTGGGGAGCCGAACCACTCCAATCGTTAATACGACTATGCTCGGGGCGGCGGCTCGAGTTCTTGGGGAAGAGTTCGCAGCAGTCGAAGCGGCGCTGGCTGAGCTTCGATTCCTCGGACCGAACTTGAGCGCTGCACGCCGTGCCTACGAGTCTGTACTGAGTTTGCCCGAACCCAGCGGCGTGACTTCGCCGCAGCCTCCGATCCGGATGCCCGCAGCCACCCTGAGTATCCTCGACCCCGCGTCGGGGATGCGACCGACAATCAAGACAGGCACCTGGGCAACCCAGCAACCGCGACAGAAGCAGCCGATCTCCCCCTGCAACGGCGGGTGTCCGGCCGGAAACGATGTCCGGGGATTTGTGGCTGCGGTTCGCAGCCAGGATTTTGATCGGGCGCTCGCCTTGCTTCACCAGACTTCGCCTTTCCCCGGGGTCTGCGGACGCGTGTGCCCTGCTCCTTGTATGGAGGCATGCCACCGGTCGGAGTTCGACCAGGCCGTCAACATCAGGGAACTGGAGCGCTACGTCGCCGATCACGCCACTCCGGCGCCCGCGGAGACGAAGAGTTTCAGGGATCGAGTGGCGGTCATCGGTTCAGGGCCCGCGGGTTTAAGTGCCGCCTATCATCTCGGACGCCTCGGCTATTCCGTGCATATTGTGGAAAGCCAGCCGGCGCTCGGCGGAGTCATGAGGAACGGCATTCCGGCATACCGGCTCCCGGCCGACGTATTGGACCGCGAGATCAACTTCATCCTGCGCCACGGTGTCATAGCAGTAACCGGCACTCGCGTCAGCAAGAGTGATATTGTGCGACTGTCCCAGGAATTTGCGGCGATCTTCATCGCTACCGGCCTCCAGGAACTTCGAAGCCTGAATCCGGGAGATTTTGATCCGTCCGTCGCCACGCAGGGGATCGATTTTCTGGATTCCTACCGATCGGGCGAACAGCGGTTGGATGGTGAGCAAGTGGTTGTCATCGGAGGCGGCAACACCGCCATCGATGCGGCCCGAACGGCCAGGCGCCTGGGCGCTGATGTCCA
>Ga0105104_10002530_pt1 | contig 13314 bp, 9 predicted proteins | sample PPLLaktember2015_3_FD_87034 | JGI IMG/M metagenome (GOLD analysis project Ga0105104, IMG submission 87034) | Freshwater sediment microbial communities from Prairie Pothole Lake near Jamestown, North Dakota, USA - PPLs Lake P7 Core (6) Depth... | ecosystem: Environmental > Aquatic > Freshwater >...
GAAACAAGCCATGCAAAGCTGTAAGCCGGCCGTCAGCTACGGCTGGGATTTTCATCCGAGGCTGATTCCATTGGGCATTTGGGAAGGCGGTTACTTGGAACTGCGTCCCGTCTGTCACATCCTCGCGGCCGAAATTCGGTACGAATTGAATGACTCGCTGACCAAAGCCGACCTCCGCCTCAACGCAATGCTCTCGGAAGCCGGCCACGGTTCCCTCAGGTGGACACTCAAGGATCCGCGCGGAAAGATGATCTTCGAGCAGGAGACACCTCTGGCGGGCACTCGCTGCGACCTCTGCGGCACAATCGACTTCCCCGCTCTCTGGTGGCCCAACGGACAGGGCAGCCAGCCCCTCTACCACTCAACCGTCGAGCTCCTGGACGAAGCGGGAGCGATCATCGACGCTCGCCGCTCCCGCATCGGTTTCCGGCGTGTTCGGCTGGTGGCGCACGCCTTCTCCTGGGAAGACCCCGACAATGCCCAGTTTCCGAACAGCCGGAACAAGCCGCCCATAACGCTGGAGATCAACGGGCGTACCATCTTTGGGAAGGGCTCCAACTGGGTAGGTCCTGACATCTTTCCCGGTCGCGTCAGTGCCGAGACCTACAAGCGGCTTCTGGAGGCCGCGCGCGATGCCAACTTGAACCTTCTGCGCTGCTGGGGCGGCGCTCCGGTCCAGAAAGACGCATTCTTTGACCTGTGTGACGAACTGGGCCTCATGATCTGGCAGGAATTCCCGCTTGCGTGTGGCAATTACGAGGGGACGCCAGAGTACCTGAGCATACTGGACCAGGAGTCCCAGTCGATCATTCGCCGTCTGCGTTCACGGACTTGTGTTGTGCTGTGGTGTGGCGGAAACGAGTTGTTCAACAGCTGGTCGCGGATGACCGACCAGGATCCGGCGCTGCGCCTCCTGAACCGAAACACGTTCGATCTGGATCCCGATCGCCCGTTTATCCCAACCTCTCCGTTGATGGGTTGGGCCCACGGCGGGTACCAGTTCCGCCTGAAAAACGGGAGCGAAGTATTTCAGTACTTCCCCAGGGCTCACTACACCGCCTATACCGAATTTGGTGTCCCTGGACCGGCCGGAACCGACCTCCTCAAGGAGATCCTGCCGCCGGGAGAGTTATTTCCACCCCGGCCTGGAAGTCACTGGCGGCACCGCCATGCCTTCCGGGCCTGGGACGGCTCGCCCGACTCCTGGTTGGAGCTCTGGTGTATCGAGCACTATTTCGGGAAGCCCGCCAATCTGGAACAACTCGTGGAATGGGGACAGTGGTTGCAGTCCGAGGGGTTGAAATGCGTCTTTGAGGAAGCCCGACGCCAGAAACCAGTGTGTTCGATGGCGCTGAACTGGTGCTTTGACGAGCCGTGGCCCGCCTGCGCCAACAACTCGCTGATCAGCTGGCCCGCCGAGCAAAGCCAGCCTTGTCTGCCGTGAAGCAAGCCTTGCGCCCGGTACTCGCATCCGCCCGCGTGCCCAAATTTTCCTGGGCTTCCGGGGAGGTCTTTACCGCCGAGCTCTTCCTTCTGAACGACAGCCCCGATCCCGTGCCGGCCGGCTCAGTCGAAGCCTGGCTCCACAACTCGGAAGGGTTCAAAACGCGTATTTTCCGGTGGGATCATCCAGGCGGCGCCGCCAACACAAACCTTACCGGCCCCACGCTGAGCATCACCCTTCCTGACTTAATAAACGGACGGTTGGGCCTTTTCCTCCGCGTCCCCGGGAATCCCGACTGGGATTCCGAATACAACTTCCAATCGGTGACACGCTCGTAATGAGTTCTGAGTTCATGAGTTCTGAGTTCGGAGTTCGGCGTTCGGAATTCGGTGTCTGTTCTCCAACGCTTTCCAACCCCGCACCTCGAACTCAGAACTCCGAACTCAGAGCCCAGAACTCAGCACTCAGAACTCATACCGTAAACCGATCGGGCGGTCCTGTCACCTAAGGCCTTTGATGTTCTTGAAAACCGCTTCGGCGCGAGCATTGAAGTGGCCTTCGGCGGCAGCACTGAGCGCCACTCCTACAAAGAGCTTCTCCGGGAATTCAATTTGGTGGCTGGGAGTAGACGTGCGGTGCCACGTCTCGCCATCCTTGCTGATCATCGCGTTAAAAATCTTCCCTTCCCGCTTCAACCGAAGCCAGACGTGGGGGTACTGACGCTCGAAGAATTCCGGTTGCGGGCGCTCGTGGTTCACGTATCCGTACACAAAACCGCACGCCTCTTCGCACTCATGCGGGCGTCTGCAATCTTTGGCCTGATTGCCGAGCCAGGCACCCGCGACTTTTCTGAGATCGAATTGAAAGGCATCCGCCCCGTGACCGTCGTTCGATTCAGCCCAAATTGCGACATATCGATCGGCCGGTTGGTTGCCTTCCCGAGCCATGATTCCCGCTTTAGCCAATGTTCGCTTATCACTGTAAAACTGTTTCGCCCCATGGTTCGTCACATGCTCAATCTGCACTACGACGTCGAAATTGCCTTCGAGGACCGTAAAGGCGAATCTTCCCTGATCTTCGCCGCAGTGGTGACCGAATTCCGTTCCGTGGGCGACGAGCTCGACGGTCTTGCCATCATCTCTCAGCTTCGTTTCGCCGGGGCTCGTCGGCGTCCCTCTCACATAGCTGCAGTCCCCTCGAAAATCGAGGCTGGAAAGCGACTGGGCAACGAGAGAGGGCAGCATGAACGTCGCCGCGATGATGACAGCAGACGCGAGGGTCCTGGCGGAAATTGTTCGGAAATCGGCTCGCGCGATAAGTCCCATTTTCATGTGCCGACGCCTCGACTAAAAAGCGACCACGATCCCGGCCCCAATTTTGAAATTGTGCGCCGTCACGCCTTCCGCCCGGACCAGGAGATAATCAAACTGAACCGCCCGAAGCGAGAACCTCCCCCATGCCTTGTAGTCGAGACCCGCACCGAGTGCTGTACCGAATTCGAGGCCGGTAGCCGTGTAGGATCCTCTGTCAGCCCGCACGAGGTAGGTGGCAAAAAGCGCGTGCGCGAACGGTTCCAGCTTCTCCCGCCGAAGTTTGAAGGTGGGGCCGACAAGGAAGGCGTAAGCGCTTGTATCGATGATCTCGTCACGGTAGCGGACCTCGCCGTAACCGCTCGAGACTCGCGTGGTGAACCCCACCGTCGGGTTGAAGAAGTAAGTGGCGCCCGTATCCCAACCATGCAGCTGGTAAGGTTGGCCTACGTCCTTGCCGTCTGCCCGGAACACTCCATACCCGCCTTGCAGTTCCCAGCTGCCGTCCCCCGCCTGGACCGACAAGATGGACAGCGCGCAAATACACACAAAGATCAGATTCTTCATCGCTCCCCCTTATCGAACGACTCGTATTATATACTACATCATACCAGTGCGGCACCTCAGATTTCGACACGCGTAGGGAGACAGGCAAGGCAGGTTGCGATTCGCACTTGATGGAGACCGGCTGCAGCCGGTCAGATCGATGTCCGAAGACCGAAAGGAATCTCGAACACTGAATAACGAATGTCGAATGTCGAAGGGGTTCGGCCCTTACGTCAATGGAGTATTCACTTGACTCTAGGAGATTATGCCTTTGTGGCTCGCCGTGGCGGCGTGAGCGTCACCGGACTCGGCGGCGGTTCAATGGCTCGCCTTTTTTTTGGCGAGGTGTATCGATACCCAGCCGAGCGCGGTGCCACGCCCACAACGGCGAGCACAAGATACAGTGGGGGATTCCCTGCTCCCAGCGAGGCTAGTCCTCCGCTCGCTGAGTGCCGGAATCGACGCGGCGGTAAACGACGGTGTTGTTCACTTCCTGTCCCTGTTCGTTCTTCCCTGTGAACGTTGACGTCCGGGTCTTTCCGTCATCGGACAAAACCGTGCGAACCGTCATAACCGTCGTCTCTCCCTTCTTCAGATCGGCCTCGATCGTCTTGTCGTCGATCCGCTTCAGAGTCACGGTGTCGGCACCGGGGAATCCCTTTATCGGGTATTCCTTTCCATCGTATTTTGCGACGTACTCGATATGTGTGGGTTCGCCCTTAGCATCAACCCCTTTGGCGACAAGTTTGACCCCATCAGCGCCTGCGGGTTCGATCGTGAGCGTGACGCTCTTCGGAGGGGGGCCCGGCGAGTACTTGGACTGATCAAGATCAGCCTTCCAAGTCCCTGCATGCTTGTTCTCATCTGCAAACCCCAGGCAGACAATCGTTAAGACCCCGATCAGAAGCACGACGGAGTTGCGTGTAAATCTTGGCATACTTCCTCCTTTTCTGCTTGGTCGGATTTCAGTGAATCACTGGATTACAAGAATGATAGCAACAGCGGTGTTTCGGTTCTAGTTTTCGCTAGGGGGCAATCGCAAGCCGCTGACGTAGGGTGAGAAGGAAATACCGGGTTTTGAGGGCGGGGATTGAGTAAACTAGGGGCTCGACCGAGCGTCAGGGAAGCAGGAGGGCGTGAGCGATACGATGCCGAGTGGAAGGAACATCGTGCTGAGGATGGCATTAATTGTCCTGGCCTTTACTGCTCTGTTCGGGCCAGCTTCCGCCCAACGGCGTCAGGCCGTTCGGAAGGTCCTCCCTGCTCCCCCGGCCGTGTCCTTAGAGGATATCGCCCCGAAGGCTGGAATCAGTTTCGTTTTGAACAACAGCATCACTCCTCGAAGGTATTCCATTGAGACCATGATTGGGGGTGTGGCGCTTTTTGATTACAATAACGACGACTTTCTGGATATTTACCTTCCCAACGGCGCCCGCATCCCTGAATTTGACAAGTCTGACCCGACGTTCTTCAACCGCCTCTACAAGAACAACGGGGATGGCACATACAGTGACGTGACGCTGCAAGCGGGGGTACAGGGCGTTAGCTACGCCATGGGGGTTGCAGCAGGCGACTATGACAACGACGGTTGGATGGATTTGTATGTCGCCGGCGTGAACCACAATCAGCTTCTCCGCAACAACGGCGATGGAACGTTCAACGATGTGACGAGTCGAGCGGGAGTGACAGGCGTCCATCCGCAACTGGGAAAGCTCTGGACGATCACCGCTGGCTGGTTTGACTACGACAACGACGGCTGGCTGGACCTTTTCGTCGCAAACTACCTAAAGTGGTCGATCGAGACCAACCCGTTGTGCCAGATGAAGGGGTTAACTGCGTATTGTCATCCCAACAAGTTCAAGGGGACGCCGAACATGCTTTACCGGAACAACGGCAACGGGACGTTCACCGATGTCTCGGCTTCGACAGGGATCGGCAAGCACATCGGAAAGGCCATGGGGATTGCCTTCGCGGACTATGACGCGGACGGTTTCACCGACATTTTCGTTTCAAACGATACCTTCCAGAATTTCCTTTTTCATAACAACGGCAAGCGCGCCTTTTCCGAAGAGTCGCTCTTCCAAGGGGTCGCGTACATCGAGACCGGAAGAACCGTCGCCGGAATGGGCGCCGCCTTTCAAGACGTCAACAACGATGGCAGGCCTGACATACTCCAGACTGCCATGTTCAACGACACCTTCCCTCTCTACAGGAATCTGGGGGGACAGTTCCAGGACGTTACGAGCGCGAGCGGGCTTTCAGCCCTCACCCGCCGCCTGACGGCTTATGGCGGCGGGGTATGCGACTTCGACAACGACGGACATAAAGACCTCTACACGGTTAACGGTGCGATCCTCGACAATTCGATGGAGATTGACAACCTCCCGTTTAAAATGCCGAATTCGCTCTATCGAAATCTTGGCAACGGCCGGTTTGAGGACCTGAGTCGAAGCGTCGGGAAAGACTATCAGGTGCCGCTCGCTCACCGCGGCGCCGCCTGCGGGGACCTGAACAACGATGGCCGGCTCGACCTCGTGGTGACCTCACTTAATGGGCCGACACAGGTCTTTCTCAACCGGACCTCTAATGCCAATCATTGGATTTTGCTTCGGCTTGTCGGCAGGGAGACCAACCGAGATGGTTTGGGTGCAAGGGTGAAGCTCGTTCAGGCTGATGGCGTCGAGCAGTACTGGCAAGCTTTCACGGCGACCGGGTACGGTTCTTCCAGCGACAAGAGAGTCCACTTTGGGCTTGGCCGCACAACGAGGGTCAAGAAGTTAGAGATCCGCTGGCCCAGCGGCCGGATCCAGGTGCAGCACGACCCGACGGCGGACCGGATCTTGACCATCAAGGAAGAGTGACGGCTGAGGGATTAAGGGAGACATATGCTGATTCTGGGAACATTGATCCTCCGATTACTGCTGGGCGGAACAGCGGAGCTTCAAACGGCACCAACACAGGCCGCTCAGATTGACCATGAGATTGATTCCGCACAGAAGTGGATGCAGGCGAGGGAGTTCGGCAAGGCCTTGGAGGTGTTGAGTGCGCTGATGCAGCGAGAGCAGGCGCCGCCACCCGATGTCTACATCCTGATGGCAACCTGTCACCTAAATCTGAAGGAGACGGATCGGGCCTTGGAGGTTTTCGAACGCGGGATGGCTTTATATCCGCATCACCCAGTCTTGGAGGAGTTCTACGTTAAACTCCTCACGAACTACGTTCCGGTCGAGCAGATGAAGGCCAAGCTGGAGAAGGCGGTCGAGGCATCGCCTCGTTCCTTGGTGCTGCTCCGCGCGGCGGCGTTCGTCGAGCTGCGTGTTGAAGCGAAAAGCGACCGGGCGGGCCAGATCGTCGACAGGCTGGTCGAAGTAGCGCCGGACAACCCCGACGTCCACTACATTCGCGGACTGTTAGCCAGCCTCAACGAGCAGGAGGATCAGGCGATCAGCGCCTGGGAGAAGGCGCTGACCTTGGCCGGCTCCGATGCCCGGATGCAGATGGACATCAATACGTTGATCGGGGAGGCGGAGAATCGTCGGAATCGGGCGGGCCGTGCAGAAGCGGCGTTCAGGAAGGCTCTTAAGGCTAATCTGAGCTTGGAGAAACACAACTCGGCATCGGCGTACTTCTATGCGGACTTCCTCGCCAAGCAGTCCCGCTTTGTGGAGAGTCAAAAGCTGATACACCAGATTCTGAGCTGGGCGCCATCGTACGGACCGGCCCTGCTGCAAAATGCATTGCACCTGGCTCGGTCGAAAAAACCCGAAGACGCGGTCGTGGCCGCCGAGCTGGCGCTCGCAGGAAATGATCTTGACCCCCAGCAGACGCGGGCGGCCCACGTCCTCCTTGTAAAGACTTACTTTCAGCTGAAACGCATGGCGGACGCCGAAAGGCACCAGCAATGGCTGAAGGCGCAGTGAGGAAAGCCCTGCAGGCACCCTGCCTGCGCTCCCAGGGGGCTTCAGAGTCAGACTGATCTCCCGGTTCTGATGCCGCTTGGAAATGGGCCCACTGCCGGCCCCTACCTGAGCGAAGCGCGGAGTTTTGCCAAGCGTTCAGAATTTGGAAATCGTGCGGTCCCCTTCGCACAGAATTTCTCCGCCTCGGCCATGCGTTTAGCCGCGCCCAGACAGCTGACCACAAGCAGGTAGTAATCTTCGTCCCACTCCGCCTCGGGATTGGGTGCTTGCAACAACAAGTGCACCGCCTTCGAAAAATCGGAGGCGGAAGCCTGAATCCGGGCCAGAGACGCTCGCACCTCCAGCATTCCTGGATCGATTTGGAGGGCGCGCTCGAGCTCGGATCGGGCGTCGGTCATCCGGTTTGTCTCGAGGAACACCAGGCCCAGCGAGGCATGTCCGTCGGCAGACAAAGGCTGTAGCGTCAGGTACTTTTTGAAGGCCTCTTCTGCCTTGGCCAGCTGCGAGGTGTGCGCATAGCACATGCCCAAAGCAAAGTAGGCCTCGTAGAACTGGGGGGCGCGCCTAACCAGTTCCTCGTAGGCGGCCGCTGCGGGAACGTATTGTCCCTGCATGAACAAGGGTTCTGCTTTGAACAACAATTCCCTGAGGACGCGGCTGTCATCCTTATTCTTCATCTCCTGAGCAACGACTCGCGCCAGTTCACGCGCGTATTTCTCCGCCTTGGCCTGATCGTTTTGAACCCTCGAGACTCGAATCAGCAACAGGTACGCGTCTTTCCTAGGGATGGGGTACTCGCTGATCGAGGCAAGCGCGTCCGCCGCAGCCGCCGCGAAGTCCTTCAGATTCTCGTTGGCAACGGCCCTTCCGTAGTGGGCCTCGGAGGACTCCGGATCAAGTCGAAGGGCCTCGTTGTAAGCTGATCGGCTCTCCTCCCACCGTCTTTCTTCCAGAAGCGCCTTTCCGTAGGTCAGCCATATCAGGGCCGGCTGAGCAGTGTGTCCGAGAAGACTGCGAGCCTGCTCGAACCGAGCCTGGCCTTCCGCCGCTTTGCCGACTTTGCTGTAAGCATAAGCGAGGCTGGCCAGCACCTGGGCGTCTTGCGGAGCGAATTGAACGGCTCGCTCGAGACATCGAACCCCCTCTTCTTCCCGGCTCATCACCAAATAGAGGTTTCCAAGATACTGCCATACGCCGGGGTCTTTGGGCGCCAATTGGGAGCACCGCTCCATGATCTCCACGGCGCGCCGGTTGTCTTCCCGCACAATGGCATGGAGAGTCGCGAACAGTTGCAGTGCGGGCACGGAATTGGGTTCCTTGCGCAGGAAGTCTTCCAACTCCAGCATGGCGTCGTAGGGCTGGTTCAGGTGGTAGAGCACCTTGGCATGCCCGACGATCGCCGCGGCGAGCGTGTCCGATGATTGTCGGGCCAACCGAAAGTGCTCCTCAGCCGCTTTCCACTGTTGGTTCTGTGCAAGGCACTCCGCGGCTAGCAGGTGCTCGACGGGGGTCCGCGCCGACGAGACCGCGCAGTCAGATTGCCGTTTGGAAGTGCCCTGCTGCTGCCAGGCCGTATGTGAAGCCGGGGTTAACACGAACGGCAGAGCTGGAGATGGACAAGACAGCAGAAGAGCAACAGCGGCAATCGAGCGGGCGAGTTTGTGGAGACCGACGTTATATATCACGGACAGAATCGAAGCTTAGCAGTGACACAGTGGACATGCAACCACCACACTCCATAAAACAGAAGGAGCGGACAGCGTGTCCGCTCCTTCCCGCCTCCTATTTGGCTATCGCAACCAATGACTCACTAGAAGGCTAACTTCATCGACACCTGGATGTGTCGCGGGTCATACTTCGCTTGGTTGATGAATCCGAAGAACTGCGGCGAGCGCGGATCCACCTGGATGGGGCCGTATCCCCGCATATTAAAAGCGTTCTGGGCTTCCATGCGGAACTGCAGATACCGTGTACCATCGCTGAAGATCGGGAACCGCTTCATCAGGGAGAAATCGAACATCGTGCTCCCCGGGTTGCGGACGCCGTCATAGCTCGTCATATCACCAAACCCGTAAGGCCGATAGCCGTATGTGCTGTTGACCGGGTTGAACACGAGTTTGGTGATGTCAAGGATCCCGGTATTGAAGTTCGGGGCTCGGTCCGGGGAGGCGAAGATCTGGTCCCAGCTCGTGATCGACCCGTTGCGCAGGTTCCGGTCCCCCGGGTCGGCCCACGCCGGCCCCACGATTTCCACTCCGTCGATGATATTGGCCTGGTTGTTATCCTGCGGCCAGACAATCGGACGGCCTGACCTCCACGTCACGTTGCCGGCCATAATCCACCCGCCCACGATGCCGTCCAAAACCGGGTTTGCGTTGCTCAACCATCGCCGGCTTCGACCAAAGGGAAGGTTGACGTCGAAAGTGGCTGTCAACCGGTGCCTCTCATCCCAGATACTGGTACCATACATCTCTCGAGTGTCATCGACACTCTGGACCCACTTCCCGCCACCGCCGTAAAACTTGGCGCTGTTGTCGTTGTTCCCCGGTCCGCCGACGTCATCTTTCAGGTTGGACAGGGTATAGTTGAACAAGAAGGAGAGCCCCTGACTGAAACGTTTCTCTGAACGCAGGTTCAGGGAATGATAAACCGAGGTTCCGATGTTCCGTCCGGCTGTGGCAACGGTTCCAAAGTAAGGATAGCCCGACAACAGGTTCCCCAAACTCATTGCTTCCGTGTCAGTCCACCGCGTTTGGCCAGGAACAAAGGGATTCTCCACCCGGGTCGCATAACGGCGCTTGTTATCCCCTTCCAGTCCCCCTAAGAGAATGTCTTTGGGAAGGCGGGCGACCATCGCGCGTCCAAGCAGTCCGACCCCGCGGTTAGCGGAGTAGTTGGCTTCCACCAGAAGATTGCCCGGCAGCTCCCGTTGCAGCCCCACATTCCACACAAATTCATACGGCTGGCGTACGCCGGTGTCAACCGCCCCCACTGAGGGCTGCTTTGTGTTCTTGTAATTTGCGTAAGCACCCGTACGTTGAAACTCCTCGACTGATGAATTCGGCCAAGGATTAGAGAACGTGCTAACCCAGTACCGGTTCTTCGCATAGTTCGGATCGTAGTCCGCCCAGACATCCGTGGTGCCGCTAGCCATGTTCCACTGTGATGTCGTACTCCCAAAGGCGTTCGGATCACCCGTGGTTGGCAGGTAAACCTTCGCAAACGAAGCACGCACGACTGTCTTGTCACTGACGCTGTAGGCTATACCGACCCGAGGCGCGAATTGGAGAGGATGATAAGACGAGCTTAGTCGAGAGGGATGCTCAGGTGTATTGACGAAGGCGAGTCCGCCCGTGGGAAGTCCGCTATTCGCCCACTGCGGTTTATGCGCCTTAACGGCCGCGTTGTCCGCGATCGTCTGAGCCGTCGAATCGGGACCGGTAGTCGGGAAATATCTATCGGCCATCTGATTCCAGTCGAAACCCGGTTTGAGCTTTATTGGCGTCGGGAGTTCCGAGTCCCAGAGGACCAACTTGTCAAACCGGTCGGTGGTCGGCGTTTCCATCTCCCAACGCAGACCCAGGTTCACTGTCAACTTGGAGCTGACTTTGAAATCGTCCTGAACGTAGGCTGCGTGGTAATTCATGTTTAAAGCACGGGTAACGAACCCGGCCAGATTGCTCCGGCCGCTAACGCCTAATAGATAAGTCGGCCAGGCATTGGCCTGTCCCTGACTTGACCACTCGCCGACCCCGCTGGTTACGGTGGTGGCATTGCCGAGGACATGGAAGACACCTGTGGAAGACTGATACTGATTGTCATACCAGCGGCGGTGCTCGTAACCGAACTTCACGGTGTGGCGGTTCATGACTTTCGAGAGACTTGACGCCGCCTCAAAGACGGTCGACGGGTTTTCCCGAAAACTGTCGCCGCCCATCCCTGGAAAACCCGACGACGCTACATTGTAGGCCGGCAACTTGTTCGTTCCATCCGTAAGGTTACGGGTGACAGGATCGAACGGCAGATCTGAGTTGTTAAACTCGGGAAGCATCGAACTGCCGATGAAAACCGGATTGTAATGGCCTCCAATGCGGGCGTCGAGGAAGGTGGTGGGGGAAATCGTATTGGCATAATTGAGCGTGAGCCCCCACTGTCCATCCATCTGGTTTGACGGAGCAGGCTGCAGGACACCCAGATAGTTGCTTTGTGCTTGTGCGAAATCCGAGTGATTGAATCGACCAAAGATTGTCTGTTTGTCAGTCAAAGCGTGATCCAGCCGTACCGCAAAGGCGTCAGAATCTCGCGACGTGCTGCGCAGACCGGTGTAGTTGCCGCACCATGAGCAGCTGGCATTCGGGGCGCGGTTGGGCAGAGGCAGTCGCTTGAGCAGCGCCGCGGAGAGCGGATGGATTCGGTTGGCCGGAATGTGCTGACCGTCGCCTCCCATGAGAATCGTCCGATACCACGTGTCTGTTGCCGGGTCATACCTGTGAGGGTCGAGCAGCGTCGGCTCGTAGATCATGGGCGTAACGCCGCCCAGGTTGATGCCGGTAAAATCTCCCGCTCTCATCTTCTCTGTGGGGAGATCCGTCTCGACCAACTCGCCCCCCTGGCGATAGCGCAGACCATCGTAGTTGAAGAAGAAGAAGGTCTTGCTGCGACCGTCGTAGACTTTCGGCAACAGGACGGGGCCTCCGACAGCTGCTCCGAACATGTTCTGATTGAAAACAGGCCTGTCGCCCCCCAACCGATTCTGGTTCCAGTCGTTGGCGTTGAGGACGGTGTTCTGATTGTAGTCAAACAGCTGGCCGTGGAAGTCATTCGTACCCGATTTGGTGACGAGTTGCACGAGTCCGCCCGACACGCGGCCGTATTCCGCAGACACGGGATTCGTCACCACCTTGAACTCGGCCACGCCGTCCATGCTCGGAACCAGGGCACCCAGGGTGTGTGCTCTACCGGTTACGGCCGAAATGCCGTCGACCAGATAATCGATGCTGTTGTTGCGTCCCCCGTTAATGCGGGTGTCGTTGTCCTCTCCGATAAGACGCGTATCCTGGCCGTACTTATTGCTGTCGCCGCAGCTCAGACAACGCTCGGACCGAATACCTGATCCCTGCACATTGCCCGACAGGATAAGCAATTGCAAAGGGTCACGGTTCAACTGAGGCAGGTTGTCAAGCATCGCCCTGGTGACCACTTCGCCCGTTTCCGCGTCCTGGCTCCGCAAGAGCGGCGCCTCGCCGGCTACGTTGACGACCTCGCTCACTTCGCCGACTTGCAGGGTGAAGTCCAGCGTTATACGGTCGCCGACCTGGACCGTGATCGCCTCGCGTTGCAGGGTCTTAAAGCCGGACATCGAAACGGTCAACGCGTACTTTCCTGGAATGAGGTTGGCCAAAAGGTAACCGCCAACGTCATTGGTAAGAGTCTGGGTTTTGACGCCGGTGCCGACACTGGTCGCTACCACTTCCGCACCCGGCAATACTCCACCGGAGGTGTCGCTCACCTTCCCGGCGATCGTGCCCAGACCGGTTTGCCCGTACCCGGCTGCGGTTACCAGCAGCACGAGGCAGAGCAGGATCCATGTTTTACGCATACGGTAAACCCCTCCCTAAGAGATGTTGTTCCTCAAATTCATCGAGGACCGATTAAAAGACCACCAAGACGTGAACGCGGGTTCGAGGTAGACCGGCTCAGAATCGGCGGCAGGCAGGCCATTACGATGGCGCGCCAGAGACGCGCCACCCGGCCAGCCTGCCTGCCGGATCGGGACCGTGCATTGGGAGTTGTTCACAAGCTGGTACATAAGGGCCTTCTTCCCTTCACTTCCCCGCACGTCACGCTTGGACTCCAAAACAGGAGCCTGGGATGCTCCCAAAAAGTAGACCTCCATCTCCTCCATCAGCAAGTTAATAACCGTTAGCTCGTTGGTCATACGTAATACCAAAAAAAGTCACGGTTCACGGTTCACGGTTCACGGTTCAAGGTTCACGGTTCAAGGTTCACGGTTGACACGGTTCAAGGTTCACGGTTAACCGGTTGTCCCCCCCTAATATGTCAACCGTGAACCTTGAACCGTGAACCTTGAACC
>Ga0105104_10002531_pt1 | contig 13313 bp, 9 predicted proteins | sample PPLLaktember2015_3_FD_87034 | JGI IMG/M metagenome (GOLD analysis project Ga0105104, IMG submission 87034) | Freshwater sediment microbial communities from Prairie Pothole Lake near Jamestown, North Dakota, USA - PPLs Lake P7 Core (6) Depth... | ecosystem: Environmental > Aquatic > Freshwater >...
CGTCTATGAAGACCCGCAAGGCCGCTTCAGCCTCCCGCTGGTCGGGGATTGGGCGCAGGTCGAGACCGATGGCAGCTACGGGCTGTTCGAGGTCCCGGGAATTGACTTCAAGCTGTATGCCCTGAGCGTCGAATCCGCCGATCTCGCCGCGGGCGAGGATGCAGCGCTGAAAGAAGCCGGCATCGACCCCTCGACGCTGACGAAGACCGATGACGCCGAGCTGGGCGACTGGAACATCAACTTCTACTCGCTGGGTGGAGGCCAGGGGGTGACGCCTCTATGCCAGGTTGCGGATCAGGTGACCTACTGTCTCATCGCCGCCGGCGATGAAAGCCTCACCAATAATCCCCCCGAGCATGTGATGATGACGATCCAGGGTTTCACTATCGCCGGCAAAGAGGCGGCCTTACCCAGCACGGTCGAAGACTTCGAAGCCTACGTCAACACCCTGGTGGGGGATAATCCGCCGGGTCTGGCGATCGTGATCACCCGGGGTGGCGACGTGCTATACAGCAAGGGGTTTGGGATGGCCGATGGTCCGAACGAGATGGCGGCCGAGCCGGATACCGTGTTTCCGTGGGGCTCGATGACCAAGGTCGTGACGGGGGTGGCCATCATGCAGCTTGTCGATCAGGGATTGGTGGATCTGGATGCGCCGGTGTCGGACTATCTGGATTACTTTCCGGCCGAGTATGGGATCACGGTCCGCCAGCTGCTCGATCACAGCTCAGGCCTGCGCGAACCCGTTGATTTCTTACTCCCCTCTCTCAGCTTGGACGGCCAGACCTTGCCTGATCCGGACAGGATCGCCAAAGAATATCTGGAGGGGTTCTCAGGGCTGATGTTCGAGCCCGGCTCGGCCTCCGCCTACGGGAATCCGAACTACCTGATGCTGGGGCAGATCGTGGCGGCAGCCACCGGCCAGCCCTACGTCGAATATGTCAAGGAACATATTTTGGAACCGCTGGGCATGGAGAACACGGACTTCACCTACAGCAACCAGGCCATGGTCGCTAAGGCGGCCGCTCCTGGCTTTCCGGCGGACCTGGTCGAGGACTTTATCGCCATGATGGACCGGGCCAGAGGGCTGGGAGATGGCGCCGAATTTATCCGCGAAGTGGACGACCGGTTTGCCTGGATGAACCGCTTCAATGTCTTGGCTGCCAATGGCGGTCTGAAAGGTCCGGCCACGGAGGCCATGCGCTTCGCCCAGATGCACCTGAACGGCGGTGAGCTGGAAGGGGTCCGCATCCTGTCGCCGGAATCGGCGGCCCTGATGCAGGAAATGCAGTTCGCCACCACAGGCGATCCGTTGGGGTATGGCGCGGCATGGCGGATCTTCGAGGAAGGAGAGCATCCCTTCGTCGAACACGACGGCGGGGGCACCGGTCTGTGGGCCAAGATGAGGCTGTACCCGCAGGAAGGCCTGGCCATCGTGCTCATGAGCAATGAATCGGGTTGGAACCGTGACAAGGTGGCGGACGCGGCGGCCAACGTGGTGTTCTCGATGACGGGCCCATAGGGATCTTCTGGAGAGCAGGGAGCAAACGTCCTGGCTGAAATACCGAGGTATAGCATGAATAACGCAAAACCCTTGTTCGATCCAGCGACGCACTACCAGATTCAGGTGCGGGGTCAGGTGGATGTGGATTGGCTGCAAAGTTTCGACGGTTCGGCGGAGGCCATCGTCGATGTGGCCGGGCAGGTGGATGATGCCACCGTGCTGCATGTGATCACCGACCAGGCGGGGATTGTCGGTCTGCTGCGCAACCTGCACGGGCTGGGTATGACGATCCTGCAGCTGCAGATCATCCCAGAATGAGGCAATACTTGTCTGCATCGAATCGATTTCGACCAGACTGGGAGAATCAAAAAGCCGGTACGCAAGCGGGACCGCTTGCGTACCGGCCTGGTTTACTTTTCATTCATTTACCTTATAACTTATCGATCACCCGAAGCATAAACCGGATCCCCTTGGAATGGTAACGGAACTGGTTGAGGCTCCCGATCAGGTAAGCGTCCTTTCCAGGATGATAGAACATGAACGCGCCGGTCGATCCGGCGTTTCCCCAGCAGGAGTACCGGGCCGGCATGAGGATGGGAACAGGCCGGATTTTCATCATCCCGTAGCCGTAATCGATGCCCGGAGCAAACCGGACGCAGTCGTCCATCTGTGCCAGGGTCGCCGCCTGCAGCAGCCGTCCCTGGGCGAGGGCCTGCATGAACTTGAGCAGGTCCTCCAGCGGCGCAGTGACACCGCCTCCCGCGTAATCCATGCTCAACGAGCGGTAGTGCACGATATTGGTGTGCCCCAGGTACACCCCGGCGGTCGGATGGGGGCATTCTTCCAGGGGTTGGGAGTGACCGATCAGGAAAGCATGCTTCATTCTCAATGGTTCGAATAGGATGCGGCTCAAGGCAGCATGGAAGGGCATGGAGGTAACTGCTTCCACCACCAGGCCCAGCAGGTGGTAGCCCGTATCGGAATAGTGGAAACCCTGACCGGGAGGGAAGTGCGGCTTCAGGTTTTCTTTTGACCAGGTTACGATTTCACGCGGGAGGTAAGCCCGGTCGGGTTCACCGAGCAGCCGCTCAACCATCCCTATCCCTTTCAAGGGCTTGTCTTCGAAATAGTCGTGCAGTCCGGAGGTGTGGTTGAGCAGGTGCTTCAAGCGGATCTGGCTGGTGTAGTCATGCCCTTTGAATACATGCAGTCCATCCAGCAAGTCCTGATCCAGGAAGTTGGCCATCGAGTCTTCAAAGGACAGCTTTCCCTGTTCGTAGAGAATGGCCAGGAGCACCGCGGTAAACAGCTTCCCGACGCTGGCCATAAACACAGGCTGCTCCGGATAAGCCTGGACAACGCTGCCTGCGCGGGTCTCGGTCTGCCCTTCGGCAAGGTTAAGGTGGAATTCGCTCCGGTCCGAATGAACCAGGAGGTAGGCGTTGTGAATCCTGGCGTCTGAGCGGACCAGCTTGCGGAAGCTTGCAGTGATGTTCTCGGCGGCTTTGGTTGGTTTCATTAAAGATCTCGTTTGGGGGTAAAGATACTCTTGACTGGCGAATTTTCACTGGATTTGATGCCGATCTCCAGATGGCTCACCCGGAGGCGGTGGGACCGTAGAGTGTAATTTTACCGTGAGGTAGGCATTCCATTCGCCCGGGGAGGCCCCATCAATAAAAGGTGAACAAGGCTATAATTGGACAGGTATTATCCGATTGGAGCAGGCTCCGGTCTGTCGGTTCGAACTATCTTCGGAAAAACACTCCTGGCAGGTCTGTTCCTCTGGCATAGGTGGTGATCAAGAACTCATGACCCGGATCGCGATCGTCGGCGCAGGGCTGTCGGGAAGGCTGCTGGCGCTGAACCTGCTCCAGCAAGCTTCCAGCGCGGTCAGCATCACCTTGATCGATCGCAGCGATGCACGCCTCATGGGACCCGCCTACTCCGACGAGGCGGACTACCTGCTGCTGAACGTACCCGCGGGCCGCATGGGGGCTTTCCCTGAGGATCCGGAGCACTTCCTGAAATGGGTCCAGGCAAGGGGGATGCAGGCGAACCGGTTGGATTTTCTCCCTCGCAGATGGTATAGAGATTACATCCTCGACCTGCTCCACGAGGCGCAGCAAGCGCAAACAAGCGGGCCTTCCTTCGAGCAGGTTCGCGGGGAGGTTACGGACCTCGAGACCGGTCCGGGCGGCATCACGCTGACCATGGAAGGAGATGCCTCCTTCGTCGTTGATAAGGCGGTTCTGGCCCTGGGCAACTTCCCGCCGCGCCATCCACAGATCGAGAACCGAAAAGCCTTAGCCAACGATAGGTACGTGCAAAACCCATGGGGTTCGGGTGTCCTCGATTCCTTGAGGCGCGACGACACCGTGTTCCTGATCGGCACCGGGCAAACGACGGTCGATCTCGTCGTAGGGCTGTACAGAGGCGGTCACGAAGGGCGGATCATGGCTGTATCAAGACACGGCCTCCTGCCTCTCGCGCACGCACGTTTCGACCAGTACCCTTCATTTTTCGATGAGATCAAGGATTCGAGAAAAGTCATCGACATCTACCGGGTCGTTCGCAAGCACCTCAACCTGGCTGACGCTATGGGGATTGACCGGCGGGCGGTGATCGATTCCCTTCGACCCGATACGCAAACGATCTGGCAGAGCTTTCCGGCCCAGGAAAAGCGCAAGTTCCTCCGGTACCTGTTTCGTTACTGGGAGATCATCCGCAGCCGGATCCCTCCGGAAAGCCAGGCTATCCTCGAGAGCTTGCGCTCAGCGGGGCAATTGGAGGTGCTCGCGGGTCAAATCCACGATCTCGTTGAGACCGGAGCGGCGATGGAGGTGCATTTCTCACGGCCTGGAAAGAACAGCCCTGAGATCGTGCGGGCTGCCCTGGCGATCAACTGCATCGGGCCCGAGACCGATTACGAGCGGATCGATCACCCGCTCGTGACAAATTTGCTCCGGCGCGGGCTGATCCGCCCCGGCCCGGCCCAGCTCGGCCTCGATGCGCTGCCAAACGGGGCACTCATCGGAGGCGATGGCGCCGTGTCGGAGGTTCTCTACACCCTGGGATCGCCGATGAAAGGCGTCCTGTGGGAGGTGCTGGCCGTCCCGGAGATCCGGGTCCAGGCGAAACAGCTGGCAGCCCTGCTTCTCGGAGGAGAACCGGGACGATCCGTCGATACCCGTACTACAGAACCGGCGAGTTCACCTTCGATGTAGAGTTGGCACCGCCTGGGGCGGTCTCGAAAACCTTTGTGGTCTTCCAAGGCCACCGTGGGTTCGAATCCCTTAGAACCAGCGATAAGAGTTTTCATGTTTTCTCCCTATTCTTCCTTACTTATTAGAATCGTAGATAGGGATAGGCATACAATTGGCTTGGACATGGCATCACCTCAGGATTTCACTTCATTGGCACGATCCCTTTAAAAACTCTACAATTTGCCCGGCTAAATTGACCAGTACATGGCCAGCATTGGACATTAAATTAATTTGTTTATGGGGCAGCAATCGTGTCAGTCGTTCGGCCGTTCGCCTAGAAGGAAGAAAAACATCTTTTGCTCCAACCAACAGCAAGACTGGCATGGTCAGCCGCTTGAGGTCCTCGTCAGGAAAAACCGGGACGATCTCCATGCGGGGCGAGAAGTGTTCAGCGATCAGAATAATATAATTACCTGCCTCCTCCGGGATTGGCGCTCCAGCCGTTATCTCGTTCAAAATCTTCTCTTTTCCCCAAGTGCCAAGCATCAGAAAGAGGGCGGCTTTGAAAAGAAAGCTCGACTTTTGCGGAGCGATACCGGAGGGACATTCCAAAGCCAGTTTTATAACTCGCTGGGGATAGGTGATCGCAAATTGGGTGGCGATGAAGGCGCCGAGGGAAATTCCAATGAGGGGGGTTGTTTCGATGTGAAGTGCATCCAACATTGAGTAGAGCCAATCGACGTATGCTGCTCCTTTCAGATCTGGACGGGCAAGCTGGCTTTTCCCCGGCTCGCCAGGAATATCCAGGGCATAGACGCGGAATTGTTGAGCATACTGGGCGATATCGCCCATCCAGAAGGAGGCATTGGCGCTGGAGCCATGCATCAACACGAGGGGAGGAGCTTTGGGGTCGCCACAGGCAATCACAAAGGTTGTTCCTAAATTGGTCGGGATAAACATTGGTTCATAGAGTACCGGCCAACGCTCCAACAGGTTATCGTAAACTGCCATGATCTTCTGCCGGCCAGCTTCCGATTTATATATCTTTGGTGTGTCCATCATTCACTCTTCCATCAACCACCGTTCGGCTGCATCCCGGTAATAGAACACGCGAAACTGATTTCCACGGTTCGCTTCCAATACCATCTCTCGAAAGCGGCCTTGGTTAACCAGCTCTGGACTGAGAACCGCCGCAACTTTAATCCGATACGGTGAAAATTTCTGCAAGATCTCGCCCGGCACGCCTGTCCGCAGGTTGTAAAAATCACTGGTGAAATTCTCTACGTGCAGTATCAGCTTATTCGTATTGTTTTCCCCGCAGGCGACGACAAGGTAAAGAGCCTCTCTGCCGCTAACAATCTGCTGTTGTCCTGGTAAACATTCCAGGTAGGATTGATCGGATATTTGGATGACCTGGTAATTCATTGAAAACCTTTTCCTCTTTCGAGCTTCCATCTCAGGCTATTTTTGTAAATCCCCCCGCAGGATCTGCGGCTGGCTGCTAAAATTCAGGGTAGTAATAGCCACCCGGATCTGGGCGGCCTCAAATTGGATATTCCCGAAGGATTCGATAAAATCACCCAGAATAATGTACTCCAGAGAAAACTCATTTGCGGATTTCCAGGCACCGCGCAAACCGATCGGGCGGCCCTCCGATACTTTGTTGATGCGGTAAATATTGTCCAGCCCGATCTTGAGATCCTGTGGCGATCCATCCATTTTCAGGACCGCTTCATCAGATCCGGCTTGGAAGGAAAATGCCATAGACTGCCAGCCGAAGGAATTTTGCTCCAGCAAGTAGGTTTTCCCGGAAATATCCAAAGCCATCTGGGGGAGGGAAGCGACTGGTTTCTTTGCTTCCTTCGTCGTTTGAAGGGAAGCCTGCAAACGATTGGCTGCCTGGCTATTTTCCGGCAAGGCCTGGTCGGATTTTACGGCTGGCAGGATGGTATCGTTCAGTAACTTTAAGAGCTTTGCCTCTTTTCCGACTGCCAGGGATGCCGTGAAGACCACCACCATATTCTTTTCAGGGAGCACATACAGCTCTTGCCCAGCCATGCCCAGGTACCCATAGTATTTTTGGTCTGGGAACAGGGAAAACATGTACCCAAAGCGCCGGTCGAGCCCATCGACATACGGATCTGGACCGATATATGCTTGTTCGCTGGTGGACGCCTCTACCCACTTCTCCGAAACGATCTGTTTTCCATCCCACTGGCCGTTATGCAAATAGAGAAAACCATATTTGGCCAGTTCCCGGGGCGTCAAATACAGGCCGGCAATTCCGTTCGTTACCCCTTGCGGATCTGGGGCCCAATCTTTCTCCTCCACCGGGGCAATCCCTAATGGTGTGAATAAAACCTGGTTAGCATAGGTACGGGCATCTACCCCCGTCTTTTGCTGCAGGACGGCAGAAAGCAAGTGAGACGCGCCGCTGCAATATACCCATTTTTCTCCTGGCTTCGATACCATGGGGAGATCCAGCAGGTACTGGATCCATACGCGGGTTGCATACATGCCATTTGCGGCCTCGGTCTGATCTTGGCAGTCCAGGCCCGGGGTCATAGATAATAAATTCCCAAGGGTAATCGACTGCTTGCGCGCATCGATGTTGTCCATTACCCGGTAGGGAAAGAGATCAACCAATTTCTGATTTTCATCCTGGATCTTTCCCTGATCGATGGCGATGCCGGTTAACGTACCGATGATGCTTTTAGTGTTCGATTCGACGGAATGGCGGATATCCAGCCCATAAGGCGGGTAATATGCTTCGAACACAATGTATCCATTACGGATAATGAGCAGACCGTGGAGGCGAACGGAATCGGATTGCACTACGCTAAACAACTCAGCCAGCTTGCCTGAGTCCATCCCCTGCTGCTCGGGAGTGGAAGTCTTCCACCCATCCGTAGGCCAGTAGTCCGGAGCTTTGGGCGCGACATTCAGCTTAAGAGATAATCCCTGGCATCCGGCAAGAGCGAAAGCCAACGCCAGAGCGATTAAGCGGACAATCATAGATTTCATGCGTTCCTCCTGATTGATTAAATGGTCAAGGTAGAAAAATCCTGCGATCCGGCATCCATTCGAGATACCAGGATGAGAAGACCATTTATTTCTGTTTTTCTTTATTGTAGGGAAGGGCCGTTATGGCGGCGTTACAACGGCCATTACAAAACCTGGAAAATTACTTTGCACCACCCGTTTAATCCGCTGGTGGAGACATCGTGTGCCGGAAGGAAGATATAGGCAACGAAGTACTGGCTTTGAAAAACGGGCGGGCAAATATAGCAGCCAGGCTCAGGCTAACCACGGGCAGGAAACTGATCAAAAAGCGAAAAGCTAAATCAGGATGAGCCCCCGGTTGATCGCCGCTCATGTAGCCAAAAATAGCCCCCACCAATACCATAGCCAGGGATTGCAGCAGGCCGACCAAGTGCAATACAGAATTCATCAGCCCGTAATAAGATGCTTCATTGCGGTTATGGGTGCGATCAATATTTCGACCGACCAGGCCAGCTCGGATGATGATATTACAGACACTGATTCCCTGTAATGCTCCTCCGTAGACCAGTGCAGAGAAAACGGCGCAGGGCAGGTTTGGAAAAAGGCCCATGGTGAGCACGCCGATGCCTGAGATGCAGACGGCGCCAAGGAAAACTTTGCCTAATGATAAGGTCTTTAATAACCTGTTCCACAACGGTATACCTGCCAGGGATGCGAGCATGGCCAGACCGGATAACAGCGAGATAATTTCACCCCGAGCTTGAAGGGAATACTTCACATAAAACGGCAGCGCGAATGGGATCAGGCTGGTGCTGAAAAAGGTAAGGATCATCATCAAGGCATACAGCCAAAAGACATGGTCCACAAGAATGCTACGCATGGTTGGAATTAATGTAGACCAATGCTGGTTTTTGGGAATTATTCCTTCCCGGTTGAAAAATAACGCTACAAAATAGAAGCTCCCACCGATAAGGGCATACATCACTGCCATTTTCGTAAATCCGATGGATTGAAACAACAAGGGAGCCAGAACCAACCCGACCAGCACAGCAAGAACATTGCCAGCCTGGCTATATGCGGCTACACGGGTGCGCTCAGCCAGGGTTTGGAAAAGCTCTGGGAAGAGGGCAGAATAATTGATGCCGAGAATAGTATTCAGGGTCTCATACAGCAGCATGAAGATCAGCATGTAAAGGGAAAGCTTTGATGGCGCCTGGAACGAAGCCGGAACGGAAAAGAGGCTGATAAACACAATCAGCATGAATGGCAGAGCAGTGAACAGCCATGGACGCCGGCGCCCCCAACGCGTCCGGGTGCGATCGGATAATAATCCCATGATCGGATCATCGGCTACATCCCAAAGGGTGAAGATAGTCCGCACCAAAGCTGCAGAGCCCATTGCCAGCCCCAGGATATCGATATAGTAGAAATAGGCATATCCATTGAAGGTTTCTGCCAGGATGGAAATGCCAAAATTCCCTATTCCAAACGCCCGGGGAGATTTGCGTATTCGCGGGTCAGAAACCGGACTTTCACTAACCTGCGCAGGTATAGAAAGTTCAGCAATCTGCTCAGGGGCGGACATCTTGGTTTTATCCTGCCGGCGAATCGATTCGTTGGATAGAAATCAGGAGGAGGTTTAGGGATTGGATGCGTTCTATGACGTTATAGGTCGCAGCCTGGGACGCCAGCCTTCCCGTAATCAACGCCTCTCCACCTTCGACGTTTTTCACATTCATTCCCGGAAACATCCGGAACCAGCCTGGTTCCAGATGGTTCTTCACCCTGAATTCATACAGATCACCCAGATTTTCTTGATCACCCAACGGAACCACCTCTTCGTGATAAGGTTCTTACCAACCTCGCTATCTTATCCTAGCAGAAGCCGGCGGCTCTGTCATCTATCCATGGATAGATAAGGTATATATACCCCGGATAGATCAGCTATCGATCAACCCTTGTTCCCTGGCAACCGTTATCGCCTGTATTCGCCCCTGGACCCCCAATTTCCCAATGATATGGTGAATGTGCGTTTTCACGGTTCCTGTAGCAAGGTTCAGCGCTCTGCCGATCTCCGGATTGGACATTCCTGCCGCAGCCAGGCGCAGGACTTCCAGCTCACGCTCGCTTAATGCTTCGACAAAACACGCACTCCCGGCTCCATTAACTTGTTTGGGGTTCAGACTCGCCGACATGTCTAAGGAAAGATGGTCAGGCTCCTTTTGGAAGGCCCCCATCAAACGGGTTGCATAGGCACTTACCCCGGCTTTGTCCCAGATCCTGCGCGCGGCTCCCAGCCAGAGCAATTCTTCCATTGGCTGCCCCTCGTCCACGTACGACCGGATATATCCCTCGGATTTCGCCAACCTCAGGCTGCTTTCCAGGGCTTCTAACGCTTGATCCGTATTTCTTAATTGTTTATAGATCAAGGCTTTGAGAGCCAGAAGATAAAACTTCTTTCCTTTTTGTCCCCTGCTTTCGGAGTAAGCAAATAACTGGTTCAAAACTTTGAGGGCTTCTTCGATTCTCCCTTGCCAGATTAACACTTTTACGAGGGAAATATATTCCCCGATGTGGATGTGGGGAATGGGATCATCGGGTGTGAGCCCGCAACCCTCCAGCCATTCCAGAATGCGGTCCCGATCGTTGACACGGATCCACAAACCGACCAGGCTTGATTTGACCACCGCAGGAACGTAAGGCAGGGAATAATCTCCGAGCCGTTCCAGGCAGTCATTTGCCAGTTCTACCGCCTCTTCCCGCTTTCCCTGAGCAAGCCGGATGTACGGCAGGGCGCCAATCCCAAAATAGTAAATTTCTCCAGGGATATCCTTGGCTACCAGTTCAATGCCCTGCTGCAACAGCTGTTCTGCCTGTTCCACCTCGTTCCACTGCAGTAAGATTTGACTGCAACTAATATTGAGGTAGCCAAGCATTGGGTGCTGCTGCCCGATGGCAGCCATCTGTTGCTGGGTTAGGAGAAGGAGGCGGTAAGCCTCCCGAAATCTACCCTGCTCTCTTAGCACATTGCCCAGGTCAACAATGCTGACCAGCGTAAAATAAATATTTCCTGCTGCCCGGCATAACCGGATCGCCTGCAGCAAATATTCTTCTGCCTTGTGATCGTCTCCTTCCCAAAAATGAGAAGCACCCAGCAACCAGGCAGCCAAACCCCGCAGCATGGCTTCATGGGCAGGCAGATTCTGCCATGCCAGCAGGGCTTGTGCGCGCATCACGCCCACATCCCGACCGCCAAGCTCGGCAAGAACGCCCCGGATCAAAGCAATTTCCCCCAGCAGGCTGAGGGCATCCTGGCACTCCTGCCCCTGAACTGCCTGATATGCTGTATTCACAGAGTCAAAAGCAGCCTCGAACTGGCTTTGGGTGATAAAGGCCCAGGCTTTCAAGATATTCAGCTTAGGCTTTGTCTGGATGATTTCAGGAGGAAGCGCGGCCAACCATCTCGAGAGGGTATAGGTTTCCCCGGATACAAAGAGCATTGTTTGGGCATACTTCTCTATTAGAGCGGTTGCATGATCGAAATTTTTTGCAGCAAGTGCATGCTGGATCGCTTCTCCGGCCAAATTTTGCTCTTCAAACCAGGCCGCGGCGCGCTGGTGGAGTATCTCGGGCGATGGTAACTTTTGCCCCTGATATTCCTCGCATGCATTTTGCCCTTCGCCCAATTGATACCGCAGCAGCTCTCCAAATAGATGGTGATACCGGTACCAGCGCCGCTCATGATCTAGGGGGACGATAAACAGGTTTTCCCTTTCAAGCGCCTCCAGTATCGCCTGGCTCCTTGGTCCAGTAATGACGGCATCACATAACGGGGCTGATAATCGTTCCAGGATAGAAGTGCATATTAGGAAATATCGGATTTCTTCTGAGCGCTTGGCGAGTACCTCTTGTCCCAGGTAATCTAAGATGAACCGGTGGCTGCCTGAAAAAGCCCGGATGAATTGGTGGATATCCTGTTGTTTGCTCAAATTTCGCGCAGTTAAGTCAGGCTGCAGTTCACCAATACCCCGGATGGCCAGCGCTGCTAGCTGTAACCCAGCCGCCCAGCCTTCTGTGCGCGCTTCAAGCGCTGAAATATCCTCAACAGATAGCTCCGTATGGAGCGCCTGTTTCAGAAAACCCGCGACTTCTTCCAGGGTAAAGCGCAGGTCGGCTGCACGCACCTCTACCAGTTGATCCCTGGCTCGCCTGCGAGCCAGGGACAAAGGGGGATCGGTTCGGGTTGCGATCACAAAATGCATACAAGCCGGGATTTTCTCAAGCAGGAATTCGACTGCCTGATGAATCCGTTGGGAATGGATGAACTGGAAATCATCCAGGATCAACACAAAGGACTCTGTAATACCTGCCAGTTGATTGTCCAGGTCGGTCAAGGCGGGTTGGATCGAGGGCTGCAAGGTGGAAAAATTACCCTGCAGCTTTCCTTCCAGCTCGGGGAGGGCGCTTTCCAATGCGGCTACTAAATAGGAAACGAAACGAACAGGATCATTGTCGCCTTCGTCAATCGAGAACCAGGCGACCGGCAGCTGCGTATGAGCAACCCAGCCGGCCAGAAGGGTGGTTTTCCCAAATCCGGCGGGGGCTGAAATCAGCGTCAGGGCTCGTTGAGCGCCGGCATCCAGAAGCGCCAGCAGCCGCGGGCGAGCCACTCGATCCGCTCGCACAGAAGGGATAAACAGCTTGGTTTTTATAAGCGGTTCAGGCTCTGGAGGGACAGACACTTGAGGTGCAGGTTCGTTCTCTGTTTTATCAGCCGCTTCTACCCTAGCCAGGCTTTGATAAAGGATCAGTGTTTCCGGATCAGGAGCCTGGCCCAGTTCATCTTGCAAAAGTTGGGTCAGGATTTCATATTGCCTGGCCGCAGCGCTGCGCTGTCCAGCTTGCAAATACAGGCGGATAAGGGTCCGCTCAGCCGCCTCATTCAGCCGGTCCAGTAATACCCAATGGCGAGCATGCTGCAGGGCCTTTTCCCAGGCCTGGCTTGTTTCATATCCGGTGGCCAGCATCTCCAGCGCCTGCGCCAGTTGAGCGCGCAAGCTTTCGCGTTGGAAGAACTGCCAATCGTCGAATTCCGGGCAGTCTTTCAAATTAAAACCTTCCAGAAAGTCCCCCCGATATATCTGGACGGCCTTTTCCAACTTGCCTAAGCAAGCAGGGCAAACAGGATTTCCTTTTGGCGAGGTTTCCGGAGGGTGATGCTGCCTTACTTGATTCAAAATGCCTAAAAACTCATAGACATCAATTCGGACTTGATTCAGCTCGCTCAGGCCAACCGTCTCCCGGTCAATACTAAATTGAATCCCTGGCAGACTGCCAGCCAGGGACCACAATGCTCTTCGCAAACTACCTAGAGCGTGCTGCTGGTCGTTCTCGGGCCAAAATAGCGCCGCTAAAGCCTCGCGCGATACTTTACCTGGATGCAAGCTGATGTACGCTAAGATGGCCATGACCTTGCGCATCTCGCTCTTTACCGGCTGCTCATCCAGCAAAATGCCCGGCTGCCCAAGCCATGTAAGTTTTAGCATTACCACAGATCTGTTCCTTCTTTAAATTTGATTGTACAAGATTCCCCCTATAGGAGC
>Ga0105104_10002532_pt1 | contig 13309 bp, 11 predicted proteins | sample PPLLaktember2015_3_FD_87034 | JGI IMG/M metagenome (GOLD analysis project Ga0105104, IMG submission 87034) | Freshwater sediment microbial communities from Prairie Pothole Lake near Jamestown, North Dakota, USA - PPLs Lake P7 Core (6) Depth... | ecosystem: Environmental > Aquatic > Freshwater >...
AGCGTAGTGCCGTTCGACGGTATTATTCCGGCGGACGCATATCTGTGGGCAAAGTACCGGGATGACAATGCATTACAAAAAAATTTACTGTCAATAACGCAGAAAAGTTTCGATAATCGCCGGGGATATTACGGCTTCATCGACACTCAATGTGTAATCAAGAACTCCAGAATTTTAAAAGACGTCAAAGTCGGCTCTCATTGCTATATTAAAGGAGCTAATAAACTAAAGAATATTACTATACATTCGTCGGAATCCGAACAGACGCAAATCGGAGAAGGCGTCGAACTCGTGAACGGAATTATCGGCTATGGATGTCATATCTTTTACGGCTCTAAAGCGGTTCGATTCATTCTGGGCGACAACTCCCATCTTAAATACGGAGCAAGATTGATTCATTCTTTCCTGGGAGATAACTCGACAATATCTTGCTGCGAAGTACTGAACAATCTGATTTTTCCGGCGCACGAGCAGCATCATAACAATTCTTTCCTAATTGCTTCCGTCGTGCTGGGACAGAGCAACATGGCAGCAGGCGCTACGATCGGTTCAAATCATAACAGCCGTTCTAATGACAATGAAGTTCAAGCAGGCCGCGGATTCTGGCCCGGATTATGTTCCAGTATCAAACACTCGTGCCGTTTTGCCTCTTTTACCTTGCTCTCCAAAGCAGATTATCCTTTTGAAATGGATATACCGCTCCCTTTCTCTTTACTAAATAACAACACATCCAAAGATGAACTCGAAGTGCTTCCGGCATTCTGGTGGTTATATAATATGTTCGCTCTTTCACGCAACACATGGAAATTCCAGAACCGCGATAAGCGGGAAAACAAAGTGCAGAACATAGAGTTCGATTCGTTAGCGCCTGATACTATCGAAGAGATATTCCACGCCAGGCGCCTTTTAGAAATCTGGACGGCAAAAGCCAAACTCCGTCAACAGAGTTCTTCGATCACAAACGATGAAAAAGAACTTATCCGGACTGGACAGGAACTGCTTTCCGGATCGGAAAAAGAAATCAGCAAGCTCGAAGTTCTCGGCGAAAACATGGAGAAATCGAACAGAAAAATCGTTGTACTTAAAACATACAAATCTTATCATGCTTACGCGGATATGATCCATTATTATGCAGTTAAGAATCTGCTGGAATTTATGAAAGTAAATCCGAAAGATACTTATGAGAGCATGTGTAAAAAGCTGAAAAATAGCCGTGCAACTGTCTGGGTTAATCTTGGCGGACAATTGATGCCGGAAAAGGACTTAGATCAGATACGCGCGGACATTGGTTCGGAAAAACTTGCCGGATGGAAAGAAATTCATGGCCGGTACAATGAATTATGGAAACAGTATCCTCTTGAGAAACAGAAACACGCCTTTGCTTCCCTGTGCGCATTGCTTGGAACGAATGATCTATCGCGTGAACAATGGAATACTGCGCTTGAAAAAGCAGTGACTATACAGGAATTCATTCGCGATCAGGTCTACATTTCAAGGAAAAAAGATTACGACAATAAATACCGGCAGAATACTTATCGGAATACGGCAGAAATGACCGCTGCAATTGGAACAATCGACGACAACAGTTTTATAAAACAAGTTCGCTGTGAGACAGAAGAGTTTAAAAAGCAAATAGAAGAAATTAAAAAGCGAAACTGACAAGGATATCAGATATGAATCCCAAAGATGCAAAATATTCAAAATTTTTACTGGTCCAGGAAATGATGGATACCGTCGGTGTAGTGAAACAATTCAATCCGGCACAGACAAAACAAGTCGCTCAAAAGATTAAATCCATCGGCAGATTATTTTTAACAGGCGAAGGTTCCAGCAGGATTTTCCCTGCAAAGAATGCTATTCGTAAAGCCCTTCAATGGGGAATGGATCTCCGCATTGCCACAGACGGCTCCCGGCAATCCGCACAGTACGACCTTTCAAAATTTGCAGTATTCTGTGCATCGAATTCCGGCCGTACAAAAGAAGTCATCACGCTGGCAAAAAAAATGGGGGAAATCGGCAACGACAACCGTTTCGGCCTTTCCGCAAATAAAGGAACGCTCCTGGAACAGACCTGTAAAGAAACATTTGTTCTGACTTGCGGATGGGAACAAGCTGTTGCTGCAACGAAAAGCGTCATCGAACAGGCATTGTTCTACGAATCAATTCTCCGGCATATTGCCGGCAAGAACCATTTCAACACCTCCGATCTGTCCGGAAAAATTGAACAGGCCCTGACACTCGCATTCGATCCCGCAATTGTTCATGCGGCAGTAAAAGCGCCGACCATATACTTTGCAGGATATAATGACGGCGTTGCTGAAGAATTGACATTGAAGACAAATGAAATCACACGAAAAAAATCGGATTACCTCGAGGGCACGTATGCCGTTCACGGTATCGAAGAAGTAATGAGCCCCAACGATGTCGTATTTGTCGTAGATCCTATAGATGAAGAAATAGAAAAATTCCAGGAAGTCTTAATAAAAGGTGTAGGACTAAAGGTCGTAGCCATCGCAAACAGAAACACACCGTTACCGACCGTTTGTGTTCCGGACGCAGGAGAGTTGAATCCTTACATCTATCTTTGCGCAGGTTGGAATCTGCTGGTTGAGATCGGCCTTTCGATAGGAATTAACCTGGATAAACCTGAACGTGCACGTAAAGTCGGAAATGAGTTTATTCAATAGTCTGAAAAGATTAATGGTAACTGCGACCTTCAAGGCTGCACGTTATTTATAATAATCTTTTATGAAAGATTACGTTCATGAACCTTGTCAAGGTTTTAAACCTTGACAAGGTTGCTGTTATTGAGCGGCGAGATTATCGTCGCTTTTTTTATTGACAAAAGGATTTCTATCGGTAAGAATCCCCGGTTAAATCCGCTTGGATATGCTGAAAATCGGCACATGCAACTTCTTTTGGAATTTCGCTGTTTAGATCGTTATACTGGACCTTGAAAGATAATTAAAATTCTTTATACGAGGTGAACAAATGGTAAAAATGAACGATCTGAAAATTCAGAGAGAGCTGAAAAACTTGAAAGGATGGAAAAGGTCAGGGGATGCGATAGAGAAAAAGTTCGAATTCAAGGATTTTATTCAGGCGATGGGGTTTGTCAATTCGATAGCCCTGCTCGCAGAACGTGCAAATCATCATCCGGATATCGACATTCGATGGAATAAAGTACAGCTTGTGCTTTCAACACACAGTGATGGCGGTATTACACAAAAAGATATTGCACTGGCAAAGGAAATCGAATCCTTCCGAAAATAATCTCTCCTTAGTGCGGTCAGGACTTACTTGCCCGCTGTTTTTGGAGGTTGTCCTGACCGATAATATTGGGTGTCGGAAAGTAATTCCTGACACAAAAAAACAATATTTATCAAATTGAAATGCTGCCAAAATTGCGCCTCTAATGAGTTCTTCGTATCTTTTCATCAACCACTAAATAAAGCACATTAAATATGAAACTACCCAAAGCACAAATCCTCGATATTTTCCGGGAAACGAAAGCGCTCCTTCAAGGCCATTTCCAGCTCACTTCGGGCCTGCATAGTCCGCAATATTTCCAATGTGCCCGTGTATTGCAATTTCCCAAAAATCTTCATCTCCTCTGCGGAGAAATTGCTCGGCATTTCGAATACAGCGAGATTGAAGTTGTGATTTCGCCCGCGATCGGCGGAATTGTCGTCGGGACAGAAGTCGGACGAATGCTGGACGCACGGACAATTTTTACCGAACGGAAAGACGGTAAAATGGAAATACGCCGCGGTTTCGAAATTATGCCGGGTGAGCGCGTTCTTGTTGTCGAGGATGTTGTAACAACCGGCGGTTCCACAAAAGAAGTAATTGAGCTTGTCAATGCTGCAAAAGGAAATGTTGTCGGTACAGGATGTGTTGTCGATAGAAGCAACGGTAAAGTACAATTTCACACAAAGCAATTTGCGGTTTTATTGATGGAAACAGTGGCTTATCAGCCGGATGAATGCCCTTTGTGCAAATCAGGAAGCAAGGCAGTAAAACCCGGAAGCAGGGGAAATTTTTAAAAAAGATACATGCTAGAACGACTTCAACAACAGATCGGAAGCAGATTGTCTATTCATCGCTGGAACGGACTCGCTGCATTCTTAAATGTGACGATCATTTCACCTATTCTGAATACCAGTGCCAAAAACGATTAAATCGGAAAAATTATTCCACGGGCGTATTTTCGATCTTATTATCGAGGACGTTGAAGAACTAGATGGAAGTATTCACAAATGCGAAATAATCTCCCATCCCGGCGGCGGAGTCATTATTCCGTTATTTGAAAACGGAAATGTTCTTCTAGTAAAACAATTCCGATATCCGAATAAAAAATTTATTTTAGAGGCACCCGCAGGAAAACTCGAACCGAATGAAGATCCTCTGGATTGCGCAAAGCGTGAACTATCAGAAGAGACAGGATACAATGCAGATAAGTTTGTAAAATTAACCGCAATGTACACGACTCCCGGATTCTGTAATGAAGTGCTTCACATCTATCTTGCGACCGGATTACATAAATCCAAACACGGCCAAAAACTTGACGAAGGCGAACAAAGTCTTTCTGTTGAGACATTGCCTCTGACCCGGGTAATCGAAATGATTACGAACGGAGAGATTGTAGACAGTAAAACGATTGCAGGAATTTTACTGGCAGAACGAAAGATAAAACAGCTGCAATATTGAGCCGGTGAGCGAGTTATGAACATCGTTGATTTGATAAGAAAAAAACGTGAAGGCGGATCGCTCAGCGAAGATGAATTCCGCTTTCTTATTACCGGTTATATTCAAGGCGAAGTTCCGGATTACCAGATGTCCGCTTTCCTTATGGCATGCTATTTTCGGGGAATGGGCCGTGAAGAAACATTGAACTTTACAAAATTAATGCTTCACTCCGGCGAAATAGTCGACCTATCGGAAATTCCGGGCATCAAAGTAGACAAACATTCCACAGGCGGCGTCGGGGATAAGGTATCACTGATACTTGCGCCGATGGTTGCTGCATGCGGTGTGCCTGTTCCAATGATATCCGGCCGAGGCCTCGGGCATACAGGCGGCACACTCGATAAATTAGAATCCATTCCCGGCTTCCGAACCAATCTGACAATTTCCGAATACAAGCGCGTCATTCGCGATATCGGAATCGTCATGATCGGGCAGACGAAAGAAATCGCGCCTGCAGACAAGAAAATGTACGCACTGCGCGATGTAACGGCGACCGTCGAATGTATCCCTCTTATTGCCGGAAGTATTATGAGTAAAAAATTAGCTGAGGGGATCGATGCATTGGTATTGGATGTCAAAACCGGACGCGGCGCTTTCATGCAAACACATGACCGCTCGGTGGAACTGGCTAAAACGCTTGTCGATATTGGAAATGGATTCGGAAAAGAAACCATAGGTTTTATTACCGATATGAACCAGCCGCTCGGCATCTCTATCGGCAACTGGCTGGAAGTAGTAGAAGCTGTGGAGTGCTTACGCGGAGCAATCGGACAAAATGATTCGTCTGCAGATTTAATGGAAGTGACGTACGTGCTTTCCGGTGCAATGGTCTACCTCGGTAAAAAAGCGAAATCAATTGAAGATGGAATTGAGAAATGCAGGAAAAGTATTTCCGACGGTTCTGCATATCGCAAACTGCTCGGCCTAGTTCATGTACAAGGAGGAGACGTTAATGCAATAGAAAATCTCGAGCGTTATCCTATTTCAAAGTTTTCCATCGAAATCAAATCCAGTGAACACGGATTTATCAGCGGGATAGATCCCTTTGAGCTTGGTATGACTAGCATTTCACTCGGTGCCGGCAGGCAAAAGCTGGATGATGTCTTAGATATGAAAGCCGGAATTGTATTGAAAAAGAAAGTTGGCGATGAGGTTAACATCGGCGATACACTTGCTGTTTTCTATACCGACCGCGAAGATGTGCTTACATCTGCCCGCGTAAGAATATCAAAAGCATTCAAAGTTTCAGATAAGTCCCCGAATCGTCAGCCGATGGTTTTAGATATTGTAGATAAAAATGGTGTGAGGAAGTTCTCTTGAAACGCATTGGTAGTCGAATGCATCAGCATTCGCATCATAATATCCTGATCACGCCTCTGGTAGTCGAAAGCTTTAGCTTTCGAAATGCGAGCCCTCGGAGACACGCAGACATAAAGTCCGCGACTACCAAAAACAATTACCGTATTGTTCTATCAAGGGCACCATTCATTCAAATCATGCACCAATGAACCTTTCCATAGGTATTCCTTCCAATCCTTGACAATTTCCTTGCGAACGGGATTTTCTAAAATATATCGCATGTGTTTATCTGTTTCTTCTGTTCTTAGAATATGATCATAAAAACTTTTCTGCCATTTAATTTCTGGATGATTCCTTGATAACCAAAATCCACTTTTCTGTTTAAAACCATGTACCGCCTTCAATGCATCTGATCGATCTGATTTTCCTTGCAATAGAATATGGCAATGATCGGGCATAAATATGTAAGCGACAACATCACAATCCGACTGAACAGATTCTGTTAAAAGAATTTCTGAACATGCTGATACAATTTCTTCTCTTGCGATGTTTTGTGTCTTGTCCTTGATACAGCATGTAAACGCAACCGCAACCAATCCACGATAATATTCGTCTGGAAGGCGATGCGGCCGTGATTGAAATTTGTTATCCATAATATTATTTAGGCGCTTTGTACATTTCGGTAATCGAAAGCTTTAGCTTTCGTATTATTACGTTCTGCAACACGCAACCTAAAGGTTGCGACTACCAAATTAAATATTTTCCTCGACACGCGGTCTAAAGCCCGCGACTACCAAAACGGTTCTTTTCGACGCGCAGTCTAAAGACCGTGACTTACTATTCCTTTCTTCAGAACCGCAATCATTTGTTTGTGTATCAATCCGTTCGTTGCAAGCATTTGCGGGTTATAGACACTTGAGGGCGCCCCGGAGTAATCCGTCCAGGTACCTCCCGCTTCCGTTACCAGTAACACGCCCGCTGCCATATCCCATGCGTTCAGTGTTCCCTCCCGGAAACCATCGAACCTGCCGCATGCAACATAACAAAGATCGATCGCTGCTGAACCGAGTCTCCGCACCGCCTGCGATTCCATAACAAAATTTCTGAAATGAGTTAATTCCGGTTCAGGTTTCTCGTTGATAGAATAAGGAAATCCGGTAACAATAAGGCTTTCCATCAATCTTTGTGTTTTCGTAACATGAATACGCTCCTTGTTCAGCCGCGCACCCTTTCCTTTTTCAGCGGTGAATAATTCATCAAGACTTGGATCGTACACCGCACCGAGCACAATTTTCCCTTCATGTTCCAAACCGATCGAGACGCTGTAAATAGGAAGGCCATGAGTGTAGTTTACTGTTCCATCCAGCGGATCGATAATCCATCGGTACTCGGATTTAACTTCAGCAGATCCCGACTCTTCGCCCAGAAAATCATGATCCGGAAAGCGTTTTTTAATCCTGCCGATAATCATCGCTTCCGCGTTTTGGTCAATTTCAGTTACAAGATTTGTTTCGTGTCCGCCTTTATGTTCAATGCGGCGAATTTTGCCGACATTTTCTTTAAGATATTTACCTGCTTCAAGAGCAGCTTCAATAGCAATTTGCAGCATATTTTTCTCCTTTTACTTGTATAAAGATAGGAAATAATTAGCAACCTTCCGAAGGTTTCTTAAGCTTCCGCATGCAACCTTCCGAAAGTTTCTAATGCTTAAGCTGCGAGAACTTTCGGAAGGTTTCCTGATATTCTTGCTTTTCGTATTTCTTCGGGTTAAGTTAGTACAGGATTCGTTTAGAAGAAGGACGCCCGTTGACTTTTCTTAATCCCTTTGTATTGTTTGGTCTTGCCGCAGCGGCAATTCCTATTGTACTTCATATCTTCAATCTCCGTAAGCTGCAGACGATTGAGTTTAGTACACTATCTTTCCTAAAAGAATTGCAAAAAACAAAAATCCGCAAGTTGAAACTCCGGCAGCTGTTTCTTCTTTTTCTTCGAACATTATTGATAATACTTGTTGTTCTTGCCTTCTCCCGTCCGACACTGAAAGGGTCGCTTCCCGGCAATTTGGCAGAGCAGGCAAAAACAACGGCTGTGATTATTTTTGATAATTCGCAGAGTATGACAGCCGGAGATGAACAAGGAGAGCTTTTACAGCAGGCAAAAAAATCTGCCGCTTTAATAGTGAGTATTTTTAAAGACGGAGACGAAGTATATCTCGTAAAATTATCGGACGTTCCTATAAACGAAACGGAGGAAATACCGTTACCCCAGCGGAACTTTTCTGCGATTCAGAAAGAACTTAAAGATATCAGGCCGTCATTTATACACCGTACTATAGAAGATGCGCTGCGCTTCGCATCGAGACTGCTTGCCTCATCGAATAATTTTAATAAAGAGGTGTATGTCATTTCAGATTTTCAATCGGGGTCGCTTGAATCAAAGAATAACTTATCTAAAGCTGCTGAAAAACTTTTTGCACCGGCAACTCATTTTTTCTTCACTCCGCTTGGGAAACGTGAGCTGCAAAATGTTTCCATAGAATCCATTGAAATACCGAATACAATTTTTGAAGTGAATAAACCGTTTGTCATAAAAGCAAAGATAGTGAATCATTCCGCCTCCGACATTCAGAACCATGTAGTCAGCATATATCAAAATGAAAGCCGTACATCGCAAAAAGGAGTCGACATCCGCGCCGGTCAATCAGTTGTAACTGACTTTACGCTTGTTCCCAGGCAGGCAGGATTTCTTGAAGGGAAAATTGAGCTGGAAGACGACGAACTGGAATTTGACAACAAACGTTACTTTACGATACGTATTCCGGAAGAACTCCGCATACTTCTTCTCGGCAGCCCATCCGATCTTACATATCTCAGGCTTGCTTTGAATACGAGGCTTTCCGATACAAGCTCAGGTCTGAAAATAACAGAGTCCACATTAGACCGCTTATCTTCATCTTTCCTAAACAGTATCGATGCTATTATCCTGAACGATCCGCCGGAATTAACACCGAATCAGATATCGATTTTAAAGGAGCATATTCAAAATGGAGGCGGTATATTATTATTTCCAGGCATTCATTCAACAGTGAAATCATTCAATACAAGCATTGCCAATGCTTTCGATATCTCAACTATTACCGCAGTTGACACATTAACAGGAACATCAAATACAAGTACTTTGCCCGTTGAATTCGAAAAAGTTGATTATCGTCATCCCCTATTTACCGGAATGTTTGAGAAGAACGAACTGATGGAGCCGGCGCCGGTTATGCAAAACCGGCGGGTTTTAGAATCTCCGCGAGTGCTGATATCGCTCCGTTTCATGCCAGCTTCACATTCGAAAACCGTAATTACACTTTCGAACGGATATCCTTTCCTGATAGAAGAACGTGCCGGCAAGGGCCGTATCCTGATGATCAGTGTTGGAGCAAACACAAAATGGTCCGATTTACCTTTGAAAGGATTATTTGTACCATTGATACATCGTTCGATTGCATATCTTTCGCAAGAACCAACGGCAGATCCGACATTATTCGCCGGTGAAGAAAGAAAAATCCGTATTCGTACTTCGACAGTATCCGCACTTACAGTAACAAAACCGGGAGGGATGGAAATTCTTGTTAATGGACAACCGAGGGGAACGGATAAAAGCATGCGTTTTTACGATACAGACTTTATCGGTTTCTATACGGTTAAAGCAGGTAATGTTGTCATCGACAAATTCGCGGTAAATATCGATCCCGGTGAGTCTGATACAAACCCGTCAGGCGATAAGCGGCGGGAAAATGTACTAACGCGTCTTGGAATTGCAGACAATGTCGTACATATAGTACGGCAGCAGCAGGAGACGCAGAGCATTATTACTGAATCACGTCTCGGTGCCGAACTCTGGAAACAATTTCTGGCCGCTGCGCTGTTAATTGCTCTTGTAGAAATGTTTGTAGCACGAGAAAGCAAACGATCTGTGACAACAGAAACCACACACACAAATGAATAATCGAATACATCTATGATTGAATTAGCCCAAGCAGGCAAAGAAAAGTGCATTCTTGTCGGAATGCCTTCACGTATTATTTCAAAAACTGAAGTTGACGAATCCCTCACTGAACTCGCATTGCTTGCAGATACAGCAGGAGCGGAGGTTGCAGGAAAAATAACTCAGGATCGTGATCGTTATGAACCTGCAACATTTATCGGAAAAGGAAAAGTTGAGGAACTGCACAAACGTCTGCAGGAAGAAAAGATACCGCTCGTTATATTCGACGACGATCTCACGCCTGCGCAGGTACGAAATCTTGAAGTTCAGCTTGAGTGCAAAGTGCTCGACCGCAGCGGCCTAATTCTCGACATTTTCGCAACACGTGCAAAGTCAAGTGAGGCAAAAACACAGGTAGAACTTGCGCAGCTCGAGTACCTGCTGCCGCGCCTGACGCGTCAATGGACGCATTTATCAAAACAACTTGGAGGTATCGGCACTAAAGGACCCGGTGAAACACAAATCGAGACAGACCGCCGTTTGATACGCACACGCATCAGTCATTTGAAAGAAAAGCTGGAACGCATCTCGAAGCAGCGTGTCACACAGCGTAAAGGGCGTATGAAACATACGCGCGCAGCGCTTGTCGGCTACACTAATGTCGGTAAATCTACGCTCTTAAACCTTCTTTCCGGTTCAGATGTTTTTGTGGAAAACCGGCTTTTCGCGACACTCGATCCGACGACCCGGCTCGTCCCGCTTAATTCAGCCGTATCTATTCTAATGACGGATACCGTAGGATTTATTAAAAAACTCCCGCATCATCTTGTAGCATCATTTAAAAGCACATTGGAGGAAATAACCGAGGCGGATATTCTTTTACATGTAGTGGATATCTCGAATCCGTTTTATGAAGATCAGATTAATGTTGTGCAGGAAACCCTCGAAGATCTTGGCGCAGGCGACACATCGGTCCTTATTGTATTCAATAAAATAGACCTGCTGCAAGACCGAAGTGTCATACCTTCGCTTGCCGAGAAATTTCCAAATCGAGTTTTTATTTCCGCCGCAAGGGGTATCAATATCAACGGGTTCAAAGATGAAGTTGCCAAACTGCTGGAGAAGGAATTTACTATTGAAGAAATCGTGCTTCCGGACTCACATCAAAAGATTATCGCGCAATTATACGATATCGGAGAAGTGCTGGAACGAACATACGAAGATGAACATGTAAGAATAAAAATACGAATCCATCGAAGGGATATGGAACGGTTCAAGCAGATGAAAAAATGATTTAATGATTAAACTGATACAGCGTAAATTACAGACATCGTGGAGTATTTTATCCGTGAAAATATCTTCGCTTTTCAGTGATTTTCAAATCAGCAAAATCATGTATCAATGAAAAAATCATATAATCTGTGTAGTCACATCAACGTTCAGGTTCCAAAATCACTGTTTCGCCTTTAAACAGCTTTTTTACTACCTCTGCGTTTGCTTTCGATTTGCCAGCATCCCCGCAATGCATTGGAATAAGCACTTTCGGTTTGAAGGAATTAGCTGCCTCTGCAGCTTGCACGGCTGTCATCGTATATGTTCCGCCGCATGGCAGTAAAGCGATATCGGTTAAAATTTTATTCATCTCGGGAATAAAATCCGAATCACCGGCATGATAAATTTTCCGGCCGTTCGTTAATGTAATGATGTATCCTGCCCAATTGCTGCTTTTTGGATGAAATTTCTTGTCAAGGTTGTAAGCCGGGACGGTCATTACCTTCAGTTTGCCGACAGTATAATTTTGCCCGGGTACGACCGTCATAGTCCCTTTACCGATCTTAGATGTTACGTCTTTCGTAGATACTATAATCGTCCCATCTTTCTTTATACCGGCAATATCATCAATTGAGAAATGGTCAAAGTGTGCATGAGTAATTAAAATGATATCTGCCTTAGGCAAATTTGCCGGAAGTTTAAACGGATCAATATAAATCTGCGTGCCGTTATCTTCGATTCGAAAAGCTGAATTTCCGAACCAATGAATATTCGAAGTCTCCATACTTCCTCCTAAAAAACAGAAAACGAGGTATAAAAGGGTATTCGTGATCATTTTTGTGATTCCTTAGTCGTTGCTTTTGCCCTAGTAAAACCAGGTTTCAATACGTTATAGATTAATGCGATACGCTGCTTGTACGGCATAAATGCACTTTTCATGGCATTAATGGTTAATTTTTCCAAATCGTCCAGTTTCAAATCGAACATATCCGCGGCAGTACAATACTCATCAGTCAGGGTAATGTTGCTCATCAATCGATCGTCGGTATTAAGCGTACAGCGGAATTTATACCGATAGAGAATACCGAACGGATGTTCTTCCAAACTTTGGATTGCACCTGTATGCACGTTGCTGGTAAGACAGATTTCAAGCGGGATACGTTTATCCAGCACATATTGAGCAAGTGTTCCCATGTTCGACACATCCCCTTCCTTAACACGCATATCTTCTATGAGACGCGTTGCATGGCCGATGCGATGAGCGCCGCACCATTGAATAGCCTGCCAGATAGATTCCTTTCCGAAGGCTTCACCTGCATGAACGGTGATATTAAAATTTTCACGTTGAATATAATGAAATGCATCGATATGTTTTTTCGGCGGGTAACCGCCCTCCTCGCCGGCAAGATCGAATCCTACAACGCCGCGATCTCTGAAATCCACCGCGAGCTGCGCCATTTCCAATGAAACAGACGGATCCATATGACGCATCGCGCAGACAATGAGGCCATAATGTACGCCGAAATCCTTCTTACCATGTTCAAGTCCGCGCAGTACTGCTATTACTGCTTTTTGGGTATCGAGTTCCCTGCCGACATGAAACACGGGAGCAAAACGTGTCTCGACGTAAACAACTCCGTCATTTTTCATGTCCTCCAGCATCTCGTAAGCAGCACGTTCAAGAGCTTCTCCTTTTTGCATTAGACCGCAGGTGTGCTTAAACCCTTCTAAAAAGAGAGTCAAATTCCCGCGCATAGCACCTCGTTGAAACCATTTTGCTAACTCACCGGCATCGGTTGTCGGCAGCAAATCATACTTTTGCTCGTTTGCAAAATCAACCAATGTCTGCGGACGTACGCCGCCATCGAGGTGATCGTGAAGAAGCACCTTCGGCAAGGTGCGTATAAATTCTTTTTCAAATTTCATGTGACACTCCATATTCGAGGATAAATAAATTCATCAATCCAGGGATCCTATTCTTTTCTCGACTGTATTGAGCACGCTTCCATCCTCA
>Ga0105104_10002534_pt1 | contig 13306 bp, 14 predicted proteins | sample PPLLaktember2015_3_FD_87034 | JGI IMG/M metagenome (GOLD analysis project Ga0105104, IMG submission 87034) | Freshwater sediment microbial communities from Prairie Pothole Lake near Jamestown, North Dakota, USA - PPLs Lake P7 Core (6) Depth... | ecosystem: Environmental > Aquatic > Freshwater >...
ACAGCCGGCTCTGAATTCTGGAAGGAGACACTGGCTGATCTCTTATTGGAAGAAACCGGTCTCGCAACCATTTACGAACGCTCCGATGCCGATGTCCGCGAACTGGAAGGTCTTGAACCAAAAGTTGGCTTATTACGCGGCAATCTTTCCTCTTTCCTCTTCCACATTACTGAACACAACTTGAAGTTCAACGTAAATCTGCAAAGCGGACATAAGACCGGCTTCTATCTCGATCAACGCCTCAACCGTCTACGCCTGCGCGAGCTTGCCAGGGACAAAGATGTGCTGGACGGCTTCTGCTATACCGGCGGATTCACCGTCAATGCGCTGGCTGGTGGAGCAAAATCAGTGCTCTCGATCGATTCTTCGGCGGAGGCGCTGGAACTATGCAAGGACAATATCGCGCTTAACAGCCTGGATGTCACCCGCCAAACCTCAATCGAGGGCGATGTCTTTCAACTCCTGCGTAAATTCCGCGATGAAGGCCGTTCCTTCGACATGATCGTTCTCGACCCGCCCAAGTTCGCGCCCACAGCCGCGCAGGCTGAAAGAGCGGCACGCGGATACAAGGACATTAATCTGCTTGCGTTCAAGTTATTGCGACCCGGCGGGACGCTGGTCACATTCTCGTGCTCGGGCGGAATCGACGCGGGCTTGTTCCAAAAGATCATCGCCGGAGCCGCGTTGGACGCAGGCGTCGAGGCGCAGATCGTCGAACATTTATCGCAGGGACAGGATCATCCCGTCGCATTGCATTTCCCCGAAGGAGCCTATTTGAAAGGACTGATCTGCCTCCGCAAGTAAGATGTTATACTTCGTTGCAACTCATTGATTAGACCTACGTCATTGCGAGCGCAGCTGCCACTTCTCGCAATGACGTTTAATTTCAGGAGGATGAGATGACACACTACAAGTATTTAATCATTGGTGGTGGGCTGGCCGGCGATGGCGCCACCCAGGGCATCCGCGAACTGGATGCGGAGGGTTCGATCGGGATGATCAGCCTGGAGCCTGACCCGCCCTACATGCGGCCAAATCTCTCCAAAGGCTTGTGGAAGGGCCGCCCGGTGGAAAAGATCTGGCGCAAAACAGAAGAGCGGGGCACGGAACTCCTTCTCAACCGCAAAGTAACTGAACTTGACCCAGCGAAAAAACAGGTCCGTGACGATCAGGGCACTGCATATACGTACGATATGCTGCTGCTCGCAACAGGCGGCACGCCCAATCATTTGCCGTTTGGCAATGGCCACATTATCTACTACCGCACTTTTCAAGACTATCAACATTTGCGGGCGCTGACGGAACAGGGAGATCACTTTGTGGTCATTGGCGGGAGCTTCATCGGTTCAGAACTTGCCGCGGCGCTGACCATCGTTGGAAAAAAGGTGACGATGATCTTTCCGGAAGGTGCAATTAGCGAAAATATCTTTCCAGGCGATCTCGCACATTTTCTGAATGATTATTATCGCGACAAAGGTGTGGAAGTGCTAACGGGCGATACGGCCGCCAGCGTGCAAAAGGTGGGCGACCGCATCACCGTCCGTACCGGGAGTGGCCGCACCCTCGAGGCTGATGGAGTCGTGGCCGGGATCGGCATCCATCCCAACCTGGACCTGGCAAAAGAGGCAGGCCTCAAAGTGAACAATGGCATCAATGTGAACGAGCGCCTGGAGACATCCGTCCCTGATATTTACGCAGCCGGCGATGCGGCCAGCTTTTTACACTCCGCCCTTGAAAAACGGACGCGCGTGGAACATGAAGATAACGCCGTCCAAATGGGGAAGGTCGCGGGCCGTAACATGGCCGGCGGGAACGAGTCCTACACTCACATCCCAATGTTCTATTCCGATCTATTCGATCTGGGCTATGAAGCGGTTGGCGAAATGAGCAGCAAGATGACAACGGTGGCAGACTGGCAGGAGGAGCCCTTCAAGAAAGGTGTGGTCTACTACATGGACGACGGCCGCGTGCGCGGTGTGTTGTTATGGAATGTCTGGGAAAAGGTGGAGGAGGCGCGGGCGCTGATGAAGGAGCAGGGACCGTTTAAAGAGAAGGATTTGAAGGGCAGGATTTGAAGGGCAGGATCACCGGTTGAAAGAAACCGGAAGTTTAACTTCCGGTTTCTTATTTATGGAACGGGTCTCCAATAGGTTTTCCACCCTTTATTCCGCACGATGGCCGCACCGGGAATCTGAAATAACAGCAAACCGATTACCACCATATCTCCACATGCCAGTACGCTTCCCGGCAAAGAAAGGAAAACCAGGGTAAGAACTACACCAGCAGGCCACAAGGCGGTTCCTGGCAAAGCCAATATTCCCAGGGGCAGCAGGCCCAGGATGAGGTAAGGTACCAGAGCGGCCAGTACATAACGATTTCGAGACATCTCGCCTTCGTAATGGGCATAACCGAGGCCCTTCGAGAGCCATAACCCTAGAATCGTATTGGGTGATCTTCCCCAGTGCGGATGCATCAGGGCATGCAACAATTCATGCACAGGGATAAGCATCAAAAGGATGATCAACCAGCCAAGCACAAGAATTGGCGAGCCTACCACTTGTAAAGAGGTCATCTTCAGAGGCGGGACAAGAAAAAGCAACCTTCCCCAGATAACAACCAGAACGACAATAACGGGGATGGCCATGAGCTGCAATAGAATAGGGCTGGGGTCAAAGGCCAGCTTTCGCCACCCTTCAGCCTCCGGGTTGAATTCCGGGTTTTCTGGAGGAGCTCCGTAATGTAAACGCATGATTACCTCTAATGCTGGAGTAAAGATATCAACTGGTCACACTGACGTACTTATGAATTGAAAACTTACTTTTCATCCGAGTGCTGAAACTATGCGTAACGGTCTTAGGATCGTCACGCTGGGTTGGACTCTCTCTTAAATGATTATGAGTAAAAAACTTACAGGTCATGCCAACGGCTGGCGATAATTTATACCTGTCATCTCATCGTGCAGTCCAACCACCTCGTTCAAATGATGATGTGTTCCAATCTGCTCGATGAAACGGCACACATTGAAACTCCGGCTGTTCGACTCGTATTCTGACAGCCACTGTTGAAATTCGCTCTCATTCCCATCCCTGGGAAATTTGACTTTATACCCGTGCATCTTCATGCGGTAAGGCTTAGGAGTCAGTCTTGCCCGGTAACAGCCCTGCTTGATACATAGGAACGTATAAAGCGGATCGCAATAGAACTCGTCCATCATCCTTTTTGTTTCGCGGTCACGGGGGTCAAAATCTCTTCCTAAAACAATGACTCTTGCTCCCTGATACGTCTCATAAAGACGATAACCATATTCCTTATACTTTGGAGTGGCTGCCAGTTTTCTGACCATATCGAAAATCCTGGCTTTAGCCGACTGGGTATCTTTCTTCTTGAATAAATCTCCAAGGGAAGCTCTGGGCTTGTCGATATCCAGGATCATCATTTTCTCGGTATTCAAGACACTCGCGCCGTAACGATTTCGGGTGATCGCCGAGTGATCATCAATGATCCGAAGGATCTCCTCGCGTATTTCAGCCTCATACTCATCGAAAAGATGCTTTTCACCTTTGATCTTTCTTTCTATCTTTTTAGCCTTTTCCCTGGCTTTTGCCCGCGCATCCTCGATAGAAATATTGGACCCGCCATAGCAGGTAATCTCCTGTTCATCCCCATCAATCACGATCTTTTGTTTTTCGACAACCCAGTACTTGTAGATTTTCATTGTTTCGACACCTTTGCATTGTCTTGATCTTTACAGAGTTAAAGGAGCATGAAGATTTAACAAAAACAGGGACACAATATAGCTTATCGCGTCCCTACAGCATTGCGTAAATTACATATCAAACGTACAACGTTACTTCTCATCCCCCAGGGATGAAATCGCCCGCAACAATCCCATGATCATCACGCCGAGTTGGATGCCCTCCCCGGTGGAAAGGGTGATCTCGGTCCCGGTTTTTTCTGCGCGGCGCTGGAGCATCATTGCTGCGACCAGTCCTGTGGCTGCGCCAATCAGGGTGCCAAAGAGCAAAACTCTGTTTTGATTCATAATCTATTTCCTTCCTAAAATTGCTTTGATCGTTGCGCCAACTCCGTTCAAAAACATGACAGGCTTGACGGAAGCGTTTGCCGCCAGCCTGATACGGATACCAAGTTTGTGAACAAAATTCTGCGCCTTACTTGTATAGGTTGGGGCAATTCCGAGCAAGCGTGCCAGTAAATAAATAATGCCAACGAGCACAACCAGAAAGATCAGGCTTGCAATCATGATCGGAATCACGATCCATATCGTTGAAATGGCAGCCCAGCGGGCAACCTCACCATTGTCCCGGAAGGTGGCGAGGTTGACCAGGACAACCATCACAATAAACAAAATCGCAGCCAGCGTCACAGGCAAAATGATCTGGATGGTTAACTGTTTGCGATGTCTTTGATACGATTCATGAACAGGTTTGGGGTGTACAGCTTTCATCATCATTATTTTAGCATATTTGCCACTTTTATCACTTCGTGGCATATCCCCCAAAACCCTAAGACCGCATAAGGGTAATTATGTAAATGACAGCATTCCAGGCCGGGCGTGGAGGGATGCACGGGGCGGTCTGGCATGCCTCGCCCAGGCACGCCAGAACCGCCCCGGCATCGGGGAACTGGACTTGACCAATATTTTTAATGCGTCACGTAGAGAACAGTGCCGTTCTCTACATCACGTTACCGACGATTCCTTAGGAAGGTCGGGATATCGAGATCGTCTTTGTTCATGGGGGGCAGAGACGCTGATTTCGCCTCACCCGATTGCAGGTCCGCGTGAACGCTCACCGATTCGGAAGGTCGCATATAAGCCGCCGAATCTGACCGCCTGGATTCGTTAGTGCGCGGCTGACGTTCCAAAGCGCGCCGCGGCATGCTGCTGCGCTCGAAGCCGGTTGCGATGACGGTAATGCGGATATCGTCGCCCATGTTCGGGTCGATCACCGCGCCGAAGATCATGTTCACATCGGGGTGAGAGGTCTCGCGGATGATCGCGGCCGCCTGGTTCACCTCGAAGAGTGTCATGTTCGGTCCGCCGGTGACATTGAAGAGCACGCCGCGTGCCCCGTCGATGGTGATGTCGAGCAGCTTGCTCGAGATGGCATCCTCGGCGGCTTTCTTGGCGCGTTCGTCGCCGGTCCCTGTTCCAACCGCCATGAGCGCCGCGCCGCCCTCGGACATGATCGCGCGTACATCGGCAAAATCAAGGTTGATCAAACCCGGGATGGTGATCAACTCTGAAATACCCTGAATGCCCTGGTGCAGAACATCGTCCGCCAGACGGAAGGCATCCTGCAGGGAGGCGCGCTTGTCGGCCACCTGCAACAGGCGATCGTTGGGGATGGCGATCAGCGTATCGGCATGTTCCTTCAATTTGCCGATACCCACTTCCGCCGATTGCAGTCGGCGCATGCCTTCAAAGGTGAAGGGCCGCGTCACTACACCGATCGTCAGCGCGCCGCTTTCCTTGGCGATCTGCGCCACAACCGGCGCCGCGCCCGTGCCTGTGCCGCCGCCCATGCCCGCAGTGACGAAGCACATATCCGAGCCTTTCAACACGTTATACAGCTCGTCCGAGGATTCTTCGGCCGCTTTCCGGCCGATCTCGGGATCGCCGCCCGCGCCCAGTCCGCGCGTGAGCTTGTCGCCCAGCCGGACACGCGTCGGCGCCTTCGAAAGCATGAGGGCTTGTGCGTCGGTATTCACTGCAATGAATTCGACGCCCTTGATCCCTTCATCCATCATGCGGTTGACCGCATTGGATCCGCCACCTCCCACACCGATTACTTTAATGCGGGCGAAGGCTTCCTTTCCTTTTTCTTCAACTTGCTTACTGGTCGAGTCCATAACTACCTCCATCAATCATTGAGTTTGATGATGCTTGCAATAGATTCCGCAGCAAAAAATAAGAATTACCACGGTGATATCCTGACGCCACGCGTGTGGCATCAAGTTACGGCAAAATCCTTCCGATCAATTTCTTGACGAAACCAAAATCCATACGTTTTTCTCCTTTCAAGCGGCGATGATGCCCCGCGCTCAGATCCTGATCCTGCATTGAGATTGCCCAGCGCAACAAACCTACGCCGGTTGAATAAGCAGGCGACTTCAAACGATCCACCAGACCGGATAAATTCTCGGGTTCGGCAGTGCGCACAGGCATCCCCAACACCTCAGAGGCAATCCGTTTGATGCCGGGCAGCGCCGAGGTGCCGCCTGTCAACACCATGCCGGCGGGCAGGAGCCCATCGTAGCCGGAGCGTTTGATCTCCTGCACGGTCAGCGAAAACATTTCCGCGACGCGCGCTTCGATAATGTGAGCCAGTTCCTGGCGGTTGATCTGCACGGGATGCTCCTCACCGAAAGGTTTGATCGTGAAGTATTCTTCAGAACCAACACCCGAACGGACGGCATAGCCCTGCTGCTTCTTGACCTCTTCGGCTTGCTGGAACGAGAGCCGCAGTCCATGCGCAATATCCTGTGTGATGTGATTGCCGCCGACCGCCAGCACCATCGTATGCCATACATCGCCGTTGACATACAGAGCCAGGTCGGTTGTGCCGCCACCGATGTCACAGACCGCCACACCCATTTGACGTTCCTGGTCCGTGAGGACAACTTCTGCGGAAGCCAGCGGGTTCAACACGAATTGCTGGATCTCCACGCCGGCCGCGCCCACGCATTGACGCAGGTTGTCACTGCTCGCAGCCGAAGCTGTAATGATGTGCGCTTCCACCTCCAGACGATAGCCATGCATTCCTTTCGGGTTGCGAATCCCATCCTGGCCATCCACCGTGAAGCCGCGCTGGATCACATGAATGATCTCGCGATCGTACGGGATGGCAACCGCGCGCGCCTGCTCGAGAGCATGCGCCACATCGTATTGCTCGATGATGTTTCCGTTCACCGCCACCGCGCCCCGGCTATTCACAGACGAAACATGCGCACCCGCCATGCTCACCAGCGCCGAGGTGATCTCCAGCCCGGACGTGGATTCGGCCTTCTCCACCGAGCGCGTGATCGCCTGCGTAGCCGCCGCCAGGTCCACGATCATGCCTTTGCGGATGCCCTCCGAGGGTTCGATGCCAACGCCAAGGATCCGAATGGACTTGTCATCTTCCACCCGTCCAACCAGCGTACAGACTTTGGTCGTGCCAACATCGATGCCTACAACGATTTCTTCCATGTCATTCACTCATCCTGTAGTATGGCGCGGTCGGATACGTCACATTGATCAAGGCGGGCCGGATGCCCCTCTGCGAAAGAGAATTCACCATCGACTCATACACGCGCACTTTCAACTCAACATCACTCGCTTTCGTCCCAAAATAGACTCGCCAGCCGCGCGGGTCATTCCAGCCAAAGCCAAAACCTGCATCGTACAAAATCGTCATCCCCGGCGGGACGTGACCCGCCAATCCCTGGATTGCCCGCACCATATCGGATGAAATGAACGGGGCGGGAGTCAACGCATCCGGAGACACGTTTCCTTCCGTGGGTGGCGCGGAGAGCGCCACGACCGAGATCAAGCCTGCAACCTCGCCGCGCGGCCGGAATGCCACGCCATCCCTCGAGATCCATGTGAAGCCACCCGCCTGCTCCCAGCGGATGACCGGCTTGCGCTCGAACACATGCACGGAAACAATATTCGGTAAAGTAACATTCACGTCAACGGCAACCAACTCGGGGAAGCTGAGCCGCAGGCGGGTCTCCAGCTTCGAAGGAATGAGCAGAAAAACTGATTCTCCCGTCACGTTCAACGAGGAATTGATTTCCTCCGGCGATAACATCTGATTGCCGGTCACTTGTGCCGCGCCAACCCGAAACTGCGGGAGGTTGAAGGCAAAATAAAGAGCAGCACCGAACAAAGCCACAAGAAAGAACGAGAACAAACGCGGTCCCAGACGTGGACGAGGGAGACTGATGCCTCGCAGGGTTGCATCCGGCGCCACAGGCAGCAACGCGATCTGGAAGCGGCGACGACGTGCGCTACGGGCACTGCGCGGCGACAAGGCTTCATCTGCACTGCGGACAGGCTTGCGTTTCGGCTTGGGCACCGCCTGTTTGGCACGCTTCGGAACCGTCGGCGTGGGACGCGTAGCATCTTTCTTCGCCCGTTCCCTCCGCTGCGAATTCTCCCTCTCGCGGCGCAGACGAACGAGGTCGGCTCGGCTGAGTTCCTTCTTCTCGCTCATTTCTGACTCCGGTAGGTATGCGACGTGCGGTCGCGTTCTGCTTTGCGTTCCAGCGCCAGCTCGATCAAACGGTCAACCAGTTTGTTGTAAGGCAGTCCACTGGCTTCCCAGAGTTTGGGATACATGCTGATCTTCGTAAAGCCAGGGATGGTGTTCAATTCATTAAGATGGATTTTGTTGGTATCCTTCTCGACGAAGAAATCAACGCGCGCCATTCCGGCGCAATCAATGGCTTTATAGGCACGGACCGCATAATCACGAATACACTCACTGGTTTCATTGGGCAGTTGGGCCGGGATCATCAGCCCGGAGGTGCCATCAATGTATTTGGATTCGTACGAATAAAACTCACGGCTAGGCAGCACCTCGCCGCAAACAGAGGCGACCGGTTCATCGTTGCCCAGCACGCTGACTTCGATCTCACGCGCGTTCCTGACACCTTTTTGGATCAGCACGCGGCGGTCAAAGGCGGCCGCTTCCATCAAGCCTTCCTGCAGGTCCGAGCGGTTGTTGCATTTCGTCACACCCACCGAGGAACCGAGGTTGGCAGGTTTGGTGAACAACGGATAATCGCTGATCTTCTCAGCCTTTTCGATCAGGCCCAGCATATTGTTTTGGATCTCAGTCCGCAAAACGACCATCGTATCCACAATCGGGATGTTGTTGGCGATCATCACATCCTTGAAAACGCCTTTATCCATGCCAACCGAGGAGCCCACAACGCCCGCGCCCACATACGCGACGTTTGCCATCTCGAGCAAGCCTTGCAGCGTTCCATCCTCACCAAATGTTCCATGCAGAACGGGGAAGAAGACCTCAATATTATAGGGTGCGTGTGATGGATCAGGCGTGATTACAAAGGGTTGCAGGTCTACAATATTGTTTTTTTCGAATTTGCCAAGCACATCCTCGCCGGTCAACCATTGGCCTGCATGGGTGATGCCGATCTGAGTCACTTCATATTTGGCAGGGTCGAGCACAGACAGCACGGAACGCGCAGACATCAGCGAGACCTCGTGCTCGCCCGAGCGCCCACCGAATATCACTGCCACATGAAGTTTCTTTTCAGCCATCATTTACTACTTTTAGTCTCTATTCTTTAACTCGCCGCTTCGCCGTCAGGCTCAGCGCGAAGCAATTACCACTCACCAACGAGTTCAATTTCCAATTCCAGATCAACGCCTTGTGTTTCCTTCACAGTTCTCATCACCAGCTCGATCAATGCACGAATATCCTCGGCTTTGGTTGCGCCATGATTGATAAAGAAATTTCCGTGCAACGGACTGACCTCCGCGTTGCCGATGCGAATGCCCTTCAAGCCTGCGGCTTCGATCAACTTGCCTGCATAATCACCGTTCGGATTCTTGAACATCGAACCCATACTCGCGCCGGGCGGCTGGGTCGCTTTGCGGTGGGCGCTGAACTGCTCGATCTTCACGGTCACTTCCTCTTTGGTCGAGTTCTGTACGCTCAACTCCGCTGCCAGGACAATGGCGTCCAGTTCGCCGCTTTTCAAGAGGCTTGTGCGATATCCATAACCCATTTGCTCGGGAGTAAATTTCTCGCGCCCGTTCTCGGTGAGCAACTCAGCCCAGAGCAAATTGCCGGCGATGTCGCCGCCGAACGCGCCGGCATTCCCGTAGACTGCACCGCCGATCGTGCCTGGGACCGTTGCCGCCCATTCGAGTCCAGCGAAGCCCTTGGAGGCGCAACGATTGGCAAGGTTGCTGAAGATGACGCCCGATTCGGCTGTGACCGAAGGCTGGTCGCCGTTATGGAAGCGGACGCCCTTCGCCCGGTTCAAAACGACCACACCGCGCACCCCCCGATCGCTCACCAATACGTTGGAACCACCGCCCAGCAGCAGGTAATCCAGGTCGAGTTTATGCAACAACTTGAGGATGCGCGCCAGCTCATCAGCAGATTCGGCTGTAATGAGGACATCCGCGGGTCCACCAATGCGCGCGGAAGTGTAAGGCGCAAGAGAAACATTCTCTTTTACCTTGTCGCCAAGTTTGGCGTATAAAGCATCCATAGGGCGGGTCACTACAACCATTTTTGATTCACTCGTCTTTTTCTTTTTCACTTAACTTCTCGATCAATCTCTCAACGTTCTTTTCAACCGTTTTTTCCTGTTTTTCAGCATCCTTCTGTTTTTTTTCGCGTTGACGGGTCTCCTTGTCAAAGAAAGCCAGAATCATTTTTAATGGTGGCAGGAAGAAGGTTTCCCGCCGAGAATCGGCGTGAAGCGGATCTTTCTTCTTTTCATCAGACATATTTTCACCATTTCTCTACACTACTCATAAGTCGGCTCAGGATTGCTTCGCTGTTTAACCGATAAAGCGCAGATACCTTTTATACTGTCTCTTCATCTTTTTGATTAATTTCGCAGCAAGTTCTTCGTTCATATCATTTTTTGACACGTGAGGAGGCACATCCCTCCTGGCATCAGTCAATACTATCCGCAGGGTGAGCAGGGATAAGGCTTCAGAATGATACGTGCGAATCTTTTGTTTGTTCATATCCATTACCTTTCCTTTAATCCTTTCAACACATCCGTGCTGATCTGGTCGGCATCCCCGGCCGAAAGCACGAGAACGACATCGCCGGGTTGAAGATGCTTTAGCAAATACTCTGTCACTTGGGACAGGGTCTCGATATAACGCGCAGAGAGGTGTGGCATGCTACTTACAATTTCAGCCGAGGTGAAATCCTCTTTTGGCTCGCGGGCGGCATACACTTCAGTAACGATCACTTCATTGGCATCTTTGAAGGCGCGCGCAAAATCCAGGAACAGGGTCTTCGTGCGTGAATAGGTATGTGGCTGCCAGACAGCCCAGATGCGCGCCTGGGGGAAACGGGCGCGCGCACCCGAGAGCGTCGCTTTGATCTCGGTGGGATGATGGGCGTAATCATCGAAGATGCTGATGCCATTCACTTCGCCGCGCAGCTCAAAGCGGCGACCCGTCCCGGTAAATTCAGCGAGGGCCTGCGCGGCTTTTCTGCGCGAAAGACCCAGCACACTAATGACTGCCAGAACAGCCAGCGCATTGCGGACATTATGCTGACCCGGCACCTGCAAGGAGACCTGGGGGGACGTTGCAGTCTTACCAGCTAAATTGGTTATGGCGGTAAAGTCAAAGCCGCCCCGCTCATTGGGTCTGACATCCCGAGCCTGCACCCATAAAGGCGTGTTAATCGTCATCTCGTTTTGTACGCCATACGAAACGAAATTTCTTCCATCCTTGCGCGCAGACTGTATCAATGCAACCGCACCCGGGTCTTCGGCACAGACGATCAGTGTTCCATCGGCCGGCAGCAGATTCACGAATTTTTCAAAGGCTTGAAACATCGAATCAAGGGTTGGGAAGAAATCAGGGTGGTCGTGTTCAACGCTTGTGACCACGGCGATCTGCGGCTTGAGGCCCAGGAACATATTGTCATACTCATCCGCTTCGATCACAAACGTCTTGCCTTTGCCGGCGTGAGCATTGACGCCCAGATTATTCACCACCCCTCCCACAATGAACGATGGATCCCGGCCCAGTTCAGATAATACCCAGGCTAGCATGGCTGTCGTGGTCGTCTTTCCGTGTGTGCCCGCAATGGCAATCCCAATCTTGTCTTCCATCAGGCGCCCGAGAAAGTCCGCGCGTTTATAAACAGGGATGCCGGCAAGCTCCGCACCCTCGACCTCAGGGTTGTCTTCCGCGATCGCCGAGGAACGCACGACCCAGTCTGCCCCCTTCAAATTGCGCGGATGATGACCTACGTAGACCAGCGCGCCAGCCTTGCGCACCTCTTCGGCAAAGGGAGTCAGCGTGCGATCAGAGCCGCTCACCGTGTATCCGCTCTCCAGCAGGAGGCGGGCGATGGCGGAGAGACCGCTTCCCCCAATGCCGATGAAATGGACGTGTGTCATAAGTAGCTCTTAGCTGTTAGCCTTTCGGATTAGATGTAGACCACAAGCACAAAGACAAATGCAATAATGATGGCGAAGTAGACGCCAGGTTCGCCAAGCAGTTGCGGAGGCATGTACAGCATCATCTGGTTGACCGTCTGCAAGAGGGTCGGGTCAGCCGGCTTGGATATCACGTTCTCGAACGGATAATCTGCAATGTGCATGTAGAACAATACCGTTCCGGCAACAAGATAACCGTTGATCGCGCCCAGGATCGCGCCAAAAAGAGTATCCTGTAAACGCTCGCGCACCGCACGTGAGGCAAGATGTGGAATACTGATCACGGTCTGATAACCAAAATACACGAGTACGAGCAGAATGATCGTCCTGACCCAGAAAAGGGATATATCTGTTTCGGGCAGGCCCTGTGCGAGCGGAATGTACCTGCGGAGCACGTGATTGAGCGCCAGTGCGAGAATCACACTGAAAGAAACCAGAAGTTCCTTTGCCCAGCCGCGCATCCAGCCAATGAGACCAAAGATAATAACGAACATCCAGAAAAGATAGACAACACTCATCATGTATTACTCTCCCGCCAGCTGGATCAACGCACTGGCGATCTTCTCTGCGGCACGTGGATGCGACATTTCGAACATGGCAGCGCGCATAGCCTTCAATTTGTTCGGATTTTCCAGCAGGACGTTTAACGTAACCAGCAACTCATCATTGAGACGATGATCCTGCAAGCTGATGGCAGCGCCGCGGCGCGTCAGGTAATCTGCATTGACTTTTTGGTAGCGCCAGGCATGTGGATAGGGCACGAGAACGGCGGGCAAACCAAAAAGTGGATACTCGCCCAAAGTGCTGGCACCTGCGCGTGAGACAACCAGATCTGCAGAAGCCAGCGCCGCGCCCATCTCATGCAGGTAGGGCATGGCATGATAACGAGCCGCCAGCTCCGCCGACAATTGCTCACGCATGTTTTTGACAACCTGCCAGTCCGTTTCGCCGGAGAGGTGAATGACCTCGAACTTCACAAGCAAGGCCTGCAGGTTATTCAACACAGCCAGGTTGATGGAACGCGCGCCCTTGCTTCCGCCGAACACCAAAAGAACCGGAAGACTGCCGGAGATCCCCAGGTGTCGATGCGCTGTTTGCCGGTCCCACAGCGCGAGGTCCGGGCGAA
>Ga0105104_10002535_pt1 | contig 13301 bp, 12 predicted proteins | sample PPLLaktember2015_3_FD_87034 | JGI IMG/M metagenome (GOLD analysis project Ga0105104, IMG submission 87034) | Freshwater sediment microbial communities from Prairie Pothole Lake near Jamestown, North Dakota, USA - PPLs Lake P7 Core (6) Depth... | ecosystem: Environmental > Aquatic > Freshwater >...
ACTTGTTCAACGGCGATCTGGAGTGGACCGGGCAGGCCGGCGCGGACGAGCACGGCAAGCTCAAGCTCGAGCGCGCGTTCGTGGTCCGCTTCGAGGGCAAGGCGCCGCTCGAAGGCTCGTCGCCCGCGGTGTTCCGCGGCGACGACAGCCGCCACAACCCCGAAACGCTGATGGTCTCGTCGCTGATGGCCTGCCATCACCTGACGTACCTGTCCGTCTGCGAGCGCGCCGGGATCCGCGTGCTCGAGTACCGCGACCACGGCACCGGCACGCTCGCGATGAAGGACGGCAAGATGCGGATGGTCGAGGTAGCCCTTGCGCCGCAGGTGCGCATCGCCGACGCCGCGCAGCTCGAGCAGGCGCGCGAGCTGCACGCAAAGGCGCACTCGCACTGCTTCATGTCCAACTCCGTCAACTTCGAGGTCAAGGTCGAGCCGGCCGTGACCGCATGAGATGAACGACACCCTGAGGATCGGCGCGCGCGAGTTCCGCTCGCGGCTGCTGATCGGCACCGGCAAGTACAAGGACCTCGCGCAGACGAAGGAGGCTGTCGAGGCGAGCGGCGCCGAGATCGTCACCGTCGCGATCCGCCGCACCAACATCGGCCAGAACAAGGGCGAGCCCAGCCTGCTCGACGTGCTGCCGCCGTCGAAGTTCACGATGCTGCCCAACAGCGCCGGCTGCTACTCGGCCGAGGACGCGGTGCGCACGCTGCGCCTCGGGCGCGAACTGCTCGACGGCCACGCGCTGACCAAGCTGGAAGTGCTGGGCGACCCGGCCTCGCTCTATCCGAACATGCCCGAGACCATCAAGGCCGCCGAGACGCTGGTGAAGGAAGGCTTCGAGGTGATGGTCTACTGCAGCGACGATCCGATCCAGGCGCAGGTGCTCGAGTCGATCGGCTGCGTGGCCGTGATGCCGCTGGCGTCGCTGATCGGCTCCGGCATGGGCATCCTCAATCCCTGGAACATCCAGCTGATCCTCGAGCGCGCGAAGGTGCCGGTGATCGTCGATGCCGGCGTCGGCACGGCGAGCGACGCGGCGATCGCGATGGAGCTCGGCTGCGCCGGCGTGCTGATGAACACGGCGGTGGCGCAGGCGAAGGATCCGGTGCTGATGGCGAGTGCGATGAAGAAGGCCGTCGAAGCGGGACGCGAGGCGTTCCGCGCGGGCCGGATGCCGAAGAAGCTCTACAGCGCCGCGCCGAGTTCGCCCACGGCCGGCGTCATCGCGCCGAGCAAGTCCGCCTGACGGCCGTCAGGCCACGGGCAGCGCGCTCGCGCCGATCTTGTTGCGGCGCGCGTTGGCGACTAGCGCGAGGATCGCGGTCGATGCCAGGCGCGTGCGCACGCTGTCCGAACGGCTGGTCAGTACCATCGGCACGCGGGTGCCGAGCACGATGCCTGCGCTGTCCGCGCCGGCGAGATACTGCAGCTGCTTCGCGAGCATGTTGCCGGACTCGAGGTCGGGCACCACAAGGATGTCCGCGCGGCCGGCCACGCGCGACTCGATCTTCTTGGTGCGCGCCGCCTCCAGGCTGATCGCGTTGTCGAAGGCCAGCGGGCCGTCGAGCAGGCCGCCGGTGATCTGGCCACGGTCGGCCATCTTGCAGAGCGCCGCCGCGTCCACGGTCGACGGGATCTTCGGGCTCACCGTTTCGACCGCCGACAGGATCGCGACCTTGGGCTCCTCGATGCCGAGGATGTGCGCGAGGTCGATCGCGTTCTGCACGATATCGACCTTGTCCTCGAGCGTCGGCTGGATGTTGATCGCGGCGTCGGTCACCAGCAGCGGCCGCGGGTACGCCGGCACGTCGAGGATGAAGACGTGGCTCACGCGGCGCGAGGTGCGCAGGCCGGTCGCCGTCGGCACCACGGCGGCGAGCATCTCGTCGGTGTGCAGGCTGCCCTTCATCAGGGCCTCGACCCGGCCCTGGCGCGCGAGCTGCACCGCGCGCGCGGCAGCCTCGTGGCTGTGCTCGGTGCCGATGATCGTGATGCCGGTGAGGTCGGCGCCGTGCGCCTCGGCCACCGAGCGGATCTTCGCTTCGGGTCCGACCAGGATCGGGACGATCAGGCCGCGGCGACCCGCCTCGAGCGCTCCGAGCAGCGAGTCGCGGTCGCACGGATGCACGACGGCGCAGCTCACCGCCGGCAGCCCCTCGCAGCGGCGCAGGAGGCGCGTGAACGCGTCGTTGCGACGCAGGACCATCTCCGGCGTGGCGACGTCCGAGTAGCTGATGCGGTGGTCGGGCGCGCGCACAGTCACGGTGCCACTGACGAGTTCGTCGTCGCCCCGCTTGACGGTGCACGCCAGCACGACGATGTTGTCGGGCCGCTTCTCGAGGACGGTCGCCGTGGCGGTCAGTTCGTCGCCGGCGGTGATCGCGCCGTTGAAGTCCAGTTGCTGCGAAACCATCGTCGTTCCGGGCCCGGGCATCCGGCGGGACAGCAACCCGGAAATGATCGCCTCCGCGCCGACCGCCTTCGCCGTCGTGCCCGGCACCAGCCCGTTGCCGTTGGAGGCCAGGTGAAAGGCGTCGACGTCGCCGCTGACGAGCGCCAGCGCATCGACCTCGGTCTGGCTGATCCGCCGCGACACCGTGGCGGTTGCGCCGACTTTCAGCTCGTCGTAGGTGATGTTGGTGAAGGAACGCAATCCGGTCTCTCCGTGCAGGCTCTTCACTCGATACCGCTTTCAAGAGGCATTTGTGCGACGCACCAATTCTACGCCTTCCGGGACAGCGGCGAGTGATCGGACGCCGCCGGGTACCATGCGCCGCCTGCCTCGCACGTCATGTCCGATCCCGACGCCACCGACCCGGCCCCCGAGCCCGCGGGCCCGCCCTACCGCCACATCCGCAGCTTTGCGATGCGGCGCGGGCACATCACGCACGGCCAGCGACGCGCCGTCGAGCAGTGGTTCGCGGCATTCGGCGTTCCGTACGCGCCGCAGCCCCTCGACTTCGACCAGGTGTTCGGCCGGCACGCGCCGGTGGTGCTCGAGATCGGCTTCGGCATGGGCGAGACCACCGCGGCGATCGCGCAGTCGCGGCCGGACGTCGACTTCCTCGGCGTCGAGGTGTTCACCGCCGGCGTCGGCGCGCTGCTGAAGCGCATCGACGAACTCGCGCTCGCGAACGTGCGCATCGTCCACCACGACGCGGTCGAGGTCGTGCGCGACATGATCCCGCCCGACGCGCTGGCCGGCGTGCACATCTACTTCCCGGATCCCTGGCAGAAGAAGCGTCATCACAAGCGCCGGCTGGTCGCGCAGCCGTTCATCGGACTGCTCGCAAGCCGCATCGCGCCCGGCGGCTACCTGCACTGCGCCACCGACTGGGAGCACTACGCGCAGCAGATGCTCGAGGTCCTGGGCGCCGAGCCGCAGCTCGCCAACACGGCGGACGGGTTCGCGCAGGAACCGGCCAACCCGCTCTGCCGCCGCCCGACCACCAAGTTCAACGCCCGCGGGGAACGGCTCGGCCACGGGACCTGGGACCTCGTGTTCATCCGGCGGTAGCGGCGCACGCCCGTTGAACCTTGGTTCAATTGGCAGTGCGGCGGGCGTCGCCTACGCTGGCGCTGCTGCGCGAAGCGGGCAGCGAAGCGGGCATTTGAGGCCTGTTCCGGTCGCCCGCACGGCCCACATGCCCCGGCACAAACTCGCGGCGCGACCGAAAGCGGGCGAGCGGCACGGCCGGACCTCGACCCTCGGTATCCTTCGCGCCACTTCCTGCACGACAACAAGGAGAATCAAGACATGACAGCGAAACTCGCCGCCGAGCTGCTCGGCACGTTCTGGCTCGTGCTCGGCGGCTGCGGCAGCGCGGTGCTGGCGGCCGCGTTCCCTGAACTCGGCATCGGATTCGTCGGCGTGTCGCTCGCGTTCGGTCTGACGGTGCTCACGGGCGCCTATGCGCTCGGCCCGATCTCGGGCGGTCACTTCAATCCGGCGGTCTCGGTCGGGCTCTGGGCCGGCGGGCGCTTCCCGGCGTCGCAGCTTCTGCCTTACATCGTGGCGCAGGTGATCGGCGCCGTCATCGCCGCCGGCGTGCTCTACCTGATCGCCAGCGGCAAGGCCGGCTTCGACCTGAAGGGCGGCTTCGCGTCGAACGGGTTCGGCGAGCACTCGCCCGGCCAGTACAGCTTCGGCTCGGCCGCGATCACCGAGGTGGTCATGACCTTCATGTTCCTGATCGTGATCCTCGGCGCCACGCACAAGCGCGCGTCCCCCGGCTTCGCGGGCCTCGCGATCGGACTGGCACTGACGCTGATCCACCTGATCAGCATCCCGGTGACGAACACCTCGGTGAACCCGGCGCGCAGCACCGGCCCGGCGCTGTTCGTCGGCGGCTGGGCGATCCAGCAGCTCTGGTTGTTCTGGGTCGCGCCGATCGTCGGCGCCGCCATCGCGGGCTGGACGTCGCGCGCGGTGTTCGACCGCGCCGACTGACCGCCGGCAACGACGAGCCCGGGAACCGGGCGGCGACTTCCCGAGCGCCGCCAGTCAGGCCGCGGGCGGCATCGCGCGGCCGCCGCCCTCATCCGGCTCGTCGTCCGCGTACACGGCGCGTTCGCGCGCCCAGGCGCGCAGCGCGTCGATGCGCTCGGCCATCACGACCGACAGCGGCCGCGTGCGCTCGATCTCCGCGAGGATGTCGGCGGCGCGCAGCGCGTCGCTTCGTGCGCGCGCCTCGAACGATGCCGACACGATCGCCTGCTCGATCTCGGCGCCCGAGAAACCGCGCGCCAGCTTCGCGAGCGCATCGACCTCGAACTGCTGCGGGTCGTGGCCACGCTTCTTCAGGTGGATCTCGGCGATCTGCGCGCGCGCCGCCTCCGACGGGAAGTCGACGAAGAAGATCTCGTCGAACCGTCCCTTGCGGACCAGTTCCGGCGGCAGCTGCGAGATGTCGTTGGCGGTCGCCACCATGAACACCGGCTCGCGGCGCTCCGCCATCCAGGTCAGCAGGCTGCCGAGGACGCGGCGCGACACGCCGCCGTCGCCGTCGCCACCGTCGGTCGAGATGCCCTTCTCGATCTCGTCGATCCACAGCACGCACGGCGACATGCTCTCCGCCGCCGCGAACGCGGTGCGCAGGTTGCGCTCGGTCTCGCCGTAGTACTTGTTGTAGAGCGCGCCGAAGTCGAGCCGCATCAGCGGCACGCCCCACTCGCCCGCGACCGCGCGCGCGGCCAGGCTCTTGCCGCCGCCCTGCACGCCGAGCAGCACGATGCCCTTGGGCCGGTCGACGTTGTTCGACGCGGCGTCGAGGAAAGGCGCGCGGCGCAGGCTGATCCAGTGCTTCAGCCGCGCCAGCCCGCCGACGTCGTCGAAGCGTACCTTGCTCTGCTCGTAACCCAGCGCGCCGCTGCCGCCGAGCGCCTCGTACTTGATCTCCAGCACCCGCCGCACGTCGTCGCGGCCGATCGCGCCGTCGTCGCGCAGTGCCTGCCGCACCAGGCGCCGCACGTCGTCCTGCTCCATCCCGAGCAGGTGCATGATCAGCATGTCGAGCGCGGCGCGGTCGCCGCGCGGCTTCTCGCCGGTCTGGCTCTCGTGGCGCCGCGCCTCCTCCATCACGATCGCGCGGATCGCGTCGCGGTCGGGCAGCACCGGGCGGAAGTGGGCGGACAGCCGCAGGATCTCCGACGGCATTTCGTCGAGCCGCGGACTGAGGAACACCAGCGTGCGCGCGCTCCGGTAGTGCGACAGCGCGATCTCGCGGATCAGGCGCATCGACACCGGGTCCTTGAAGCCGGGGTGCGCGTCGCACAGCGCGTACACGCCGTTCTGCGGCGTGCGGTCGATGTGCTTCAGCGCGTCGAGCAGGTCGTTGGTCTGGTGCACCGCCTCGTCGCGGCCGTGGCGCCGGATGCCGCTGGTGATGCTCCAGGTCATCAGCGCCTGGTTCTCGAGATTGCAGGCCTTCTGCAGCAACTCGAGGATGCGCGGCTCCTCGTGCGACTCGATCAGGATGATCGGGAAGCGCGAGCGCAGCAGCGAGCCGAGTTCGGCCGCTTCGTCGCGGGTGTTCATCGGCTTGCCTCCGGGCGGTCACTCACAGGCGGGCGCGCGCCGGCCCGGGCGTCCGGGGCCTGTTCCCTGGTCCGGTCGCGACGCAGCGTGACGAGGTCGTACGCGAGCTTGAGGCCGACCAGCAGCAGCGCCCCGGCCACCGGCCACTGCAGCGCCTGCACCAGGAATCCGCTCGCGATCAGCGTGACGTGCAGGATCATGATCCGCCCGTACGGCGCGCCCATCAGTTCCTTCAGCGGCGGCGGCGCTTCGCGCGTGCGGGCCAGCCACTGGACGAACCCGCTCAGGTGCACCAGCACGACGGCCAGCGCGGCGAGCCAGCCGTCGCGCTCGGCGAACAGGTAATCGAGCATCGCGGCGAAGGGTCCCGCCAGCCCGCCGTCCATCGCGCCGCGGCCGACCTCCGCGCCGCCGAACAGCAGCGCGACGAACGCGCCGTGCACCGCGGTGAACAGGCCGTAGTGGACGGTGAAAAAGGCCGACAGGGCGACGGCGCCCACCAGGCCCGCCACGCCGAGCCGCAGGCCGGTCGCGAGCATCTTCGCGACATTGAATCCACCGATGACGACGTTCTCGAACCAGAACAGCAGCATGACGACGAACGGCGACCAGCCGAGCACCACCACACCCCACGCGATGACCGCCGCGGTCGCCAGCGCGAGCGCCAGGTCGACGGCGGCGACCGCGCGGGCGCTCGTCATCCGCGGGACCAGTCCACCCAGCCGAAGTACGCGGTGGCGAGCACGATCGCGCCAAAGACGATGCGGTACCAGGCGAAGAGCGTGAAGTCGTGCGTCGCCACGTAGCGGATCAGCCAGCGGATGCACAGCAGCGCCGACACGAAGGCGAACACGGTTCCGACGGCGAACACCGGCAGGTCGGCCGCGGTGAGCGCGTCGCGCTGCTTCCACAGCGAGTAGACGCCGGCCCCGATCAGCGTCGGGATCGCGAGGTAGAAGCTGAACTCGGTCGCGGCACGGCGCGACAGGCCGAACAGCATGCCGCCGATGATCGTCGAGCCCGAGCGGCTCATGCCCGGAATCAGCGCCACGCACTGCACGAGCCCGACCTTGAGGGCGTCGAGCGCCGTCATGTCGTCCACGGTCGGCACGCGCGCGAGGCGCTGGCCCTGCAGGTCGCGCTCGCCGAAGCGGCGATGATGCCTCCGCTCGACCCACAGGATGATCAGGCCGCCGACGACGAACGCCGTGGCGACCGGCACGGGGTGGAACAGCGTGTCCTTGATCATCGAGCCGAACGCGAGCCCGAGCACCACGGCGGGAACGAAGGCGACCGCCACGTTGACCGCGAAGCGCTGCGCGGTGGCGTCGCGCAGGATGCCGGCCACCGTGCCGATCAGCCGGGCCCGGTATTCCCACATCACGGCGAACATCGCGCCGGTCTGGATCGCGATCTCGAACGTCGCGACGTGCTCGCCGCGGAACTCGAGCAGCGAACTGGCGAGGATCAGGTGGCCGGTCGACGAGATCGGCAGGAATTCGGTGAGGCCCTCGACGATGCCGAGGATGGCGGCCTTGACCAGCAGTGCGATGTCCACGAAGCGTCGCGCCTTTTACTTTGGCGCGAGGCCGACGCGCAGCCCGAACACGCCGATCGACAGGTCGGTGGGCTGGTAGATCACGCCGTCGCGGTTCAGTTCTTCCGGCCGGAAGGCCAGCAGCGACAGGCGGCCGAGCGTGTCGCCTTCGGCGAGCTTGCCCGAGCCGAGGTTGACGAACGGAATCGACGGCAGCCGCACCTGTTCGATGCGCGCGTCGGCGAGGTCGATGCCGGTGCGGTTCTCGTTCAGCTCCGGCTTGCCCGAGATCGCCACGTGGACCGACAGCGGGATCCCGGCCGGCGCTTCCTTCAGGCGGATCGCCCACTCGAGCTGGACGCGCTGCGCCTGGGTCTGGATGCCGACGTCCGGCCCGCTGATCGCAAGCCCCTCGAACTGCCCGAACACCTGCCGCAGGTCGGCCTTGTCGCGGTCGATGAAGGCGCGCTGCGCGATGTCGGCGCGGTCGAGATGAATGGCGGGCGGCCCCAACGACGCGCACCCGGCAAGCGCCGCGATGGCCAACCCGAGTGCAATCCATTTCTTCATGCCGACTCCGTGCCCGGCTCCGGGCGATTGCGCAGCGGCCGCGATGTTACCGGTACTCCCCCGGGAGGGATCGGCCGAAATGCGCACTCGGATCGCGCCGTCGCGGCGCCCGGCCCTACTCGTAGCGCAGCGCCTCGATCGGCAGCAGCCGCGACGCCTTGCGCGCGGGATAGAAACCGAAGAACACCCCGATGCCGGCGGCGAAGCCGACCGCGAGGAAGATCGCCTGCGGCGTGATGTCGGTGCGCCAGTTGGCGAACTCGCCGACCGCGAACGACGCGATCACTCCGAGCAGGATGCCGAGCGCGCCGCCGATCATCGACAGCGTGATGGCCTCGACGAGGAACTGCTTGAGGATGTCCCGGCCGCGTGCGCCGACCGCCATCCGCAGCCCGATCTCGCGCGTGCGCTCGGTCACGCTGACCAGCATGATGTTCATGATGCCGATGCCGCCGACCAGCAGGCTCACCGACGCCACGGCGCCCAGCAGTATCGTCAGGACGCGGCTCGCCGCTTCCTGCGCCTGCAGGATCTCGGTCAGGTTGCGGATCGTGAAGGGCTCGTCGGCGCCCGGCTGCACCCGCATCCGCTGGCGCAACAGTTCGCGGATGCGCTCCTCGATCGCCTTCATGTCCGCGCCGTCGGCCGTCTTCACCGAGATCGAGCCGATGCGCTTCTGCTTGCCGCCGGTCTGGCCGAGCACGCGGTTGCGGGCGGTGGAGATCGGCATCAGGATGGTGTCGTCCTGGTCCTGGCCGAGCGCGTTCTGTCCCTTGCGGTCGAGCACGCCGATGATGGTCAGCGGCACCTTGCGCACCCGGATCACCTGGTCGACCGGATCGACGCCTTCGCCGAACAGCTGCTTCGCGGTGGTCTGGCCGATCAGCGCCACCTTGCCGGAGCCGGCGATCTCCGCCGGCTCGAACAGCCGCCCGGACGCGAGCGGCCAGTCGCGCGCGATCAGGTAGTCGTTGGTGGTGCCGAAGTACTGCGTCGACCAGTTGGAGTTGCCGGCGACGACCTGCCCGGCGCCGCGCAGCGCCGGGGCCGCCACGACGACGCCTTCGACCTCGACCGCGATCGCCTGGGCGTCCTCCTCGGTCAGCGTCTGCGCCGCGCCGGTGCCGAGCCGCACGCCGCTCGCGGTCGTCGAGCCCGGGAAGACCAGCATCAGGTTCGAACCGAGGTTCTTCAGCTGCTCGCGCACCCGTTCCTGCGCGCCGCCGCCGATGGCGAGCATCGCGATCACCGCCGCGACGCCGATGATCATGCCGAGCATCGTCAGCGACGAGCGCAGCTTGTTGACGCGCAGCGCCTTCAGCGCGACGCGCAAGACCATCAGCGCGTTCATGCGGGCACCTCGGCCGCGCGATCCAGCGCGCGCAGCGCCCCGGCGGCGGACGTCGGCGCCTGCCGCTCGTCGGAAACGATGCGGCCGTCGCGGAACATCACGAGCCGCGAGGCGAAGGCGGCGATGTCGTGCTCGTGCGTGACCAGCACGATCGTCATGCCGTCGCCGTTGAGCTGCTGCAGCAGCGCCATGATCTCGACGCTCGTGCGCGAGTCCAGCGCGCCGGTCGGCTCGTCGGCGAGGATCAGCGCCGGGTTGTTCACGAGCGCGCGCGCGATCGCGACGCGCTGCTGCTGCCCGCCGGACAGCTGCGACGGCTGGTGGTCGGAACGGTCGCCGAGCCCGACGAGCTTCAGTTTCTCGAGCGCGCGCGCGTGCCGCTCCTGCATCGGCACGTTCGCGTACATCAGCGGCAGCTCGACGTTCTCGAGCGCGCTGGTGCGCGCGAGCAGGTTGAACTGCTGGAACACGAACCCGATGCGGCGGTTGCGGACCGCCGCGAGCGCGTCCGAATCCATCCGCGCGGCGTCTTCGCCGGCGATCCAGTAGCTGCCGGAGGTCGGCCGGTCGAGGCAGCCGATCATGTTCATGAACGTCGACTTGCCCGACCCGGACGGCCCCATCACCGCGACGAACTCGCCTGCCTCGATCGTCATCGACACGCCGGCGAGCGCGTGCACGACGTTGTCGCCGAGGACGTAGTCCTTGGTGAGGCCGTCGACGCGGATCAGCGGTTCAGTCATGAGGAAATCGGGGTCTGACCCCGATTAGAAGAACATGCGGGGCGGACTGCCCTTCTGCGTAGTCGCACCCGAGGCACCGCCCGTGCTGCCGATGATGACCTCGGCGCCTTCGACGATGCCGTCGCCGCTGACCTCGCTCATCGAGCCGTCCGACAGGCCGACGCGCACGTCGACCGCCTTCGGCTTGCCGTCGACGAGCAGGTAGACGCGGCCGCGGGTCGACTGCCCGCTGCCCGGGCGGCCCGCCGTTTCCGCGACGATCTGCGCGTACTTCTCCTTCTGCTCCGGCTTCAGGAGGTCCTCGACCTTCGCGCGCATCTCGGCGCGGATCGCGGCGCCCTGCTTGGCGCGCGCCTCCTCGGGCAGGTCGCGCAGCCCCATGAACTTGTTGCGCATCTCGGCAAAGATCGGCTCGAGCCGCTGCTGCTGCTGTTCGTCGAGCTTCAGCTCCGTGACCAGCCGTTCGCGGAACTGCGTCATCGCTCCCGCGGCGCCGGCGGCGCCGCCCTTGGCCCCGGCGTCCGCGCCGGACGACGCGCTCTTTTCCGCAGCCGTCCTGGCGTCGGTCGGCGTCTCGCCGGGCGGGCGGAAGCGCAGCGCGCTGTTCGGCGCCTTCAGCACCGACTCGCGGCTGTCGGTGGTGATGCGCACGTTCGCCGTCATGCCGGGCAGCAGCTCGCCGCGGTCGTTGTTGGCGGAGATGATCGCGATGTAGGTCACGACGTTCTGCACGTTCTGCGCCGCCTTGCGCACGGTCTTCACTTCGCCGGCGAACGGGCGGCCCGGGAAGGCGTCGACCGTGAACGAGGCGCGCTGGCCGACGCGGATGCGGCCGACGTCCGCCTCGTCGATCGACGTCTCGACCTGCATGTCGCGCAGGTCCTTGGCGATGACGAACAGCTCCGGCGCCTGCAGGCTCGCCGCCACGGTCTGGCCGACGTCCACGGTACGCTTGATCACGACGCCGTCGACCGGCGCCCGGATCTCCGTGCGCGACAGGTCGACGCGCGACGACGCCAGCGCCGCGCTGCGCTGCTGCACGACCGCGTTGGCGGTCTTCAGTTCGGCCGCCGCGAGGTCGTAGGTCGACTGCGCGCGATCGAGCTCGGCGGGCGACACGAAGTTGCGCGCGACCAGTTCCTTGCTGCGCTTGAGGTCGCGCTCCGCGTTAATGCGCGCCACTTCGGCGCGGCCCACCGCCGAGCGCGCGGCCTCGAGGTCAGCTTCGGCCTGGCGCACGCGGTACTGGAAGGTCTCCGGATCGATCCGCGCGATCAGCATCCCCTGCTTGACCGGGGAGTTGAAATCGACGAACAGTTCCTTGATCTGGCCCGACACCTGCGAGCCGACCTGCACCGACGTCACCGGGTTGACGGTGCCGGTGGACGAGACCGTCGCGGTGATCGGTCCCTTCTCGACCTTGGCGGTGCGGAACGTCGGCGCGTCGGCCTTGCGCCCGGAGTTCCACCACCAGCCGCCGCCCGCGACGAGCGCGAGCACGACGAAGGCCAGCAGCAGTTTTGCGTTTCTTGACACGATGGTCCCGTGCAGGGAAGCCGAGCAGCCGGGGATTGTACGGGCGCGTCACCGCGCCTCACGAGCGCGGTAACACAGGGAAACAACTGAGGGAAGCAGCCCAGCGAGCCCGGGCCAAGGCGCTGCGCCGGCCCCGGCCGCGACCGGCGCTCAGGCCGAAGCGCCGCGTTCGTACCAGCCGCGGCTGGCGTTCACCCAGCGGACCACCAGCAGCATCAGCGGCACCTCGATCAGCACGCCGACCACGGTCGCGAGCGCCGCGCCGGACTCGAAGCCGAACAGGCTGATGGCCGCCGCGACGGCGAGTTCGAAGAAGTTCGACGCGCCGATCAGCGCCGACGGACAGGCGACGCTGTGCTTCTCGCCGACCATCCGGTTCAGGCCGTAGGCGAGCCCCGCGTTGAAGAAGACCTGGATCACGATGGGGACGGCGAGCAGGGCGATCACCAGCGGCTGCTCCAGCAGCGCCCTGCCCTGGAACGCGAACAGCAGCACGAGCGTGGCGAGCAGCGCAATCACCGACCACGGCTGCAGTCGATGCAGCAGCGCGTCGAGCGCCGGCTGGCCGCGACGCAGCGCTGCGCGGCGCCACAGTTGCGCGAGGATGACCGGCACGACGATGTACAGCACCACCGACGTCAGCAGCGTGTCCCACGGCACCGTGATCGACGCCACCCCGAGCAGCAGCGCCACGATCGGCGCGAACGCGAACACCATGATCGTGTCGTTCAGCGCGACCTGCGACAGCGTGAAGTACGGATCGCCGTTGGTCAGCCGGCTCCACACGAACACCATCGCCGTGCACGGCGCGGCGGCCAGCAGGATCAGCCCGGCGATGTAGCTGTCGATCTGCTCGGCCGGCAGCCACGGCGCGAACAGGTGGCGGATGAAGATCCACGCCAGCAGCGCCATCGAGAACGGCTTCACCAGCCAATTGACCGCGAGCGTGACGCCGATCCCGCGCGCGTGCGACCTGACCTGGCCGAGGGCGCCGAAGTCGATCCGCAGCAGCATCGGGATGATCATCACCCAGATCAGCACGCCCACCGGCAGGTTGACGCGCGCGACTTCGAGTGCACCGACCGCCTGGAAGAACGACGGGAACACCTGCCCGAGGATGACGCCGGCAACGATGGTGAGCGCCACCCACAGCGTCAGGTACCGCTCGAAGAACGACAGGGCCGGCGGCGCCGGCCGTGTCGTGTCCATCGCCGTGGTCATCGCAGGCGCCTCAGGCCGCGTTCCCGGCGTCGCCGCTGCGGCCGATCTCGTCGAGCCGTCGCTTGAGCGCCAGTTTGTCGAGCTTGCTATGCGGCAGGCTGAGGAACAGTTCGATGCGCCGCTGCAGGGTCGTCAGCGCGCGCACGAACGCCTTGCGCTTCTCTTCGTCGGTGCCCTCCACCGCCGCCGGGTCCTCGACGCCCCAGTGCGCGCTGACGGGCTGGCCCGGCCAGATCGGACACACCTCCCCAGCCGCGTTGTCGCAGACCGTGAAGACGAAGTCGAGCGCGGGCGCGCCCGG
>Ga0105104_10002536_pt1 | contig 13297 bp, 12 predicted proteins | sample PPLLaktember2015_3_FD_87034 | JGI IMG/M metagenome (GOLD analysis project Ga0105104, IMG submission 87034) | Freshwater sediment microbial communities from Prairie Pothole Lake near Jamestown, North Dakota, USA - PPLs Lake P7 Core (6) Depth... | ecosystem: Environmental > Aquatic > Freshwater >...
CCGTTTCTGCCGTTGTGTTCTCAGACTCTTGAGAGAGACGGGCGCCAACGAGTGACAGGGCAAAAAGAAACATATTGCCAATGCCAATAATGGCGAGCGCATGAGCAAAACCCATTTTCCGTTGAAGCTCGAAGCCTACCAAAATAAGGGGGAGCGAAATGGCTCCCCCAATTTGAAACGAGGCTATATCAATCCAGCTCTGTTTTGTAACCTTCATGGCTTCACCTCAATTTTCTTCGTCTCGATTTCGCGTCGGAGAGTACTCGGGAAGATGTGAAAAATGGCAAGGCAGGATTGATTATGCCGTTCCGAAAAGCCCTGTTCGATGGCATGAGCTTTGAGTGCTACCAATCTTTTTTTCTCATCTCCATGTGTTCCAAGAAGAGTGATCTTGGCGATGTCGCAATCATCCTCCATGTATTGCGGGTGTGAAATTGCATTGAAAGCCACCAAATCAAAGAGATCATGTTTTTGAAGACGCTTCTGGTAGTCTTGCAGCCCTTCTTTTGCTGTGGACTCCATGTCGACTTTGCCGCACCTCTGCCCATCAATGACAAGAATGGGCTCATCAGGTTTGATCACCTCCTGGACCTTATTTGGATCAATAAGGGCAGACTTCCCATTTTTCCCATCACTCAAGAGTTTGTAGAAAAGATGTGTATCGAAAGCTTCCGCCTCTCTCACGACAGTATGTGCGGCACGCCGAACACTCAATAAAACAGGAATATTCATGCGGGCAGCAATGTGTAACATCGCCATGCTCACGTAGAAACAAGGAAGTTGCTCTTTGTGACACTCGGCTTTCCTATTGCCTTTCCCCAACATATCACACAGAAACTGATTCAATGAGAGCTCTCGAGCTTTTTGCTCCATGAACTCACATGAAGCGTGTGCTAAGCTGCTCTGCGCCACCCCCACAATAGCTTTGAGTGTTGCTTCAGAAGGCGTCGTTGCTTTGGCGAGATTTTCTGGCAGCCCAGTGGTCACGAATGGAAGAAGACGAGTAGGATCTGTGGTTTCACTCAATACGGGTATTACCTGGCCACAATCGAAACAAAGCTGCCGTTTTTTCTTTTCTTCTCTATCATCAACAACTTGTAGAAGTCGTGCCTGAATCAAAGGAATGAGCTGTTCGGGAACAGCCAAATCAAAAGACTCCTCTTTCTTCTCCACACATTTTAGGAGCTCTTTCTCGAACAACCCGGCAAGCTTTTTTGGGACAGTCAACCTAGCTGCCTTAAGAGATTGAACCATGGCCTGTGCTGTTTTAATGACATCTTTCTCCTTGGCAACTTGTAACATCTGTGCCTGAATCGACGGGATGATCTGCTCAGGAACCTTATCCAGTTTGACCGCCTCGAAACATTGATGCAGAGATCGTTTTGCAGAACTCTCGAGCATCTCAATCTCCTTCAAAATATCGCGACATTTGTTGGTTATTTTCTCCCGTAATTCTGAAAGAGGATCATTCAAAGAAAGAGAAGTTCGAATGAATGATGCCACCATCAAGGCCCGTATTTGACAGGCTCTCTCGCCGACAAGACCATCCAATTTTCGAAGATCACGCGTTTTCTCCGACAATGCATCGATTGTTTCCAAAGCAATACGGTACATGCCGTGCGCAATCCGCAAAAACTGTACCGGGGAAAGATTCTTTCTGAGATCTTTCCCAACGGAGTGTTTTACCTTCGCGGGTTCCTTCTCCTCTTCTTGTGGAGCAGAAGGTTTCTTCTCTTCCTCTACTTTTAAAAAACTCTCTAAAAGCAAAGCGTTTCCTTTCTCTTGAAAGGACAAATTTAAAGAAAAATCTTTACATAATGAAACTGAATCTAAACTCATAAAAAAACCTAAAAGTTCAAAAAATTTAAAAAATGTTTATTCCGTTTAGCCCTGTGCCAAACGAATGAAAAAAATCAAAAAATTGGGGAGATCAATAGCACCAGGAGAGGCGCCAATAGAATTGATAGGAGCTTTCAAGACGTGAAAGCTTCACGAAAGAAGGGATCTGGAAAGAAATAATAAATTTTTTAGTTTTTTCTTCTGCATTCTCCATAACATAATCCTGAAATAGGATTTTAAAAAAATAACTTAATAATTCAACACAATGTGTTGCAGTGGGCTTTCGCCGGGAGGACTCAAAAAAAGGATTTTAAAAAGAAAAGTACTACCGCCAATAGCGGTAATAAAACGAAGACCGTTTTTGCAAATAGAATCCCGGAACGGGAATGATAGATTTGTTAATTTCTGTGTTTACATTTTCCATAACAACAATCCTAAAAAAGGATGATGTACATAATTATACAATACTTGCTTATCAATTTGCAAGAGAATTGTACCTGCTAGCGTAACCGTGGATGTATTTTATCGGAAAGGAACTCGCCAAAAACAAGCCCTAAATGCTTTAAGTCATAGGTGTGAGGGTCATTTTTTTCGAGCACATAGGTCGCAGTTCGCTCTGCATAGGCTATAAGCAAAAATTTACCTGGGCAGCAGAGCTCCTTTTCAAAGCCTTTCCAGATCTTTCCAGGAGAAAAGACAATGCCCGTTCCAGCCAAATCGCCCTCAAGGGCAATCAAAAAGGCAACTTTTATTCCTCGAATGCACGCGCTTACTGAAAGCGTTTTATCTTGAAACCAAAACGGGCTGGCGAGCACTTCATCGAACCCCATGCGAAGTTGCTTCGAGTCGACTAAATTGCGTGCAAGTTCGCCAAAATTCTGGCTCAAGACTATCTTCCGAAGGACATCGCTCGAACGAAACAGATCACGGCCCGGTCCAATGTTGGCAAGGGCGGCAAGCTCTTTTGGTGAAAGCAGCCCCTCGAACTGGATATATCCATTCTGGTGGAAAAAATTCTTTTGTGTCGCAAGAAGTGAGAATCGCATCGTATCATACCGAAAAAAGAGACGACATTATATGCTTTAGAATGAATTACTACCAGGTGAGTCATGACCCCATACGAAGAGCTCAAACAAAACATCGTGAAAATCGAAAAAATTATCGGATACCCGTTCAACGACAAAGAACTCCTCCTTGCGGCATTCACCCACAGCTCGTTCCTCAATGAAAATAAAGAACTCGTCCGTAACCACAACGAGCGGCTCGAATTTTTAGGCGATTCGGTCCTGAACCTGCTTGTCGGCGACTGGCTCTACCGAAATTATCCAACTCTAGCTGAGGGAGAACTCTCGGCCCTGCGCTCTTCATGTGTCTCTGCCTCCACCTGCGCTCAATTTGTCAAAACGCTCGGACTCGATCGCTACCTGTTGAAAGGAAAAGGCGAGCAGATGAGTATGTCAAAGCGATCTCTTTCACTCGATGCCGATCTCTTTGAAGCCCTTCTAGGAGCCATTTTCCTCGATGCCGGTCTTGAAAAAACTGGCCTCTTTTTCTTCTCCCATTTTCATGGACTCCTTCAGGATAAAGTCGACCGCCCCGAGTGCAATTTCAAGGCAGCCCTGCAAGAATTACTTCAAAAGCGACAGCATGAAATCCCCCAATACCGCGTTATCGAAGAGGTTGGCCCCGACCATGAGAAACAATTCAAAGTCGGTGTGTGGATCGATGATAAGCTCGCAGGGTCCGGTTCTGGAGCCTCAAAAAAAGAGGCCGAGCAAAATGCAGCTCGAGAGGCACTTGTTGCATTGAAGGAGAGCGTATGAAAACGAAAAGCGTCTGGTATTGCACCGAATGTGGCAACAAGCAAATTCGCTGGTCTGGGCAATGCTCGGCTTGCAACGCCTGGAACACGATGCAGGAAGAGATCGAATCGCCTCCACGCCCACGCTCCACCCTCACAAAAGAGCGCTCGGCTCCTGTTTTCCTCCATGAAATCAAAAGTTCGAATGAAGAGCGCCTCCCCACCAATATGAAAGAGCTCGACCGCACACTCGGCGGAGGTATCGTTCCTGGCTCACTTATCTTGATCGGCGGAGATCCCGGTATCGGCAAGTCCACGATTGCCCTGCAAATTGCTTCGAATCTGTCAGCCGCAGGAAAAAAGGTTCTCTACATATCTGGAGAGGAATCTCTCGAGCAGTCAGCGCTCCGTGCCAAGCGCCTCGGAGTCAACTCCGAACATATCCTCTTTCTTAATGAAACCGAGGTGAGCGAGATCATTCGCCATGCCGATGCTTGCGAGCCTGCCCTCCTCTTCATCGACTCCATCCAAATTGTCTACAAAGGCGAGCTGCAATCGGCCCCAGGAACCGTCTCACAGGTGCGTGAGGCCGCAGCCAGCTTTCTCGAACTTGCCAAATCAAAGAAGATCGCCACCATTCTCATCGGCCATGTGACGAAATCAGGCGATATTGCAGGACCCAAAGTCCTCGAACACCTTGTCGACACCGTTCTCTACTTCGAAGGCGACCGACAACACAATTTACGCCTCCTCCGTGTGGTGAAAAACCGTTTCGGCCCCACCGATGAAGTCGCCGTATTCCAAATGCACTCGGGCGGCCTCGGCGAAGTCTCGAATCCATCTCAATTTTTTATCGAAGATCGCCCTCAGGGAACTATTGGCTCTTCAGTCGTCGCTACCTGCGAAGGAAGTCGTCCGTTCCTCGTTGAAGTGCAGTCGCTCGTCACAAACACCTTCTTCCCCTCTCCATCACGACGTGCGGCAGGAATCGATTCCAATCGCCTGGCACTCCTCATTGCCGTACTCGAAAAAAAGATGCGACTCCAACTCTTCAAATGCGACGTCTTTGCCTCGGCAACAGGCGGCCTGCGCCTCGATGAGCCTGCCTGCGACCTAGGCATCGCCCTTTCTATCACCTCTTCGTTCCATAATCGCCCAATCGACTCTGGAACCCTCATCATCGGCGAAGTGGGCTTGAGTGGCGAAGTACGCCCTGTCGTACGCATTGAAAGCCGTATTAAAGAAGGTATCAATCTTGGCTTCCGCCGGGTAATCATTCCGAAACGAAATGTAAAAGGCCTCGGTGAGTTGGCAAAAAGTATCGAAATTATTGGTGTTGACTGGGTCGACGAGGCCATCCATGCCATCATGCACTAGGCCACTTACCCTCGGCGCACGGGCTTCGCCTCTTTCGCAGCGACAAGTTGCCGAAGTGATCGAGCAGCTCGGATTGCCAGAAAAACGATGTTCATTCGTTCCGTTCCAGACACGCGGCGACAGAGATCAAAAAACATCCCTCAAAACACTGCCACGAGACGATTTTTTCACGCGGGAAATTGATGAAGCGCTCCTTTGTGGCGATATACGAGCGGCCATTCATTCGGCAAAAGATCTGCCGATTCCCCTGCCGCCTGGGCTGCAAATTGTTGCCCTGACAGAAGGTCTCGACGCCCGTGACGCTCTTGTCTTAAGAAAAGGCGAGACAATTGGCTCCCTTCCGCCGAATGCGCGTATTGCAACATCATCAGCACGCCGCGAAACGCTCATTGAAGTGTTACGATCCGATTTTGAAAGCGTCGATATTCGTGGGACCATTGACAAAAGACTCTCGCTGCTTGCGCGCGGCCGCGTCGATGGAATCATTATGGCTCTATGCGCACTCGAGCGACTAGGCGATAGAGACTATACGATTATTCCCCTCGAGGGCACGGGGGCACGCTACCAAGGCCGTCTTGCTGTTCTTGCACGGGCAGATGACAGCAAAATGAGGGCGCTTTTTGCCCCAATCGACACAAAAAAAACGCTCTCGTTTGGATTGCGCCCAAAAAACAAAAAAGGCCTCTCTTGTCAGCCTCTTATTGAAACAATTCCTCTTGCACCTTCGCTCGATGGACTCGGGGCAGCCACTCACATACTCCTCTCAAGCCAAAGTAGCCTCGACTATCTGGCTCCATATTTGAGTGATGCTATCTTGAAAAAAGAGCTCATTTCAATTGGCCAGAAGACAAGCGAGCAGGCCGCCCGTCTCGGCTTTCAGACCATTCATACGGCTCGGGATGAAACGTCAGAAGGAGTGACGGCCCTTCTCGGTACCCTCGATCTCGGAGGCGCTCACCTCTTTTGGCCCCATTCGGCACTCTCGAGACGAATTATTCCAAACTGGCTCTTTGAAAAGAGAATCTCCTTTTCGGAATGCGCACTCTACACAACTCGGAACAAAAAAAATGTCGAGCGGCTCCCGCTCGATCAATTCGACGAGCTCTTTTTCTCGTCTCCCTCAACTGTCGATGCCTTTTTCGAGCTGTATGGCCGGCCGCCAGAAGATATGCTCGTCCGCACGCAAGGGGCAACAACCTATTCATATTTCAAAGAAAAAAACTCCCTCTAGAATAAACCAAAGGGAGTTTTACTGTAGAACGTTCTTTTTTAGATCTTGATGAATCCAGCGCCAGGAGCTCCACCACGAGAAGCTTGGCCAGGAAGTGCTGCAGCTTGAGTTTTTGCAGAGTCATCACGGCCTTCACTGACCTCTTGGCATGTTTTGCGCCATTTTTCGACCATTTCGACGAAAATAGGTGCATAGGCACGAAGTGCAGCTGGAACTGCATGTTCCATGTCAATTGTTGAGTGGACAAGAATCAGCTCTTCGGCAACTGCGACGCCAACACCACCACCTGCCATTTGGCCACCAAGGAGAGATCCTTCGAGGAGTTTTTCGTAAAGACGCAGCTTTACCTTCTCATCTTTTGGCAGTCCATCAAGGAGAGGTGAATAGATGTAAAGCTTACGAGAATTTGGCTCGTAGGTGATATGTAAAGAGTATTCATCATCAATACCAAGAATACATGTATTGTTTTCATCGAACTCGAGATCTTCCAGCCCGAGCTCTTTGCCAAACTCTTTTAAGTTGGCTTTAGCATTTTCAAGTGACATAGGATATATTCCTCCAAATTTTAGCTTCTAGGCCTCATTGTACACAAAAGCCGAAGAATTTCAAATATTTTCTAAAAAAATTCTTTTCTGCTTCATTTTGAAGTAGATAGGACATCTTGTAAACGGTTTTCTCTTGGTACTAAATCGGCTTGGCAGATATAATATATATAAATTTTTATGCCTATGCGCCTCGAACGTCGAAATAAACCCAAAATAAAGACCACAACGACCAAGAAAGATGGTTTTTCTGGGTGGTTAAAGTGCACGCATTGCGGGGAATTGGTTCATACCCATGAACTCGAGCGAAATCTCAATACCTGCCCAAAATGCTCCTACCACTACCGTATTTCTGCTCGAGAGCGTATTCGCCTCCTCGTAGATACCGATTCTTTTCAAGAAATTTTTAGCACTCTCACCTCGTGTGATCCTCTCCATTTTGTCGACACGGAAAAATATTGCGATCGTCTTCGCGAGGCACAAGAAAAATCGGGCCTCAACGAGGCTATCGTGATTGGTCGCGCCTCCATTCGTCAAATTGATGTTGCGCTCGGCGTCATGGACTTCAATTTCATGGGCGGTTCGATGGGCTCCTGCGTCGGCGAAAAGGTGACCCGTCTTATTGAATATGCTAAAGAAGAGCACCTGCCACTCATCATTATTTCAAGCTCAGGTGGTGCCAGAATGCAGGAGTCGACGCTCTCGCTCATGCAAATGGCAAAAGTGACATCGGCCCTGGCCTCATTTCAAAAAGAGGGGCTGCCCTACATTTCGATCCTCACGAATCCAACAACAGGTGGCGTTACTGCTTCATTTGCATCTCTCGGCGACATCATCATTGCAGAGCCGAAAGCGCTCATCTGCTTTGCTGGCCCTCGTATCATCGAACAACTTCTTGGTAAACCCTTACCGGTGGGCGCACAGCAGTCAGAATTTCTCTTAAAACATGGAATGATCGATCTTGTGTGCGAACGGATAAAACTCCGCGATACAATCGCCGACCTTTTAGAATTTACAACGAGTGATTCCCATATCATAACTCGCGAGGAAATCAAAAAGTGGACATTAAAGATTTTATAGAACGGAACAAGACGGTCTCCATAAAAGTCATAGCATCGAGTGATGACATCCTTCCTTCTTATGCCTCAGAACATGCCTCAGGGGCAGATCTCAGAGCGAATATCAGCGATCCTGTGATCATTCGTCCCGGCGAGCGCGTCTCGATTCCAACAGGCCTGACATTTGAAATCCCCCCCGGTTTCGAAATCCAAATTCGCCCTCGTAGCGGGCTTGCGGCAAAACATGGTATTACCGTCCTCAATAGCCCTGGAACGATCGATGCAGACTATCGAGGTGAAGTTGCGGTACTTCTCATCAATCTCGGCACGAGTGATTTTATAGTCACTCCCCTTATGCGAATGGCACAGATGGTTTTCGCACCAGTAGTCCGTGCAGAATTTCTCCTTTCCAGCTCCCTTGCAGAATCGACGCGAGGCGCTCAAGGCTTCGGTCATTCTGGAGTAAACTAAGATCTTCCATTGACATTTAAATTTGAATTGTCAAAATCTAACATATTTACGCCACAGGATCGCCATGAAAATCTCAAATTATTTGTGCGATGAGCTCGTTTGCTTCTTAAATGAACCATCGAAAGATGCTGTCCTCTCGAAGCTTATAGAAGCCTCACTCAAAGCAAAAAAACTGGTCGACGAGAAGGAATTCTCCACGGCAATTTTCGAACGCGAAAAAATCGTTTCCACAGGCATTGGTATGGGCGTCGCCATCCCTCACGCTAAACTCTCGAACCTCGAAGAATTTTTTATCTGCATCGGTATTCTTGACCGTGGCGTAGACTGGCATGCCCTTGATGGCGCTCCTGTTCGTCTCGTTTTCATGATTGGTGGCCCTGACGACAGGCAAACTGAATACCTCCAAATTTTATCGACGATCACACAAATAGTTCGTGATGAAGCACTGCGGCGAGATCTCTTCAGTGCGCAAAATAGCCAAGAAGTTATAAAATTATTCGAAGGATCATAAGGGTGCCCCATGGATTTAGAAGTACAAGATGTTTCTGAGCTTTTACACGTTCCAGAAGGGACACTTCTCGAATGGATCTCTGAAGGGAAAATTCCCGCATACCTGATCCAGAACCACTATCGTTTCAATCGTGAAGAAATCGAAAATTGGCTCATCGAAAATCCCGATATTCCTCAAATGGGCGAGCGATCGAACTACAATCTCTATCGAGCACTCTTAAAAGGTGATGTGTGGCACGATATCGAAGGAAGCTCAAAAGAAGAGATTATTCCGAGTGTGTGTACCCGCATTTCCAAAAAACTTAATCTTGATCCAGAAACACTCTCAAACCTGATTCTTGATCGTGAAAATCTCATGCCGACCGCAGTTGGCGCAGGCTTTGCCATTCCCCATGCTCGTGATTTTTATCTCGACCGCCCGCATGATTACATCTACTGTGTGTTTCTCTCTGAAGGCCTTCCATGGGGAGCTCTCGATGGAATACCTGTCAGAACACTCTTCTTCTTATTTGCTTCGAATGATAAGCGCCATTTGGCGCTCTTAGCAAAACTGGCCCACTGTCTTGCCAGCGCCGACATGCAGAGCATACTCTCAGCACAACCCCGAAAGCAGGCACTCCTCGAAGAGATCAAACGAATCGAGTCCAACATACGCGCGATCTGAACTCGCCTTACTTAGTCTGCGAGTTAACCGGTGATGGAGAATCCTTTTTGGGCTCTTGTGGCGGTTCACTCTTCTTTCGTGGCATGATTTCCTTATCAAGGAAGATCAGTTTATTCTCTTGGACACGAATTTCAGAGCACCAACTTTGATCGGGCCTGCCAAGAAGCAGTTCTGCAAGCGGATCTTCGACATATTCCTCTATCGTACGACGCAGTGGCCGTGCACCCATTTCGGGTTCATAGCCATGCTCGACTAGAAATTCTTTTGCTTCTGGTGTGAGCGAGAGGAAGATTTCCTTGCGATTGAGTCGCTCTTGAATTTTCTTCATTTCAATGTCGACAATAACACGCAGGGAATCTTTAAAGAGCGGCTTGAAGATGACAATATCGGAAATTCTATTGAGAAATTCCGGTTTAAAGGTCTTCTTCATGGCGCCTTCGATCTTCTCTTTGATCGACGCATAATCAAGCGAGCCCTCTTTTGCTGAGAAGCCAATCTCGGTACTCTTACGAATGAGGTCGGCACCACAGTTTGAGGTCATAATGACAATGGTATTGCGGAAGTCGATCTTCCTGCCATAGGCATCAGTGAGGCGTCCTTCTTCGAGAATTTGCAAGAGAATATCCATCACATCGGGATGGGCTTTTTCAATCTCGTCAAAGAGAACGACTGAATAGGGACGCTGACGGATACGCTCTGTGAGCTGACCACCCTCTTCGTAGCCAACATAGCCTGGAGGCGAACCCATGATGCGACTGACCGCAAATTTCTCCATGAATTCTGACATGTCGAGCTGGATGAGTGCATCCTCACCGCCAAACATATGGGTTGCAAGGAGTCGACCTAAAAGCGTTTTTCCAACCCCTGTCGGGCCTAAAAAGAGAAAGGCTCCGATGGGACGTTTCGGATCTTTGATGTCCGCACGCGAACGACGAATGGCACGCGCCACAACGCCGACAGCCTCATCTTGACCGATAATATCAGCTTTCAGAACATCTTCGAGTTTTAAGATTTTTTGCGTCTCTCCTTCGGTGAGACGTGAAATGGGAACTCCTGTCTGTTTTGAGACAACGAGCGCCAAATCTTCTTCATCAACGGTGACCTCATGTTCTTCTTTATTCACTTCCCATTCAGTACGAATCCCCTGGAGCTTCTCGCGCAGTGATTTTTCACTGTCACGCAGTTTAGCAGCCTTTTCATACTCCTGTTTTGAGATCGCCTCTTCTTTGGCCAGGCGCATCTGTTCGATTTCGGTCTCGAGATTGGTAATATCTGGCGGCTGACTCATCATCGAAATGCGCATCATGGCTCCAGCTTCATCGAGAAGGTCAATTGCTTTATCTGGCAGATAGCGACCATGCACATACCTGTCTGACAAGATTGCTGCCGATGTGATCGAGGCTGGTGTGTAGTGGCAGCGATGGTGCTCTTCATATTTGGGCTTCAGCCCTTCCAAGATTTCGATCGTTTCGGAGACTGATGATGGCTGAATGAAAATCTTCTGAAAACGCCGCTCGAGGGCAGGATCTTTTTCAATATGCTTGCGGTACTCGTCAATGGTCGTGGCTCCAACGCACTGAATCTCGCCGCGCGACAGTGCTGGTTTTAAGATATTAGAGGCATCGATTGCCCCTTCAGCGGCTCCTGCGCCAACAATAGTATGGAGCTCATCGATAAAGAGGATGATATTGCCATGCTTTTTGATTTCATCCATGGCGGCTTTAATACGCTCTTCGAACTGCCCACGATATTTCGTTCCTGCGATCATGAGGGGCAAGTCGAGGGTAATGAGCTGTTTTTTGCGCAGGATGTCGGGCACTTCGCCGCGGACAATAGCATGAGCCAAGCCTTCGACAATGGCCGTTTTTCCAACACCCGCTTCGCCGACCAATACGGGATTATTTTTGCGCCGACGACAGAGGATTAAAATGAGGCGTTCTACCTCTTCTTTCCGGCCGATAACTGGGTCCAGCTTATTCTGACGGCACATTTCTGTCAGATCTTGCCCATAAGCACGCAGTGCTGGCATTTTATCTGATGGCTGTGCTGATGAGACGCCATACCCTTCTCGAAAGGCTTTTCCTGGTCCTGAGCTGGGTCCTGGCCCCGTAGGCCCATTTCCACCGCCACCAGAGGCTTGTGGCGGCAGTTGTAAGTTGAATGTTTCGAGCTCTTTGAGAATCTCTTTCCGAACCTCTTTCAGGTTGACATTGAGATTTTCGAGAATTTGGGCAGCAACGCCATCTGCCTGACGAAGCAGGCCTAGAAGCAGATGTTCGGTGCCAACATAATTGTGGTTCAGCTCAAGGGCTTCTTCGTTGGCAAACTCGATGACCTTTTTCACTTTGCCGGTGAGAGCGGGATCGCCGTAGAGTTGAATCTCAGGTCCAAAACCGACCAATTTCTCAACCTCTTGCCGGACGATATCGTAGTCGATATTCATATTACGAAGCACATTCACCGCAATTCCCTGCCCTAGTTTGAGGAGCCCGAGCAGAATATGCTCTGTCCCCAAATAGTTGTGATTCATTCGTTGTGCTTCTTTTTTCGCAAGTTTGATGACCTGTTTTGCTCGATTAGTAAATTTGTCAAACATTCAAAATCTCACTCGTTATGTATTTGCAAAGGAAAACCACAGCCATTTTACTGCTATGGCGTTTAGTCTTACATTAGTGAAATGACCTTTTTTTGCAAAGGGCGCGATGTAAATTTAAAAATTTATATCGAATTTCGACGCAACCTCTTGAGCGTGAGCGATGCACGCCGGAACAGAAATTCCATACAGTCCTGCTCCCAAAAGAGTTATTCGCTCGCCTGCAAGTCTTTCTTCGAGTCTGGCTCGTGCTTTCAAGTGGCCAACGGGGTAGGCAGAAATAGATTTCTCTGCACGGATGACTTCTGCCACGTGGGGCTTTGCATCGATATGCAAATATTTCTTACAAAAGTGGAGCGCTTTTTGGCGGAGTACACTTTCGCTCTCATGGACACAGCCAGGGGCTCTTTGCCCTCCCAACATGACAGAAAGGCGGGTAGCAAAAGATCCATTGTGCTGCGGGAAGATGGCAGAATCAAAGGAAATGCCGAGAAGTTCGCTCTCCTCCTTCGTTGGCACAAGGCAGCCAAAACCAGGAGTTCGAAGGAGATCGTTCGGAAAACCCACAACAACGACCGCAAGAGAGACCCGCGGTACCTCGGGGATATATGCGGCAAGCTCTGCATCGGCAAGAAGAGAGCGTAATTTGTCAGGCGCAAGGGTTGAAAACAGGTGTGAGGCATTTCTTATGCCATTTTGCGTGATTACTTCGCAGCCACTTTGAGTGGGCACTATGTTCTCTAATTGGACACCGGTACAAATTGTAGCGTCGAGCTGTTCTGCCAAGCGCTGTGGCAAAAGCCCGAGGCCTCCTCTGAAAGAGAGTAGCTTCATTTTCCGAAGTGACATCGTCGCAAGGGTGGCCTTGTATGAAATTTTGTCAGGATCTGCGGCCCAAATGCCTGCCACCATCGGATCGATCACGCTATCGACAAATGGCCGACCAAACCGTTTTTCAAAATAGTGTCCAACGGTCTCATCATCGAGTTTTGGCTTTCGGCGGAATGGATAGGAGAGAACGGCTTTCACACAGTGCCGCCCAAGTGGGCTTGAGAGGATCGCAAAAGGATTTTGTGGAACAGCAGTAACCTTGCCTTGATACACGAGATATTTTGTGTTTGACTGCGGGTCAGCTTCGATAATATCGCCTTCGAGGCCAAGCTCACGGAACAAAGTTCGGTCCTCACCCCAGCGCAAACTGCGCGGGCCAC
>Ga0105104_10002537_pt1 | contig 13296 bp, 12 predicted proteins | sample PPLLaktember2015_3_FD_87034 | JGI IMG/M metagenome (GOLD analysis project Ga0105104, IMG submission 87034) | Freshwater sediment microbial communities from Prairie Pothole Lake near Jamestown, North Dakota, USA - PPLs Lake P7 Core (6) Depth... | ecosystem: Environmental > Aquatic > Freshwater >...
AGGCTGCTGATCTTTACCTGCATGCAGCGAAGACTGATAACTTCCCGACTACGGTTTTGGAAGCTCTGGCTTGTGGCACACCGGTTGTTGCGACGGCGGTGGGAGGCATCCCTGAGCAGGTGAAAAACGGGGAGACCGGCTTCCTTGCAGCACCGGGAGATCCAGCGACAATGGCAAAGTATATTTTATTGCTTTTAACCAACGATGTTATGCGATGGCAATTTGGTTTGAATGCCGCTCGAGATGCCTGCGAACGCTTCGACTTGAATCATCAGGTGGATGCTTATATTGAATGGTTCAATCAGATCGCCAAACGGGATCAAAAACACTGAAACTACCGGAGACATGGAGATGCATATTGGACTTATTACCCGATCTCAAATTGATTATGCACTGGACCTGGCGAATGAGTACGACGCGAGGGGGATTTCGGTTAATTTATATCTGGACCAGAGGCAGACCGGTGAGGAAGTAGGCGATTCTGACACGCCAGTAGACTGCCTTTACGAAGCAGGAATTCTACCCAGGGCGTGTAAAGTGCATCTTCTGGAGCTTCCACGGATGCGCGACCCGCGCTCGTTTTCTTTCTTTCGTAATCTTGTACAGGTTATGCACGAAGATGGAATCGAATTAATACATATTCTACTAAACCCCGGAGAGATCTGGTTTGCCCTCCTGGCATGCTTGCTGACCGACATACCGGTGGTTACGACCTTGATTGTCCCAGTGCCAAATACCGGGGAACGATTACCAAGATCTCTGCTGTGGGCAATAAACAGGCTTGCTGTATCTGGTTCTGACATGGTGATCGTCAATGGGTCAGATCAGGTCGAGCTGGTGAACCGGCTTTATGGAGTTCCTTGTAATCGAATTGCATATGTTCCGCTCAGTTTATATACACGGGCTTTTAAATGGCGGAACGAATCGATTTCGGAGGAAGCCGGCACAGTTCTCTTTTTCGGGCGGGCTCATCACCAGAAGGGACTGGAATATCTCGTGAAAGCTCAGCCTCTTATAACCCAACAAGTCCCCGAGGCGCGTATCCTGATTGCAGTCCACGGTGACGACCTTCATCGCTGCCGACCAATGATCATTGATCCTTCCAGATTCGAAATCACGGAAGGAGTTGTCTCCGGCAGTCAAATGGCGGCTCTTTTTCAAAGAGCGGCAGTAGTAGCGCTTCCTTACATCTCAGCCTCAACAAGCGGTGTCCTCGTTACCGCTTATAGTTTTGCGAAACCCGTCGTAGCTTCGCGGGTTGGTTGTTTGTCTGAATATGTTGAAGAGGGGATTACGGGTTTAACCGTGCCATCCTGTGATGTCGAAGAGCTTGCGAATGCCATCATCCGAATGCTTCAAGATGATGATTGGCGTCACTGCATGGGGAAGAATGCGGAAAACTGGATAATGGAGAGACAAAGGTGCTCTGTGGAGCAGACGCTGGATACATATAAGAAAGCATTCTCCATCCATAATCAGAATTTTCATTTTGCCGTGTAAAGATATGGAGTTCAATCAATAAAATGGCATTACGAGTAGAGAGAATTCAAGACTCCCATACGTTGGAAACCATTAAAGAAACCTGGAACAGTCTTTTAGATAAAAGCGAGATGAAGATGGTTGAGCTAACGTATGAGTGGCAAATGACCCACTGGAAGTATTTTAATGAGGGCGCAGAGCTTTTCGTTCTGATCGTTTGTGATGACGAGTCGATTGTGGCGGTGGCTCCACTGAAGGCTACCTGTCGGAGAATACTAGGAATCAAAATCCGCTGTCTAGAGATAATCGCTTCTGCCGAATCTAATTATCAGGATCTGCTCATTGGAGAAAATAGTAGTGATGTGCTTGAATGTATCCTGGATTACCTGCTAAGGAATCAAGGGGCTTGGGATTTTCTCAATTTGAAGCACATTCCAGAATATTCGAATACAGCGCAATTCTTGCTTAGCCACCTGCGTGGTTACCCATTACGCAAGTTGACCGTGATTGAAAAATGCATGTTTTTAGAAATTGTCACAAAAGGAGCATATCCAGAAGAACTTATCAACAAAGGCAAAGCCAGGAAGAATATAAGACACAGAGTTAGAAGAGTGGAGCGGGAACTAGGCAATATCCACTTGAGGCACTGTTCAGCGAATGGGCAATTCCGATCTGACCTGCTGGTGCTGTTTGATCTTCATCGTAAACGATGGAATCACACGGAAACACCGAGCATGTTCAACGATGATAGATATCGCGAGTTTTACCTTGAAGCAACGCAACCATTGATGTCTAAGGGGCAGATTCAATTGTCCACGTTGGAAGCAGGAGAGATCAAACTGGCTCAGACGCTTAGCTTTGCTTGCGATAATAAGGTCGTGGGACAATTACTGGCTTATGATACGGATTATATAAAATATTCTCCGGAAATCGTGCTTTTGGAGCTATACACAAATGAGTTGATTGCCAACGGGGTGAAAATTCTCGATTTTGGCTCTTATAATCCTTACAAAGAGCGGTGGATTAATCGGTTGAAGAACAGGATTAATTTTCAAATTTACTCGAAAAGATTATTGCCTTCATTTATTTATGCCATCATGGTGGTGTATCAGGGATCACTGGGAGGCCTCAGAAAAATGCCTCATTTGTTGAATGGTGCAAAGTCTCTTCGAAGGAGTTTTAGATTGTTGTTGCAGATTCATTGGAATGCTGCAGAAAAGAACGTGCCTTCTGGACAGATGAATCAGGATGATCTATGAGCGCTCAACTTCACGATCATAACTTCCTGACTGATAAAGGATTGCTGTATCTGGATACGCCCATACTTGTGTATCATCAAATCCTGTCCGCTGGTTTGCTCAGTAAGCACTCTTCCAATATAGTCCTTCCAGGTCAATTTGAGCGCCAGATGCAATATCTCCATGATCGGAGATATCAATGCTTGACCCTGGCAGACCTTTTGCAGCCTCGAAGTAGCAGAACTCATCATCCGGAAAAGTCTTTCGTGCTGACATTTGACGACGGGTATGAGGATTTTTTCACTGAAGCATATCCAATCCTTCGCCGCTTTGGATTCAGTGCCACCATCTTTTTGACCACGGATTTCATCGGCGGCAGGAGTCGCTGGGAAGGTGAATTCGGAACGCCACTGTTGAGTTGGAGACAAGTCAGAGAATTGGTTAAGGCAGGTTTTTCTTTTGGCAGCCATTCGTGCAGACATCCCAACCTTTGCAATATACCCAGAGAACAGGCATGGCAAGAGCTTGCTTCTTCGAAACAATGCCTGGAAACAGAACTGTGCCAGGAAACACAATTCCTGGCATATCCTTTTGGCGAATCAAACCGGGACATTCAAGAGATGGCATGTGAGGCGAGCTATCGGGCTGCATTCGGAGTGATCACTGGTAGATATAGTCATTTCAACGTGTGGCGCAGACCATGCACGCCCCAGGATACGCTCCTGACCTTTTCCTTTAAATTGACGCGTGGATATGCCTATTTCCTACGATTGCGGAAATATGCACGAGAAGATATAGCAGCAGGACGATACCTGCGTGAAGTGAAAAGACGAATTTTCGCTCACTCCAATTAATTCCATCCCTGGAGTGGGCGTGAAGGAATACTATGGAAAAATCATTGGTGAGTGTTCTTATTATTACCTGGAATCGCAGGGATGAAGTCATCAAAACGATCCAGGATGTCTATGATCAGGCTTACCAGAATATTGAAATCATTCTGGTTGATAATGGCTCGACCGATGGAACAATCAAAGCTGTGCAGGTTTTATTTCCTGAAGTCAGGATTGTTCCTCTTGAACGTAATCTTGGTGTTGTTGCCCGTAATGCAGGCATCGCAATTGCACGAGGCGACATCGTTTTCTGTCTTGATAGTGATGCGAGCCCGGCTCGGGATTGTATTATCAATATAGTGCGGAAATTTCAAGCCGAGCCAAAGATTGCTGTGATTAACAGCAAGATTGTCAATGCTCATACAAAACAGATCGACAACATTGCCGGTTGGTCTTATTCAGAAGTTGATAAGCAGGATCAAAATCGGGAATTCTTAAGCTTCACATTTTCAGAAGGCGGGGCAGCGATTCGAAAGGAACTATTTGAACGCATTGGTCCTTTCTGGGAGCCATTATTTTTTGGCGGTGAAGGATTGGAATTTAGTCTCAGGGTCCTGGATAGCGGTTGCGATATTCTTTATTACCCTGGTGCGGTTGTTTACCATCGAGCGGTGTCACAGTCCCGAGTTTCTGGCGGTCAACGGGATTACTTGTTCTTCAAAAACCTGCTCTTTATATACTTTGTGCGTTTTCCGTGGTGGCTGATGGCAATCTTCATGCCTATCAAGATTGGTGCGACACTATTTCGGGCGTTCAAAAGAGGTTATCCAATGCGAATTGTTCAAGGCTTTTACGAATTCCTTTGCCAAATTCCTTACTTGATCAAGCAGAGACATCCCATCCAAAACAAGACTGCATACAAATTTCTCAGATTGCAGCGACAACATGGTTCATTGAGGTGGAATTTGGTCACCTGGCTCAAATATAAAACCAGTTAATAGGCATTTTGGATTAATTTTGAAAGTTGGTCATTGTGATTGGCATACTATGCAATGAAGATGAAAAGGAAATCGTTCAAGAATTCTTTGAGCTCTTTAAGACACCGTGGGAGTTTTCAGCCCCCGATGTCAAATATGACGTGGTTGTATCAACACTTCCAGAGATCGATGAAATCGATGCCGGGCTGATTGTCCTATACTCTTCGCAACCCACGGAATTCGATAAGCGAATGGGAATTGAACTCCACCAGACGCTGCCAAGCCATCTGGTTGACCTGAATGGCACTTCTCTGCCAATCTATGGGAAGATCGCAGTATTGCATCGCGCCGGATCGAATCATCAGGGAACTGATTCCGGTACCGGTGCCACAGTCGTGGAAATCCATGATCCGTTAAAAGTCATTCGAGTTGGCTATGACCTGTTCCGCGAGGTTGATTTTCTCCTCAGTGAATCCCAGCCTGTTGAAAATGCCCAAATCCCTGCTTTGGATATTCATATCTCCCTGTTGCGAAACTGGATTGTCAAGGCTGGTATTTCCTTCGTGGAGATTCCCCCGGTCCCGTTTGAATACAAGTTTTTCGCGTGCCTTACCCATGATATTGATTTTGTGGGGATTCGCAGACATAAGTTCGATCATACGATGTGGGGATTTATTTATCGGGGTCTGTTTGGTTCATTGATTGCTTTTCTTGGAGGCAAAATCTCCCTTGCAAAGCTGGTGACGAATTGGATGACTGTGCTAAAACTACCGCTTGTATTTACAGGGGTTGTCGGCGATTTTTGGGCAAACTTTGACAGATATGCCGCTATAGAAGACGGGCTTAGCTCGACCTTTTTTCTGATCCCATTCAAGAATCGTACAGGCGAAAAAATAAGTAACAAATACCTGTACAAAAGGGCGGCTCATTACGACATCGGGGATGTTGAAGACCAAGTTAGACAACTGGTGAATCTTGGTTTTGAGATTGGCTCGCATGGGATCGATGCCTGGCACAGCGCGGAAAAAGGTTCTGAGGAAATGAAGCGAATTCATGAAGTCTCAGATCGAAGGGTCGCTGGTATTCGGATGCACTGGCTATGCTATGACCGGCAATCTCCCTCCGTGCTTGAACTGGCTGGATTCGAATATGACGCGACACTTGGCTACAATGAAACGATTGGATTTAGGAATGGCACTTTGCAAGTTTTCAAGCCAGTGGGCGCGTGCAGATTATTAGAAATACCACTCAACATCCAGGATACGGCACTTTTTTCCCCGCATAGGCTGAATTTAAGTGATATGGATGCAAGCCAGCTATGTAACAAGCTTATAGAGTATGCTTGTCAACATGGCGGTGTTCTGACCTTGCTGTGGCATTGCCGCAGCCTGGAGGCGGAAAGATTGTGGGGCGATTTCTATCAATGGCTGCTTGGGGAACTTCGAAATCGTGGTGCTTGGATTGGAAATGCTCACCAAATTGTGGAATGGTTTCGCCGCAGGCGTTCAATTGCTTTTACAGAATTCATCTCAGCGGATAACAATTTCGAAGTTGGTCTTATTGGAGATGAGCCTGTTTCTGATCCAAGAGTGCTCCTTCGGTTTCATTTGCCTTCCCGATCAACAAAATCATCAACTACAGAATATGACGATTATATTATCGACCTTCCATGGAACGGAGAGGCATCCCTGGAAATATCTACTCATGAAAGAGAGAGTGCGTAATGGTACAGATCTGTATCGTTGCATATACACATTATCAAACTGATTCAAGAGTGCGAAGGGAGGCTGATGCATTGGTTGATCGAGGCGAGGCTGTGGATCTCATACGGCTAGTCAGCAATGATGGAGTGCCTGAATTCTACGATGCCCGATTTCATGGTGTTTGCCGTACTCGTACCAAAGCTTCTGGGTGCAAAAGTCCTGCTGGGTGTTCACGAATATGATAAAGATATGCATGATCGTTCATAAAAATTATTATCATGACGTCCGAGTGCGGCGCTACGTGGAATCTCTCGTAAAAACGGGCGCATCGGTCGATGTGATTTGTCTTGCTTTGTATGATTCAGATCTGGTTTTTGAAACACATGATCAGATCAGGGTCTATCCAATCTCGGTCCGTCATACTGACAAAAGTCGGATAAGCTATATCCTCGAATATTTGTTTTCCTTCATTCTGTACTTTATTCGGCTTTCGATCCTGCACATTCAAAATCGCTACCAGGTCATTCATGTTCACAATATGCCAGATTTCCTAATTTTTTCCGCCATCGTGCCAAAAATCATGGGAGTTCCGCTCATACTCGACATACATGACCTCATGCCCGAGGTTTTCACATCCAAGTTCGGCGAACGATCAAATCAACTCATACTCAGCCTTATCAAGCTACAGGAGAAGCTTTCCTGTTGGCTGGCTGACGAAGTGATCACAGTAAATTCAATTTGTGAAACGAACCTGATAAACAGGGGAATTTCTCCAGAAAAAATTACTGTTGTTCACAACTATCCAAACTCAGCCATATTTGACCGCGCCGTATATTTAAATGAACGCGGTGGTTCGGAAAAGAATTTTACTTTGATCTATCCCGGTACGCTTGCTCCTCGCTATGGACTGGAAACGGTAGTTCATGCATTGCCGCAACTTAAGACACAAATTCCCGAGATTCGCTTACTGATTTTTTGTCAAAATACCCCGTATAAGGATGACCTGCAGCGATTAGCAGATCAACTAGGGGTTCTATCGTATGTTGAAGTCAAACCACTAATCCGACATGAAGATATTCCGCATCAGTTGATCAGGGCAGATATTGGAATTTATCCAGCAATCAACGATATTCATATGAGCCTTGCAACGCCGACCAAAGTATTGGAATTTTCTGCCATGGGCATCCCGATTGTTTCATCGCGCTTGAGGATGGTGGAAGAGATATTTGGTGATTCGTCAATCATGTTCTTTGAATCGCAGAATGTGTCTCAATTTGTGCAGTGTGTTATGGAACTCTACCAGAATCCCACACTCCGCAAGAAACTGGCCGCAAATGCTTATCAACTATTTGTTCAAAAGTTTTCCTGGGATCATGAATTCCGAGTCTATCTCGAAATGTTACATCACTTATCGCCGGGAACAACCCAGATATGCAGTCTAGATACCGAGAAAGGTTCAGGATAAGAGCGATAAGGGTATATGCCCACCTGTGAGTACGCCTTCTTTCTTGGAATAGTCCTGCAATATTCGAAATGGAAAGAATATAACCATGACCAATTCTTCAACGCGACCACTAAATTTTGCTCTGATTGGAGCGGGCGGGTATATCGCGCCTCGACACCTTAGAGCCATTCGCGATACAGGCAACCGGCTCGCAGCGGCAGCAGACCCGAAGGATTCGGTGGGCATCCTCGATCAGTATTCCTTTGATGTAAAGTTCTTTACAGAGATCGAGCGCTTTGACCGCCATTTGGAAAAGCTCCGTCGTGTTTCAGAACAAGAGCGTATTCACTATGTCTCGATTTGTTCACCCAATTATCTGCATGATGCTCACTGTCGTTTGGCGATGCGCATTGGAGCGAACGTGATTTGTGAGAAACCTCTGGTTATCAACCCTTGGAATTTGGATTCTTTACAGGAACTTGAAACTGAGACGAATTGCAGGATCAATACCATCCTGCAATTAAGGGTTCACCCCGAATTACTCAAGCTCCGGGCGCGTTTGGATCGGGAGAACTCGAATGTGCAGCATGATGTGGTACTCAGTTACATTACAAGCCGCGGTAATTGGTACCATGTTTCCTGGAAGGGTCAAAAGGAGAAATCGGGAGGGGTGGCTACGAACATTGGCATTCACTTTTTTGATATGCTAATCTGGCTGTTTGGGCCCGCAGGCAATATAAAAGTGTATTATGTAGATACAAATCGCATAAGCGGTTATGTCGAATTGGAAAAGGCGCGGGTACGTTGGTTCCTCTCAGTGGATCATAATGATCTTCCTCCAAATGCCAAGCAAGCGAATAAGACAACTTTTCGATCCATCACTGTGGATGGCCAGGAAATTGAATTTTCAGGTGGTTTCGCTGATTTGCACACATGTGTTTACGAGAAAACATTGGCAGGCAACGGATTTGGAATCGCAGACGCGCGTCCATCGATTGAATTGACATACAGGATACGCAACTCTGAAATTTCTACTTTGGATACAGCGGCGCATCCATTTCTACGCTAAGCTGGAAAAGCTCGAATATCTGCTTTTGTGTACGCAATTTTGCCAGATATGAGTTCAGAACAGAAGTGAATGGGATAACTCTGGACACAAAATAAGGATTAGAAACATGAGCATTGGACAGGAGCACACATTGAGTCCGGCTATCGTCCTTGCAAGCCATACCATGGGTCTGGCTGTTATACGTGCGCTCGGCAGCATGGGCGTGCCGATAGTGGTTGTTGTCTATGATGAGAAGGAAGATATGGGGTGCGTGTCAAAGTATGTACGGGAAAAGATACCGGCCCCTCATCCGGAAAAATTCGAAGACCAATTCATTGGCGTACTTGTGAAGTGCGCTGACCGTCTTGGTGGCAGCCTCATCATTCCGACATCCGACGAGACGCTGCTTGCGGTCTCACGTCACAAGGCTATCCTGGATCGTCATTACCTTGTGGCTTGCACGGAGTGGAACATCACAGAACAGTTTATAGACAAGAAGCGTACCTACGCTCTGGCTGACGCAATCGGCGTACCAGCACCCAAAACAACGATCCCCAACTCCGCAGAGGATGTGGAACGTTACAGCAGAACGATCCAATATCCCTGCCTGGTAAAGCCCTGTCAAAGCCATAGATACTATGATCGATTCAAGCGCAAGATGACCCGTGTTGAAAACTTGGGTCAGATGCTTGCTGCATACCAGGAGGCGGCAGATGCCGGCCTGGAAACCATGTTGCAAGAATTGATACCTGGAGATGACGCACAAGGTGTGAACTACAACTCCTACTCCTGGGATGGTAAACCCTTGGTCGAGTTCACGGCAGAGAAGGTCAGGAATGCTCCGCCGGGATTAGGGTCCCCCCGCGTGGCAGTCAGCAAGCACGTTCCTGAGGTGCTGGAGCCGGGACGCAAAATCCTTCAGTCCATGGGGTTCTACGGCTATGCTTGTACTGAATTCAAAAAAGATGCACGCGATGGCGTGTATAAGCTTATGGAGGTGAATGGCCGCCATAACTTGTCCGGGCTCCTAGCTGTGCGTTGTGGCATCAACTTCCCCTGGATTCATTATAACCACTTGCTCTATGGCGAATTACCCACAGCCCGCGACTATCAGGCGGGCGTGTATTGGATTGATATTATCAGGGACATTGGTTACAGCCTGAAATGCTTTGGCAGGGAGCATTATTCCCTGTCTCAATATATACAGCCGTATCGTAAGCCTCATATATTTGCAATCCTGGACAGGCGTGATCCCAAGCCCTTTATGCGGAGATGCAGCAATCTAGCCAGGCGGGCTCTCAAGTGATGGGGTTTATGCTACATACTAACAATAACATGAAATTCAAAGGAGGAGTTCTTATGAGAAAAGATGCTGTTCAGCTTGAAGAGACTCGATTACGTGGCATCACGAGTATACAGGAATACCCGGACTTTCACGAGAGACACAGGGTCTTTCCTGCGATCTTTGAAGACCGGCAACACAAAACTATTCTCGATATTGCGGCAGGAGTGGGGTGCGCTGCGCAGAGAGTTCAGGAGAATTATCCAGCCGAATTGCTGTGTAACGATATCACCCCCACTTGTGTGAATATTCTGAAAAACCTGGGCTTACGGACTACATCCTTCGACATCGATAACGAGGAACAGCCCTTTCCTTTTCCTGACGGTCATTTCGATGCCATTATCTCCATGGCAACTATCGAGCATGTGCTGCACGTCGATCATTTTTTGCAGGAGATACACCGCATCTTACACGATGACGGGTGTCTTTATCTGACAGCGCCCAACTATGCCGGCCTTGTGTATTTGCCGCGCTTCTTGTTTGCAGGCAAGACTTTCCACGACCCTATGTCAGAGTCCTCACGCACGCGCTACGAGTTCTATGCCCATATTCGATACTTTACCTATCGGACATTGCTTGAGTTTGTGAGTTCCTTTGGGTTCACTCCGGATACTGTATATCTTGCACTGCCGGCCGGTAGTACTCGTTATCAGGCACTCTACTCCAGGTCCAGACCGAAGGCGCTGGCTTTCAGGTATGCAATGATGGCGATGTACCATCTGCTGTCTCCTCGCTGGGCTTCCGAACCGATCCTGTGCTTCCGAAAGACTGACAGCAAAGTGACCCGCAAGTTTCGGAAAGTAATACTTTGACATGAGCTACCAGCTATTGCTCGGAGGAAACGTGTCATGACCGGATTGCCATTGAAGGTCAATCCCGAAGAGCGCGCACATAGCCTTTATGAAGGGATAGAGTATAAAGAGTTCTGGAGGGGGGTACAGAGACGCAAGTTGGACGAACTCGAACATGCCATTGTGTGCGATCTGCTTCCCGCTTCAGGTCGCAGGATCATTGATGTTGGTTGTGGCTACGGGCGTTTGGCCGATTGCTATTTGGATCGTTTCCAGCAAGTAATCATGCTGGATGGCTCCATCTCACTACTTCGTCAGGCGCTCGAACGAACGAATGGGCAAGCGATATGTGTTGCAGGTGATGTGACTCATTTGCCCTTTCAGCCAGCTTCTTTCGACACTGTCTTAATGGTTCGGGTTTTTCACCATATTCCGGACTCTCAGATATGCCTGGCAGAACTTCATCGTATTCTCTGTAACGATGGGCGTTTCATTTTTAGTTACAGGAACAAGCGGAATGCGTTGCATGCTATGCAATGGCTGGTGCTCGGGAACACAGAGAATCCTTTCACCACAGAGCCCGCAGGGGTGGGATCGACACTGATCAGCCACCACCCAAATGCTGTTCATCGCATGCTGCTTGAGTCTGGTTTCCTGAATATCCGGTACTACGGTGCAGGTGTATTTGATTGGCTTGCAGGCAAACTTGGTCCCACGGGAAGATGGATTCCCCCGGGGAGGCGATTCGCTGGATTATTGGGAAGCACCAAGATCGCCCCATGGATTCTCTGCGGCGCAAGCGCTGGCGAAAGCACGCGCCTGACTGATGCCAGGGAAATAGCCGATCTACTTCAATGCCCTTCCTGCCGAGGCAGTATATACAGTGACAAACAAGGATACCTCTGCCTGGCGTGCGGGAAACATTACCCAGTTGAAGACGGGATCATTGACATGCGGGTGTGATTCCGGTTTCGCCGAATTTTCACCAAAACTGAGACGAAAATTTTCGTCGCTCAGCGCTTTAGCTTTGAAGGACTAATACCTTATGAGCACACCAGGTGCAATTATTCTTGGAGTTGAGTATCAGGCTTTGGGTCTGTTGCGACAGTTGCGCGCGACAGGAGTGCCGTGCATACTCGTGGATCAGGATCGCTGGGGAGCGGCGCGGTTTTCCCGATATTGCCGGGCTGCATACCAGTGCCCGCCCTATGACAGCGATCAGTTCTGGAGCTGGCTGGTCAACCTGCAGGAGGAAGAGGGGCTCGATGGCTGGTTGTTGATTACCACAGATGATGAGCAGGTTCGACAGATCGCTTTGCATATCGAGGATGCAACGTACAGATTTCGGTATGTCGGGCCCGCTTGGTCGCTCTACGAGAAGCTATACGATAAGCGCTTGAACTACCAATGGTGTCGTGCACATGGGATTTGCTCTCCGGTCAGCTACCTGCCGGAGGCTCGTGAGGATCTCCCAAATGGAGAGCTTGAGTATCCCTTTATCGTCAAGCCGGCTTTCAAACGTAACTTCAAAAAATATTCGAAGGCAAAGGCAGTGGTGGTAAATTCCAGGTCACAACTGAAGTCTCTTCTCGCTGAACAATTTTCGGCGCTGGACATCCGTGAGATTCTTTATCAGGAAATCATTCCTGGTGGAGGAGCACAGCAGTGGTCCTATGCTGGCCTGTTCGTGCAAGGCAGCCCAGTGGCAGCTTTCACTGCCTGTCGGCTGCGCCAGCATCCACCAGATTTTGGCCGTGCAAGTACATACGTGGTAGCCGAACTCGATCCGGAAGTTGAGGCACAGAGCCGAAAAGTAATGGCTGCTTTGCAATATACAGGTTTGGGAGAGGTGGAGTGGAAAAGAGATCCGCGCGATGGGCAGCTGCGCTTTCTGGAAGTAAACGCCCGGTGCTGGGGCTGGCATGCCTTGGCTAGCCGAGTAGTGGGCAACCTCCCGCGCATGCTCTACGATCATGCACACGGGCGCGCCGTGCCTTCCGTGGTGCCAAGATATGGTGCGAGATGGGTGAAGTATGTGACCGACATCCCGGTGATCCTGGATATGTGGCGGCGCCGTGACCTGTCGTTCGCAGAGTACTTTAGGTCGTTGCGAGGAAACTTAGTGAGCTGTGAATGGCAATGGAATGATCCAGCGCCGTTTTTCCTGCAAGCCATACTGATTCCTTATTTGTCCAAACATAGGGGATACTGAAACCACATAGGGAGTTTGCGAAGATGGGAACTGTCGTTATTGCTGTTTGCCTGGGCATGCTACTACTGGTCCTGGTTTCATGGAAATGGTGCTTACCGTGGGATCGCTCGATAATGCTCATCGTGCTGTCGACTGTGGCGGGTCTGGCCGCAGGAATGGCGTTGGTGCGTGCTAGTGTTACCCGGCCACTGACCTTCCTCCTGTCCGGTCTCGTTCAGGTCCTTTTCTACGG
>Ga0105104_10002539_pt1 | contig 13292 bp, 14 predicted proteins | sample PPLLaktember2015_3_FD_87034 | JGI IMG/M metagenome (GOLD analysis project Ga0105104, IMG submission 87034) | Freshwater sediment microbial communities from Prairie Pothole Lake near Jamestown, North Dakota, USA - PPLs Lake P7 Core (6) Depth... | ecosystem: Environmental > Aquatic > Freshwater >...
CTTGATGGAACTGGTCAACCGTATCTACTCGTTCTTACTTTTGATGAGGGACAGGGGAATCATTCTTGTTGTGGTTTACCTGAAAAGGCTGGCGGTCGGATACCAGTTGTGCTTGTCTCCCCTTCTGTGAAGAATGCTTTTAAGGATGATACCCCTTACACTCATTATTCCCTTTTAAAAACCATCGCCGAATCTTGGAAGTTAACTTATCTGGGTCACGCAGCGGATGAGAATAATAGTTTGATAACTACCCCGTGGAAGTAGTATTCTTGCGAAACGAATTCGAATGATTTGGTTCGCCCAACGAGAATGTGAATCAAAATAAACGCGCCTGTTGGGACAAATCGGGGGGTAAACTTTCCCCTCCCGCCACGCGATGGGCCCAGCGGGTTGGCTCGGGCAGGCGATAGCCAGCATAGCAAGCTAACACGAATTCAACAGCGTGCTCCACATCGATCAGATGGCCTGGGGAGATGTACAAAGGATTAACGTTGTCCTTTGTACGTAGCACAGACCCAATAACATCCCCATTTTTGCCAAGCAGTTCGGCTTGATCACCGCGCTTTGGTCCCGGCTGCGCGTGGCGGCCATACAGCCGCGACTTTGCCACGCCGATCGTCGGGCGCTCCAGCCACAGTCCCATTTGCGAGGCAATTCCAACCCCGCGCGGGTGGGCGATCCCTTGCCCGTCGAACATCAGCAGGTCGGGTTTCGTCTTCAATTTCTCCCAAGCCGCAAGCACGGCAGGTCCCTCTCGAAAGGCCAGCAAACCCGGGATATAGGGAAAGACAAGCGGCACATCAGCTGTAACGCCCTCCAATGGAGACAAGTCGGGGAAACGCAGAACGACAATCGCGCAACGGGCAGTTTCTTCAGAAATGCTGACGTCAACGCCGCCGATGGTATTGACTGCACGCCCGTCCCACGCAAGGTTAAGCTGCTCGCGTAACCTTGCTTGCACACGAGCTGCTTCTTGAGCGGATAAGTCCCAAGTGTGAAGCATCAAATTCTCGCGTTGCCTTGGATTTTCTCTGTCCAAGAAAAACAAGTTTTCATGGCATCTCTCCTTCGTCTGCGTGACGGTAAGATTCATAAGCTACCAGGGTTAACCATAGCATGAGCATCCCGTAGAGTAAATAGGCGCCACCCATGAGGACGCTTCCGGCTTTGAGCCATCTGTTCATGCCGGGAACTTCCAGCGCCAGGGTAGGCAGCGCAGACGCCAGGATCATGCCTGCCACAAAGAGAAAGAAAAACAACAAGACCGTGTTCAGGTCGTAAGGCTCATCTTGAGCGCTAAATTGACGCGTTTGTCGAACAATCCCAAAGCCGATGAACACCACGAAAAGGGCTGCCATCGAGAAACAGAATGCCAGCGAGCCCGTCATAACCTGTGAGAGTGCATAATAAGCCGAGACGAGTTCAGTATCCCCGCTGTTCAATTCGGTTGACAACCCCGCCACGATAAACGCCAGGCAACAGGCGATGAGCGCCCAAAAAACCAGCCCCAGGCATGCGGCGATGCCACAGCCGAAATAGGCCTTGCCTCTTCGTCCTTTCGGCTCGATCACACCCATCAGGTTTCTTTCAAGCCGTAAAATACCAGTACCGTGCTGCCGTATTTCCTTTGTTCGACTTCTTCCAGATTGTTCAAGTCCAATGCCTGGTATTCTTTCGGGGCGATCTGTACAATTGCCCAGCCAGTTTTCGTCAGCCAGCCGGGGTTTTCGTCCAGCGCCAGCAGCGCGCGCAACCACATCTCTTTGAATTGCGGCGGCGCAATGTAAATGAATTCGAACTGTTTGTCCGGCCGCGCTGCCAGCATCGCGATGGCGTCACCACGGCGGATCTCAGCTCGTGTGCTAAAGCCGCAATGATCCAGGTTCCATTTGACCGTTTCGATCGGGGCGCGGTTCAGGTCGCTAAAGCGCACAATCGACGCGCCGCGGCTCAGCGCTTCGATGCCCACCGCGCCCGTCCCGGCGAACAGATCCCACCAACTCGATTCCATCACATCCCCGGCCAGGATATCGAACAGCGCCTCCTTCACCCGGTCGGTGATCGGGCGGGTGGTGTCGCCGGGCACAGACTTCAACCTGCGCCCGCGCGCAGAGCCGGAGATAACGCGTAAACTCACCTCTCCCCCGGCCCCTCTCCTTGTAGGAGAGGGGAGTCAAGGCTTTCTCTAGCAGCCAAGATATTGCCATGCGATGCGATGATGGGGACCACGCAGCCGGTGGACAGGATCAGCCGTTGGCCATTTGTTTGCGCCAGGGCATCCTGTGCTTCTTTGCGGACCTCGGCCTGCTCCCGGTACACCAGGGTATCGCGTCCCAGGCCGCCACAGACTGCCCCCGCGAATAACTGCTGCGCCTCGGCCAGCGTCGGCGCCGTTTCCCGGTCGTGCCAGTTGACGATCTGGAAGGAGAATTCCGAGACGATCTCGAAGTAAATATCGCTGCCATGCAGGTGCAGCAGGTTGCACCACAAATCGTTTGCCGGTTCTAAGGCCTTGTGGTCGAGGGGAAGCCCGAAGGTTTTATATTCGTCCAATGTGAGTTGACCTGCCTGGGCGTGCTGGATGGCGTAAAACACGCCATCGATGCCGGTTTCCAATGCGGCTTCCACAAAGCGCTGCGTAGATAGGGAAATCGTCTCCAGGCCTTTTAGCACCGCTTCCGGGTATTTGCGCAGATGTACCAGCAGCGTTTCGCCGCCAGCCAGGTTCTTGGCCTGGGCCAGCGGGCTGAAGACCGTTTGCAGCATAGGGATATCGGGGCCGAGCTCCGCGCGGATTTGACGGAGGCAGGTCAGTTGCGCATTAAGATGCGGAGCGGATGGCTCGAGCAGCTGCAATGTTTCCCAGTCCTGCGGTTTTTGGACCACGCGTTTGGTGTAGCGGCGAGTCCCTTCGGTGCTGCCCTCCCAGACATCGTCCACACCCCAGTCTTTCAAACAAAAGGAGGATGCTGGTGTCACCTTGACCAGGTCGAAATCGTAGGTTTTTTGATATTGCAGGGTAGCGGCTGCCAGTGTTTCCGGCGTTTGATCGTCAACCGGGAAATGCCGCCACAGGGCGACCGGTGGCCGGTCGGTACCCTCGCCGTTCAGGCAAGCATGTAATCTTTCGCGATGCGTAGGATTTATCATTATTGCCTCTGTATCTGACAAAAGATGGCGCCGTCGCGTTCGACGCGCAAGAAGTACGGGCTGGTATCCTTCAGCACTTGCAAGCCTGGATTGGCGCGGGAGTGCTGTAAAACGAAATCGCCTGGCTGTCCTGCTCTGCGGGTAAAGTCGTAGACTGTGATATTTTCCGGCGCATAATAAGCAGCGATGTAGAACTCGCGTTTCACAAACAGGTTGATGGGCTCATCTACAACGAGGGCCAGTTGCTCTACAGCCTCTTTGTAACAGGTCAGCCAGTAGTCGGTCTCGTAGCGCCTGGCTGCTTCCCCGGTGCCGCCGACGAACTGGTTGTAATAGGTATATTGATACGGGTGCAGCCGGATAGCAGGGATGATGCCTGGCAGGAGCAGGATTATGATAATTGTAACCTGAAGCCATGGTTTTTGTACCCAATGGAATATCTTGTCGAGGGCGATGCCAGCCAGCACAAAAAGAGGCGGGACGATGAACAGGAAGTGCCGGAAGCCATCGTACATTGGCGGTTGGCGTAACAGCACGTAGACGAAAGGGATGACAAACCAACCTAAGGTAGGCAATAAAGTCCCCCAAGCGATGCTTTTCCGCTTTACGCTGATCGCTGCAACGGCAAAACCTAAAATTGCCAGCGGCCAGACCGGCTCGGTCAGGGTGATCAGCATCAGGGTGGGTAAGTAGCGCAGTGGCAGCGAGTCAGCGGGATAGAGCGCACCGTAGAAATAGACCTGCAAAGTGGTCGGGTTAGCGGACATGAAGCGCACGACTTCGATGAACTTGCCAAACGGCGCTTCCCAGAGGTAAGGCCAGCTGATGACCATGACCGCATAAGCGATCAGTCCACATGGGATGTACCACCAGATGCGCGCCGGTTTTCGCAGGGTCAGGAAATACAACCCGGCCAGGACTGCTGCCAGCGGCCCCAGCACGCGGATGTTGGTTGTCAGCCCCAGAAAAACGGCAGGTAACAGAATATGTTTGAGAGTTTGCAGCTTGGTTTCACCGGGCTGCGGGTTCGCCAGTTTCTCGGCCAGACGAAAACCCAGTTCTAGGGTGATCAGGAAGAAAACGAGAAAGGATGGGTCTTTGGGATTGATGAAGGCGTGTTCCCATAGGATGGGTTGTGTGGAGAGCAAAGCTGTCGCGCTAAAGGCAGCCCAGGGTTGCATCCAGCGCAGGCAGAAGATGTAGAAGAAATACAGCCCGATCTGGAAGGTTAAAAAGTTGACCAGGTGCCAGGAGGAGGCCACGTCCAATCCTAAATTTTGTAACAGATGGGCTGGAATCCGGGCGAGCAGCAGATAGGCCGGTCCGCGGTTGGCGTGGTCGCCGGGGCTGGGACCGTAGGCATTAATAAGATCAAAATTGCCGCTGAACCAATTGGCGGGGGAGTAGGCGTAGCCGATGGCGTCGGCGTAGCCATAATAGAGCGGTTCGTCGAGGGAAAGGCCGTAATCTTGAAATGTGAACAGGCCGATAATCAAATTTACGGCCAAGAGAAGCAATATGGGGGATTGTTGGTTTTGGAGGAATCGTTGCAGGCGTTGTTGAAATGGCATTGTTTGATTTTAACCTGAACTATCAGGGAGGCAAGTGATAAAATTCCTTAACCCGATCACAAAGTAGAAAGTGTAATTTTGAGGGTAAAAATACAAAACTTGATACGTTGAAAAAATTAGCACTTGGTTTTGGTACGTTTATTAGCGATGACTTCACTTTTTCCGAAAGTGAAACTGGCACAAAAATTCTCTATGTTCCACTATTTATTAGGGGATTGCTTCGTCGCAGCGAACTCTCCTCGCAATGACATCTTGAATCGGGGAAAGGCACTGCGAGCCAGAATTATCCATATGCAATCGATTGCTTAAACTGAAGGTGAGCCTTTACGGATTGGATGCAGTGAAATCTGTGTACTAATTCTCGCTATTTTTGTGAATCGCTGTGGGCCTTAGTGCCCCTTTTCTTCCCAAGCATTTTCAACAAACCCTCTAATTCTTCCTCTTCCCCTTGCTGATTACTTATATATTCGGTCATAAACGGCGAGCGGCGCAGGCGCAAGGCCATCGGCGCGACTGTTTTCAAATCTTCGCTCGTAACTTCAGAGCGGCCATCGGCGGCGGCGTGCGCGCGCGCCGCCTCGAACCAGGTGATCTCGGCGCGCAGCGAGTCGATGCCCATTTTTTGCACCATCGCGATGGCAGGTTTGGCTACATTGTCCGGGATGGTCACTTCGCGCAGGCGCTTGCGGGCTGCCTGGATCTCTTCGCTTGCGGCTTCAATTTCATTCGCAAATTGCGCGATCATCTGGCGCGGGTTGGCCTGGTAGGCCTGTACCCGCCGGTAGGCTTCGAGACGCTCGGTCTGCTTTTCCAAGCCCTGCACGATGACGCGCAGCCCGAAGCGGTCCAGGATCTGCGGGCGTAGACGGCCCTCCTCCGGGTTCATCGAGCCGATCAACAGGAAACGGGCGCGGTAGGTGGCCGAGACGGGGCCGCGCCGCACGGTGTAGGTCCCTTGCGCGGAGGCGTCCAGGATGGCATCCACGATGTCATCGGCCAGCATGTTGACTTCGTCGATGTAGAGCAGGTTGCGGTCGGCCTGGGCCAGGATCCCGCGCCGGATGCGCATGCGTTCGTGCTCGACGGCCGCGCGCTCGTTGATGCCGCCGACCACATCTTCCAGCCGCGAATTAAGCGGGAGCTCCACCAATCGCGCGCGGTCGGATGTTGTCAGCGGTTCGCCGGCAGCATACTTCCTGGCGCAGTCCGGGCAGATGGATGAGATGCCGCCGGTCTCCACGTCTTCGGGCAGGCAGCCATAGTGACAGGTACTGCGCTCTACCTCTGGGAGCAGGTCCAGCAGGCTGCGCACGGCGGTGGTCTTGGCAGTGCCGCGCGGGCCGATCAGCAGGATGCCGCCCAGGTTGGGATTGACCAGCCCCAGCAGCAGCGCCAGCTTCATCTCGCGCTGGCCAACGATCGCCAGGAAAGGGAAAGGTAACGGCTCGGCCAGGCCGGCGTCTTCCTGTGGCAGCTGGAGCAACGATTTGCCGGAAACGAAGTCGACCAGTTCCTGCAGGGAACGGAAGGTGTCGGCAGTTGGTCCTTCCCGTTCAGGCTGCGCTGAATCGGTCTTCCCAATTTCCGGTTCTAAAGGGTTATCACTCATGAGTATTTTGGGATAGGCGGTGTTTTTGGCGGGCGCGGGCCTGTTGCATGCGCATTTTTTCTTCGTCTGTTTCAGCATAGAGCGCCGGGACAGGAGCAGGTTGTCCATTTTTATCCAGCGCAACATAGACCAGATACGCTGTGTTTGTATGCGTGCGTTCCCCTGTGATGGGGTTTTCCGCCGTCACCTGGACTTCGGCTTCCAGGGAAGTGCGCCCGACGTAGGTGACCTCGGCGTTCAAGATCACCAGGTCGCCGATGCGGATGGGCTGCCGGAAGACCAGCTGGTCGATGGCTACGGTGACCACCCGTCGCTGGGCGTGGCGCATGCAAGCCAGAGCGCCGGCTTCATCGACCAGTTTCATGACCCAGCCGCCGTGTACATTCCCCAGGTTGTTGGCATGTTCGGGTTGCATCAGTTGGGCAATGCTGATCTTCGAGGCGCTCATCGGCTTGGCTTTTGTTACGTCTGCCATATTAGTCCATATCTGGACGGAGATCACCGCTATCGCGCGTGTGAAGACGCTCCGGCTCTTCAAGGAGTACGTCGATCTGGCTGTGAGTCAGTTCGCGCATCAACGGAGCTAGCGGTACCGTGGCCGGGGGGTAGACTTTGCCCGGAGACGGAGGCGGGTCGAGACGCGGTTTGAGCGTATTGGTCACTCGTTTGCGGATGATGCGCTTATCGTCGGTCAAAAATCCGACATAATGCCCCATGATGGAGTAAATTTCTCTCTGGGGTGTTATGAAGCCGATCCAGTCGCCGATACGATTAAAAACGTAGGGATAGGCTAAAAACGCTTCAACGTCCCCTTTGGAGGTGTACAACGGGATCAATTTTCGGGCGGGTGCATCCATAAATCCTGCCTTGGTAAAATTTCAGTCTACATCATTATACGTCCAATAGCGATTAACGAAGAAATTCCAAAGCATAACAATTCCAACGGCCAGCGCCAGGGTGAGATTCTTAGCGAGAAATTCTGTTGAGAGAGGCGCACGGAAATGCATCCTTTCCATCATCCTGATCAGGGGTGATTCGATAAAATGGAGGATAGGAATGCGGATGGCAACCCCGGCAATGTTGACCGCAAAAAACATGCTGAGCTGGTGTGTGACCGGTCGGGAGCGCGAATCCGGATAGGTCCAGTACCGGTTCCAGATAAAGTTACTGAATACCGCGCAGACGAAAGAAATCGTTCCAGCCAGGACGAGGGGCATGCCCCCCGCTTGTGTAAGCAGATTCATTACCCCGAAATCGATCACCGCTCCGAGCGCGCCAACGGCTGCAAACTTCAAAAATCGTTCACGTTCTTTATCATTATTGATCACGATCATGTCAATCCCAGTTTTTGCTTGAAGTACGGTATGGTTTTGCGGATACCCTCCTCAAGGCTGAACCTTGGTTCCCAACCCAGAATCGTGCGAGCGCGGGTGATATCCGGTTGGCGGCGTTGGGGATCCCGCGTGGAACGTTCGTCAGGCATAAAAACGACACCAGCTTTGTTGCAGGTGATCTCGTTGATCGCCTGTGCAAACTGCAGGATGGTCATTTCATCAGGATTACCAATATTGACGGGTTTGTGCTCGTCTGACAAAAGCAGGCGCACAATGCCCTCAATCAAATCGTCAACGTAACAGAAACTGCGTGTCTGCCCGCCATCGCCGAATACGGTCAGCGGCTTGCCGAGCAAGGCCTGCTTCAGGAAATTCGGCAGGGCACGGCCATCTTCCAGGTCCATGCGCGGACCGTATGTGTTAAAAATGCGGACGATGTGCGTATGGACATCGTGTGTACGGTGATAAGCCATGGTCAGGGATTCGGCAAAGCGCTTGGCCTCGTCGTAGACAGCGCGTTCGCCAACCGGGTCAACATTCCCGGGATAATCTTCCCTTTGTGGGTGCACGAGCGGATCACCATAGATCTCGCTGGTGGAGGCCAATAGATATTCTGCCCCGTTTTCCTTGGCTAATCCCAGGGTGTGATGCGTTCCCAGCGCGCCTGCCTTCATCGTCTGGATCGGCAGGTTGAAATATCCAACCGGCGATTTGGGGTTGGGGCTGGCCGGGGAAGCGAAATGCATTACAGCATCGACTTTGCCGGGTAGGTAGATGTAATTAGAAACATCATGCTTGTAGAAGCTGAACTTCTCATTGCTCGCCAGGTGAGCGATGTTATCTCGGCTGCCCGTGACGAAGTTATCCATGCCAATGACTTCATGCCCATCTGCCAACAAGCGGTCACACAGATGGGAACCCAGAAAGCCTGCAGCCCCGGTGATAAAAATTCTCATACGACCTCGATGTAATTTAGTTTTAATCCGTAATATCGGATAGTTTTTTAGATCATTTCCAATCGACCCTGGTAATGAGCCCATCACCAGTGACTTGAAAAGCAGCTCCGCTGCCCGAATCTACCAGCCAAAGGTTTCCCTGATAAGCGAGCGCGAGGAAATCCCTGATTTGTCCCTCGAGAGGCTGCGGTGCCCAGACAGGCGTCTGAGGCTCCAAGCCGGGGGCGTCGGACGGCGGGAAGATTATACGCTGATTCGAGCCATCCCGGTCCATCACAATGACGCGATAACGGCTGGTCTCGCTTTGCTCGGGAAAAATGGCTTGAAGAAATGCAACTTGGTATGCTTTCTCCTCACCGCTGGAGCGCAGCACGGAGGCTGATGGGTAGGCAAACATCCCGGTCTGGCGGGCTATATCTACAACGGCTTTATTGGCGGTAGAGGCTGCCGTCAGATCGAAGAAGGGCGATTCCTCCGCGTTGACCAGACTGGGCGGCGGGGCATGGGTAACTACGTAAAGCGTCTGGCTGTCCGCACCCCAGGCCAGGCCAGGCACCCAGGCCCAATCGCTGTGTGTTTGCAGGGGCGTAATCTCCAGCATGGGCTTGAGTTCACCGCTCTGCTGGTCAACCAGGCCGATTTCGTCCGCGCGGGCGTAGCTTAAGATCCCTTCGGGTGAATATTGCAGTTCCAGTCCCCACCAGCCATAGATGCCGCCGCTATTGGCTTCTACGATGCGTTGCGGCGTCCCGGCCCAGCCGTTGCCGATGACGACTTTGTATACGTCATTGTTTGCCTGCCAACCGGGCGCTGTGGCGCGCGGCTCTACCGTGGTGTAAGCAACATTGGCAGAACTGGGCGTCCAGACAGCCGAATGCACCACATTTTTTATGCCCAGGTTAAATGGCGAGGCGTTTTCACGGGAAAGACTGACCGCCCACAGGGTATTGATTTCCACATCCGGTGCCTTGCTGGATTTACGTGAGAAGAGCAGCCACTTGCCGTCCGGGGAGACGGAGAAGATGCGCCCGTCCAGGTCGCCGGTTGTGACCAGGGGGCGGCGGTTGGCCGTGGTTCCTTCCATGAGCCAGGCGTTGCCGCCTGCCAGATAAGCTAGCTTTCCGGGAATGACCAGCGGCGCATAAGCGGATTGGGCGCCGACCATCACGATCTCCGGCACGGCTGCTTGCAGAGTCACGCTCTTTACCACTGAGCGGCTGACTTCCTGCTCGTCTTCGTACAGAATACGATAGGTCAGCTCCTGTAAACCGCTCACGCCGGGCTGTACGAGGCGAGTCTCGCCTACGGGGAGTGATTCGTTGCGGGCGATCTGCTGCTCGAAGGGAATGGTCACTTCTTCGGTGGTGAACTCTTCGCGCACGCGCGTCAAGCGGACCTGGTCGCCATCACCCAGGACGGTGTAAACGGGCGGGTCGCTTTTGTCCAGGTTGCTGACTTGCACTCCGGCAGCTTCCAGCGCCTGACCGGCCGTGCTGCCGGCTTGTACTTGGACTTGCTGTGTGCTATCGTCGGCGATGACTTGCACACCGATCAGCTCCTGCCCGAGCTGGGGGGAGCGGCATCCCGCCAGCAGAAGAGAAGCAGCCAGGAAAACCGGGAGCAGGTTTGGGCCTGCCCTGCCCGGCGACGAAGGGCGGAGTTTGAAGCGCAGTGTCATGGCGAAGAGGTTGGCTCTGGTATAATCCAGGCGCTATTTGATACGGCCGGTGACAGTCATCAGGCCGTTTGCGATGCTGATACTTTCGAGGCGAAAACCGGTCGCAATCGGTCCGAGCGAGCCGGTATAAGCTTCAGTAATAATGGCTGTCAGGCTTTGTTTCAGTCCCTCCGGCGCGGGGAACGGGCCGAAGTCGGCGCTGGCGATCTCGATCCTGGGTTGCCCCAGTTCATCCACGCTGACGTTCAGTAGGACCAGTACGTTGGCGATAAAATAGCCACGTTCGACCTTGCCATAAACCTGCATCTGGCCATCGCGCAGGTAAACCTGTGGGTTTTGAAGAGCCGGGTTCGCCTGCGCAGCCAGTTTGAAAGCAATGTAGGAAGTGATCTGTTCCTCGGTGATCTGGAGCGTGATCGTCCCGCTTTCGGCGCCAGCCAGCACAGCGGCTTCAATTTGAGCTCGAAGGCTCTCGACAGCCTCGGCAGAAACCGGGATCGCCCCTTCGGGATATTCGGGCCCGCCGACGAACATCGTGCAGGCCAGCGTGGCAGAGATCAATGCGATCAGAAACAATAAGATACGTTTTCGATACATACCAATTCTTTATCAAACGGTTTTTACAGGGAGTTATTATAGCATGAGCGAATCGGGGAATCAGCCAGGGTTATCCCTGCCTGCTCAGGTTGAGGCACTATTATTTGTGGCGATCGAACCGGTGACACCGGGACAAATTGCCGCTGCCCTGGAGACTACGACAGTGGAGGTGAACAGCGCCCTGGATGAACTGGACGCTTCTCTCCGGTCCCGCGGCCTGCGCCTGCAACGATTCGGCGGGCGCGTGCAATTGACCACCGCCCCTGAAAGTGCTGAAGCGATCGAACGCTTTCTGGGCTTGGAAGCAGCCAGTCACCTGAGCCGCGCCGCACTGGAAACGCTGTCGATCATCGCCTACCAGCAGCCAGTCACCCGTCCGCAGGTGGACTCGGTGCGCGGCGTGAACAGCGATGGCGTAATGCGCAGCCTGCTGAGCAAGGGCCTGATCCAGGAAGGCGGCCGCGCCGAGGGGCCCGGACGCCCGATCTTATACAGCACTACGCCGGAATTCCTGCAACATTTTGGGCTGAATTCCCTGACAGAATTGCCACCATTGGAAAGGAAGGAAAACAGCGAGCAGGAGGATGTGACCTTGTTGAAGGGGTAAGTTGTTACCGAAAAATAATAGGTATTAGACTCTAAAGATCTCGGAGACCTTTAGAGTCTTTTCATAAGAAATAACCGTCTCTCGTAGTAGGCGCACCCTGAGATTGTAATCCCAGCATGGTACAATCGGCATGTTGATAAATTAGACCAAGACTGTCCTAAAAAGGGCAGCCTGTTGATTTTTTTAGGGATGGTTATGTCTACAAATACAAATGCTCGTAAGATTGTAGTAATGCATGGCGATCAGACCGGCGAAGAACTGCTGCAGGAGGCGCTGCGCGTGCTAGCTCCAGAAGTGATAGGACTCGATCTAGATTTCCAGCATTTCGACCTTAGCCTGGAAAAACGGCGCGGGACGCAGAATGGGGTGGTGAGGGAAGCATCCAAAGCGATGTGCCAGAGCGGCCTGGGCATAAAGGCGGCTACCATTACCCCGCCGGACCCGGACGATGTGGGCAGCCCGAATGCGCTCCTGCGCGAGCAGATCGATGGAAAGGTGATCTTGCGCATCGGCCGGCGCATCCCGCGCATGCGCCCGGTAGGGGGCGTGCACGCCCCGATCGCCATTGTCCGTATGGCCGTGGACGATGCTTACGGCGCTAAGGAATGGCGGGAGACAATGCCAGATGGAGATGAGTTGGCCTATCGTACTTCCAAGATCAGCCGGAATACCTGTCGTTGCGTGGCCGATTTCGCTTTTCAGCTCGCTGAGCGGACAGGAGCGCGTGTCTTTGGCGGTCCTAAGTATACCGTCAGCCCGGTGTATGAAGGTATGTTCAAAGAAGAGCTGGACGCCGCCGCGGTCCGGCATCCCGGCGTGGCTTACGAACCGCTACTGATCGACGCTACGTTAGCATTATTGATGAAAACCGGCGGAGAAGCGCTTGTTATTCCAACCCTCAACCGGGACGGCGACCTGCTCTCCGATATGATCTTGCAGATGTTCGGCAGCATTGCCGGGTCGGAGAGTCTGGTTCTGGCCTTTGATGATGCAACCCAGGTGAAAGTCGTCATGACCGAAGCGCCTCACGGAACCGCACCCGCGTTGGAGGGCAAGAACATTGCCAACCCAATGGCGATGATCCTGGCCGGGGCGGCACTGCTTTCCTATGTGCAGACTCCGCAAGCGGATCAGGCCTCGCGCGCCATCTATGAGTCGGCTTTTGAAGCGGTGTACGCGGGCAAAGCCACCACCGACCTGAGCGGGAGCCTGTCCACGACTGCATTCACTGACGAAGTGATCCAGCGTGTTGGAACAAAGCTGGAGGTGTGGAGCGGCTTGCGGAGCTAAATGGCAATATGACAGCAGAGAGTGTCGAAGTAAGAGATCAAACACCCACTGGAGCGCGTAGACTGACACGGCCTCGTTTCCTTATGGAAAGCAAACATCCCTCTCTTTTTAGGAGAGGGATGTGATCGTTCGCAGTCTGCTTGCTGGAGCGGGCCAGAATCAGAGGCAAGCAAAACTCTGATTAGGAATTCCTCGCAACACTCATTGGGAAAAACCCTATGAGTTACTTGCTGCAACTTCCGGCATGGGTATGACGCCCAGATTTTGCATCATGCCGAATTGGTCAAAGATGCCCCAACTCTCGACAATCTTTCCATTCACAATTCGGTCCACGTTTATTCCGGTGACAGTGGACGACTTGCCGGTCGCGGGGATGCCCACCAGTTCGCCCTTATGAGTGCCTTGCGCTGTCCAGCGCGTCACGACCTTATCTCCCTCGGCGATTTGTTCATCAATCGTAAAATGAACGTCCGGGAAGGCGTTGCGGTACACCGTGACGA
>Ga0105104_10002540_pt1 | contig 13290 bp, 12 predicted proteins | sample PPLLaktember2015_3_FD_87034 | JGI IMG/M metagenome (GOLD analysis project Ga0105104, IMG submission 87034) | Freshwater sediment microbial communities from Prairie Pothole Lake near Jamestown, North Dakota, USA - PPLs Lake P7 Core (6) Depth... | ecosystem: Environmental > Aquatic > Freshwater >...
ACCGGCTACCTTCCGATGGCGCCGCGGGTGACCATGGCGCTCTCGGTGCGGGGAGGAAAGATCTTCGCCCTCGTTCCGGACAGCCTGATCATCACCCCCAAGCGCTTCTTCCTCGGCGGGGCCACCACCCTCCGCGGCTTCCGGGACGATGCGCTGATCCCCCAGGACGTGCGAGGCGAGTACGCCCAGGAGCGGGCCTTCTGCGACGCCCTCGCCTGGACCGGGGGGTGCACCAGCCGCGCGCTGGCGCTCCGCAGCGGGGGCACGCTCCCCTCCGAAGGAGGCACGCTCTTCGAGCTGTTCAAGGCCGAGCTGCGGTTCGCGCTGGTCGGCGACTTCGAGATGGGGGTGTTCTTCGAGGCGGGGAACCTCTGGTACTCGTCGAAGACCTGGAAGCCGTTCGACCTGCGGCCGGTGGCGGGTGCCGGCGTCCGCTACGTCACCCCCGTCGGGCCCCTGGCCCTCGACGTGGGCTTCAACCTGGCCCCGGACGACCGGCTGAACGAACCCATCTTTGCGATTCAATTCAGCGTCGGTCTGTTCTGAGCTGTCCGGTCGAGGAGGAAGTGGACCATGGCGGAAGGGAAGTCGCGGCGGCAGTTCCTGGCGGAAGGCGCGCTGGCGCTCGCGGGCGTGGCCGCGGGGGCACCGGCCGAGGCGCGCGCCGCACCCGATGCGGGAGTTCCCACCGGCACCGGAAGCATCTTCTCCGGCACGCCGGGGGAGGCGGCGGGTGCCGCGGGGCCCACGGTGACGGCCGACGACCTCGCCCACGCCGAGAGGCTGATGCGGGTGAGCATGACGCCCCAGCAGCGCGCGCTGGCCGCGGAGTCCTGGGACCCGATCATCGGCCCCTTCTTCTCCCGGCGCGACTTCCCGCTGGGAGACGAGTCGCCGGCCACGCTCTGGAACCCAGTGCTCCGCGGCACGGGGCGGATGCCGAAGAGGAGCCGGGTGGTGCGGTCGTCGTGGACGTCGCGGCGGCCGCCGGGGAACGACGAGCTGGCCTTCGCCCCGGTGCACGTGCTCAGCCGCTGGGTGCAGGCCCGGGAGGTCTCCTCGGTCCGGCTGAGCGAGCTCGCCCTGGCCCGGCTCGAGCGGTACCAGCCACAGCTCAACTGCAGCATCACCCTGGTCCGGGAGCAGGCGCTGGCCGAGGCCGAGGCGGCGGACCGGGAGATCGCCCGCGGCAAGTACCGCGGCCCGCTGCACGGCATCCCCTACGGCGCCAAGGACCTGCTGGACACCGCGGGCGTCCGCACCACCTGGGGGGCGGAGCCGTTCCGGAACCGGGTGCCGAAGGAGGACGCCACCGTCATCGCGCGGCTCCGGGCGGCCGGCGCCGTGCTCGTCGCGAAGCTCTCGCTCGGCGCGCTTGCCCTCAACGACGTGTGGTTCGGCGGGCGCACCAGCAATCCCTGGTTCCTCGAGGAGGGTTCGGGCGGCTCCAGCGCCGGCTCGGGGGCAGCGGTCGCGGCGGGGCTGGTGCCGTTCGCGATCGGGAGCGAGACGTTCGGAAGCATCGTCGACCCGTGCATGCGCTGTGGAGTCACCGGGCTCCGGCCCACCTTCGGACGGGTGGCGCGGACCGGCGCGATGACCCTCTCCTGGAGCCACGACAAGCTCGGACCGATGGCCCGGTCGGTCGAGGACACCGCGCTGGTGCTCGCCGCCATCTCCGGGCCGGACGCGGCGGACCTGTCCTCGCAGCCCAGCCGGTTCGCCTTCGACGCCACCCGCTCGGTGAAGGGGCTCAAGCTCGGCGTGGTGCCGGCGTGGATGGGCGGCCCGCCCGCCACCGACGTCGAGCCGGCGGCGGTGAAGCTGCTCGAGCAGCTGGGGATGAAGCGGGTTGACCTCACCTTCCCCGATCTGCCCTGGGCCGCGCTGCAGTCCCTGGTGCTCGCCGACTCGGCGGCCTCCTTCGAGCGGCTCACCCTCTCCGGAGAGGACGCCCAGCTCCGCATGCAGGTGCGGGACGCCTGGCCGAACCTCTTCCGCCAGTCGCGCTTCATCTCCGCGGTGGACTACGTGCAGGCGGACCGGCTGCGGCGGCACGTGGCGAAGGTCTGGGCCGAGCAGATGGCAAAGGTGGATGTGGTCCTCACCCCGTCTTTGCGGGACGAGCCCCTGGCCACCAACTCCACGGGCCACCCCTGCCTGGTCCTGCCGACGGGCTGGGTGATGATCGACCGGATCCGCAGCGACTGGCTTCCGCCCCCGGGCCAGCAGCACCCCGCCGTGTCGCCGCCGCGGAAGATGCCCCACGGCGTGTCGCTCATCGGGCACCTCTGGGACGAGGGCACGCTCTGCTCGGTGGGGATGGCGCTGGAGGCCGCGGCGAAGTTGACCGACGCCCACCCTCCCGGCTTCGCATGAGACCGGTTCCCGAGCGCCGCACGGCGCGGCTCCTGCTGCGGGGATTCCGGGGCGAGGACCTGGCCCCGCTCGCCGCCCTGAACGCCGACCCGCGGGTGATGGAGCACTTCCCGGCGCCGATGAGCCTCGAGGAGACGGCGGCCCAGCTGGCGCGCTTCCGGCAGCACTGGGACGAGCACGGTTTCGGGTGGTGGGCGGTGGAGGTTCCCGGCGTGGCGCCGTTCATCGGCTGGGTGGGGCTGGCTCGCCCGCGGTTCGAGGCGCACTTCACTCCCTGCGTGGAGATCGGCTGGCGGCTCGCAGCCCATGCCTGGGGCCGGGGCTACGCGACCGAGGGCGCGCGCGAGGCGCTGCAGTTCGGCTGGGCGCTCCAGGCGCCGCGGCTGGAGGAGATCGTGGCCTTCACCGTGCCGGCGAACGCCCGCTCGCGCCGGGTGATGGAGAAGCTGGGGATGAGGCATGACCCCCGGGACGACTTCGAGCACCCCCGGATCCCGCCGGGTCACCCGCTGCGGCGGCACGTGCTGTCGCGGGTCCGGCGCCCGACAGAGCCGGCCTAAGTCGGCGAACCTGACTCACCCCACCGTCCGCGCCAGCAGCCACTCGAAGGTCCGGGGGCGGCGGGCGAGGGTGACGACCACGCCCCGCCGGAGACGCGGCCGCCGCGCAAGGCCGAGCACGGCGCGCGCGGTCCAGGCGTACTTCCGGAACTCTCGCCGGGCGGTGGCCTCGTAGCTCCGGAACGCGCGCACGTCTCCCGCGCTCCGGACTGCCTCGGGAAGACACGCCGCGAGCGCCTCGGCACAGACCAGCGCCACCGACAATCCCTCGCCGGTGATGGCGTCGACGTAGCCACCGGCGTCGCCGAGCAGCGCGAGCCGCTCGGTGGCCCAGCTGCGCGCGCGCTGCAGAAACGGCCCGGCCCCACGGGGCTCCGAGTCGGGTTCGGCCTGGGCGAGCCGGCGCGCGAGGAAAGGGAACCGCGCCAGCAGCGAGGTGATCGAGGGCCGCTCCTCGAGCTGCCGGTCCGACCAGAGGAACGCCACCCCCACGCGCGAGGGCCCACAGGGCGTGACGTAGGCCTCGGCGCCCGGCGAGAGATACACCTCCACCCGGTCGGTCCAGGGAACGGTCAGGAAATGCTGCCGGAGCCCGAACCGTCGGCCTCCGCGCGCCGGGACCTCGAGCCCCTCCGCTCGACGCAGGGGCGAGTGCAGCCCGTCGGCGGCCACCACGACGCCGGCGTACAGCTGGCCCGCGTCGGTCTCGAGCATCATCGCCTCCGCCGTCCTCCGGTGGGAGCGGAGCGTGGTCCGGTCACGGACCTCCGCGCCGGCGGACCGCGCGGCGTCGAGCAGCGCCGAGGAGAGCGCGGTGCGCCGGATGCCCAGACCGCCGGCACCGGGGAGGGCTCCCTCCAGGCAGCTCCCGTCCTCCTGGACGTAGCGCACGCCCCGGATGGGTCCCGACTCCTCGCGAGGAATGCGCGAGAGGACGCCCAGCCGATCCAGCACCGCGAGGCCCGCGGGCATCACCCCCTCGCCGCAGGCCTTGTCATGCGGAAGCGACGCCCGCTCGAGCAGGGTCACCGAGAGGCGCTGCCGCGCCGCCATGGCCGCCACGGCGAGCCCCGCCGGTCCGCCGCCCACCACCGCGACGTCGACCGGAGCGGAGCTCATGTCTCCGGCTCCGGGTGGGGACGGGCCCGGGCCAGCGCGATGGCCGAGCGCAGCATCTCTCCCACCATCCGCACGGCGGTCACCCGCGCCGGCGGGTGGAGCGTGTCCGTCGCCCACCGCCGGAGCGCCTCGGACCGGCGCAACTTCCCGCTCGAGGTGCGGGGCAGGGTGCCGGGGGAGAGCAGCTGGACCGTGTGTGGACGCACTCCGGTGCGCTCGGCCACCGCAGCCCGGATCCGGTCCATGAGATCCGTGCCGGCCTCGGGAGCGGTCTCCACGAGCAGGAGCAGCTCCTCCCCGTCGCCGCCCGGAGGTACGAAGCCCAGCGCCACCCCGCACCCGACGCGCACGCCCGGAACTCCGTCGAGCGCATCCTCGAACTCCTGTGGCGCGTGGTTCGCTCCCCGCAGCACCACCACGTCCTTGGCCCGCCCGCACACCACCAGCTCGCCCTCCTGGACGAAGCCGAGGTCGCCGGTGTCCAGCCATCCCCCGTCGAGCACCGCCCGGGTCGCCTCCGGCTGACCGAGGTACTCGTCCATCACCGACGGCCCGCGGGCAAAGATCCGCCCCACCACGCCCTCGCTCACGACCGCTCCCGACTCGTCCCGGACCTCCACCGAGACCCCGGGCATCGGCATCCCCACGCTCGCCAGGACGCGGCCCCCCGGACGGACACGGCCCACCCGCGCGAGCTCGACCGGGTCCACCGCCACCGACCGAAGCGGAGCGCGGGGCGGTGAGAAGGTGACGGAGAGGGTCGCCTCCGCGAGGCCGTACACCGGCATCAGCGCCGCCGGCCGGAACCCGCAGCGAGAGAAGCGCTCGGAGAAGCGTCGGGCAGCCTCGACCGAGACCTGCTCCGCGCCGTTCAGGGCCAGACGCCAGCGGGAGAGGTCCACCCCCTCCATCTCCGCGTCCTTCACCCGCCGCGCGCATACCGCGTAGGCGAAGCTCGGAGCGACGGACATCGTGCCTCGGTGCCGCGAGAGCGCACGGAGCCACAGCGCCGGCCGGCCGAGGAACACCTCCGGCCCGAGCAGCACCAGCGGGCCCGGGTAGGTGAGCGCGCTCAGGAGACAGCCGATGAGCCCCATGTCGTGGTACAGCGGCAGCCAGCTCACGCCGAGCTGCGGATCATCGGGCGTGTCGTCCGGCATCAGCGCGCGGAGCGCGTCCGTCTGCGCGAGGACCGCCCGGTGCGACAGCGCGACGGGTTTCGGGTCCACCGTGCTCCCCGACGAGAACTGCACCACGGCCAGCGCGCCCGGGTCCGCTGGACGGGCGACCGGTCCCGCCCCCGCCTCGCGCAATCCAGCGACGTTCCGCAGCCCGAGCCGCGGCCCGGCTCGCCGCACCGCCTCCCCGAGGAGCCGTCCCACCCGGGCGTCGGAGAGGAGCGCCACCGCACCCGAGAGCCGGAGCATCCGCGCCGTCGCGACGTGGTACTCGGACAGCCGGCCGAGGCGCACCGGAGGGTAGAGCGGCACCGGTACCGCCCCGGCGAGGAGCGTCCCGAAGAACGCGTCCATGAACTCGGGGCCGGTGGGCAGCACCAGCGCGACACGCTCGCCCGGGCGGACGCCCAGCGAAACGAGCGCACCCGCCACGCCGGCCGCCCGCTCCCGCACCGCGTCCCAGCCAAGCGCGGTCTCGGTCTCGTCCGCGGCGACGAAGGTGAGGCCGCGGCGTCCGGAGACCGCGGCGCGCTCCAGCGCCTCGTTGAGGCTCGCGTGGCGCGGGGGAGGCTGGGGAGGGCCCTGGAGCCGCGCGGCTCTCATCGCGCCTCCTCGGTGCGCCAGGCGACGTGCCGTGCGAGGTCGCCCACCGTCTGAACTCCCGCGGCGTCCTCCTCGCTGAGCTTCACCCGGAACCGGTTCTCCAGCCCCACCGCGAGCACGGTCAACCCGAGGCTGTCCAGCAGGAGGTCGCGCAGCAGGTCGTCCTCGGGAGCGATGGGGCGCTCCAGCTCCAGCTCGCTCCGGGCGATGGCGCGGATGGCCTCCAGCACCTGGGCCTCAGTGGCCACCGTGCCCTCCGGGGACGAAGCGCGGGCGGCCGGCGAAGGCCTGCTCCCAGGGCTGTCCGAGCGCCCGCTCCTCGGCGCGGATCCGTACCCGGAGCAGCCACGCGTTGCCGAGGGAGAACACCAGCGCGGTCAGCCAGGCCCCGTGGACGAGCGGCAGGGCCAACATCTCGGCGATGACCGCCACGTAGTTGGGGTGGCGAACGAAGCGGTACGGGCCACCGGTGACCGGAGCGGCGCCGGGAACGACGACGATCCGGGTGTTCCACCGCCAGCCGAGCGTGGCGATCGCCCAGTAGCGGAGGGTCTGCGAGGCGAGCACCACCGCGAGCGCCACCCACCCCACCGCCCCCGGGAAGGGCCGGTGGAGGAGCACCACCTCCAGCGCGCAGGCGACCAGGAACGCGCCGTGGAACAGGGCCATCACCGGATAGTGCCCCTGGCCGGTCTCCACCCCGCCGCGCGCGCGGGCGAGGCCGGCGTTCCGGGCGGAGAGGACGAGCTCCACCCCGCGCTCCAGCGCCACCGCCAGGAGCAGCCCGAGGTAGAGCTGGACCGAGGTCACCATCGCAGGAGCACCAGCTCGGCACAGAACCCGGGGCCCATCGCCATCAGCAGGCCCAGGTCGCCGGGGCGCGCCTCCCCCGAGGCGAGCAGCTCGGAGAGGACGAAGAGCACCGAGGCCGAGGAGAGGTTTCCGGTGTGGCGGAGGGAGTCCCACGACCGGCGCAGCGCGTCCGGCGGGAGCTCAAGCGCGGACTCGAAGGCCTGGAGCACCTTGGGACCGCCGGTGTGGGCGATCCAGTGGCGAACGTCCGTGCGCCGGAGGCCGTGCTCGGCGAGGAAGCCGTCCACGTCGTTCCGCACGTGCTCGGTGACCAGGGCGGGCACCTTGGCGCTGAGGACGACCTTGAAGCCGCCCTCCACCACGTCCCAGCCCATGATGCGCTCGGTGTCGCGGTAGAAGACGCTCCGGGTGGCGAGCACGCGCGGTGCCGCGCCGGGCGGCGGACGGTCCGCGCCGGAGAGCACCAGGGCAGCGGCGCCGTCGCCGAACAGGCCGCTGGCGATGATGTTGGCGATGCTCACGTCCTCGCGCTGGAGCGTGAGCGAGCACAGCTCGACCGAGAGGAGCACCGCCACCTCGTCGGGAAATGCCCGGAGCACGTCACTCGCCCGCGCGGCGCCCGCGGCTCCGGCCACGCACCCGAGCCCGAAGATGGGCGTGCGCTTGACGTCCGGGCGGAGCCCGAGGCGGTTCGTCAGTCGGGCATCCAGGGAGGGGGTGGCGATTCCGGTCACGGTGACGAAGAACAGGTGGTCCACGTCGCGGGGGTGCATCCCCGCGGCATCGAGGGCGCGCCGGACGGCGTGCTCGCCCACCTCGAGCGACACGCGGTTGAAGGCCTCGTTGCGCTCGGAGAAACGCTCCAGCGGGAGGTACTCCTCGAGCGGCAGGGCGAGGTAGCGGCCGCCCACCTGGACCGAGCGGTGGAGCTCCTCGATGCGCTCCACGTTGAAGTGCTCGCGGGCCCAGTGCTCCCGGAAGACGGAGATCAGCGTCTCCTGGTCCACCCAGTTCGGGGGGAGCGCCGTGCCCACGCTGCGAACCCACGGTCCAGGCGCCGGCCTCATGCGATTCCGGGACTAATCAAGCCCCGGGGAGGAAGGCAACACGGAGCGTGTGGGCCGTTCACGTGGCGACCCTGGCAGCCGGTGGCCCGTGCAGCAGCCGGGCGCCAACCACCAGCAGGAGCCCGCCGAGGAACACGGGAATGGCGTTCAGCGCGATGGCGGTCCCGAGGCTCAGGCGATCTCCGAGCCACCCGATGATCGGCGGGGAGATGGCGTCCCCGAGCGCGTGGTAGCACAGAACGCTCAGCCCGACGGCGAAGCTGCGAAACAGCGGGGGCACCGCGCTGACGATGGCGGCGTTCAGGGGTCCGTTGTTCAGGAAGACCAGGAACATGGCGAGGAACGCCGCGCCGTAGATGATCGGCACCGAACCGCTGTACGCCGTCCACACCATGAACGGCGCGGCGAGCAGCATTCCCCAGCCGGAGAGCCACAGCCCGCCGGTCGTGGACTTCCGCTCCGCACGATCGCCCAGAACTCCGCCCACCAGGGTTCCCACCAGCCCGGAGACGCAGAGGAGCGCCCCGAAGACGATCGCCGCCTGCGTCGCCGGAACACCGCGCTCCCGCTCGAGGAAGGTGGGCATGAACACGGCCAGCCCTCCGATGGAGAAGGTCATCAGTGTCAGGCCCGCGACGCTCACCCAGTAGAAGGTGTTCGTCCGCAGCCCGCGGAGTCCCTCCATGAAGGGCATCTTGGTCTCCGAGGAGGCAGTCCCCTCCTCGGTCGCTCCGCGGGCCGGTTCCCGCATCCGGAGCGCCAGGACCGCGGCCAGCAGCCCCGGAAGCCCGCCGACGAAGAACGCCGCGTGCCAGCTCCAGGTGTTGCCGATCCAGCCGCCGAGCACGTACCCCAGGGCCGACCCGACCGGAATCGCGACGTAGAAGACCGAGAGGGCGCGGGTTCGCTGTGCGAGGGGAAAGAAGTCGGCGATGAGCCCCGGGGAGACGGTCCCGTATCCGGCCTCGCCGATGCCGACGATGGCCCTTGCCAGGAGCAGGACGGCGAAGCTGCCGGCGAGCCCCGAGCCGACCGTGGCGATGCTCCAGATGAAGATGCTGAGGGAAAGGACCCACCGCCGCGGGTACCGGTCGCCGAAGTACCCGCCGAGTGGCGCCACCAGCATGTACACGACGATGAAGACCGACTGGAGCAGTCCCCCCTGTGCGTGGTCGATGTGCAGCGAGTCCTCGATCCGCGGGAGGATGCCCGCGATCAGGTACCGGTCGAGATAGTTGATGACGTTGATGAAGGTGAGGACGCCCAGCGCATAGCCGGCGCCCGGGAGCGCGGTGCGGACCCGGGGTGGTGCGGGCGCACGGACGGCAGGATCGGTCGCCGTCATCCGAGCGTCTCCCATCGGTCGAGCAGGACTCCCCAGCGCAACCCCCGGTCCGACACCCGGGCCCCGGCCACGCCGAGGTGCGCCAGCGCGGTCTCGAACAGCAGCGCGCCGGCGGGCAGCACGTCGGCACGCTTGGGCTGCATCCCCGGAAGCACCCGCCGCTCCGCGACCGGAAGCGAGCAGAGGCGGGCGCGCACGCGGGCGACGTCCTCTACCGGGAGCCAGCCTCCGTGAACCCGCGCGGCGTCGTAGGGCTCGACGGCGTGGGCGATGGCGTAGAGGCTGGTCACGGTCCCGGCCACTCCCACCACCCGGACGTCGCGGGGAAGGCCGGGCAGCCCGGCCAGCGCGTTCCGGACCTCGGAACGGATGGCGTCCTGCTCCGCACGGGTGGGCGGGTCGGATCGAACGCAGCGCTCGGTGAGGCGTACCGAGCCGATGTCCAGGCTCCTCCGGAAGAGCATGCGTCCCCCGCGGCCGTGCACGAGCTCGGTGGAGCCTCCGCCCACGTCGATGGCCAGGAGCCCGGCCTCGCCGGCATCGGCGGCGAAGTCCTGCGCCACCGCGAGGTACGACAGCCGTGCCTCCTCGTCGCCGGAGAGGATCTCCACGGTCGCCCCGGTTCGCTCCCGAGCGCGGACGAGGAACTCGGCGCTGTTCCGCGCGTCCCGGGCCGCGGAGGTGGCGGTGACCACCAGCACCCGCGCGCCGTCCTCGTGGGCCAGCGCCGCGAACCGGGCCAGCACCTCCAGCGTCGCGTCCATACCCTCGGCGGAGAGCACGCCGGTACGGTCGACGCCGCGTCCCAGCCGGGTGATCTCCGCCTCCTCCCGCACCGGGCGCACCACTCCATCTGCGGCACGCTCGGCGACGAGCAGCAGGACCGAGTTCGTGCCCACGTCCACCGCGGCCAGCCGGCTCATGCGAGCGACCAGGTGATGTCGGCGCACGCCACCACCTGGATGCTCCACCTTCCCGCCGAGAACCCGTCCAGCACCCGGTTGTGGTGGGCGACGATCTGCGCGAACGACAGCCCTTCCGAGTCGCCGGTGGTGTGCCCGTCGGCGGCGAGCACCACGTCGCGGAAGAGCGAGACCGCGCGCCGGCAGGTGGTGTCGATGCAGTACTCGGTCATGCAACCCGCCACCACCAGGCGGCGGATCTGCTGGGTGTTGAGGATCTCGACCAGCTTGGTCTCGAAGAACGCGTCGCAGCTCCGCTTGTGCACCACCGGCTCGCTGCCTCGCGGGGCCACCTCCGGGCGGAGCTCCCAGCCCGGCGTCCCGCGCTCCAACCGGTGGCCGATCTCGCCGTCGTGCTGGACGTGGATGACCGGGAAGCCGCGGCGGCGGGCCCGCTCGAGGAGCCCGGCGATGCGCTCGACCGTCCGTTCCAGTGCGGCCTGGGCGGCGGGGCCTCCCTTGTCCTTGAGGATGTTGCGCTGCACGTCGACGATGAGCAGCGCGGTGTCGGGCCCGGCCATGCGGCTGCCGACCTTACCCGACCAGGAGCCTCAGGCCATCGCCTCCCGGAGCGCGTCGGCGAGGAACCGGTACTGCGCCTCCGAGTTGTGGAGATGGGGTGACAGCCGGATCCACCGCCGGTGCGCCACTGGCCAGCCGTAGACGGGGACCTCGAGCCCGAACCGGACGAAGAGCGCCTCCTGGAGCGGATCGACGTCGCGCGGACCCGGCAGCGGCCAGCGCGGATGGTCGGGCAGCTCCACCGTGGCCAGCGAGCCGAGCATCGAGTCGGGGCAGGGCGGCGCGACTCCCAGCTCCTCGCAGACCAGCGCCCGCGCCCGGCAGGCAAGGGCGTGGTTGCGCTCGCGGACCTCGTCCCAGCCGCCGGGCACCAGCCCGGCCACGACGTCGATCGCCCGTCCGACGCACAGGAACGGCGAGGGGTCGCGCGTTCCCGTCCAGTCGAACTCGAGCCGGAAGCGCGACCGGTCGGTCCGCGGCGAGTTGGCGCCGTGGCTGATGACCAGCGGGCGGAGTCCGCCCTGTCGCTCGCGGCGGACGTGGAGGAAGCCGGCTCCCTTGGGCGCGCAGAGCCACTTGTGGCAGTTGCCGGTGTAGTACGCCGCCCCGAGCGCCTGGACGTCGACCGGGAGCATTCCCGGCGCGTGGGCTCCGTCCACCAGCACGTCGATGCCGCGGCCCTGGAGCGCCGGAACGAGCGACTCGACCGGGAAGATGACCCCGGTGGCGCTGGTGACGTGGGCGAGGACCACCAGCCGGGTGCGAGGAGTCACGGTCCCGAGCACCGCCTCGACGACCTCCTCCGGTCCCCGGAGCGGGAACGCCACCGGAGCGATCACCACCCGGGCCCCGGAGGCCCCGGCCACCGCATGCAGCGCGTTGAGGCAGGCGTTGTAGCCGTGGTCGGTGGTGAGCAGCTCGTCTCCCGGGCGGAGCTCGAGCGAGCGCAGCACCGTGTTCACTCCAGTGGTCGCGTTGTCCACGAACGCGAGCTCCTCCGGGTCGGCCCGGAGGAAGGTGGCGAGCTTGGCGCGCGCCTCGTCGAGCAGTGGCTCGAGCGCCCGGACCAGGAAGTCGATCGGGTCCCGCTCCATCCGCGCCCGGAGCTCGGTCTGCAGCGCGAGCACCTCCCGCGGGCAGGCCCCGAAAGCGCCGTGATTGAGGAAGGTGACCTCGGGGTCGAGCGCCCAGCGCGCGGCCAGCGCCGAGGGCTCGGGCCGCCTCACCGGCTCGTCCCGAGCGGGAGGTCGAAGGTGAGGTGCGTCTCCTGGAAGCCCAGGCTCCGGTAGAACGGCGGCGACTCTTCCCGCCGCCGGTTGGTACGGACATAGAGCTTCTCGCAACCTGCCTCGCGGGCGATCTCTGCCGCGGCGCGGGCGAGGGCCCGGCCCACCCCGTGGCGGCGCGCCGCCCGGTCGGTCACCAGCGCCGTGAGCTGCGCCGACGGCGCCCGGGAGTAGAGCCGCGGGTGGACCGCGATCGTGGCCACGCCCGCCAGCGCGTGGTTGGCCAGCTCGGCCACCAGCGCGTGAGCGCCGGCGCGGCCGAAGTGCTCCAGCTGCGCGCGCAGCGTGGCGATGTCGGTGCTGTAACCGAGTTGCTCGAACAGCTGCACCAGTCCCGGGACGTCTTCCGGGCGCGCGGGACGGATCTGGACCTGGAAGTCGGACATGACCGCCGCTCCAGATATCAGACCGCGCCGCTCGTGCGCCCGCCCCGCCGCAGCAGCCCGAGACTGTGCTCCTGGGCGATTCGCCCGTGCTGCCGCGGGCCGGGGCCTATGGCCCCCAGTCCGGGGTGCTGTAGTCCCCCTTCTCGAGGGGGAGCATCTTCTGGTTCTGGCCCTCGGCGGTCATCACCCAGAGCATCGAGGCGCCGGTCCGGTTGCTGTTGAAGACGATCAGCCGCCCGTTGGGCGAGAACGACGGCTCCTGGTTGTTGCCCTGGTCCTGGGTGAGGCGGGTCACCTTCCCGCTCTCGACGTTGACGGTGAAGAGGTCGAAGGCGTTCCGCTCGTCGCGGGCGGTGAAGGCGATGAGGTCGCCCCGGGGAGACCAGTCCGGCGTCTGGTTGTAGTTGCCCTGGAAGGTGAGCCGCCGGACGTCCTTGGGGTTGGCCACGGTCAGCACGTAGATCTGCGGGGTCCCCGCCCGGTTGCTGACGAAGGCCAGACGCTTTCCGTCCGGGCTCCAGGTGGGGCTGGAGTTGATGAAGTACGGGGCGTCGGTCAGCGGCTGAGGGTTGCCTCCGCCGGCGTCGGCGACGAAGAGCTGGGCGCCCTCGCCCTGGGCCATGCTGTAGGCGATGCGCCGCGCGTCGGGCGAGAACGCCACCCCGGTCGCCATCGCCCCGGTGTTCACCAGCGAGACCGGCGCGCCGCCCGGCTTCTGCACGTACAGGGCGGGCTTGCCGGAGCGGTAGCTGGTGTAGGCCACCGCATCGCCGTGGGGGCTCACCACCGGAAGGAGATTGATGCTCCCCTGGGCGACGGGAACCGCACGCTTCCCGTCCCAGTCACCGAGCCAGACGTCCTTGCCCTTCCCCGCGCGGCGGACGAACGCCAGGTGCGACTGGAACGGCCCCGGCTCGCGGGTGAACTGCTTGTAGAGCGCGTCGGCAAAGAAGTGGGCCAGCTTCCGGGGCTGGTCCAGCGGCTCCACGTGCACCAGCCGCAGCTCCTCCTTGCCGCTGGAGACGGTGAACAGCCGCATCTCCCCGCGCAGCTCGCGCCCGTCCACCGAG
>Ga0105104_10002541_pt1 | contig 13290 bp, 9 predicted proteins | sample PPLLaktember2015_3_FD_87034 | JGI IMG/M metagenome (GOLD analysis project Ga0105104, IMG submission 87034) | Freshwater sediment microbial communities from Prairie Pothole Lake near Jamestown, North Dakota, USA - PPLs Lake P7 Core (6) Depth... | ecosystem: Environmental > Aquatic > Freshwater >...
AAAACCTGGCGAAGTGTGGGCAGCGGAACGCCGGCCCTGTCGCGGCCGCAGGTACGGGGTCAGCGGTTATTCCAGCCAATAACGCAATGAACCAGAGTTGAAGCCAGCGATAAGCCGAGGATATTGATGGATCTGCGCATAGCCAGGCCGCTCTACTCTTTCAACTTAGTTTTTGACGCCACTCGGAAGCCGATATGGTGGTCGGAGTATTCGGGCGGATCCTCGAAGTGCCGGTACGCGCAACGACCGACGAAAAACGGGCCTCCCCACCACCCGCCTTTTTCCACTTTCACCTTCCCTGTCGGCGGGCCGCCGGGATCCTCGCAGGGCTGGCCGGAATAGTCAGCCAACCAGTTTTGGACCCACTCCATCGCATTGCCAGCCATGTCCTCTGCCCCCACCCAACTGGTTCCGGTCGGATAGGTGCCGACGGCTTTGGTTCCTTTACTCCCCACGATATTGCAGCGGCTCGCATCGAATTCGTTACCCCACGGATAGATCAGCGACTGTGGGCCTCGAGCTGCGTACTCCCATTGCGCCTCAGTCGGCAACCGGCCTCCGCGCCAGCAGGCATAAGCTTCCGCCTCATACCAGGAGACACAGACGATCGGGTGATCAGGCGGGTCACTCACGCAGTAACGCGGCAACTGATCAATCGACTGGCGACCGAGCCACTCCCAGCCTGCCGCTGACCAGTAGATACGGTTTTGATAACCCCCGTCCCTGGCGAAGGTTTGAAAAGCTTTCCTCGTTACTTCGAACTTGTCAATCCAAAACCCTTCTGTGATCCTTACCTTGTATGCCGGTTCCTCCAGCCGGAACTCGTCGAGGACAAAGCGCGGGGGATCGAGCCTTTTCAAACGCTCCAGCGTCGCTTCGTCGCTGCCCATGATGAACGAGCCGGGCGGAACCCAGACCTGCTCTATACCCTTCCAGTCGATGTGCGATGCGCCAGGGGCTAGGCCAGCACTGGCCTTGGACGGAGGAGCACCCGAAGGGCCAGCCGCGTGTGATTGCCCGGGTCTTTGCCAGACGGCAGGCAGGATTGGCAGCAAGAGAGCGCAGGAAATGACCGAAGGTCGGCTCGGCTTTCGCATAGAAGATTCTAGCCGGAACTGCATCTTTTTAAGACGAAAAAAGGGGAACCACCAAAGAGGCGCCGCGAATGATGACGGCCGAGCCGGAAAGCCGGGGCGTCTACTATTACGCGTGTTATCGGTTCGTGAAGTACTTGGTCGACATGGCGGGCATGGAAGTCTTCGGGTCACTGATGAAGACGTGTGGTGCCCGCGCAGGCTCGGGTTCCACGATTTGTTAACCCCATTTTGCGATTCTACCGTACAATCCTCGATAACCATGCTGCGTATCTCTAATCTATATAAGGCGTTCGGGGATGTGCGGGCAGTTGACGGGCTGTCGTTGGAGATCCAGAAAGGCGAGATTTTCGGCCTCCTGGGACCAAACGGGGCGGGAAAGACGACCACTGTCAACATAGCCGTTGGCCTTCTTAAACCCGATGCGGGAAGCGTCGAAATCCTCGACCACGGGTCTCCGGAAAACCCAGCGACCCGCCGCGTCCTTGGCATCGCTCCGCAGGCACTAGCTCTGTACGACGAGCTGACTGGCGAAGAAAACGTCGCCTTTTTCGGCCGAATGGCTGGCCTGCGGGGCGTGCGCCTTCGCGAGCAGGTGAAATCGGCGCTTCGGTTCGTCGATCTTTACGACCGCCGCGCGGATCGGGTTTCCACCTATTCGGGCGGAATGAAGCGGAGGCTGAACCTGGCGGTTGCGATGGTACACGAACCCGAACTGCTGCTCCTCGACGAGCCCACAGTGGGAGTCGACCCGCAGTCACGAAACGCTATCCTTGAGAAAGTTGCCGCGCTTCGAGACCTTGGGCGGACAGTAATCTACACGACTCACTACATGGAAGAAGCCCAGCGGCTTTGCGACCGCGTCGGGATCATTGATCGGGGGCGCTTGTTGGCGCTCGACACGGTGGACGGACTGCTGAGCGAGCACGGCAGCCGGAAAGTCCTGATCGCGGAGACCCCGGCGGGTGAAATTCGAGTGCCGACGGATCGTCCGCTTGAGGAGTTGAACCGGCTCCAAGCCGAGTCCCGCCTGCTCAGCTTCCGACTCGAGCGTCCCGATTTGGAGAGCGTGTTCCTCAAGCTGACCGGCCGACGACTGAGGGATTAGCGACTATGCGCGAAACAATTGCGATCGCCCTGAAGGACCTGCGGCTCCTGCTGCGCGACAAGGCGGGGTTCTTCTTTGTCTTCTTCTTCCCTTTGCTGATCGCGATCTTCTTCGGGACGGTCTTCGTCGACGAGGGGGGACCGACCAATAGGCTAAAGGTCTTCGTGATTGACGAGGACGGCACAAGCGCCTCCCGGAGTTTCGTCGAACGCCTGATGGCGGCACCGGAGCTCGAGGCCCGATCGGCTTCGCGCCAGGAGGCCTCGAATCGCGTTCGCCGAGGGGAGGCGACCGCGTACATCGTTGTCCTGAAGGGTTTTGCAGAGGGCAACAGTTTTGCCGGTAACCCTCCCGCCGTGGAGCTGGGTGTCGATCCTTCACGCAAGGCAGAGCAGGCGATGCTCGAGGGGACATTGATCAAGTACGCTTCCGAGAAGCTGTCCGAGCTTTTTTCGGATACAGACAAGTCGTTGTCATCGCTCAAGCTCTCACGCGAGCAGGTGCTGAAGAATTCGAATATCCCCGCAGCCGAGCGCGCGGAATTGGATCGTTTCCTTGGAGACCTCTCGGGTGTGCTTGCGCGCGCTCCGCAGAGAGCGAACGAAACCGGGGAGGAGGGCGGTGCGTTTCAGCCGCTGAAGATCCGGAACGCGGACGTTCAAACCCACTGGGAGGGGCCTCGGCGCTCCTACGACATAACGTTTCCCCAAGGCGTGATGTGGGGAGTCCTCGGGTGCGCCGCCGCGTTCGGCATCTCGCTCGTGGTTGAGCGAACGCGCGGGACCCTGGTTCGGTTGCGCATGGCCCCGATCCGGCGCGGTCAGATTCTGGCAGGCAAGGCGCTCGCGTGTTTCATCACCATGGTCACCCTGTCGATTGTCCTGCTCGGGTTTGGGCGCTTGGTTTTTGGGGTCCGCCCGGATTCGTTGTTGAAACTAGCTCTGGCCTTGATTGCCGTCGGAATCTGCTTTGTCGGCATCATGATGTTGTTATCGGTGCTGGGGAGAACCGAGCAGGCCGCCGCCGGGATCGGCTGGTCAGCGATTTCGGTGATGGCTATGGTTGGCGGCGGGATGCTCCCGCTGTTCTTCATGCCCAAGTGGCTGCAGGCGATCAGTCACTTCAGCCCGGTGAAATGGGGGATCCTGGCGATCGAAGGAGCAATATGGCGAGGGTTTTCCTACACTGAGCTGCTCTTGCCGTGTGCCGTGCTCGTCGCGATCGGCATCGTTTCCTTCGCCGCCGGGGAGCGCGCCTTCAAGTGGTTCGAGTAGGGGTTTGAGCGAGTTCGATGCTGTCCCTCCGCGTCCCTCGACCCTCGTGCTTGCGGCATATGCACTTGTTGTAGTCGCGCTCGCAGCCAGCTTTGCCCCTGCCCTTCGGGCGGTTCGGCTCGACGCCCTTACCGCCCTCCGCGAGGACTGACGCCGCTATTCCCGCGCTCCGACCGACACCGACTCGGGCCGCTGGTATTGGACCAGTACCAGATCGCTCTCGCTCTTCGCGACAGAAGAAATCAGGAGAGACCGGCCGTCGGGAGCGATGTCGATACCGGAGTCGTAGTGAAGTCGAGGCAGCTCCATAACTTCTGTCGACCGCCCAGCAGCGAAATCGTAGAAGCGCAGGAACGTTTCAAGACGGCCGGGCCGGACTACGTAGTAGATTCCGGTCGGCGTGACCTGCCAGTTATTCCAGTCGACCGGCTCAAGATTTGATACAACCAACTCTTCTTGGATCGCGCCTTCGAGAGCTTGTTTCCAGATTCCCGGTTGATCGGGCTTGACGAAATAGAGCCATTTGCCGTCACGCGACGGAAGGCCAATCTTGCCTCCTTGCCGCGTGAGCTGGCGTGCATGACTCCCGTCGCGGGACATGAACCACACCTCCCAGCGCCCGGAACGGTTGCAAGAAAAGTACAGTCCCTGTCCATCGGGAGACCAGGCAGGCGCGTAATGATCGGCGTCATCGAAAGTCAGTCGTCTTACCCCGCCCCCGTTGGGGTCAGCCGTAAAGATGTCGAAGTGGCCTGCCGGAGGCGCCGTGAGGGCGAGAAGCCGGCCGTCCGGGGACCACTTGACGGTTTTCGTATAAGGCCCACCGAACGATGTGATCTGGAGCCTGTTGTTCCCGTTGTAATCGCTGATCCAGACTTCAGCCGAACCTGAACGGTCGGACAGAAATGCCATCCTCCGGCCGTCGGGGGACAACTCGGGATCCCAGTCAAAACGCAAAGAGTCGGCGAGTCGCCAGTCCTGCATCGCGGTCTTTGCGGTCAGGTCCAGACGCAGCAGCCCGCAACTGGCCATCCATTCCTGATAAACCAGGCGATCGCCGGCCGGGGATGTCGCCACCCAGTCAGCATGACGGCCTCCGAAGGGCAGCGGAGACGGCGGTCGACCGTCCAGATCGACTCTCCAAAGGCTAAAACTTCCGCCCCGGTTGGAGGAGAAGACCAGCCCGCGTCCTCCAGACTCCCAGGCGAGGCCATGGATCTTCAAGTTATCGAAGGTAATCGGCCTGAGCACGCCCGTGTCCAGATCGAGCAGGTAGATATCCGAGACGCCCAGTGCCCGGCTTCGTACGAAGGCGAGCTTCAAGCCGTCGGGAGAGAAGCAGGGGTACTCGTCGCCGATCCAGGAACCGGGTGGATAGGTCAGCGGGCGGACCGACGCACCTGTCGCCGAGACCAGCATGATCCGATATACTCCGCCGGCTTCTGTCTGCCCACTGTATGCAAGACTGTCGCCCCGGGGGTTCCAAGACAATTCAGTTCCTTCGGCGGCAGGGTAACTGGCGATCTGTCTCTCAACCCCCCCGACCGGCGATGTCAGAATCAGCTGCGCGCGGTCGCTCTGGAGCCGGGCGAACGCGATCCGGTTCCCGTCAGGCGACCACTGGGGACTCCAGTCAGCGGCCGGGTTGTCCGTCAGCCGCAACATTTCCTCGCTTCCGACCGGTTTTATGTAAACGTCGGGCTCTTTTCCCGGTTGTCTCCACGTGAACGCGATATGGCTCCCGTCTGGAGAAAACGATGCCATCCCCTCGTGCCCGGAAAGGCTGGTGAAGGGCACCACGCGAAACTCGGCTGTCGTCTTGTCTTGAGTCCCCGATCCGCCGGCAAACCACCCTAACAAGAGAATTACCGAGAGTAAAGCGACGGCCAGACCGGCCCGCCCGGCGTTCGAGCGGAGGAAGTGCCGACGGCCTGCGGCCAAAACCGCCGTTGCTCGGGGCGGCGCCTGTGTCATGACCGGTTCGGCCGGCCTCACCGGTGTGATCAGGCGATATCCGATTTTCGGAAGAGTCTCGATGCTGACGCTCGAGTCCGACTGGAACTGCCGACGCAGGCGGGAGATACACCGGTTGACCGCGTCTTCGCTGACGATCGTCCCGTTCCAGACATGTTCGATCAAATCGTCCCGGCTGACCGTCCGGCCGGTCCTCTTGCTCAGGAACACAAGAACCTGCATGACCTTCGGCTCCAGCCTGGCCTCTCGTGAACCGTTGATCAGGCGCCCGGTCGACGGTTCGACCAGCCAGTTCCCAAGGTGGAAATTCTCCTCGCAGGCAAGAAGGCTTGAATCTCTCTGGTCCATAAGGAAAGTGGTTTAGAGAATCTTACCAAAGACGACCCACCTCGTGCGGCGTTGCAGGCGCGCCGAGGATCTCGGTCTTGCGCCAAATCAGCGGAAAATCAGCCATCCATCAGGAAAATGTCAGGTGCTCGACATGAGTCTGGCGAACGACCTTCGCTACTCTTCAAGCACGAAAACAGGAGGCCGACTATGAAACGAATACCTGCGATGGACGCCCGCGACCCGATCCGACGACTCTCGGGCGGTCCTCCTTTCGTCGCTTCAGCTCTGATCGGTCTGTTGCTCCTGCTGGTCCGTGCTGGACCCGGTTCACTCATGGGCAGTGACCGGGGGCTTTACCTACAGGTAACGGTCAAGGACGAAGCGGGTGCGCCGGTGCCAAGCGCAGAGATAACGGCAGAAGGATTCGCGGCTTGGGCGGGACGACCAGTCTACACCCAGACCGAAGGATGGGCGGTTTTGACCAATCTGGAGAAGGGGGACTATCGTCTCAGGGTGTCCGCTCCGCACTACAACTCGGTTGTCTATGAGGATCACTTGATCGCGTCCGATCACGTCGAATTGGTTTTGAGACGGGTGCCGGAGGCCGCGCCACAATCGACCGTGCCCACCGTCAGCGGAGTGGATCTGGCGGCGCCTGCAAAGGCCCAGGCTGAATACAGAAAAGGTATGGCTCAGCTCCAGAAGAGGCGATACGAGAAGGCGAGGCAGCTTTTCCAGGCCGCGCTGGGTGCCTATCCCTCGTATTCAGCGGCCTACGCGGGGCTGGGAACCTCGCTCCTGCAACAGGGTAAGCGTGGGGAGGCGCTCGAAGCGTTCCGACAGGCCCTCAGGCTGAACGAGAGCTGCTATGAAGCTCTCGTCGGCAGCGGCTTGATTCTGAACGACTTCAAGCGCTATGCGGAAGCTCATCGGCATCTTGCGACCGCGGCCGGGGTGCGAATGAACCATCCCTGGCCGCTCTACTACGAACTGGGACGGACTCACTACGGACTCGATCAGCTGAATGACGCAGAGAAGAACTTCCAGAAGGCGCGTGAAGCCCATCCTCCGTACGGGAACCTCTACCTGTTGCTCGCCAACACCTTCGTCCTGCAGCAGAAGTACGAGCAGGCGATCCCGGAACTGGAGGAGTTCCTGCAGATCGCCCCTGAAAGCCAGGCCGCCGGCGAGGTCCGATCCAAGCTCAGGCTCCTGCGGGCGGAGGTGGAGAAGCAGAAACAATAGTGCTGCTCGGAGGCTCAACCCCGGTTACGCGTCCTCCACGTCCTCTTCAGAGACCGGGGGCGCACGTGCGGGCCATCTCGAGCCGGCTTACTCCACGCGCAAGGCAGTCAGCGGGTCGATCCTGGCTGCGCGCCTGGCTGGCACAGCGGCTGCCGCAATCGCGACCGCGAGAAGGAGGGCGGCCGAACCAAGCAGCGTGAGCGGATCGCTCGGTCGGACTCCATATAGCCCGCTGCTGAGGACTGTCCCGACGCCGACTGCAGTCACCCCACCAACTACAATGCCGGCAGTCGTCATAATCAGGGCCTGACGGATCACAGACCAAATGACGTTGCTCCGCCGCGCACCAAGCGCCATTCGCAGGCCGATTTCGGACGTTCGCCTGCCCGCCGTGTAAGTGATGAGACCGTAAAGGCCGATCGCAGACAGCAGCAACGCGACCAATCCCGCGGTGGCGCACAGGCCGGCAAACAGTCTTTCGAGCATCAGAAGGCGGTCTATCTGTTCCGCTTGCGTCCGCATTCCGGTCACCGGAATTCCCCCGTCAAGGCAGGTGACCGCCCGGCGGATTGCCGGACCCAAGGAAGATGGAGACACCCTCGAGCGGACGGCGAAAACAACCGATTCGGGGTAAGTCTGTCGGAAAGCGTGAAAAAACGCCGGCTGAGGAGCCTGACGCAAGTCTTGAATCTGGGAATCCCGGCAGATGCCGATAATCGAATATTCCTCGCTACCGACCATGATGATCTTTCCGATTGGATTTTCATCCGGGAAGTAAGTCCTGGCGAACGACTGATTGACGACGACCGACTGGGACGCTGATGAGGTGTCCCGCGCATCCAGTTCCCGTCCAAGCAGGATTGGAATCCGCATGGCGGTGAAGAAGGAGTCGCTCACGCTCAATTGCCCCGGACTCAACATCAGGACGGGACGACCAGGAATCTTCACGCCGGCCGCGGAGTATCCGCCGGTGAGAAAAGCCAGATTTGAAAACGCCACCGAGCTTACGCCTGGGATCCGGGCGAGGGACTGGGTCAGATCCTGGTACAAATCGGCTAGTCTTATCCCCGAGTAGCCGGCTTCCCCGGGATTGATGTCGAACAGGAGCAGGTTCTCCGTGTCGAAGCCCGGATCAACGGCGCGCAGGTTGATCAGAGTGCGAAGGATAAGGCCAGCGCCGACGAGCAATACCACCGACACGGCCACTTGGGCCGTAACGAGAAACGTTCCGAGCCGTGGCGACCGGCCAACTGCCCCACGGTCCTTCAGCCCTGAAACGGGGTGAATTCGGCTTGTCCGAAAAGCCGGGACAAGACCAAACAGCAGCACCGTGACAAGCGAAAGGCCGAACGTGAAGGCTAAGACCCGGAGGTCGGTCCGCAAGTCGAAGTGAAAATCAAACGTGGCGCTGGAGAGCAGCGGCAAGATGGCTCTCTTCGCGATCCAGCAAAATGCCAGACCGAAAGAACCTCCGGCTAGCGCCAGCAAAAGGCTTTCCGTCAGGCACCGTCGGATCAGACAGCCCCGGCTCGCGCCAAGAGCCGTCCGAACGGCATATTCGTGGACCCGACTGGTGCCTCTCGCCAACAGCAGGCTGGCTAGATTCGCGCAAGCGACCAAGAGCACAAGGGCCACCGCGATCAGGAGTACATAGACAGGCCGGGCAGCACGCTCTCGCAACATCAACGGCCCGCGGCTTCCATCCTCGAGAAGAACGTGGGTTTTGGAGGCCTTCGTTTTCCCGCCGGGCGCCGCCAGGGTCCTCTTGAAGAGGACTTCGAGGACGGCTTGTGCCTGCTGCTCGTCCGCACCGGGTGCCAGCCGCCCCATGATTTCGACCCACCAATGATGATAAGAAGCGAGTGGCCAGGCGGGATCGAGCTGCGGTTGCGCCGACATCGGTACGTAAACGTCGGCCGGGTCCCCCAGCAGCGGTCCGCTGTAATCCGGGCCAAGAATTCCCACGATCGTAAAATTCAGTCCACTGAGACTGAATTGCTGACCAACGGCTGCCGGGTCCAGCGCGAATTGGCGCTCCCACCAGCGGTGTGTGATCACCGCAGTCAAGGGGGCATCCGGTCGATCGTCCTGTGTCGAGATCGGCCGGCCAACGAGTACATCCGCTCCGTAGCCCTTGAAGAAATTGCCGGACACCATCAGAACCGGGACCATGCTGGCCCCGGCCGGCGTCACGGCCCTTCGGGACGGCAGCGAGGAAAAGGCAAAGAGCTGGTCGAAACCCGTGCCGTGATCCCGAAAATCCCGGTAGGTCGCGTAGGGAAACACAGGGAAGGCCCGACCGCCTGACGCAGTCTCCCGCCTCCCACTGCCTCGGTAGTTCCCCGTTTCGACGTTATGCCCAACCCAGGTTATCGACCGGAGCTCGACCGGTTCTTGGACGGGCAGAGAGCGGAAGAGCAGCCCGTTTAGCAGACTGAAAATCAGAGTGTTCGCACCGATACCGAGGGCCAATGAGAGGACGGCTACACCTGTGAACACCGGCGAGCTTCCAAGCGACCTTGCGGAGTACCGGATATCCCGAAGAGTCGTTTCGAGCCAAATCCAGCCGCGCTGGTCGCGTGCCGTTTCTTTTATGCCGTCGAGATGGCCAAGTTGCCGGAGAGCGGCATAGCGGGCCTCCTCCGGCGGCATGCCTGACTGCCTGTTCGCCTGGGTCTGCATCTCGAGATGCAGGCGCAGTTCTTCGTCCATGTCCGACTCGAACCGCTTCCTCCGGAGCAGGAACTTCAATCGAGACCGCAATACGGATAGCCAGCTGGTCACAGCGGTGTTCTCCCGCGTTGAGGGGGCGTGGATTACGCTTTCTCTAAACCAACCACGTAGGAGATCGCCGCCGACAGGCGCTGCCACGTCTCCTTCTCTTTCTCGAGTTGAGAGCGGCCGAGTCGAGTGAGCGAGTAGAACTTAGCCCGCCGGTTGTTCTCGGTCACTCGCCATTCCGCCTGGATAAGCCCTTTCTCTTCGAGCTTGTAGAGCGCTGGATAGAGCGAGCCGTCGCTGACCTGCAGCACTTCGCTCGATACTTGTTTCAGCCGCTGGCTGATGGACCAGCCATTCATCGGCTCCAGAGCCAGGAGCTTCAGCAAGAGGAGATCCAGAGTCCCCTGGACCAGGTCCGTCGGTTTCGTCATTTCTCACCTCTCGGTTACCGAGCCTAATATACGGTCGCTCCTCTCGGTTATCAAGGGGAAAGACGCGCAGGGGAAAGACGCCAGATTCCAAACAGCGACGCTTTCCTGCTGCCTTACTGTGTATCTTTCGAACTCACGAGGTGGTCGTCCAGCCAGCGTACCGTCTCTCCCAGGAAATCCGGCGGATTCGTTGCGCCTTCAAAGTTGGCGCCGTGACTACCACCGGGTATGCGGATCAATTTGACTTCTACTCCGGCCCTACGCAGCGCTGCTTCCATGAGCTCCGACTGTTCGAAAGGGACAGTCCCGTCCGCATCGCCGTGGACCAGGAGGAAAGGAGCGTCATCCGAAGAAACATGCGTTATGGGTGACGCCTCCAGGTACTGCTTGTATTCTGCGGTTGCGGGATTCGTGCCTCGGAGTGGGACTCCAACGAAAGAAGTAATAGCCGTCAAGCCGGCCTCCGTCTTGACTTTTCCGAGGTCCGAGGGAGCTGCATAGGCGACGACACATCGCAGCCTGGAGCTTTCCCGGTTGACCGGATCCGGGTCCTCGGGATCTCCCTTCCCATCGAGTGTGCCGAGCATGCTGACCAGGCGAGCGCGGGAAGAACCGCCCGCACCGCCGAGGCGCTCCGGATGGATGCCGTATTCTTTGGCATGGTGACGGACAAACCGCGCCGCTCGCTGAGCGTCCTCCACTGCGGCGGGATAACGAAAACGAGGTGCGGCGCGGTGATTGATGGCAAAAACCGTGTAGCCGGCGGTGACGAGTCGTTGGAGAAGACTGTTGCCGGCCGCCCTGTCCTTGAGGGACCCGGCGTTGGAAGCGAGAGGCATGTGCCATCCGCTTCCCATGATAACAATCAAGCCATAGCCGTTGGCCTTTTCCGGATAGTGAATGTCCATCAGGAGCGCCAGACCGGAATGCATGCCGTAAACAACATTCTTATCAACGCGGGCCTCAGCGGAAACCGTCCCGGTGAAAAGCAGAAAGAGAAAAGCCAGAACCCGCAGGCTGTTTGTCATGTTTGATCCTCCCTTACCCGGACTGCTCGCAACCAAGCGTGCCGGTGACACCAAGGTGTTCGTAGTTCCGCCTTCAGGCGGGCTTTTAACAAACGCTCATACTGCAATGACTTCGCTCTAAAAGCCCGCCTGAAGGCGGGACTACGAAGACCTTGGTGTCACCGCCATGCTTCGCTCTAAGGAAGCCGTGTTACACCTTCATAGAATCCACGGCGGCCCTGCTAGTCGTGTCGCAGCGCCGCCACCGGTTCGATTCTCGCAGCACGGCGGGCAGGGACATAAGCTACAAGAATCGCGGTCGGCGGGAGCACTGCGCATGAGAATATTATGGTCCGGCTGTCGTATGCTTCGACACCAAACAAGAAGGATCGAAGCGCATAGGCAACAGCAAGCGCGGGGGGCAGCCCGACAACCAGTGCCCAGATTACGAGTTTCAGGGCGCCTGCAATGACTGACCGCAGCACTTTACCGGGCTCGGCCCCGAGCGCGAGCCGAACGCCAATCTCGCGGGTGCGAGTGGTGACAGCGTAGCTCAACGTCCCATAGACGCCAATCGCTGCCAGAAGCAACGACAGAGCGCCAAAGGCGCCAGCCAGAGTGAGCAGCATGCGCTCACGCCCAGTCGTGGCCTCGACCATCGCATCCAGGGTCGTCACTTTGCGCACCATGATGTTCGGGTCTATGGCCGTTATCGCTGCCATTGCCTGACGCACCACGCCTTGCTCGGCGCCCGGCGTTACCCGGAGCATTACCGAGCGGATTCTCTTCGGCGCCTGAGCCAACGGAACCCACACCATGGGCTCCGCCGCCCTTTCCCTCAGATCGTTGTATTTCGAATCCCCGACAATTCCAACAATGATGAAAGGCCTGTTCTCCTCGCCTCGGTAGAAAAGCTCAAAGAGCTGCCCGAGAGGGTCGGACCGAGCAAAATACGTGCGGACCATGGATTCGTTGATTACGGCTACCCGCGGGGCACCCTCACGGTCCTCGCCACTGAAAGTGCGGCCGCGGCGGAGCTGAATACCGGCCGTTTCAAAGTAACCAGCGGAAACGAAATCGATTCGTGTGGAGCGCTTGGTTTCTGGAGAAGCTGGGTCGAAGTGTCTCATCCGCAGGTCGCTGCCGCCGAAGAGGCCAAGCCAGGAAAGACTCGCCTGCCGTACGCCGGGGATCTCTCGCAGCCGATCTTCTATCCTACGGTAGACGGAAGCCAGTAGGGCTTTTTGGTCGTCAGTCGGCGCTGCCGCCGAGCCAGGCGGTCTTGGCAACTCGTGGCCGACCTCCAGCGCGATAACGTGATCGGGCTTGAATCCCGTCTGGACTTCGGATAGCCGGACCACAGTCCTGAGCAGGAGCCCGACTGCCGCGAGCAGGGTGAGGGAAAGGGCCAGTTGCGCGACTACCAGGGCACTTCCAAGCCTCCCTGACGCACGGGAGCCGGTAGCGCGGCCACTGCTGCCCAATAGTCCGCTCGACGCCAGCCTGCCGATTCGCCACGCCGGCACGAGACTGTATAGCAAAGTGGCCGAGGCCGTGGCGAGGCAAGCTGCGCCCAGCAGCCGCAGATCGGGCTTCACTTGGAGGCCGATGGGCATCCACGAAAGCGAGATGTATGAGGCAAGCGCGGGTGCACCGTACCAGGCCAATGCCATTCCCAGGATTTCGCCCAGTCCAGCGAGCACGGCGCCCTCCGTCAGCAACTGGCGGGCGATTCTGCCGTGGCCGGCCCCGATTGCTGCACGTGCGGCAAACTCCGGGGCGCGGGACATCCCACGCGCGAGTACCAGGCCGGCGACGTTCGCGGTCGCAATCAACAGCACCACCAAGGCCAAAATCAAGAGCAGTTGAAGGGGACGTTCGTATTCATTCCGCAAAGGATCAAGCCCGTTCACACCAGGCGTCAGGCGGAAACTAACATCGGCAGGAGCAATCGGCTTGTCCGCAGATTCGGGTGTAGGGGGAGGCTCGGCGGCCTGAAGTTGCTGAAAGAGCGTCGTCAATTCCGCCTGAGCCTCTGTGACAGACACTCCGGCTCTCAACCGGCCCATGACGCCCGAAAAGAAATCTCCAAAGTGGTTGGTGAGG
>Ga0105104_10002543_pt1 | contig 13285 bp, 6 predicted proteins | sample PPLLaktember2015_3_FD_87034 | JGI IMG/M metagenome (GOLD analysis project Ga0105104, IMG submission 87034) | Freshwater sediment microbial communities from Prairie Pothole Lake near Jamestown, North Dakota, USA - PPLs Lake P7 Core (6) Depth... | ecosystem: Environmental > Aquatic > Freshwater >...
AGTTCCCGCAATGGATGCTTGACCTGCGCCGGGCAGAAATTATCTTTTTCGGATCCCTGCCGATTACTTTTCTCCTTTCTTTCCAGGCAGTAGAAGTGGGCCGCTACTATTATAATGGTCAGGATCCGGATTACGCACCATGGCCATTCCGCTCCACCTCGCCTGTTGCCTATACAACCGAGGAACAATGGATGATAATTGGAGGTGCTGTTATTTTTTCCGCAACTTTCAGCCTGATTGATTTTATAATAAACAAGTCGGTGACTGCCCCTGAAGCGGGAAAATAGCATGTCCAATATCCAGCCTGGCGCTGAATCGGAAAACCGGACAGATTGCCGCACAATAACCGCAAAGGAAATAGCAAAAGAAATCCGTCTTGATATATATCTGTGCGAAAATGAAGCACTCTGCTCACGAAGCCAGCTTAAGACCCGTGTCCGTGACATCACGGTCAATGGGAAACCTGTCAAGCTCGGCAAAAAGATCAAACCTGGCGATGTGATAAAGCTTGTCTATCAGGAACCTGTTCCTGTGTCGCTTGTTCCGGAACCCATGGACTTGCGCATAATTTACGAGGACGATGACATCATCGTGGTCAACAAGCCCTGCGGACTTGTAGTGCATCCCGGTGCCGGCAATCCAACAGGCACCCTGGTAAATGGGCTTTTGGCGCATTGTGGAAATATTTCAGAAAACTTTAACTCAACAAATGTACAGCCGGAATCCGCTCTGCGGCCCGGTATAGTCCACAGGCTGGACAAGGACACATCGGGTGTGATACTTGCGGCAAAACATCATGCATCACTTGAGTACTGCGCAGCACAGTTCCGCAAACGCAGAACAAAAAAGTTCTACCTTGCAATCGTTGCAGGAAAGCTCGCCTCTCGCACCGGGACCATCACCACATCCTTTGCCCGCGACCGTTGGGACAGGAAACGCTTTGCCTGTGCATTAATAGATCCTGGCCGTCCCTTTCATGGCAAAATAGCCACAACGCGTTACAGGGTAATCCGCGAATGGGACCGGGGGAGCCTTGTTGCGCTCTACCCCCAAACAGGCAGGACGCACCAGCTTCGCGTTCACATGAAGTTTCTGGACAACCCAGTATTCGGTGATGTGCTGTACAACAAAAAAAAGGACTACGCGAACATGGGCCTCATGCTCCATGCATACAGGCTGCGTATAAAAATTCCTGGTACCGGAAAGCTCATGCTTTTCACAGCGCCAATGCCGAAACGTTTCAGGCTGCTAATAGACATCCTGGCAGGGAAATCAACAGCTTCCCGGCTCTAGTCCACGACAAACACACCCCTCACCATTCCCATCCAGCATGAAAAAGGAATTTCACCTTTCTGTGTTGGTGTGAATGTAACGGTATGCACGCCACCCTGGCTTATCCGCTGCGAGATATTCAGGGACGGAACTATGATCCGGTTCGTGCACCCGGTCACCGAATCGCCATAAATAGCCCACTCAACCGGTACGCCGGCCTTCAACTTCAGCACCGACGGTGAAAATCCCCGGGAAGCAATATGCATTTCCACACGCTGCGTGGATACGCGCTGGTCTGTCCCGGTTTGCACCGGTTGCACCGGTTGCTCCGGCAGCGGAGCTGATGGTTCCCGCACTGCCTTAGCCTCTGAAGTCGCAGGCCCTGGGTCCTGGAGCCGAAGCGCCTCATTAAGGGATTCACGGCCTGCATCAGAATCAGGGTTTGCAGAGACGACAGCAACCCCCTGGACCTGGCCGTCTTCGACAGTTCCGGCAAATACGTTTCCCTGAAAATCAAACAACGCGGTGCCTGAAAAAAAGGTGAACAGGGCAAAGACAATTATAAGGATGCCCGCTGTTTTTGTGAGAAAGGCCAGACCGCGCCGGTGGGTCCATGAAGCAGACAGTCCCGTGATGAAGAGAACGGGCAATGTACCGAGGCTGAACAAGAACATGACCATCGCTCCCTGCATGAATCCCCCCGAGCCGAGTGCGAGCACCTGCATGCTCTGTGTGAAGCCGCACGGCAGAAAAAATGTTGCAGCCCCCAGGATCAACGGGGTGACCGGGTGCCGTGAAGCCTTGAGCCTCGTGAAACTGTTTTTTACAAACGCGGGAAGGGGAATTTTGATACCGATGGAAATTCTCCCGCCGGACAAAATCGAGAGCCCCATGACCACCATGATCACCGCATATACGATCGTAAATATGGAGAGCAAACGTCCGGAGATCGAAAGACTTCCACCCAGCATTCCAAGCACCCCTCCAAGAATGAAAAAAGCAGCGAGCCTGCCGGCGTGAAAAAGCGCGTTTGCGCGGAATGCCCCGGTGCCGGCGGATTCATTCTCCCGGCCCCGGTACATTTCACTAAAAGCCAGCACAAGCGAGCCGACCACGGCGAAACAGGTCGAAACCGAGGCGACCAGCCCGATGACCACAGCGAGGCCCGCATGTGGCAACTCATCCCCCGGATTCAGCGCTTCGATGATGCCGCTTGATTGAAGCAACAGAAAGAGAACAATTACAGCCCCGGCGCCCGCGAATCCCAAAAGCCATTGCCTGAAACTGTCCTTCCTGTCGGTCTTTTTTTCGGCCAAAGTCACTGGCGTATTTTCCGCCCGTATGGTGTACCCGTTTTTTTCAGCAACAGCTGATACCTCGTTTAAATCCGGAGCCCGGGCTTCGAAATAGAGATCCCCGGTTTGTTTGGAGAGACTGACCTCGGCATGGTGCACGCCCTTGACTTTCGCAAACTCGTCAGTCAAAAGTGTCACACAGTTCTTGCAGTGCATGCCTTTTATAAAAACCTGAATATGGTTCATAAATCACCCCATGTATTTGTCGAGAATTGTCATGATTTCATCCACCTTTTCCTTGCCGCCACCGGCTTCAACCGCGTCACGGACACAGGTGTTCATGTGCTGGCGAAGCACAGTGCTGTTTGCCTTTTTTAAAAGGGCCGCCACTGACAGGATCTGTTTTGAAACATCAATACAGTATCTGTCAGCCTCAATCATCCTGATGATGCCTTCGATCTGGCCCTTCGCATTGTTCAGGGTCCCTATTGCCTCCTGGCTTTCGCATGAGCAATGATCCATCGTTTCTCTCCTTATTTCTTCCGATTTTTCCCAAACCGTTTAAGTCTCAATGCATTAGTAACGACAGAAACCGAACTCATGCTCATGGCAGCCGCTGCAATCACCGGATTCAAGAGCGGACCGCCGAAAAGATAGAGAAGACCGGCGGCGACCGGGATCCCAAGCACATTGTAGCCAAAGGCCCAAAAAAGGTTCTGCCTGATATTCCGCATGGTCCGCCGCCCAAGCATCAGCGCCGTGGGCACATCCAGGAGACTGGACCTGGTGAGGACAACGTCCGCGGATTCGATCGCCACGTCGGTGCCCGACCCGATGGCAATGCCCACATCCGCAATTGCGAGCGCCGGCGCATCGTTGATGCCGTCGCCCACCATCGCGGTCCTCTTTCCCGATGAGACGAGTGCCTTGATGTGTCCCGCTTTCTGGTCCGGAAGCACTTCCGCAATCACTTCCTGGATGCCCACCTGCCGCGCGATCGCCTCTGCCGCGGGTTTCCGGTCACCGGTCAGCATGACGCTCCTGATTCCCATGTTAGCAAGCCGTGCGATGGCCTCTGCGCTTTCAGGTTTTACCACATCGGCACAGGCTATGATTCCGGCCAGGATTCCGTCAACCGCGACATACAGCACGGTCGCGCCATTGTTTTCATGCACCGCAACTTTTTCAACAAGCGTCTCCATGATACTGACCTGCCGACCCTCAAGGAACCTGAGGTTTCCCACAAGAACGTTTTTTTTATCGATGACAGCCTCTATCCCGTTTCCCGGAATGGCCTTAAAGCTCGCGGGCTGGCTCTCCATAATCCCGGCCTCATTCGCTTTTGTCGCCACTGCTTCCGCAAGAGGGTGTTCCGAATTCTTTTCCGCGCTCGCTGCAAAAAACAAAAGCTCATGTTCCGAAAATGGCGCAAGAGCCAAGAGCGCCGTAACCTGCGGCCTGCCGATTGTAATGGTCCCGGTCTTGTCAAAGACCACGATCTCCAGACTGCTCGTCGCCTCAAGTGCGGGTCCGCTCTTGAAAAGGATGCCTAATTCAGCCCCGCGTCCTGTTCCGGTCATGATGGCTGCTGGTGTGGCAAGCCCCAGCGCGCAGGGACAGGCGATCACAAGAACAGTTACAAGACGCGTCAGGGCAAAGACAAAGCTTTCCCCGGCGAAAAGCCAAAGCAGGCCGGAAACCAGGGCTGTTGCCATGACAATGGGCACGAAATATCCTGATACCACATCAGCCAGCCGCGCGATGGGCGCCTTGGACCCCTGTGCGTCCGATACGAGCTTGACTATCTGCGCCAGGGCAGTATCCTTGCCGACCCTTTCCGCCCGGAATAAAACAGTCCCATTTTTGTTGAGGCTCGCTCCAATGATCTTGTCACCGGGTTTTTTCTCCACCGGCAGGCTTTCTCCGGTGAGCATGGATTCATCCACCGCTGTAAGGCCTTCCACAACCTCGCCATCCACGGGAATCCGCTGCCCCGGCCTGACACGGACCAGGTCTCCCGGCTCAACATCTCCGGCTGCAATTTCCCTCTCTACGCCGGCTGTAACAATCGTCGCAGTGGCCGGCGCCAGGTTCATCAGTTTGCGGATTGCCGCTCCAGCGCGTCCCTTTGACCGTGCTTCAAGCATCTTTCCAAGAAGTATGAGGGTAATGATAACCGCCGCGGTTTCAAAATAAAGCTGTTCAGCAAACACGAACTCTCCCTGCCAGATGCGGACGATGGAAAACAGGCTGTAGGCGACGGCCGCCCCGGTGCCAAGCGCAATGAGGGAATCCATGTTAGGTGAAAGCCTTGCCAAAGATGAAAAGCCGACACTGTAAAAATGCCGGCCGGCAACCAGGGACGGAATGGTGAGGCCCAGGCAGACCAGCGCATAGACAAGCGGCATCTGCATTGGGTCAAGAAATTCAGGAAAGGGCAGCCGCACAAAACTGATCATGGGCGCCATGGCGAGGTATAAAAGCGGGAGCGTGAAAACCAGTGACAGAATAAACCGGTTTCGAAGAATGCGGATCTCCCGGTCCTTGCGCGCTTGATCCTGGTCAGCGGTCAGGTCATCGGTTTCCAAAGGCTGGTACCCCAGCTTTTTGATAATATCCTTGACCTCGAAAAGGCGAAGTTCACTGTTTGATATGTTAACAGAGGCTTTTTCAGTCGCAAAATTAACGCTTGCCGAAAGCCCTTCATGGCTGTTCAATGCCTTCTCTATCCTGGCAGCACATGCCGCACAGGTCATCCCACCTATGGAAAGCTCAACATTCCTGTTTATAACTTGCTGCATCATTACCAACTCCCAACCCCACCCCCTATGGGGGAGGGGTTGCTTAAAGCTAATAATGCAAGGCCGCAATGTCAAGAGGATAAAACTGACTGGATTATCTCATTCAGTTCACCGAACCGATAGGGTTTGAGTATCTTGCCGGCGAACCCGTATTTTTTTGGTGAAGACATGACCGGATCCTCGGAATAGCCGCTTGAGGCGATGATCTTCGCATCCGGATCCATCTGCAAAAGCGCCTTTACAATCTCCTTGCCACCCTTGCCACCGGGGATGGTGAGATCAAGAATGGCAATTTTGAACGGTTTGCCCTCATCGCGGGCGATTTTGAATTTTGCAAGCGCCTCCGGGCCGTCTTTGGCCGTTTCCACAGAACAGCCGATTCGTTCAAGCATTGTAATGACAATCTCCCGGATATAATCTTCGTCATCCATGACCAAAACGCGTCCGCACAGCATGCCTGTCATTTTCAATTTCCGCGTTGTCTCCACCGTTTCCTTTTTTGATGCGGGAAGCCAGACTGTGATCAGCGTGCCCTTCCCGACCTCGGATTCAGCCTCAATCAGACCGTCATGCTTTTTAATGATTGAATAGGAGGTGGCAAGACCCAGGCCACTCCCTGTTTTCTTGGTAGTGAAGAACGGATCAAATATCTTCGTCAGATTCTCGTGCGGAATCCCGACGCCCTCGTCCCTGATCCTGATGCACACGTAGTCCCCGGGCTTTAAAAGCGGGTGGGTCCCTTTGACAAGACTCATGTTTTTGACACTCACCTCAAGCACACCGCCCTTGCCCATTGCGTGCTTTGCATTGATCACGATGTTGTCAAACGCCTGACTGAGCTGGTTTTCATCAAAATCACAATTCCACAAATCCTCCGGGATGTCATAGAGACATCGAACATTTGAACCGGAAAGCGCAAAGGCCACCGTTTCCTTCACAACCTTTCCGATATTGCCTGTGTTTTTTACAGGGGTACCGCCCTTTGAGAATGTCAACAGCTGCTGGGTGAGGTTCCGCGCGCGGCCGTATACCGCGAGGGCCCGTTCAAGAAGCGGATCCACCTGATGGTACATTCCGGAGCCCAGGTAATCACGCGCAATTTCAAGGTATCCAAAGATGCCACCCAGGAGATTGTTGAAGTCATGCGCGATCCCGCCGGCCAGAAGCCCGATGGATTCCAGCTTCTGCGTGCGGATGAGATTTTCCTCCGTCTTCTGCTTCTCCGTATTGTCGCGAAAGACAAGGACAACGCCGACAGTTCTGGAATGCATGTCCCTGATGGGCGCGCCCGAGTCCACGATGATACGCTCGCCGCCGTCCTTCGAAATGAGCAGCGTGTGATTGGCGAGCGATACGATCTCTCCCGTGCGCATGACCTCGTCCGCGGGGTTCGGTCTGGGCTCCCGCGAAGTTTCATCGACGATCCTGAAAACCTCGGAGAGATTCCGGCCCTGGGCCTCCTCCAGTTTCCATCCTGTGAGATGCTCCGCGACGCTGTTCATGAGAACTATCCTGCCGCTTGTGTCCGTGCTTATCACTGCATCACCGATGCTCCGCAGTGTTACGGAGAGCCGTTCCTTCTCCGCGGCAAGGGATTCCTCGGCTATCTTGCGCTCTGTAATATCCTGGATAGTGCCGAACATCCGCATCGCTTTCCCGTTGTTGTCAATGGCGAGCTGTCCCAACCCGTGCACCCATCGCTCGGTATGGTCATCAATCCGGATGATCCGGTATTCCCGGTCAAAGGTGTGAAGGTCCCTGATCACGTGATTGGCGAGATACTCCTGCATTTCCACCCGGTGATCGGGATGGACAACTAAAATCCACCCGTTGACATCACGTCTGAAATCCTGGTCTATACCGAAAAGTTCATAGAGTGCCGGTGAACCCTCCCAGGTGCCGGACACGATATCCAGGGTATAGTGGCCAAGCTGCGCCACGCGCTGGGATTCATTGAGCAGGGCCTCGCGTGCCAGGATTTCCAGCTCGGCCTTGTGGCGCTCGGTAACGTCACGGAAGAATACTGTCATCCGGCGCAAGCCGGTGTTGAAGGCGTGGATTGAGTAAACCCCGCTGATCTGCTTGTTGTCGTCATAGGACACCTGTTCCATTTCAAAATGTCCTGCCCCAAGCGCAACATCACGATATTTTCCCGGGAGCTCGGTGGCAGCCAGTGGAGGGAACGCCTCTTCAATCGTTTTTCCGATAAAGTCCCTTTGCTGGATCCCAAGGATCTTTTCCGCAGCGGGATTGAATCCGATAAAGACAAGGTTGTTGTCGGAGGCGACTTCATACATATGTGCGCCGAACATCGCGTTTTCGATGATCAGCCGCATCCGTTCCTCCTCCTCCACGAGAACGCGTTCCGCCTGTTTCTGCCGGGTGATGTCACGGGCCACCGCGAAGATGATGTTTTCCGCTGGAATGGGCACGGAGTTCCATGCGAGCCAGCGATATTCACCGTTACTGCACAGATACCGGTTCTCAAAACCATAGACCGACTCGCCTTTAGCAAGATCGGAAATACATTCCTTCGTGGATTGCCGGTCGTCGGAATGGACAAACTCAATGAACGGTCTGGCGCGCAGTTCCTCGGGCGTGTAACCAAGAGTCTTTTGCCAGGCCGGATTCAGCTCCTTGAAAAATCCGTCAAATCCCACGGTCGCGAGCATGTCAATGGAATTGCTGAAAATGCGGTCCCTCTCCGAGACCGCTTGATGCCGGCGTATGATGTTGATGAACTGCTCGCCTATTATCGTAAGACGCGGAATGATGTTGACAGGCCATTCCTTCACAGGCTTAAAGGCCGTAAGATTGATAAATCCCGACTCTCCTTTGAACTGGAAGGGAAAGATGACAGTCGCGTATATTCCCGCTTTTTTTACGAACTCTATCTCTTTTACCGCGTCCGGTGGCGCCTTGTGCGCCTCGTCCAAAATTATAATGTTCCCTTGTACCATTTGCCGGTACATCCATGGAAACATCTTCTCGGTGATTTTTTCTTCCCTTGCGGGAATACCCTCGCGGGAGCTTGAGCCAACCACAAGGAATTCCATCGCATCGGGCGAATGGATGAAAAGACTGCCGCGGTCGGCATGGAAAAACTCAACGACCCTTGCCAGGGCGATGGAAATCAGATCACCGGGATTTTCATCGTTCCCCGCCAAAAAAAGGGCGGAAATTCCCGAGAGCAGCTCCTCGAATGCTATCCCCTCTGTAAGCTCCTTCTCTGCAATTTTACGCTGTGTCAGATCATAGGCAGTACCCCTCGTACCGACAATATTCCCGTGACTGTCGGTGACGGGTTTTGCATGAAAAACAAGGTTGATCTCGTTTCCGGATTTGTCCAGATGCACGGTTTCATATCCCCGAACTGTTTTTCCCGCGAGCAGCGCCTGGAACAGAATTAGGTCTTTCTCAGCCTGTTCGGCATTCTGGAAATCGGTGAATTTTTTGCCGAGCATTTCATCCATCCGGTACCCAAAGACATCCTCCCATGCCGGATTGAGATAGGTATATCGGCCTTCTGCATCGCACTTCCAGATGAGATCCTGGGCGGTCTCCACCAGGTCCTGGTACAGCTGCTCGCTTTTTCCGAGCTTTTCCTCGGTAAAGAGCCTCGCGACGGCAATGCCCACCTGAGCTCCGACCTCTTCAAACCTGGTGCGCATCTGTGCATCTGCTTCGTCGCATGCATGCGATGCCAGGTTTATGCAGGCTATCACCCGGTTTTCGTGCCTGATCGGGAACGCCGCGATCATCCGGATTCTTTCCGGATTGTAATTCACAAGATCCGAGCCGGGTACCTCCAGATGCTCCAGATAAACGGGTTTTCCCTTGAGGATGAGCGCCACGCGCGGGTCGTCGGCGGATATTTTTTTTGCATCTTGCAGAAAACTGTCTCCAAGATTTTTCCAGACCTCCAGCACTAGTTCTCCGCTGGCGGAATCCAGGAGATAGATTCCCCCTGCGTCAAATCCGGGTATCTCGAGGGCGGCCTCAAGGCAGAGGGCAATTCCCTCATTGAGCCCCTTGACAGCGAGAAGTTCGAATGCGAGCTTTCGCTGTGTCTCAAGCCGCCTTTCCGCCTCCCGGCGCTTCTGGTTTTCCCTGAGCAGCTTTTCTGTTGTTTCCCTTCGTCTGATATTCTGCTTTCTCTGCAAAGAGACAAGGATGCTCGCCAGGATGACAACCATTAATCCCGGGAGGGTCCTGGCTACCTCCAGGAAGGTCCATTCCCCGTTTCCGACATGAATAAATTCCGTTTGGCTGTATAGCAGAACCGCAAGCGGAATTGCGACCAACGGACCAAAGTAAAATGCGGCCAGGAGAACAGGAACGAACTGAAGACTCTCGGCCATGTGCCCCATCAATTCATGGAGTGAACTGAAAAAAACCGCATGGAGAATGACCATGACAGAGCAGATGATAATGCCAAATCTTTTCTGCCCAAGCTTTTCAGAGAATTTCTGTCTGGTAATTGAATCAGAAACCGGTTTCACCTTCTTCAATTATTATCCATCCATTGCGCGGTGTTTTTATGGAATACCCTCATGGAAAAATCTGCACAATCAATTTTAATTGAAAAAAGTTGCTCCCGCCATCATTTTATTCAAAGTCAGTCCATCAGGGGATAAGTTTCTTTATGGTTTCAATCAACTGCTCGCTCATCTTCCCGGATTTGGGGATCCAGGGCGAGGTACGCGCGGAAATGAGTATTCTCCGCGGTAATTGGACTGGTTGTAATGCGGTGCCCGTTTGGGATTATAGACTGGAGAAATTTCTGCTGGCCTGTCCTGGGTATAGATCCAGATTGAATCCTTGTCCCAGGTGACAATTTCGCTCCGTGGATCTCCTGTCAAGTCACAGGCTTCTGCGCAAAGATCAGGGTGTCCGTCATTCGGGAAAAGCACCACCCGACGGCCATTACCGTCAATCATGCCCCCGCATCCGGCGCTTGTGTTTAAAAGAGCGAGGTCACATCCATCACCGCGCCAGTTGACGGGATTCAGGGTGTTTCCCAGACAATCCGGTTCAAACGAAAACAGGCGTTTTCCTGTGCAGTCGTGGAATGAAATAATACCAGGGTGATGCCAAAAGGTAATGCAATAAAACTGGAGACCTGGAAGATCCTGGCGAAACCGCGCGGATGAGATCCGCTGTGCGTGTCCCAGAAGCTCCTTGTGAAGGACTTCCCCGGAGCCCGCGTCAAATATGCAGAATCCCTCGTCTCCGGATACAGTCGCAATCTGGAGTCCGGTTTGGTCAGGATTGAAATGTCCCATGATAATTTCATCAGTATGGTCAGGCCAGTCATGGTTCCAGATGACATTGCAATCAGCATCAAACAGGGTGTAGCCCGCAAATATCTCGTCCCTGCCGTCCTTGTTGGCATCAAAGGGCATTGGGAAGTGCCCGGTATTAGGCTTGCACTTGCCCGCGGGCCGTTTTGCCGACATGAGCAGGTTCAGGTTGTCATCATATATCCAGAACTGTCGGTAGCGGTTCTTGATGATTATGTCCTGCGGTCCGGGCAGCCCGCGCACATTCGCAATGATCACACAGTCCGCGTTTAAAAAACCATAGCGGTTTTCGTCTTCTGCATTGTTGGGCACAGAAACACTTTTTTTAACCTTCCCTGTCATGCCATCAAGAATCATGAGTCTGAAGTTCTTGACACAGATAACCTCGTCTGCTCCATCACCGTCTATATCGAAAATCTGAACTGGCAGATCACTTGTAGTGATGGCGGCATCCATGGAATCCTGCGGTTCTCCGATCTGCCAGAGTACATTGCCTGCAAGATCAACAGCAGTGAGACAGCGGATGGCCGAATAATCGTCCTTTTCCGGCTGAAGCTTGATGTTCTGGGCTATCAGTATGTCAAGTTCGTTTTTCTTGCTCTGCAAGTGCCCAAACCTGAGCTGGCGGCCAGCTCCAAAACCCTGTGTGCTTAACTTCCTCCAAAGAAGTGGTTTTGGATACTGCTCGCGAAGTTTACATAGTTCTTTCTCTTTTTTATCATGAAGATTGATGAAGATCCCATGATCCTGCTTTGGCATCTGTATGGTAATCTGATCGAAAAAACAGGTGGTAGTTGAAAAAAGGGCTACTCGCCCCTGATTGTACATGTCATCCCTGCAGGAAAAAAGTTTTTTCCCATCAAAACCAGCTTCTATAAGATTTCCACTGACAGTCACAGAAAGCTCGTGTATCCCAGTGTTGCCTATGCGGATCTCAGCCTCTCCCAGGAGTAACTGCTCTTCATGATATATACGAACCAGTTTTGCCCGATTCCCGTTTTCAAGGAGAAACACATAATACTCACGGTTATTCCTGTACCTCACCAGCAATCCGGCACTTCCGTCAATCCGCATGAACTGAAGCTCGATTTTCGCTGTATAATTCTGCCATTCACAGTCTCCAGTCACAAGCATTCTTGGATGAGGGACAGTCGACTCGATGGTGGAAAGCATGCGCTTTTTTCCGTTTTCTTCTATGATAATCCATGCCGCAGTACAAGGACGCCATGAATGGGATATTGTTCCCTCGCGCCAGGCACCAGTGAAACCAACAGGTGGAAGGTAATGGTATTCCTGTGTCGCAAAATAATTGCTTGGGAATGGGCCTGCGGGAAATTGTGAAAAATCATCAGAAAACAGCATAATATCCATAGATATTTGAATTATATGAAGAATAGGTTTGAATTACCATAGGAGATACAATTTCCCATATCAACAAAATTCGATATTAATAACTATTAAAAAAATAGAAATAGATAGTTGACAGAGGGAAAATATTCAGACATAATTGGTTGATTGACTTAATCAACCAATTATGCATCTGTTGCGTTGCAACAAAAAATGTTGCACTCTATACAGAGTGCAACTAAAAATGCATAAAAAAAAGGAGGGTAATACTATGAATACAAAAGGTGCAATCCTTTTGTGCGCTCTTCTGGCGGTCGTCTTCGCGTTTACCGCATGTGACGGCGGAACCGACGGTGGCGGCAGAACAGTGACTATGTGGAGTTTCGCCCCGAATAACGTGGTGGAATGGAAAGCCAGACAAGCGGACATCGAGAAGAAATTCAACATTAAGCTCGTCATTGAAGAAGTTGCGCAGAACGCATTCTTCCAGAAGCTCCAGGCCAATATGACAGCGGGAACAGATGTTCCGGATATCATCGAGTGGATGATCGAGAACAACCGCGTCCTGGATGCCAATCCTGCAAAGAGCTATGTTCAGCCTCTCGATGACTTTGTGAAAAGCTCTTCAGTGTTCCCCAAAGTGCTTCCAGGCCGCGCTGCCTGGGTCACATACGGCGGACACACATACGGACTTCCCCACGACGTTCATCCTGTAGTGCTTATCTACAATGACACAATCTGGAAGTCAGTGGGCGTTGACGTTGCAACCCTGAAGACATGGGACGAGTTCTTCGCAGCTTCCAAGAAGCTCATCGCGCAGCAGTCCGGCGGGAAACCGCTTCACTATGCTCTTCCCTATGCGAAAAACGGTCTCCAGAGCAGCATGTTCATGATCTGGCAGCAGACAGGTTCCCAGATTCTTGATGCCTCTGGAAAACCCACTTTCACGGACCCCAAGTTCGTGGAATTTGCCAAGAAATGGCAGACATGGGTTGATTCAGGCGTTTTCACCGATTGGGACTGGGGCCAGTTTGGCGCGCTTTTGGCAAACGGCACCCTCTGTTCATTCACATCACCCGACTGGTGGGTCGGCCAGGTCGATACAGCAGCAAAGGAAGGCAAGTACCAGTTCAGAGTCAGGGCTCTGCCTGAATACTATGCCGGCGGCCCGAAATCAGCCTCATGGGGCGGTTCATTCATGGCAATTCCCAGGGGCAAAGACAATGCGGCTTTCCTGTACAAGATCATGGAGTACATGCAGTACGAC
>Ga0105104_10002545_pt1 | contig 13283 bp, 12 predicted proteins | sample PPLLaktember2015_3_FD_87034 | JGI IMG/M metagenome (GOLD analysis project Ga0105104, IMG submission 87034) | Freshwater sediment microbial communities from Prairie Pothole Lake near Jamestown, North Dakota, USA - PPLs Lake P7 Core (6) Depth... | ecosystem: Environmental > Aquatic > Freshwater >...
CACTCGTCAAATCGCGCAGCGAAGTCAGGTTGAGCCGGCCCGAGGTTTCGAAGCCGGGGAAACGGACGCTATCGAACCGGATTCTGGCCGCACGCGGTTCTGGCGTCTGCTCTTCAAGCTGCAGCGATACGTGACCAGACACGGGGACGGTATTTCGGGACGCGTGTGCGGCTGTGGCGGCCAGGCTAAATTCGGCTTCTCCCGCCGCATTCTCGATCTCGAGTTGTTGCCATCGAGCGTGGATTCTTCCTGTCGCCTTGGTTTCCAGAAGGACTGGGGAATCCAGCGTCTTCAGGAGTCTGCCTAGATCAAACCGCTCCAGCTCCAGATCGGCTGATGATGTGCCGGGTACAGCCAGAGCAAGTTCGACGCGGCCCGTTGCCCGGCCGAGCGGAGACTGCAGGTTGAGCGAGGCAATCTCCAAATTTCCGGTGTTTTGATCCCATCGAAACCCGGCGTCAATTGCGACGTCGGCGAGCTCTCGAACAGCGAGCTGCCGGCCCTGCAAGCGGCCTTCGACCTTGAGTTTGTCGAAAGTGCCCTTGAGCGCAGCCTCGAGATCTACCGTTCCCTGAACGGGTTCAGAGAGCTGCGCAGATTCGGAGATCTGCCGCACGTCCAAGTGAGCCCGCGACGAGAGATCAAGTTGAGGATCGGCAAGGCCTTCGATCAGCCCTGCCAACCGCAAGGTGGAAGAATCGGTCCGCAGCGCCAGCTCATCAATGGTTGCGCCGCTCAGGTTTCCCGGCAGCCGGGCGTCCAGTTTGATGTCGCTTATGGGGATAGAGCGTCCCTCGACCTGCGCCTGCCCTGCCTTCGAAAGTGCAAACTCCACCTGGTGGCTGAAGTCCGCGGTACGGCCGGTGATACTTAGCCGGCCTTCTGGCAATTCCACCCGCAGCCCCTGCTGCCGGTCGTCTATGAGAACCGAGAGCTGGTTGATCTGGAGTCTGGAGATAAGGAACTCAGGCAGGCCTCCTTCCTGTTCCTCGATCTTCTTTTCAGGGATGTCGGGCAGATTCGTCCTGCCGTTTTCGGTCGCTATCCAGTGGACGCTTACGCGGTCGAGCCGCGCCTGCTCGAGGTGGATCATCCCGCGAAAGAGAGAGAGGAGACCTACGTCAACGTTGATCTCCCGGGCCGTCAGGAAGGGGGGCAGATCGGGCTTATGCGCGGAACTCAGGCGCACGTCGCTGAGGGTCGCGGAGCCGCTAACGAGGTTGTAGCTGATTTGACCGGCGTCGAGCCTAATATCCTGGGCAGCCAGCTGATGCTCCAGTTGTTGAAGCGCATATCGCCGGGCGGGAGGGGTGTGGACCAGTATGAGGAGCAAAACCACGACGAGCAGGCCTGCGCCGACAATCAGGCCTGCTAACCGCCACTTCAACTTGAACATTCGGAGGCCCCCGGCGGGGCGCGTCTAGTGCATTAATTCACAGCGCGCAGCAAAGCCTTACACTTCGGCGCTTCCGGAGCGTTTGGCGCAAGTTTCAGAAACATCTGCAGGTGCTCGACCATCTTGTCCGGCCTGTTCTGCTTACCGTAGGCCACGCCGATGTAGTAGTGATTGTAAGGCTGCATCGGATCCGCCTGAATAGCCTTCTCCAAGTCCTGAACGGCCTCGCTCCATTTCTCCTGCTTGGCGAAGACGGCGCCGCGATAGCGATGGAAGTCACCCTGTTGTTTCGGGGTGCCCTGCAGCATGGGAGTAGCCTGTTCCAGCTCCTTCCCGGCTTCTGCCACTTTGTTCTGCTCGAAGAGAGCGACGGCCAGCTGGAAATGGGCCTCCGCGTTGTTCGGGTTAGCGGCCACCGCCGCACGAAGCGCCGGTTCGGCCTCCGTGTACTTCTTCGCTGTGTTCAGCTCAATTCCCTTATTCAGGTTTTCGTCGACGGGCGCGGCAACCGCCGCCTGGGGTTGCTCTTGAGGAGCCGCCTGCTGAGGAGCGGGATCCTGAGCGACCACCGGGGCCAGGGTTGCGAAAACCATCAAGGGCAAAAGAAAAGCCTTTTTCATGGTTAATTCCTCTGCCCTTAATTATACGGCACGAACTACGTGGACGACGTGGACGACGTGGACGACATGGACAACGTCGATTTTGCTTGTCCATGTCGTCCACGTCGTCCATCCGGGTCCATCGTAGTCCGTTGCCTTTTCTACTCGACAATGCTCGCTTTCTTGATGAAATCGACTTTCGGGAAGAACTTCCTCAGGTACTCGTTGCCTCCGCCCTGGATAAAGCCCTGGTTCGGCCCTTTTCCTTGCGGCGCTCCTTCCCCGTAACCCGAATAAATGGAATCGACCACGTTCATCCCTTCGATGACTCTCCCGATTGGCGCGAAACCCTGGCTGTCGAGGCGCGAATTGTCCGCAAAGTTGATGAAAAGTTGAGTCGTCCGGGTGTCGGGTCCTGCAGTGGCAAAGGTCAGATATCCCCGACGATTCGATTCTTTGACCGGGTCATCAGGGATCTGAGAGTTCTTCCAGATACGATTGACCTCGGGGTTTCCGTGGATTCCGAACTGCGCCATGAAGCCGGGCAGCACACGGAAGAAGGCCGTGTCGTCGAAATAGCCAACCTTGACCAGATTGTAGAAGCGGTCGGCGCCGTTCGGCGCCCAGCTGCGCGTCACCTTGATCAGGATCTCGCCTTTGGTGGTTTCGAGCTTGACGTTGCAGGTGGCAGGCGCCTTCACATCCGCCTTCGTCGGATCAAAGAGAGCAGGATTCGCAGCGCTCCCGACTGTTGAAGCGACGGGCGGAGAGGGCGGTTGCTCCTGTTTCTGCGCGGCCTGCTCCGTGCGCTCGCGGCTGCACGCTGAAAATAGGAGGACAACCAACAGGCAAGGCAGGAAGGTTGCTTTTGACATGGCCTTATCCTAGCCCAAAACTGGCTTTATCGGACGATTCTCGCTATCATCGACGCACAAAAAGCGAAGCGACAGGAGGTCTCATGGAAGTTACCTACGAAGAACTGAAGCATAAGACGGTAGCGGAACTGAGGGAGATGGCGGCGACGATCGATCATCCGGCCGTGCAGGGGCACACGCAAATGAACAAAGAGCACCTGCTCGACGCGTTGTGCCAGGCTCTCTCGATCAGCAAGTATACCCACCACGACGCTAAAGGAGTCGACAAGGCCACCCTGAAGCAACAGATCAAGGAACTGAAAAAACAGCGGGATACCGCGATCCAGGCGCACGATCAAAATCAAATCAAAAGCGTGCGCCGCCAGATTCACGACATCAAAGTGAAACTACATCGGGCGACGGTGTAAAGGCACTGACGACTGACAACTACCCAAACGCGAGATGGCTCTAACGTAGGGTGGGTTTCGAAGCGCGTCAGCGCTGAAACCCACGGAAAACAACGTGCGGCGCTTCAGCGCCGTTGGTTTCAGCGCTGACGCGCTTCGAAACCCACCCTACGTCGGAACCTACTTCGCCCTGATTACGGAATCATGCCCGTGAAGACGTAGGCCTGGAGTAAGACGAGAATTCCCACCAGCACGGCCAAGACCAGGCTGTGAAGAAAGACGTAACGGAGAATGTCCCCGGCGCTGGCGCCGCCTCCGGTCGCCACGCTCGCCACGACGATGCTCTGGGCATCGATCATCTTGCCCATTACCCCACCCGAGGCATTGGCGGACGCTGTCAGGATGGGTGAAATCCCCAGCTGTTCGGCCGACACTTTCTGGAGATTTCCGAACAGGACGTTCGACGATGTGTCGCTCCCCGTCAGCGCCACGCCCAGCCAACCCAAGAGGGGTGAAAAGAGCGGAAACAGCGGGCCGGTTGCCGCAAACGCCAGGCCCATTGTCGTATCAAGTCCGGAGTAACGGGTCGTGAAGCCGAGCGCGAGCATTGCCGCGATGGTGAGCAGCGACAGCCGAACTCGCCAGAGGGTCATCCCGTAAAGCTTCAGAAGCTCGAGAGGTCTCAGGCGCATCACCAGGCCGGAGATAAGCCCCGCGACGAACAGGCCGGTCCCGGTGGCCGAGAGCCAGTTCAACGTGAAAAGCGCACGCTCCGGTTCCGCCACAGGAACCACCGGCGGAACCCGTAACACGGCCCCGTCAAGGTAAGGCACCGCGAATCTCAAAAGGGAGAGACTATCGAGTACTTTCTTGTATTGCGGAATCCCCCAGGCAAAAACGAACAGCGAAAGCAGTATCCACGGCGACCATGCGAGCAGCACTTCACCGCGGCTCGGTGAAGCCGCATCGACAGCTCGTCCAGGAGCCAGCTCCTGATCGTTGTCGTGTTCGAATCGCCAGACCGAACGGGGTCGCCAGAAGCGCAAAAGCACGATCTGGGCTGCCATCGAAACCAGGGCGCCGGCAATATCGACAACCCAGGGCCCATGGTAGTTGCTCACCAGAAACTGCGTTACCGCGAAACTGACGCCGACCGTGAGGCAGGCGGGCCACACTTCCCGCATGCCGCGCCATCCTGCCATCGCCGCAACCAGCCAAAACGGTATGATCACTGAGAAAAACGGCAGCTGGCGGCCGACCATGGCGCTCAGCTGATCGAGCGGAAGGCCCGTCACCGCGTTCAAGGTGATGATCGGCGTGCCGAGAGCGCCAAAGGCCACCGGGGCGGTATTCCCGATCAGCGCGAGACCTGCAGCCTGAAGCGGACGGAAGCCGAGACCGATCAACATTGCGCCTGAAATCGCGACAGGGGTGCCGAAGCCCGCCGCACCCTCGATAAAAGCGCCGAAGCTGAATGCGATCAGGAGCAATTGCAGCCTCCGGTCGGCGGCCAGGCCGGCAATCGAATGCTTGACCGTTTCGAAATGCCCCGTCTTGACCGAAATGTCGTAGATGAAGATCGCGTTCAGGACGATCCAACCGATCGGAAACAAGCCAAACCCGGCGCCGTAAAGAGCCGCGCCCCCAGCAAGTAGAGGCGGCATTCCAAACACGAAAACCGCGATAACAATCGCCGAGCCGAGGCCCGCGATTGCCGCCCAATGAGCCCGGACATGCATGAAAGCCAACAGGCCGAGCAAAACGACTATGGGGATGGCAGCCAGTAAAGCAGAAGAGAAAATGTCACCAAGGGGGGCGTAGTTCTGGTTCCAGTGCATAGAATTGCCAATTGACGATTTATGCCAGTCAGCCGACAATCATCAGTCAACATTCGGAAATCGTCAATCGCGAATCGAAAGGGGCGCACCAATGAAGGCGGCAGTTCTGCTCGACGACCGGAAGATCTCGATCGAGAGCCGGCCGGAACCTCGGATCGGCGAAGACCAGGTTTTGCTTCGCTCAGGGTACACAGGCATCTGCGGCACCGACATCCACGTGTACCGGGGTGAATTCAAAGGGCGAGTGTCCTATCCGGCCATTCTTGGCCACGAGTTCGGCGGAACAATCGAAGCAACGGGCAAGGCGGTCAAGGGCTTCAAGGCGGGGGATCGGGTAGTGGTTGATCCGATCATGTCCTGTCACCGATGCCCGGCTTGCCTCTCCGGCCACATAAACGCGTGCCGCTCCCTGAAGTTGCTGGGAATCGATGTCGACGGCGGGTTCGGTGAGCTGGTTGCGGTGCCCTCGGACCGGCTCTTTCGCTTGCCCGACCAGATCCCGGCGGCGCACGTTCCCATGCTGGAACTCTATGCGGTCGGGCATCACGTCCTGAGCCGCGGACGGGTCGAGGTCGCCGAGACGGTCGCGATCTTGGGGGCTGGACGCCTGGGCTTGTCCATTCTCGATGTCCTCTCTCACAGCGCCGGCGCCTGCCGGGTTTTCGTCACCGATCAGCATCGCTTCCGTCTTGATGTGGCCCGCCGGCTCGGCGCCGACGAGGTGATCGACATCAGTGGGTCGGATCCCGTCCCCGAAATCCTCGACAAAACGGAGGGCGTCGGTGTCGACTGTGTGATCGAGGCAGTTGGTCACTTCCACTGCTTTCCGGGGCAGGAACCGCCTCTTGGACAGGCCGTCCGGATCGTGCGCAACGGCGGACGGATCGTCACCGCCGGTCTGGGCGAGCAGCTGACGCCTGTCCACTTCAAAACGCTGGTCATCAAAGAAGCCGAGCTGATAGCCTCACGAGTCACACAGGGTGAGTTCCCAAGGGCCATTCGCCTGATGGCGAAAAGGCTTCTCCACCCCGAGTTGCTCATAACGCAAGAGCGCCCGATCAGCGAGGCCTGCCAGGCCTTTGCCGAGCTTGACCAGGAACCGGCGGATACCCTGAAAGTGGTGCTGAAGGTGGGATAGGAAAGGATGGAGGATGAAATGTCGTCTTTGAAATTCGCGGTTCTGGGGACTGGGTTCTGGTCACACTTTCAAATCCCGGCATGGCACGAGGTTGGTGGTGTTGAATTGACCGCCGTTTACAACCGAACGGTTTCCAAAGCGGAACGGGTGGCCGCCAAGTTTGGTGTCCCGCGGGTGTACGGGGACGTCGACGAGCTTTTCCAGAAGGAAGAACTGGACTTCGTCGACATTATTACGGAAATAGACGCACACGCGCCCTTGGTAAAGAAAGCGGCGTACCACGGGGTCGCGGTTATCTGTCAGAAGCCGATGGCGCCTGACCTCCAGACTGCGGAGGACATGGTGGGGAGCTGCCGGAAGGCGGGCGTGCCCCTGTTCATCCACGAGAATTGGCGGTGGCAGACGCCGATTCGCGCCGTCCACGGAATCCTCTGCGAAGATCGCATCGGACGCCCCTTTCGGGCGCGGATCGATATGATTTCCGGCTTTCCCGTGTTCGACAATCAGCCTTTTCTGAAGACGCTGAAGCATTTCATTCTTACCGATCTCGGAAGCCACATCCTGGATGTCGCACGAGTGCTTTTCGGCGAAGCAAGCACCCTGTACTGCCAGACGAAACAGATTCACCGGGATATTCAGGGCGAGGATGTCGCCACCGTGATGATGCGGATGGGCGCGGGAACGACCGTTGTCTGCAACATGGCCTACGCCGGTAACTTCCTGGAGTACGATCACTTCCCGCAAACTTATATGTTCATTGAAGGAGAACGAGGCTCACTTGAGTTGGGGCCCGATTATTGGATCCGGGTGACGACCAAGGACGGGACTCTCTCAAAGAGGGTTCCGCCTCCGCGGTTCTCCTGGGCCGACCCGGCTTACGATGTCGTCCACGCCAGCATTGTCCCGTGCAACGCTAACGTGCTCGCCGGCCTGAAAGGCGAAGGTCAGGCGGAAACAACCGGCGAGGACAATCTGAAGACCGTTCGATTGGTCTTCGGTGCATACGATTCCGCTGAGAAGGATGGGGTAGTGCGGTTCTAAAGAAAAGCTCATCCACGAATTTCGTGGATGAAAGAGGAGAACCCATGTTCGTCATCGAAGACTACGCCGTTGCGGTATTCCTGTGTGTCCTGGCCATGTTGTGCTGGGGTTCCTGGCAGAACACCTACAAGCTGGCTGGGCCTATCTGGCGTTTCGAGCTCTACTACTGGGACTTTGCGTTCGGGATCCTGCGTTTGTCGGTCGTTGCGGCCTTGACGCTGGGGAGTTGGGGTGAGAGCGGGCGCAGTTTCATCACTGACATCAAGCAAGCAGCTCCGGGGAGCATGGTGTCCGCTATGCTGGGAGGCGCGATCTGGAACCTGGGGACGCTGCTCCTGACGGCGGCAATCGCCATTGCAGGCATGTCAGTGGCGTTCCCGATCGGGGGAGGCATCGGCTGGGTGCTGGGCATCGTGGTCAACTACATCGCGGTGCCGATCGGCAACCCGCTGCTGCTTTTCGCCGGCTCAGCCTGCATTGTCGTCGCCATCCTCTTGAGCATGTCTTCCTATAAGAAACTGGCCTCGGAAACGAAAAAGCCGCGGGTTGCAGGCATCGTCCTTTCTTTCGCAGCCGGTTTGTTAATCGCGTTCTTTTACCGGTTCGTGGCCGCTGCTGTGACCACTGATTTCGTAAATCCGGAGCCCGGCAAGTTGACGACTTACAGTGCTGTCGTCTTTTTCTGCATCGGCGCCTTTGCCAGCACGTTCCTTTTCAACCCGATCTTCATGCGGAAACCGGTCCAAGGCCCGCCGGTTTCTTTTGCCGACTATCTGAAAGGGAGGCCGACCGTGCACCTGGTCGGGATCCTGGGCGGGATCATCTGGAGCCTGGGGATGACCTTCAGTTTCATGGCTTCCGGATCCGCCGGCTTTGCCATCTCTTATGGCCTGAGCAATTCGGCTCCGGTCGTCGCCGCTTTGTGGGGAATCTTCGTGTGGAAAGAATTCGCACGCGCGCCAAAGGACACCAACCGCCTTCTCGCGCTCATGTTTGTTTTCTACCTGGTGGGCCTGGCGTTAATCGTCTGGTCCCGTTACGCCTGATTTTCAGTCGCCGGCAGCAATTCGCCTGTCACACATTGTCGGGCCAGGCAAGAGCCTCAAAAAACTCCTGCTTGGCCCCGTAAATGTAGTCAAAAATCCGCTGATCGGGAGGCGGCTCAAACTCTTCCACGTGCCGGCTGATCTCTCCGACGTCCGAGTGGCAGGAGCAGTGGATAATGTCGTCTGGCTGAGTCAGAGTTGAATCGCCCAGCCTGATGCAGAGCAGGTACGTCCCGCACTCGGTATCATCCAGGTAGGATTGGACGACACACCCCACCTTGTAGAGGAGGTTCCTCTTATTCAACTCTGCCGCACCGCGATCAAGCTCGGCCTCACACTGGTACTCGAGGGCCATGTCCGTTCTCACCTTCTTCGATATCGGCGTTGTTTCCGACTTACAATTCTATCCGGTTCAGGCCCCGAAGTGTAAATGTGGCACGGACAAACAAGGCCGAAGGGACGGAGGGCAGAGGGGCAAAGGGGCAGAGGGAAGAAGGGCGGAGGAGGGGCACCCGACCCAGCGGCGGTTGAGTGGCGCGTTTTTTGCGGTGTATCGAACCCCGCGGCCGCTGAAGCACATGATTCGCACAAAACGCGAATCCCTCAACCGCCGCTGCGCCCGGGTGCCCCCTTTGCCCCTTTGCCCCTGTGCGCCCCTTCGCCCCTGCTTTCCTAGCTGCCTTTCCTGATTCGCGAACCGCCGCTCGAGTCGGTACGCCCAAGCGTCGCATTTCCGTAATAGATGATCTCCGAGCCACCGCTTTGATCGGCGTTCAGCTCGCCATTCATATTGATCGTTGCAGTAGAGCCTCCGGAGAGCTCTGATTCGACGTTCTGGACAGCAAATTCTCTGGCGTCACAGGTGCTGCCGCCGGATCCGTCGATCGTGAGATTGCCTCCCTGGCCGGACAGGTGCAGTTCGCTTCCACCGGACAGGACCAGCTTGACGTCGCTGCAGCGCAACTGCCCGGTCAGCTCAGATCCGCCCGAGAGATCGGCTGAGAAAGACTTGGAGGCCACATCCATGGTAATACGGCCCTCGGATCCGCCACTTAGATTCAGGTACGTCAAAGCAGGCATAACGATGCGAGCGCCGACCTTGCCGTGCCGATTCCACCCGCCCCAGCGGGATTTGTGGGAAAACGTGAGGACCTCGCCGTCCTTCTCGACTTGCAACTCGTCGAGGTCGCGGCCGTCCCCTGTGACCTGAACCCGGAAGTCAGGCCCCTTTGTGATCTCCAGGTCCATTCCCCAGCCCACGCTGACCCCGGTAAAACCGGAGAAGTTGAGGTCGCGGGTTTCGGCCGAGAGGAACGGAACAGCCAGCACCAAACAGGCAAACAACAGGAAAGTCTTCGGCAGAAAATGTTTCATTGTCGACTCCTTGAGACCGTTTGACTGGTAGAACGAAAAAAAGGTTGGGGGAGTTCCAGGGAAAAGCCTGACCGACTGACCGGCTGACCACTGACCCACTGACCAGCTGACCGACTGACCAACTGACCAACTGACCGACTGATCGGTAGAGAGCCACACGCTTCCGTGCGTGGCTCTCAAATCGGTCAGTTGGTCAGTCGGTCAGTCGGTCAGTCGGTCAGTCGACCAGTGGTCAGTAGATAACCTTATTCAACGGATACTCGATGATGCCTTGGGCGCCGGCCTTGCGCAGCTTGGGGATGATGTCGCGGACAATTTCTTCGTCAATGACCACTTCGATGGCGACCCATTCGCAGTCGGTTTGATTCGAAATCGTCGGAGCGTGCAGGGCCGGAAGCAGCTGGGTGATGGTTTCAAGGCTTGCGCGAGGCGCATTCATCTTCAAACCCACTTTCGATTCGGCTTCAAGGGCGCCCTTCAAGAGCATTGAAAGGACTTGGGTCTTTTCTTGTTTCCAGGGGTCGGCCCAAGCCGCTCGATTCGCGATCAGCTTCGTGGTTGATTCGCAGACGGTTTCGATAATTCGCAGGTTGTGAGCACGCAACGAAGCGCCGGTTTCAGTGCCTTCAACGATGGCATCCACGAGCTGCGGCGCCTTGATCTCGGTTGCTCCCCAGGAGTATTCAACCTCCGCAGAGACTCCGTGGCGTTCGAGGAAGCCCTTGGTCGCGTGCACCAGCTCGGTCGCTATCCGCTTGCCTTCGAGGTCCTTGACCGTCCGGATGTTCGAGGTCTCCGGGACTGCCAGCACCCAGCGGTAAGCCTGGGCGGTGGCCTTGCTGTAGACCAGATCCTCGATCTCCAGCACGTCCGCGCCGTTTTCCATGATCCAGTCTTTGCCCGTCAGTCCGCAGTCCAGAACACCACGCTCGACGTAGCGGGCGATTTCCTGTGCCCGAAACATGAGACATTCCAGCTCCTCGTCGTTAATCGCGGGCATATACGAGCGGCTGGAAACCGTCACTTTATAGCCGGCCTTTCCAAAAAGGCGAATGGTCGACTCCTGGAGACTGCCTTTCGGCAGGCCCAATCTCAGCTTTTTCATTGGGACACATCTAAACCCGAGCCGGCCCTCCGGGTCAACACCCGTGTGCTTGCGAAAAAGGCCGAGAAGCCGTATCGTGGCCGCGAGCGAGGGGAGGCAACCATGGACGAAATTGTCCTGGTTTTCGACAAGGTGCTGGCCAAGGCCCGGGAAGTCGGCGCATCGGATATTCACTTGTGTACCGGGGTTCTTTGGAAATACCGCGTGCACGGACGGGTGGTTCCAATCACCTCTCTCAATCCTCTGAAAAAAGACCAGGCGGAGGCGATCGTCCGGCACGTGATAGCCGCGTCGGGGACCCTTCAGCGCGGCGACATAGACAACCAGATTCGAACCCTCACCGATCTTGATCTTTCCTACTCGCTCCCCGGAGTGTCCCGTTTCCGCGTCAACATCTGCCGGCAGCGCGGCACTTTTTCACTCGTTCTCCGACTTATCCCGGTCGATTGTCCTTCGATCGAAGATTTGGCTTTGCCTAAAGTTATCCGCGAAATCTCCCATGAAGAGCGGGGGCTAGTCCTGGTCACAGGCATAACCGGCAGCGGGAAATCGACGACGCTCGCTGCCATGGTTAGAGAAATCAACCTGACGACTCCTTGCAAGATTGTCACGATCGAGGATCCGATCGAGTATCTTCACACGGAGGTGAAGGCGTCGGTCATCCAGCGCGAAGTTGGGTCGGACACGCGGAGTTTCGCCAAGGCTCTGCGTGCCGCTTTGCGCCAGGACCCGGATATCATCCTGGTCGGGGAGATGCGCGATCGGGAAACGATCGATATTGCCATCAAGGCCGCCGAGACCGGGCACTTGGTGCTGTCCACGCTTCATACCATTGACGCTCCCAAGACAATCCAGCGAGTCATCAGTGTCTTTGATCTCAGCGAACAGAAAGCCATGCGATTGCGCCTTGCCGAGACGATCAAGGCCGTGATTTCCCAACGCCTCGTCCGGCGAAAAGACAAAGCCGGCCGTGTTGCAGTCGTCGAAGTCATGCGCACGACGCGAAGCATCCAGGAGTGCATTGAGAACCCGGAGAAGACCGGAGGTATCAAGGACCACATTGCGACCGGCCGCGACCAATACGGGATGCAGACTTTCGACCAGCACCTGATGGAGCTGTTTCAAGCCGGAATCATCAGCATCGAGGTCGCCAAGTCAGCCGCCACAAGCCCCGCGGATTTCGAAAGGAATCTGAAGTTTCAGTAGCACTAAGGTTGGGGCCAACGAAGAACACGGATCCCACGAATCGGATTCGTGCGATTCGTGTTATTAGTTGGCTCAAGTGAAGAATGTGGCGATCTCTTCCACCACCCTTTCGACCTGGATCTCGGTCAGGAACGGGTGCATGGGCAGGCTCAAGATTCGGCTCGCTAGCCGCTCGGTATGACCCAAGCCGCCACGGTGAACACAAACCTTGCCGCGATAGGCAGGCTGCAGGTGAACCGGGACCGGGTAGTGGATCAGCGTTTTGATCCCTCTCGCGTTCAAGAACGCCCTCAGGTCGTCCCTCCGTTCGCTCTGGACCACGTATTGATGGTAGACGTGACTCCCGTTATCCGGGATGGAAGGAAGGACTAGCGGCAAATTCCTCAATCTGTCACTGTAACAGGCCGCAATTTCGCGCCGACGTTCATTCTCGCCATCCAGCCACTTGAGCCTGACCCGCAGGATGGCCGCTTGCATCTCATCCAGCCGGCTGTTGGTCCCCGAAATCTCGCTGACGTAACGCTGCTTCCAGCCGTATTCACGCAGGCTGCGGACCCGCTCGGCAAGGGCCTCGTTGTCGGTAACTACGCCCCCGCCATCGCCAAGGGCAGGCAAGTTCTTGGTGGGATAGAAGCTGAACCCGCTCGCCGTCCCGAACGTTCCCGTACATCCGCCTGCGATCCGCGCCCCATGGGACTGCGCACAGTCTTCGATCACGACAAGCCCGCGCCGGGCTGTGACATCAAGAATGGCCGGCAGATCGGCCGGACGGCCGTACAGGTGGACTGGGAGAACCGCCTTCACCTGGATTGCAGTTTCCCCGAATTCGGCGAGCGCATCTTCCAGTCGATCGGGTTCAAGTGTCTGGGTCGCCGGATCAACGTCGACGAGGATCGGCGCTGCGCCCGCGGCCTCGATGGCCGCGACCGTCGCAACTGCCGTATGCGCGACCGTGATAACCCCGTCTCCGGGTAGGACGCCGGACGCGGTCAACGCCAGCCGCAGAGCATCTGTCCCGCTGGCAACTCCGACACAGTGGCCCGCACCCAGGTACGCAGCGAACTCCTCTTCGAAGGCCGCCACTTCAGCGCCCAGGATGTAGTTGCCGGCTGCCAGGACTCGATCGATCGCCCGCCTGATTTCTTGCTCGTGGGCGCAGTATCCGGCCCGCGGGTCGGCGGGAAGCACTACCTGAGAATCCGCGTTCATATGTATTGGTCCAGATGTTTCAGGTAGTAGGCGAGCGTCAACCGCAGACCTTCGCGAAGCGAGACCGCCG
>Ga0105104_10002546_pt1 | contig 13272 bp, 8 predicted proteins | sample PPLLaktember2015_3_FD_87034 | JGI IMG/M metagenome (GOLD analysis project Ga0105104, IMG submission 87034) | Freshwater sediment microbial communities from Prairie Pothole Lake near Jamestown, North Dakota, USA - PPLs Lake P7 Core (6) Depth... | ecosystem: Environmental > Aquatic > Freshwater >...
AACACGCTACGCTTGCGGCTCTGTCGGCACTTGAACCTAAGTCCGCAGCTTTCCCCCCGCAAGTTGCCCAACAAAGAACGCCGCCACAAACAGCGGGAACGTGCTGAGATGCCACCCCAGGCCCGACCAGAGGCGCAGCAAAATCACCAGCGGAACGGGCAGGTGCACCGACAGGAACCACTTCCAGGAAAACTTCTCGACTCCCGCGCGCCAGTAGCCAAACGGGATGTTGATTGCCAGGACAGCAGCACAGACGAGCAAAAGCTTCACGAATATCACTTCCAGCGTGTCAGGATGGTCTCGCGTTGAAACACGCGCACGGCGAGTAGCAGGATCAAGGCGTCGGCGACGAGCGTGATCATCGCCGCGAACAGGACGAGCTCCAGCGTCAAAAACACTTTTCCCATCAACACGAGCACACTCATCAGGATGAGCGGCATGACGAACAAGCTCGTGATCTGCTGGGCCGTTCGTGGATCGTTAACGCGCGAGGAGACCAGGACGCCCGTCAAGACTGAAAGCAAGGCCAACAGGGGGCTGAACAGCAGCATGCCGAAGATCCAAGCGTCACGAACAGCGAAGTGGAGCACGGCTGGCGGGCTGATGACGGCAATGCCGGCGATCACGATGACGAAGGCAATCCAGTTGATGACGACAGCAGGTGCGGCCGCGGCAAATCCTTTGGCGAAAAGCAACTCGCCGGTGCTGACAGGCGCGGCGAGCAGCGGCTCGAGGGTGCGGGTTTCCTTCTCGCCGATGATCGTGTAGGCGGCGATATAGACGGGCAGAGTAATCGGAATCAGCAGCAGGTAGAAGAAGAACTGCTCATTCATCGTGACGGTGATTGCCTCGGCCTGCGGCAGGTGGGCGAGGAACTTCGGGATCGAGATGTCCATTCCGCTTAAATCCTGGCCGCCGGCGCCCGCGCGCAGAATGCCGTAGTTGGTCCCCAGGACGACGAGAACCAGGATGGCCGGGACCAGGGCCATCATCCAGACGATTCCCCGGTTCCGGGCGGTTTCGGCCCACTCTTTCTCAATTACGGCCCAGACGCGGCGGCCCCGCACGTTCATGACGGAACCTCCTGGTTTTCGGGTTGACCTTCCCGGCCCATCAAATCGAAGTAGACTGACTCGAGCGGAGCTGATTCTTCTTCAACATACTGGACCGAGGCCCCGACGCCGACGAGTGTTCGGATGAGCTCCGGGTTGTTGCGGTCGGGATCCTCCAGGCGGATCGACAACACCCGGTCTTCGGCTGCCGCTTCTTTAACGAACGCCAGTCTCTGCACGGCCGCAAGGTGTGCGGGTGTGAGGCTCTCAAGCCGAACCCGGACACGAGTCCCATACAGCCGGGCGCGCAACCGTCCGGGACTGTCAACGCAAATAAAACGCTGTTTGATGAGCCCAATGCGGTCGCACAGCCGGTCGGCCTCGTCCAGGTTGTGCGTGCACAAGACTATGGTTCGGCCTTGCCCGCGCATCTCGTCGATGAAATCACGAACCACCCGCGCCGCCTCCGGGTCAAGGCTGGCCGTTGGTTCGTCAAGGAACACGAGCGGCGGCTCGTGAAGTAGCGCCCTGGCAATGGCCAGCTTCTGGCGCATCCCCTTGGAAAAGCTTCCCGCCAGCTGGTGCCGGCTTTCCCATAAGCCGAGCATCTGCAAGTACTTGTTCACCTGTCCGGAAATGTCGGCCACGCCGTAGAGCTTCGCAAAAAAGGAAAGGTTAGTGACGGCATCCAGCTTCCTGTACAACCCGGGGCTCTCGGTCAGAACCCCGATGCTGGCGCGGATTTCGTCGTTCTGGAGTCCCAGCTGGAAGCCGTTGACCCACGCTTCCCCGGCAGTCGGCGCGATGAGCGCGCAAAGCATCCGAACCATAGTCGTCTTCCCGGCGCCGTTCGGTCCCAGCAAGCCGAATACCTCCCCTGGCTGCACCTCGACGTCGATGGAATCGACTGCCAAAGTTTCGTGGCTGCCTTTGCCGAAGGCCGGAAAGCGTTTACTCAATCCCTTGGCGCGGATCATGCGTGCGTTGATTCTAACCCGGGAGAGGGGCAAACGGGGCGTTTTGTTGAGCGGAGCGGTTACCACCCAAGCGAACAGAGCCGCAAGCGCAGCGTTATTTGCGGAGCGACCCGGCCCGTACAGGCACCACCAATGGCGGGCTTGGTCGGGTGCCAACGGACGGGCCGGGTCGCTCCGCATAAAACGCTGCGCTTGCGGCTCTCTAACTGCACTCGGCAACCCGTGCTACCATTCCGTCTCAAATGAAGAAACTTTCTTACTTCCCACTCTTGCTTGTTCTCATGCCAGTGCTTTTTGCCGGGCAGAACTTCAACGCCGGCTGGAAGTTTGCGCACGGTTCACAGCCCGGCGCCGAAGCGGTCAATTTCAATGACACTTCCTGGATGCCCGTACGTCTGCCGCACGACTGGGCGATCAGCGGGCCCTACGAGCCTGAAGGTGACGGTCATACCGGCAAGCTGCCATGGCGCGGCGAGGGCTGGTACCGGAAGACGTTTTCGCTTCCCGCGGCCGACGCCGGGAAACGCGTGTATCTCGATTTCGACGGCGTGATGGCCATGCCGGTCGTTTACGTGAATGGCCGGGAAGCAGGACGCTGGGACTACGGCTATATGTCTTTTCGCGTGGATGCAACAGACTTCGTGACTTTCGGCAAATCGAACGTTCTGGCGGTCCACGTAGACACCCGCCAGCACCAATCCCGTTGGTATCCGGGTGCCGGTATTTACCGGAAGGTCGAGCTCGTGATCAACGATCCTGTCAGCATTGCCCACTGGGGAACGTTCGTCACCACCCCGGAGGTCAGCGACGCGGCAGCTGCCGTGCGGGTCCGGACCAAGGTCGAGAACTATCGCCAGAGTGCGGCAGCCATCCAGTTGGAGAGCGTGCTCGTCGATCCGTCCGGAAAGCAACTCGCGAAGGAGCCGGCAACTGGCACCGTCGCTGAGAACGGAAAGCATGAGTTCGACCAGACGTTCAAGGTCTCAAAGCCGGAACGTTGGGATGTCCAGCGCCCTGTGCTCTACAAGCTGATCAGCCGGGTGTTGGTCGCCGGGCAACAGGTGGATGTGAAGGAGACGCCTTTTGGCATCCGCACGTTCGAATTCACTGCCAATGATGGGTTTCACCTGAACGGCCGTCGAGTGCAGCTTCATGGCGTGTGCCTGCATCACGATCACGGTCCGCTGGGTGCTGCGTTTTATGTCCGGGCAATGGAACGCCAACTCGAAATCATGAAGGACATGGGGGTGAACGCCATCCGGACGAGCCACAATCCGCCGGCTCCCGAGCTGCTGGACCTCTGCGATCGGTTGGGCCTCGTCGTCTGGGATGAGGCGTTCGACAAGTGGGACGGCACCTCAACGCGTCCCAAAGACACACCGATCCTCGAATACAACCGGAAGCAAATCGAAAACTTCGTTCGCCGGGACCGCAATCATCCCAGCATCGTGGTTTGGAGCACCGGCAACGAAATCTTTGACCTTGAGAACGGCAAGGTGCCGAATGGCGCCGAGTTGCTTCGCCGGCAGGTCCAGTTCTTCAAAGAACTCGATCCCACCCGCCCGGTCTCGCTCGCTCACGCCGTGCCCCAGTCCGCGCGCACGCCGCTCGATGATTCCCTGGATGTCGCCGGCTGGAACTATCAGCGTCGCTATTCAATCGAGCGGGAAGTCCGACCCCAGCTGCCGATCCTTTACACCGAGTCCGCCTCAGCCTACAGCACGCGCGGGTACTACGAGATCCCACACCCGGCGGGCAAGGATGACTATTCCGCAGACCTCAGGATTACTTCCTACGATCACAATGCAGCCACCTGGGCCGATCTCGCAGACACGGAATTCGCCCTCATGGAGCGGGACCGGTTTGTCGCCGGCGAGTTTGTCTGGACCGGTTTTGATTACCTCGGCGAACCGGTTCCTTTCATAGCGGAGGGTTGGGGCAGCTTCAAGAAGCGGAAAATCACGAAGGCCGAAGAAGGGCGGAGCAGCTCTTTTGGAATTGTCGATCTCGTCGGCATCCCGAAAGATCGCTTTTATCTGTATCGCAGCTATTGGGCGCCGGAGAAGGCCACGGTTCACATCCTCCCCCATTGGAACTGGCCGGATCGGATCGGCGACAACGTGCCGGTTTATGTTTATACCAACGGGGATTCGGCTGAGCTCTTCATCAACGGCAAATCGATCGGCAGGAAATCCAAAGACCCGCAAGCGGCCAATGTGATGGATCGGTATCGGCTGCGTTGGGAGGATGTCGTTTACCAGCCGGGTTCCGTCAAAGCAGTCGCCTACCAAGCGGGGCGCCGCATTGGGGAAGCGACAGTGCGAACCGCGGCAGAACCGGCCGCCATTCGTCTCACGCCGGACCGCACGACCCTTCGCTCCGGCGGTGAAGATCTTTGCTATGTCCTTGTCGAAGCGGTCGACAAAGACGGGACGCTGTGCCCGCTCGCGATGAACCAGGTGGAATTTGAGGTGGACGGTCCGGCGGTGATTGCAGGTGTCGGGAACGGCGATCATCACTTCCCTCATGAATTCGACTCGAACTCCGTCCCGCTCTTCTACGGCAAAGCGATGCTGATCCTGCGCACGGACGAAGGTCGCGGAGGGCCGATTCGCGTGAAGGCGGCAAGTGCGGGGTTGAAGTCTGCGTCAGTTGCGGTGACTAGCCGGTAAGAATCTGCCTGGCTGGTTCCCACGCGAAGAACCGTGGGCCGGCTGAGAAGAACCCCAGCCGGCCCATCATGCGTTTCCTCAGAACGAGTACTTGAGGGACAGTTCCATCACTCGGCGGCCAAGCTTGATGTTGGCATAGCCGAAATCCGGCGCGTACAGAGCCCACTGACCTGGGTTCGATTGCGTGAAGGTCAGGTTCGTCATAGCGTTCTGATTGAACGACACGAGCGGGTGGTTCAGGAAGTTGAACCCCGAGAACCGCACTTGCAGGTTGTGCCCCTCGGTGACCTTGAAGCTCTTGTAAACCGACAAATCACTGTTGAAGTAAGCCGGCCCATGCAGGTAGTAAGGGAGTCGGTAAGGTCCGTTCTGCCCCTCCGCCGGCACACTAAAGGCGGTCCCGTTGATGAACTGGTGCTCCTTCAGACCGGCCGTCGGGTCACCGGTGAGGATCGGCTGCAGGGTGACGTCCGGCGTACCGAGATGTGTCGTGCTGTTTAGGGTGACACCCCCGCCGCCGCCGAAACCGAGGTTCGAGTTCCAGAGCGACTGAATATTCGGACCGCTTTGCCACGTCGTGATCCCCGCGACTGTCCAGCCGTTGGTGACGGCAGCCAGGAACCGGTCACCGTGATACAGATCGCCTAGATCGAACATGTAAGAGCCGTTGAAGACGTGGGAACGATCCTGGCTCAACACCCCGTAGTTGCTCTTAAGGTCAAATGGGTTGCCGACAGTACCGCCCAACTGAGCAGTTCCGCCAATACCCAGCGCCTTGGACCAGGTGTAGTTCAGGGTGTAATTCAACCGGCCCGATTGCTTGTTCCAGCTCATCTGGAGGGCGTTGTAGTTGGAGTAGGCTCCATGCCTGAAGACTTTCACGGAGTTATTTCCATAAGCGCGATAGGGGCGGTAATTGGCTAGGTTAGCGCCTTCCGGATTCGGAGCAGCGCCGGTAACCGGGTCTGGCTTGAACAAGGCGCCCATCGGGATCAGGTTGATATTGGCGAGTTTATCCTCCAGATACAGATTCTCGCTCTTGTTACCGACGTACGCCACTTCGAGAAGCGATTTGCCGGGTAAACGGCGAGAGATCGTCAAGTTGTAGGTGTAAGTCAGAGGTTGTGTCTGGTCTCTGGGGTCTACGGCATTAGCGCCACTGACCAGTCCGCCCAGACTGCCGGACGAAGTCGACTTAATCGTGTCGATTTCGCTGAGATACATCGTATTTGGGATGCTGTAAGACCTGGAGCCCAGCGAAGTGTACAAGGCGTCCCCATAAGCGTTCCATGAATCGTGCCACCGGTAGGTGCCCCAACCGCCACGAATCACGGTCTCCCCTTTTCCGGAGATATCCCAGGCGAGTCCCAGCCGGGGAGAAACCAGGGCGAACTTCGCGTCAATGCCTCCCACCGGTACACTCCCGTCTCTCCCGTGCCAATAGATGCCGGGCATTTCCTTTCCAGCCTTGACATCCGCTTCGTATCGTTCGGGGAACCACGCGGCCATGCCAACGCCTTTGGTGTCGTACCAGGGACCGAAATGGTCAAAACGCATCCCGAGGTCGAGAGTCACTCGGTTGTTAACCTTCCACGAATCCTGGACGTAGGAGCCAATGGTCTTGTAGGCCATATAAGCAATGGAGTTGTAGTTCGCCTCCGTGTAGCCGCTGGCCACGCCTAGCAGGATATTCGCAACCGGGTTAAAGGAGCCCAGGCCTTCGGGATGCGCGGCAGTCGTCCAAGGGCCGGTGCCGAAGCTGACCTGGCCGTTCGGGTAACCCCAGGAGCCCTGATAGTTGCCCGTCTGTTCGATGTACACGCCGAACTTCAGGGTATGGGTGCTGAGCACCTTGGTAACGTTGTCCTGGAAAGTCGGAATCTTCTTCGTGAGCGTGTTCACGCCGTTGGGCTCGAACATATCCGGCTGGTACACGTGCGGGTAGCCCAGGCTGGCGGACCACCAGGCGTTCATAACGGCCGGCATGTACTGGACGCCATTCCCGTAGACACCCGCGTAGGGATAGCCCAGAGCTGAACGGGAAACCAGAGAAGGATCGTTCGGCTTGAGAGGTGAATCGAGGAATGACCACGTGGCGATGAACTCGTTGGTCAGGGTCGGGCTGAAGACGTGAATGAAGTTGCCTGAGATACTGTGCGACCTGTCGCCCGAGGACATTCCGCCCGGGTACGGAGCAGCCGGGTTTGCGATCCACCATAGCTGAATCGGGACCTCGGAAGTCTGCCCTTGACGTTGGTAGGAAACGTACAGCTTCGTGTTGTCGCTGAAATCGTAGTCGACACGCGTCCTGAAGATATTGCCGTTTTGATTCGTGACAAACTGCTGGAAATAGTTGTAGCCGCCAGTCTTGGCAGGATCGGCATTAGGCAGCGGAAACAGCTTCATGATGGCTGCCCCGCCGGGATCAATCATGTTGGCCGGGATGATGTTGCCGACAATCGGCTGGCCGTTCCGTAGATTCCCGCTCACATTGCCGCACATCGGCTTCCCCCAGTTCTGATCGGAAAAGCCTGAGGCGCAGGCGGCCGCATTTCCTTCCCCAGCCATGGTGAAATCGCCCTTACGCATTCCCAAGGTAGGGACGTTCGAGCTGATCGGGGAACCGGCCGGCAGCTTCTGGTAGTAGTACTCATATCCAGCCCAGAAGAGCAGCTTCTTGTTGCTGTTGAAGTTGGTCCACGGGAGTTTCACCGGTCCGCCGAAGCTGATGCCGGGATAGAGATAGCGATCCCTCGGCTTCTCACCATTTTGGCTCTTAAGGAACCAGTCCATCGAGTTGAACTTGGAGTCCCGGCTGTGAAGGTAAGCCTGGCCATGGTAATCCGAGCTTCCGGATTTGCCAACCGCGGTGATGACGACTGGTCCCTTTACGGAATCGGCGCCGTAATTGGACGTCTGGACCTTGACTTCTTCCACCATGTCGGCGTTGACGGAGGCCGTGGCCGAGCAGTTGCAGCCCGGATCAATGACGTGCGCTCCATCCGAGACGAGGTCCGTGCCGCCGCGGTTAGTCGTGCCGTTGGCCACATAGCCGTTTCCGACAGCACTGCTGATGCCGACAACCGACGGGTCATACCCAGCCTGGTTGCCGATACCACCTCCTGTAAAAACCGCCATGCCCGGCATGATCTTGATGAGTTCGGTCGCATCCCGGCCCATGAGGGAAAGGTTGCCAATCTGCTTGCTGTTGAGTACCGCGCTGCGTTCACCGGTATCGACCGCGGTGATCTCTCCCAGCGTGGCGGAGACGACAACTTCGCTGCTTACATCTCCGACCTCCAGCTTGATGTCCGGCACGTTACGCCGGTCCCCCGGGTTCATCACGATCCCGTTGTATACCCATGGCTTGAAGCCCGCGATTTCCACTCGCAAGCTGTACGTGCCGGTAAGAACAGCGGCAAAGGCAAAGTAGCCCTCATCGTTGCTCACCGTGCGGAATTCCGCCTGGGTGGCCTGGTTCGTCAGCTTGACGTCAGCGCCCGGAACCACCGCCCCGGACGTGTCAAGCACAGTCCCCGCTATCGTCCCGGCGCTTTGCGCGAGCACGGCCGGCGGCAAGAGCCACATCGCCGTCAAAAGCAGTAGCGTCGCGACCCTTTGTCGTTTTCTGATCAAATTAGACTTAGACCTTTGCATCTGGCCTCCTCCCCGCCTCACAGTTACTCTGCAAAAGCGGTTACCTTTTGGTGATACTGAGCCTGGACACCACGGTAGCGGCTGTATCCTAGGTTTTGCGGTGACACCGTGTAAATTGGACAGATATCGTATCGGCTGGTCTGCACTTCGAGTAATACGGGTAAACGAATTGCATAGTGATGAACGTCGGGATGCAGTTACAGGACTGGTGGAAGTCTGTCGTCGGGAAGTTGACTGGTGTGAAGAGTCCGGATCGCCTTCACGAGATCCTGGCCCTCCTCTTGTTTGACGCAGTAAGACCGTGCTCCGGCGCGCATTGCGTGGCGGGCCTCTTCCTCTTTGCCTGGAGCGGTCATTACGATAATCCGGGCCAACGGCTGTCCCTTGGTGATTTCCTTGACGAGCCAGAGCCCCCGCATCCCCGGGATCTGGAGGTCGAGCAAAGTGATGTCAGGTTTGTATTTGTTGAAGAGATGAATCGCTTCAGAGCAATTCTTGGCTTCTGCGATGATGGCCATGTCTGGCTGACTGCCGATTAAGGCCGCAAGCCCGACTCTCACCAGAAAATGGTGCTCGACGATCAGAATCCGAATCGGCTGGTCTTTCCCCATCAGGTAATCTCGACGAGGCAGATACTACTTCAGTCGGTTTTCGCCGATCCATTGGACAGATGTCGTAATTGGTCCTCTGCGGGACGCGCAGTTCCAGTATTCGAAATGCAGAGTGCTCACAGGAACAAGAGGGGAAGGTCGGCGGAGCCGCTAGCGCCCGAATAATTCGGCTTCCCAGTTTGCGCCCACGGCTCGCCCTCCAATCGAACTCGACTGGTGCGGTTTCGCTAGACGCGTCACCTCCTTCCTCATAATGCGGGATGTGTGTATTTCAAAATGCCGGATTCCGGCCGCTACTCGGCCGGAATCGGTAGCCTGGATGCCGAGGTAATGTTACGGAGGCGCGACTTGTGTGTCTATTCGACAGTTGCGGTAGGAGGGAATATGCAGATTGTTTAGGGACAATATGCGCAACGTTTAGGGAAGGGGCAAAGGGGGGCGAGGGGGCGAAGGGGCGAAGGGATGAAGGGGCGGCACCGGATTCAGCGGCGGTTGAGTGGCGCGTTTTTTGCGCTGTATCGAAACCCGGCTTAATCCGGTGCCGCCCCTTTGCCCCTTACTTCTTCGGTGGTTCACTGACGTGGACGATGCCTCGGCGGAAGGCCTCCGCAATCGCTTGGGCCCGGTCCGTGCAGCCGAGTTTGGGCAGCAGGTGGCTGACGTGCACTCTGACAGTTCCTTCGCTGATGTTCAGCTCTTTGGCAATCTCTTTGTTCGACATTCCCCGGACGAGCAATTCAAAGACCTCCATTTCGCGAGGGCTCAGCTCGGACCGGCGCATTCGGGCGACCAGGAGCGATGCGACATCAGGCGGGATTGGGCATTCACCCGCATGGACCGCTCGAATTGCATTGACCAATTCCTGGCCATCGACGTGTTTCATGAAATAGGTCCGCGCGCCGGCCTGCATGGCGCGGAAGATGTCCTCATCTCCGCCGTAGGTAGAGATGACGATGATCCGGGCCTGGGGGAATTTCTTGATGATTTCGCCGATCGCTTTCACGCCATCCAAGCCGGGCAAGCGGAGATCCATCAGAGTGACGTCCGGCTGGTGTTTTTCAAAGAGTTCCAGGGCCTCCAAGCCGTTCCTGGCTTCAGCGACGGCAGTCATGTCCGGCTGGGTGTTGATGATCGAGGCTAACCCCACTCGGACCATGAAATGGTCATCCACAATCATCACCCGAATCCGCGGATCGCTGCTCATTTCTGCAATCCTATGATGTCACCGGCACTTCAACAAGTATTTCGGTGCCTGCTCCCGGTTGGCTCTTCAGCCACATACGCCCGCCCAGGCGTTCAACTCGTTCCTGCATCCCCAGCAGTCCGTAATGGCCCTCACCCAGAGAGAGTGCCTTTTCGGCTTCGAACCCGCAGCCGTCGTCGGTTACTCTCAGCGTCAGGCAAGTCGTGTCGAAGCCCAACTCGACCCTGATCTTCCTCGCCCGAGCATGCTTGGCCGAGTTTGCCATCATCTCCTGGAAGATCCGAAGCACATTGTCCTCGACCGTGGTTGGAAGTCGGCGAGGAGTACCGGTCAGACGGATATCCAACGTCAGCCCAGTGCCCGCTGTAGTCTGCTCGGCGATTTCCGGCAGTGCTTCTGCCAGGTCACGCGTCTCGAGGATGTTGGCCCGCAAATCCCTGACGGCTCGATAAGCCTCGGCCAGGCTGTAGCGGATCATCTGGCTCGTCTGGTCCAGCTTCTTCAGGAGCAGCGGAGGGATATCGTTGAACTGCATCTTGATCGAGTCGAGCTGAAGTGCGACGCCGCCCAGGTTTTGAGCGAAGGTATCGTGCATGTCCCGCGCAATCCGGTTGCGCTCCTCCAGTACGGCCTGGTACCGCTTCTTGAGCTCGAACATGCGCAGCCGGTAAACCCCGCCGGCCGCTAAGGCCAGAACAGCGAGCACAAACCCTACAAAATACGGAGTCTGGTAAAAGTAGGGCTTCAGGCGGAGCGTGAAGGAGGCGCCGGCCTGGTTCCAGATCCCGTCATTGTTTGAGGCAATGACCCGGAAGCGATAACGGCCGGGAGGGACGTTCGTGTAATACGCGGCGCGCTGGCTTCCAGCGGAAAGCCATCCCTGGTCGAAGCCTTCCAAGCGGTATTTGAACTGGACCTTTTCGGGGACGAGGAGGCTCAGCGCCGTAAAGTGAAACTCGATTCTCCGCCTGCCTGGTGGCAGTTCCAGGTTCTCGGTCGGCGACAGTTCATCATCGTCGACGACGAGCTGTTCGATTGCGACTGGGGGTGGCAGAAAGTTGATGTTTGTCTCACCCGGATCCACCGCAACGACTCCGCGGGTCGTCGGAAACCAGAGGAGCCCGTCGCGTGTCCGGCAGCCGGGGGGCTGTGCGCCGTAGCTGCACTCGCTGCTCTTCATCCCGTCTGTCGTTCCGTAAGCGACCGAATCTATTTTCGCAACCCGGCCGTTCAAATAAGCCTCGATCTGTCTCTTGGCGACCCGGAAGACTCCGCGCGGGCAGGCCATCCAGAGGTTTCCTTCCTGGTCGGGCAGAATCCTGGCGACCCGATCGTCGTAAAGCCCTTCCTTCATCGTAAGGGTCCAGACGCGCCCGTCTTTCAGGCAAGCGACGCCTGTTTTCGCGCTTGCGAGCCAGAGTGTGCCGTCGAGATCCTCCCCGACCGACTGTACATTATTGTCAAGCAGGCCGTCCTCATGAGTCAGGAAGATGCACTGCTGCCCCCTGATACTGATCAAGCCTGCCCCGGTAGCCAGCCAGATCGTTCCGTCCCTGGCACGGTAAGCCTGATAAATAAAAGGAGAATCGCCCATCTGATCCGGCAAGTAGGGACGCAGGCGGCCTTCACTAAACCTGAACAGGCCGAGGGTCGGAATGGCTATTACAAGGCTTTCGTCGTCTTCGAAAATCGCCGAGACGTACCGATGGGCGAGCAAACCGGTGCTGAACGACTTTATTCTCCCATTCCGGACCCGGCTTAGACCGTTTGCGGTTCCCGCCCAGATGCTTCCATCGCGGCTTTCAAAAAGGGATCCTCCGAAGTTGCTCGCGAGCCCGTCGCTGCTGGTGAACACGCGTATCTTTCCATCCCTGATCGCCGAAAGCCCCCCGCCGTCCGAAAATACCCAGACGGTGCCATCCTGTCCCTCGATAATCCCTGCGGCCTTGTTGTGGGCCAGGCCCTCTCGAGTCGTGAAAAGTCTGAACCGGCTCTTTCGCAGTCGACTCAGGCCGTCGTTTGTGCCGACCCAGATACTGCCTTCCCGGTCTTCGTAGAGGCAGTTAATGTCATTGTCGGATCGGTCCATCTCGGGAACGGTCTCGATTCCCCCCGCACCAACACGGCTTATCGAACCGGGGGACTTGCCCACCCATAAATCTCCCTTCCGGTCTTCCCACAAGGAGGACACACTCTCCCGAATTCCGACAGCTACAAATTTCCCATTGGTGAAGCGATTCAAACCACGCCGGGTCGCCACCCAGAGATTCCCGCTGTGATCTTCCAGAATGGCGTTAATATGGGGATCGTGCAGGCCGTCCCTGGTCGTGTAGCCTGCGAGGCCGTTTTGGTTCAGCCGATACAGTCCGTCCCAAATTCCGCCCAGCCAGACGTTGCCTTGCCGATCTTCATGAATCGCCCTTATGAGACCGGTTACAGAAGGGTAGTTGATGAACCGGCCGTCCTTGAAACGACGCAACCCCGCCCAGTTCAGGCCGATCCAGATACTGCCGTCGGCACTCTCCTCCAGGCAGGAGATGACGATTTCCCCCTTGAAGATAGAACATTGTCCGTCTTTGAGGCGAGCTAGAAATCCCTGTCCGGCGACCCAAAGGGCGCCGTCACGACTCAGCAGAAGCGCGCTCGCGACGACCATCTCGCTTCCGAGTGCCTTCTGCAATTCCGGGGATGGAGAGAAACGAACCCCATCGAAACGAACCAGCCCGCCCGAGCTTGCCAGCCAGAGGTATCCGTCCGGCGTCTGAACAATCGAGCGGATACCGCCTGGGGGCAGGCCGTCTTTAACCAGCCATTCATCCACGACGAGCTGAACCGGCAGGCGACTTGCGGCGGCAGACAGGTGGGCCGAACCGATAAACACGGCCGAGATTGCCAGGAGCAGAACCGGGGCCCGCCGCCATTCCACGGGCAGATTCTACCACTGGTTCTTTTGGAGTGCGGAGGCAACGAGAGGCCGACGCGTTATCAGGCCTCGAGGCGACACCGCTTTGGTATATGCAACACCCTGGCTGTTTGGCGCAATGTTGCACATACCAAAGCGGTGTCGCCTCGAGGCCTGATAAAGCGCCGGCCTCTCGT
>Ga0105104_10002549_pt1 | contig 13264 bp, 8 predicted proteins | sample PPLLaktember2015_3_FD_87034 | JGI IMG/M metagenome (GOLD analysis project Ga0105104, IMG submission 87034) | Freshwater sediment microbial communities from Prairie Pothole Lake near Jamestown, North Dakota, USA - PPLs Lake P7 Core (6) Depth... | ecosystem: Environmental > Aquatic > Freshwater >...
TACTTTCCGTTATTTTCTGGTTTCTTCCTAACTTCTTTATCTGTTTGCCTTTATCATCAAGTATGTCTTCGCCTGTTCCGTAATCATACTTGATGCCTCCGTCCGGCTTGAGAACCCTGCAATCCACGATCTGCGGTTTTTTTTCATCAATTGTTTTAAGTGTTAATTCTTCGACTTTTTTGCGGTCATCCGGATGGAAGGCTTGAATCGTGTTTTGGTAATTCAGGACTGTTCCGGGCTTGATACCGAAAATGTTGTACATTTCATCAGACCAGATTATTTTATTTTCCGGTTGGATCCATTCCCAGCTGCCGATTTTTCCTATTTGTTGAGCTTTAATCAGACTCAGACGGCTTTCATTCAGTAATTTTTCAGTCTGTAATCTTTTCTTTTCGTGTTCAATATACTCAAGGGCAAAAGATATATCTATTACCAGTTCGTTAAGGAGCAGCAGTTCTTTTTCATTAAAAAAATCAGGAACTGTGGAATACAGGTTCATTGTTCCGATGACTCTTCCGAATACTTTAATAGGAAATGATGTCATAGAGTGAAATCCGAGCCGTAGAATTTCCGTCCGGCATTGCTTTGCAGCATCGTTATTATCGGCTAAATTGTTGCAGACATAATAGCGGCTTTCATGCAGGACTGTGACGATCGGGCATTTAAATATCTGTTTGTCATTCTGCATAATATTCATGCAATTGAAAAATGAGCCGGCAGTTCCAGCATGGCTTACAGGTTTCAATCTGCCATTAGAATCATCTGGAATCCCGATCCATGCTAATCCGAATCCCCCAATGTCAATGGCAGTATTGCATATTCTGTCGAATAATTGATGAGTATCGTGTACTCTCACAATTATTTTATTAATTTCACTAAGGAAAGCATATATCCTGTTGAGATTTTTTATTTCATTTTCATTTTGTTTTTGTTCCGTAATATCAACACCGTATATACGTATATTTTTGTTTATTTTTACATAATTAAATGCCTGTTGATACCAGATGTTTCCGATCTGAACTTCGCGGTATTTGACAACATTTTCCTTATCCTTTACTATTTTGATTAATTCATCAATGCCCTCAAACCAGAGATGTTTGATGCCCGAATCCTGAATATCAGGGAAAAGTTTTTTTGCAGCCGGATTAATATATATAATTTTAAGATTATCATTTATTTCTGTAATCGGATTGGGATTTAATTCAGGGAAGGTTGAAAGATATGTTATCGACTCATAGGTTCTTTTCTGCTCTGTAATATCGTCGAATATGCAAATTGTATATGGTCCTGTTTCTTTATCTGTCTTATATATAGATGAATTAATGCTGATATAAATCGATGAACCGTCTTTTCGGACCATAATGCATTCCTTGTTATGTATCATTCCGCTGTCGTAAATTTCCTGAAAGTATTTTTTGATCGATTTAAGATAGTCCGGACGAATGAATTCTGCTATGCTCCTTCCTAAAATCTCATCAAAATTATATCCGAGATATTTCTTGATCTTGTCATTGCAGATGACTATCTTTTTTTCTTTATTGAGTATCATTATCATATTGGGAGCCGTTTGAAAAATTGTCTGGAAATTTTCCTCCCTTTCCTGTATAAGCTTTTCTGCTTTTTCCATTTTAATTCTATCGTCATACTCTTTCAGGGCTCTTTTTACGGATGATGCAAGTCTTTTAAGATTATCTTTCATGACATAATCTGTTGCGCCTAATTTGATCGTATCTACTGCAAACTCTTCACCAAGCGTACCTGAAACAAAGATAATCGGAGTTTTAATGTTTTTTTTAGCTGCTATGCCAAGCGCTTCTACACCGTTGAAAGAAGGAAGCTTGTAATCTGTAATTATTATATCAGGTTTAAAATCGTTTATGGCTTTTATAAAATCATCTTTTGTATCTACCCGCTTTGATAAAATGTTAAGACCTGATCTTTCGAGTTCATAAATTATCATTTCAGCATCTTCTTGCCTGTCTTCAAGCATAAGCATTTTAATTTGTTTATTCATAAAAATTTCCTATATATAATTAGACCGGAGATTGATTTATCAATAACCGGGAGGATTCTAATTCCTAAATAGTTTTAGTTAATTTTTCAAACTGAACAGGTTTTGCTATATAACTGTTTACTCCAAGAACGTAAGTTCCGATAATGTCCTGTTTTTCTTTAGAAGATTTCAAAACAACTACCGGAAAATATTTTGTTCTTTCATCATCCCTTATTTTTCTAAAACCTTCGATATCATCCGCTTTCGGCAGCTTGAGATCCAATAGAATGACTTTCGGATAATTATTAATATCTCCATATTCATCTCTTCCTATGAAGAATATAAATTCAAAAGCTTCCATTCCCTCATTCAATGTAAAAACATATTCTGCAAGATTATTCTCCTTCAGCGCAGAAAGAGAATGCTTAATATCAATTGGATTGTCTGCAGCCGATAGAATTTCAACTGTGTTTTTGTAATTCATTTTTTATCTCCATTCACTGGCAGTGTAAAATAAAATGAAGCGCCCTTATTAATTACTCCTTCAGCCTTTATGCTCCCTCCGTGCCGGTTTATTATTCGCTGTGTAAGGGCAAGCCCGATGCCTGTACCCTCGAATTCATCATGGCGGTGAAGCCTCTGAAATACGCCGAATATTTTGTCAACATATTTCATGTCAAAACCCGCGCCGTTATCCTTAATGAAATATTTGTTTTCTTTAACTAGAGCAGTTCCGCCGAGTTCGATCACTGCTTTTGTTTTTTTACAGGTAAATTTTACCGCATTTGCGATAAGATTAGTCAATGCTATTTTTATTAAAGATATATCGCCGAAGGCATCCGGCATAGGCTTGATTATGAATTCAATATTCCGGTCGGGATAGTTTAATCTGATTTCCGAGATTATATTTTTTATAAGACTTTCCATGTTGATTTGAGAAAATTGCATTTCATGACTGATGATTTTTGAAAAAGATAAAAGATTGTCTATCAGACATGACATCTCCTGAGTATTGTTTATTATTGTGTCCAGATATTTCTTGGATTCTTTATCTATTTGGTCATATGTTTTTTCAATTAGGTTTTTTGAGAAGCCTTCAATCGCCCTAAGCGGCGCTTTTAAATCGTGTGAAACGGAATAGCTGAATGTTTCGAGTTCTTTATTAGCCGCAAGAAGTTCTTGAGTGCGTTCCTCCACTTTTTTTTCAAGCTCCGCATTGAGTTTTCTTATTTCTATATCTGCTAATTTTTTATCGGTTATGTCTCTGATAAAGGACATTATAGCCGGTTTATTATCCCATAAAACATCATTTTCAATTGATTCTATCCAAAGTAATTCTTTATCCCTGCCGTAAATCATGTAATCATGGATTCTTGGAATTTCCTTTTTATTAAGTATATCGCTAAAAATATCCGTCACTTCCTTTTTATTAGCATTATGAATAAGTTCCGTTACAGTCAGATCATAAAGATCCTGCGCGGAATATCCTGTCAATTTTTCCATAGATGGATTAACAAATTTATATTTATCGTCCTGAATTACAGCTATTGCATCTATGGCGCTGTTGACTACTATTCTGTATTTTTTTTCACTTTCGTTTAAAGCTTTATTTGTTTCATCAAGCTTTAAAATTTTACTTTCAAGCTTGCCGGATAGCCTTTTGCTGTATCCCTCAAAGAATTTTTTTTCATCATCAATGCATTTCTTTTCATCTTTTTTAATTTCATTATTTAAATACTGACTGACAAGCTCTCTTACTATTGCAATCAGGATATCCGGTTCAGCAGGCTTAATAACAAACCTATCCGCTCCGAGACTCAAAGCAAAATCCTTGTCCTGATCGTTTATATAAGTTGCAGTGTAAAAAATAAAAGGTATGTTTTTCAGGCTGGGATCTTTTTTACATTCCCTGCACAGTTCGAATCCGTCAAGTTTCGGCATAAGAATGTCGGATATTATAAGATCAATTTTATTCCTTTTTAACAGCTTAAGCGCTTCATCCCCGTCTCTGCAGCCTATCACTTCATATTTTTCATTTTTAAGCATAACTTCAAGCAGGTAAAGATTCTGCTTGTCGTTATCGGCAATGAGTACCTTCAGATTTTTATTGTTATTATTCATGACTATTCCTTCTCCATTCTGTTAAAATATTTTTTTATATCATCAATAAATGTATCCGGATTAATAGGTTTTTCAAGATATCCTGTACAGCCTGATGCTATGGCTTTTTCCCTATCTCCGGATAATGCGTAAGATGTTACTGCAATTATGGGAATATCATTCAATTCATTATGTTTTCTCAATTCTCTTGCAATATCATATCCGTCAATATCCGGCAGCTGAATGTCAAGCAGGATCATATCCGGCATCATTGATAATGCCGTATTAATGCCCTGTCTGCCGTTCATTTTTTCCTTAACCGAGTATCCGTTTTTTTTAAGGAGGAATTTCATTAAGTATATATTCTGCTCATTATCCTCAATTAATAAGATTTTTTTTTTCATTTGCTTTCTCCTGTATTATTCATGAATTTGACTGAAAAAGTGCTTCCTTTACCGATTTCGCTTTCAACGGAAATTTCACCATTCATCATTTCAGCAAGTTTTTTTACTATGGAAAGACCCAATCCTGTTCCTTCATATTTTTTAATTGTGCTGGAATCAAGCTGATGAAAAGGTTTAAAAAGCATTTTTTTATCATCAGCGCTGATTCCTATTCCGGTATCTTTTACAGCCATTATAATATTATCTGAGTCTGTTCTGCAGATAACCGTAATCCCGCCCTTTTCGGTGAATTTAATGCTGTTGTTCAACAGATTAATTAAAATCTGTTCAATTCTCCGATCGTCGCCTGTAAAAATACATGGCTCCTTATCGAATTCAGTTTTAATTGACAATCCTTTTTTTAATGCAAGAGGCGTTATAATGCTGATTGTTTTATTAATTGCGTTAATCAGATCAAATGGTTTTAACTGTATCGTAAGCTGACCTGCTTCAATTTTGGAAAGATCAAGAACATCATTTATCAATGCAAGAAGATGGCTCGCGCTTTTTTGAACCATACCCAGTTGTTTTTTCTGTTCATCATTAAGTTCTCCGGCGAGCCCCTGAAGAAGAATGCCTGTGAATCCGATTATTGAATTAAGAGGCGTGCGGAGTTCATGCGACATTGTCGCAAGGAAGATGGATTTAAGCCTGTCAGCTGACTCAGCTTTCTCCTTAGCTTCCCTCAGTTCCTCAAGGGTAAGCTTCAGGAGATCCTCAGCAAGTTTGCGGCCAGTGATGTCATTGCCCACTGAGAGGATTTCGACAACTTCTCCTTGTTCGTTTGTGATGGGTCTATTCGTCCAGGAAACCCACACCCTGCTGCCATTCTTTTTAATGTTCTCATTTTCACTCAATTCATAAGCTTCCGGTTTTGCAAAAATATTATTCACAAGAGATGATATGCTGCGTCCGGTGGATTCTATTTCAGGGACAATGGTGCCTGTTATATTTTTTCCGATAATCTCCTCTTCGGAATAACCGAAGAAACTTTGTGCATATTTATTGATGAAGGTGATGCTGCCGGTTTTTGTCCAGCGGAGGATCATGCTGTTTGCATTCTCAACCAGGTCGCGGTATTTCGCTTCACTTTGGATTAGTATTTTTTCAATTATCATGCGTTCTTTAATCTCAGATGAGAGTTTTTCGTTTGTTTTCTGAAGTTCTGCTGTCCGTTCGCTGATACGCTGTTTTATTTCCATATTGATTTTTTTTAGTTCAAAGGTACGAGTGTTAACCTGATGCTTTAATATGAAGCTCCCCATGAGGCTCATAAGCAGGGCAACACCTGCAGCCAAAGCAATAATTTGCATCCATGCCGGCAGTTTGAATTGAACATCCTCTGATGTCCATCGTTTCAGCGATCTATAATACACGGATTGAGAATCTTTTTTTAATTCAATCAAATGTCTGTCAATAGCGTCCAGCAGGTATCCGTGGGCATTTTTGGGAGATGCGAACATAAGTCTGGCAGGGCCGAATATGACTGCCGTATCTTCGAGTCCGAATTCTTTTGTATGCATCAAACCGTAAAAATTGTTGCTGATTGCGGCATCAGCTTCATTTTTTGCAGCCATTTCAAAGGCTTTTTTATAATCCTGTACTGGAATGAGAATGAATTTTAAATCAAAGCCCGTACTGAGCTGTATGAATGCCTCCTGTTGAATAGAACCCTCCAACACCGCTATTTTTTTTCCGTTAAGATTCATTAATGACCGGATTCCGCTGCCTTTGCGGGCATAAACTTGAGACCATGAGGACAGTACCGTTTCGTTGGGAAAGGCGAATATTTTTTCCCTGTCTGCAGAATATGCTATGTCAGGCATAAGATCAATTTCCCCTTTCTCTAACCGGAGGAGTCCCTCTGCCCAGGTTCCTGATACATAATGCAGGTTCCAGCCTTCTGTTTTCGCAATATATTCAATGATATCGATAAAGATGCCTGATGGTTTGCCTGATGCGGAGGTAAAAACTTTCGGCGCATTTTCATAAACCCCGACTGTTATGGTCCGTTCCTCGGCTTTTATACCTGTACTAACAGCAATATACAGAAATATGATAAAGACTTTTAACCAGAGGTTCACAGGTAAGGACAGAATTTTTCTTAAATTGAAATAATGAATAATTTTAAATTTGCGGTTCATACGGATAAAAACTCCAATCATTTTTTATCACCTTCAATCATCTTTAACAAAGGGCTTTTGCCCTTTCTCTACCTCAAAGCACGAAGATCATCACAAAGAATGTAATCAAAATAAAGAAAATTTTTCTTCTTTTTTTTATTTTCCTTCGTTAGCATCGTATTCTTTGTGATTAATTCCTTTTACAGGCAATGTAAAATAAAAAACTGCTCCCTTGTCCAACTCTCCTTGAACCTTGACCTTTCCGCCATGACGCTGAATTATTCTATGTACCAGCGCAAGACCATTACCTGTTCCTTCGAATTCATCCTGCCGGTGAAGTCCCTCTGAAAAACACCGAACATTTTGTCGACATACTTCATGTCATAACCTACAGCATTTTTTTTAATCCGGAATATAAAAACTATGCTGGTTATCTCCTGATTTGAGCGCTGCTGTCTTCAATGGGGATTTCGTTGCCTTTTTTGAGATTAAAATTGTACACGCGTTAGTTGCAAGAATAAATAAATGCTGCTTGATAAAAATTTTGAATTTAAAATTTATATTCATAAATTTTTGAATTTTGCCAGCCCATTTAAAATTCTATGCTTTTTTGATTAAAAGTCAACAGAAATTGTATTTTTTAAAATTTTTAAAAAAAAATTGACATGGGTAGCTTTTGTTATATAATTATAATTAATGAATGAAATTAATAAAGATTGTACTATTTTAATTGTTGATGACTCTCCTGAAAATATTGATATCATAAGCAATATTTTAAAAGATAAATATATAATAAAAGTTTCTGTTGACGGATTTAATGCCGTCAGGATAGCCGGATCGGACAATCCTCCTGATTTAATTTTACTTGACATTTTTATGTCTAAAATGAGCGGATATGAAGTATGCAGAGAGCTAAAGGCAGATGAAAATACAAGAGACATACCGGTAATTTTTCTCACTGCCAGCATGAGTATTGAAGATCTTGTTAAAGGATTTGAAAGCGGGGGCGTTGACTATATAACGAAACCTTTTAACAAGGTAGAGCTGCTTATACGCATTGAAACACAATTAAAATTGAAAATAGCCGGAAAAATGCTTAAATACCAGAATGTTTTTCTTGAAGAAGAGGTTGATAAAAGGACCAGAATGCTTCAGGAAAAAAATAAAATTTTGACGGACACGCTTAAAGAAAAAGAGGAACTTCTAACTAAACTTCGCCTCATGGAAAAGCGTATTAAAAGATCTCTGTTGATATCAAATAAGCTATACAGCAAAATCCAGACAATCCAGGAAGAAGAAAGAAAACAAATATCAATGGATATTCATGATGATATGGGGCAGTTGTTAACTGCAATAAAGCTTAATCTTTATCAGATACAGACTAATACTCCTGCCGATAACGAAAAACTGAAAAATAAAATCAGCATGACAATTCAAATGATAGATGATGCAGTTTATGCTGTCCAGAAAATTTCAAAAAAATTAAGACCCGATATTCTTGAAAATTTGGGTTTTATTGATGCTGTAAAATCATACTGCAGGACTATTGAAGATTCGCGTTCCATTAAATTTAATATAAAAATAACAGGCGGGAAGGTCAGACTGGGAAAAGAAGATGAACTGAGTATTTACAGGGTGATACAGGAAGCTTTAACCAATGTCATAAGACATTCAAAAGCCGATAAATGCAATATTACAATTAAAAATTCCGATGGTATTTTAAATGTCCTTATTAATGATAATGGCACTGGGATTGATAAGAAAAAAATCAGCGATATTAATTCTTTGGGAATTTTCAGCATGAAAAAAAGAATAAAAAAAGTCATGGGAAAACTTCATATTGAAGGAAAACCGGGAAAGGGAACAATCATTTCAATTTCTGTGCCCATAGGAGAAAGTAAAGATGATTAAAGTGATTATTGCGGACGATCATGCCATTGTCAGACGTGGGATCAAGGAAATACTTGACGAAACGGACACAATAAGAGTGATAGATGAAGTACAAAATGGGAAAGAACTGATTAACAAATTATTGAGTTCAAAATATGATGTTGTTCTTCTGGATATAAATATGCCTGGTAGTAATGGACTTGAAATTCTTAAAGATATTAAAAAGATAAATCCATATCAGGTTGTACTGATGCTTAGCATTTATCCTGAAGAAGAATACGCTATCCGCGCAATAAAAACCGGAGCATCCGGTTATCTGAAAAAGGACTCAAGTCCTTCTGAAATTGAATCAGCCGTTAAAACTGTATATTCAGGAAAAAAATATTTAAGCATGGATTTATATGATAAGCTTATTGATGAACTTAATGAACCTGATAAAGAGAATCCTTATAAAAAACTTTCCAACAGGGAGATGGAAATTTTAATTAAAATCGGGAAAGGAAGAACATTGTCGGAAATTTCAGATGAAATGAATTTAAGCCCGAAAACGGTAAGCACTTACAGGTCAAGAATTTTGGAGAAAATGAGGATGAAAAACAATGCTGAAATAATGAAATATGTGATTGTGAATAAAATAGAGTAATATTCTCAGGTTTTTTTTGCACTTTATGGAACTGCCCAATGAAAAGAAATTATGAATTTCATTTGAGTTATCCTGCACGGTTTTATTGATGGTTTAAGAAATATTGAGATTAGCCATTAGTTTTTGAAGAATAACTCCTGCTTTCTCGAAATCATATTTTTCAAGGAATTTTTCAATTTCAAGCAATTCAGGATAGAGATTTGAATTAGATGCTTCTTCTTTTAAGGAATTTAAAACTTCGATTGAATCTGAATAAAAGCCGTCAATGCGATTTTTTAATTCTTTCATCAACAGCATTACTTTGTTCATGTTCATAATGCCATTTTTGAAAGTTTTTTTCGAGCTCTTATCATGCTTATATTTTTCTGCAATATATGATATGGTATCCAGAAGTTCATAAAGCGCATTTTCTACTTTATCTATAATTTCATTCAATCCGTTCCTATTATTATTTTTCAGAGAGTTTTCCAATTCGCTGGATGTTATACAGAGCTTTTCTGCCCCGATATTGCCTGAAACTCCCTTTAAAGTATGCGCCGTTCTATAAGCTGATTGTATATCATTATCTGCAAGGTACTTCCTGATTTCTGCAGCTGAAGTTTTATGATTATTGAAAAATTTTTCCAGCAGATTAATATATTTATCCTTGCTGCCTCCCATTAGGATTAATCCATGTTTCAGGTTTAATCCGGGAAGATTATCAGGAAGAATAAGATCAGACATTTTATATGCTCCCTTTTAAACTATTGCTCAATATATAAAATATCATTTTATACTGCTGATTTCCACTTATTTAAAATAAAAATGTTTTTTTAAAAAAAATAAGCTGCAGGTACTATTTTTTTGTTTAGCCCCGCTTTTTTTTGGCGCGAGAGAAGGACCGGAAAAAGACTTTTTTTTTAGTTAATGGTCTTAATAGTCGATTTTTAAGTTAAAACTGTATAAAACATGGTGAAATGTTTAAAAAAATAAAATAAATCGAATGATTTTTGCTCTATCAACGACCTACTGATGATCACTCTTTAAAAAGGTTAAATAAGATAATTAAATTTGCATGCTTTTATAAAGATCTGTTGAAAATTAACTGTCAATGAAAGTTGATGTTAAAAATATTTATTTTTTATAAAAAAAGGAGAAAGAAATGAAAAAAACAATTAAAAATTTACTATGTCTTATTATTATCCTCTTAATGTTTGCTTGCTCATTTCCGGGCGGCAATAATGATAATAATAACAATGACAAAGAAAAAACAGGTACAATTGCCCTGTCATTTATAATGACTGATACAGCAAGGACAATACTTCCTGATATAAGCATGGTGCCTGTAAGCTATATAATAACAGGCGCAGGACCGAACAATAAAAGTTTCAGCATCACAACAACTGATTCTTTTGTTCAGATACCTAAGCTAAAATTCGGCGACTGGACAGTAACGGTTGAAGCATTGAATGCTGACGGAATAATAATCGCCAACGGCCAGGCTACAGGCACAGTTCATACAGGTCAGACTACAACAATTAATATTACAGTGAGACCTTTGGAAGGATACGGCACTCTTAACCTTTCTGTTCTCTGGAATGCAGAAGACACTGAAAGTCCTTCTATTGACTCACAACTTATACCTTATTCGGGTTCTGCATTGAACCTTGACTTCACTGTTACAGGCGGCAATACTGCAACTTATGCGAACAGCAATATACAGACAGGCTATCATACTTTGATCGTAAAGCTTTTGGACAGCGGCATATTGACAATGGGAGCTGTTGAAGTAGTTAGGATTGTGAAAGATCAGACTTCATCAGGTGTTTTTGAGTTTTATAACATCAATAAGCCCGGTGGAGCAATTTCAGTCAATATCACTCCTGAAATGAATGATCCTTTAACGGTCACAATGAGCGGTCAGGTTGAAGAGCTGGCTCTGGGACAAACCATGACTGTGAATGCAAGTGTGGCTGAAGCTGTGGGCAATGTGGTTTATGTCTGGTACTTAAACGGTGACAGTGTTGGAACCGGACAAAGCTTAACAGTAGGCAGTGGGCTAGACATCGGTGTTTACAGGCTGGATGTTACGGCATTTACAGTTGACGGAAAGAGAGCGGGAAATACCAGCTGTATGTTCAATGTGGTGGAGGGTAATTCAGAACCAACTTATATTTTTCATGAAAAAGTCATTGCTGGTCAAATGGGATGGACTGATTGGCATTATATAACATGTTCTGATGATGGAACAAAATTAGCGGCAACAGCCTTTGAATCCTATATTTATACTTCTTCAGATTCTGGAGAAACATGGGTAGAGCATCGAAGTCTGGGAAGAAAAAATTGGGGAGGAATTTCTTCCTCTGCTGATGGGTCAATATTGGTAGCTGTTGTATCTGGAGGATATATATACACATCAATAGATGGCGGAGTAAACTGGGTAGAACAGATAAATTCAGGATACAGAACATGGAATAGAATCAGTTCATCTGCTGATGGAAGTAAACTTGTAGCTTCATGTAATATGTCAGAATATATATATACTTCAACAGATGGTGGTGCTACATGGGTTGAAAGAACAGTCTCAGGTCTTAGTTATTGTATTGCAATAGATTCATCTGCTGATGGAATCAATATTGCTATTGCTGATTTTAATGGTTATATTTACACCTCGTCAAATAGCGGAGCAACTTGGGTAGCAAGAACAAGTGCAGGAAGTAGAAACTGGTATGATATTACTATTTCTGTAGACGGGACAATGTTAGCTGCAGTTGATAATAATAATGGAAATATTTACACATCTACAAACGGTGGAACAACATGGACAGAACAAACAGGCTCAGGGAAGAGGCCATGGATGACTATATCTTCTTCTTCTGACGGTATTAAACTTGCTGCAGCTGCTTTTAATGGAGATTATATTTATACTTCTTCAGATGGAGGAGTGACATGGACTGCTCGGATTAGATCTACAGGTGGATATTGGAAAGATATTACGTCTTCTTCAGATGGTATAATAATTGCCGCTGTTGGCAGTCCTTATTATGTTTATACCTCAAATGATAGCGGTGAAACATGGACGGCGAGAATTAATTCAGGGAGCAGAAAGTGGTCAGATATATCATGTTCATCAGATGGGAAAAAAATCACAGGAGTCGTTAATGCCGGATATATTTATACTTCAATAAATAGTGGTTTATCTTGGACAGAAGAAACAAGTAATGGAATTAATACATGGTATAGAATTGCTTCTTCAAGTGATGGTAACAGACTTGCAATTGCTATTCCATATGGATTGATTTATACATCAGTTGATACGGGAAAAACTTGGATACCTCGAACAAGCGCAGGCTCTAGAGGTTGGTATAGTATAGCATCATCTTCTGATGGATTAAAACTAGCCGCTGCAGTTTGGAGTGGTTATATTTATACTTCCTTGGATGGTGGAAATACTTGGTCACCCAAGACAGCAGGTGGAAGCAGGTCATGGTCAAGTATTTCTTTATCAAGTGATGGTACAAAACTTGCTGCGACTGATTATAACGGATATATTTATTTGTCAAATGATAGTGGTGAAACATGGGTGGTACAAACTGCTGCTGGTACTGAAGGCTGGTGGGAAATAGTATCATCTTCAGACGGTTTAAAATATGCTGCAATTAAAAGAAGAGGGAATATCTTTACTTCAAAAGATAGTGGAGCAACATGGATAGAACAAATTAATTCTGGAAATAAAGACTGGATAAATATTGCTTCATCTGCAGATGGTAATAGATTAGCTGCAGTTGTTTTAAATGGTTTTGTTTATACTTCGCTAGATGGTGGAGTAACATGGATGGAGCATACAAATGTTGGTAATAGATTATGGGAGGGTATAACTTGTACATCAGATGGTACAAAAATATTTTTTGTTGCTAGAAATGAAAAGAATATATTTTCTTTGGAGTAAAATATTCTTTTCTATATAAATTTAAATTCCAGAAGATTACACCTTCATATGTTAGAGCAGAGTGATGTAAAATTCCAGATAGAGACATGGGATTACCAGGGTAGTGAAGATTTCTGGAATATTTGAGTTAAATATTAAAAAGGA
>Ga0105104_10002550_pt1 | contig 13263 bp, 11 predicted proteins | sample PPLLaktember2015_3_FD_87034 | JGI IMG/M metagenome (GOLD analysis project Ga0105104, IMG submission 87034) | Freshwater sediment microbial communities from Prairie Pothole Lake near Jamestown, North Dakota, USA - PPLs Lake P7 Core (6) Depth... | ecosystem: Environmental > Aquatic > Freshwater >...
GAAGTTATCTTCATGCTGATGCACTTCCTGCAGGTATTGGGTGTTGAAAAATTATCACTCGAGATAAATTCCCTGGGCTGCAAAGCCTGCCGACCGGTTTTTTCAAAATCCGTTGTAGATTATCTGAAGGGTTCGGAAGACGCACTTTGCCCAGACTGCCAGAGACGTGTTTACACCAACCCCTTGCGTGTTTTTGACTGCAAGGTGCAATCGTGTAATGTAATCATTGCCGATGCGCCGCGCATATTGAATTATCTTTGCCAAGAATGCTCGGATCATTTTTCACAGGTTAAAGATTACCTTCATGATCTGAAACTGCCTTACGAAATCAACCCCCGGATGGTGCGCGGTCTCGATTACTACACGAAGACTGCCTTTGAAGTGAAATCCGGCGCGCTGGGAGCCCAGAATTCTCTGGCGGGAGGCGGACGATATGACGGTCTGGTCAGTTTTTTGGGTGGCCCGGACGTACCCGGCATCGGATTCGGCATCGGCATGGAAAGGCTCATTGACTGTCTGCCACCATCTGATCAATCCTCCTGTCGGACAGATCTTTTTATTGCCGCACTGGGCGCTCGTGCGCAGAAAATTGCTTTCGGTCTGACCCAGGAACTTCGCAGCAGAGGCATCAGCGCCGCCATGGATTATGCAGATAAAAGCCTGAAGAGCCAGATGAAGCGAGCTGATAAATTGAACAGCGCCTATACCTTGATTTTCGGCGATAAGGAAATGGATGAAGCACGAGTCGAATTACGGAACATGAACACCAAAAACCAAAAAAGTCTGCCTCTGGATCATTTGCTGGAGGACCTGACAAATCTTTTAAAGAAGAGGGAATAGTTTTGTGAGCCAGTTTATTTCAAAAGATAAAAGAACACATTATTGCGGTAGTTTAGTCGAATCAGATGATTGCAAAGAAGTCGTTTTAATGGGATGGGTACATCGAAGGCGAGATCACGGCGGCGTGATTTTTGTCGATTTGAGAGACCGTGAAGGGATTGTGCAAATTGTTTTCAACCCGGAAGCGGGAGAAACCGTCCACAGTGAAGCCCACAAAATCCGCAGTGAATATGTCCTTGCAGTAAAAGGCAAAGTACGAATACGTCCGGAAGGAATGACCAATCCCGATCTTGCCACCGGTCAGGTGGAAGTCCTCGTTTCCGATTTGGAGATCCTGAATGAATCCAAAACACCTCCCTTCTCTTTCGATGATGAGGACATATCAGAAAACATCCGGCTAAAATACCGCTATCTGGATCTGCGGCGTCCGGCGATTCAGCAGAACCTGTTTTTACGCAGCCGGTTGGCGGCAGCTACGCGCCGCTATTTTGAAGAAAACGGCTTCATTGAAGTTGAAACACCATTTCTGACCAAAAGCACACCGGAAGGCGCGCGTGACTATCTGGTACCCAGCCGCATCAACAAAGGAACTTTTTATGCCCTGCCGCAATCGCCGCAAATCTTCAAGCAACTGTTGATGGTTTCGGGATTCGACCGTTATTATCAGATTGTCAAATGCTTCCGCGATGAGGATCTTCGCGCCGACCGTCAGCCTGAATTCACACAGATTGACGTCGAAATGTCTTTTATCACGGAGGAAGACATCATGCAGATGATGGAAGGTCTGATGGCGTCAATATTCAAGGCCTGCCTGGGCAAAGAACTTTTGCTTCCTCTGCCCAGGCTGACCTATGCCGACGCGATCAGTCGCTATGGCAAGGACAATCCCGACGTACGCTTCGGTATGGAAATCAAGGATATCACCGATATCGTGAAAAACTCCGGCTTTAAGCTGTTTGCGGAAGTCGCCGCACATGGCGGTGTAATTAAAGCTATTAACGCCAATCAGGCCTCCGGCCTATCCCGTAAAGACCTGGACGGTCTTGCGGAATTTGTCGCCATTTATGGCGCGAAAGGACTGGCCTGGGCAAAAGTCAACGCTGCCGACTGGACATCTCCCATCTTTAAATTTCTGAAGCCGGAGGAAACCACAGGCATTGGGCAATTGTTAAACGCCAAAGAAGGCGACATCATTTTCTTTGTCGCGGACACCCCAAAAGTGGTCCATGACTCTCTGGGGAATTTGCGATTGCACCTTGCCAGGAAACTGAACCTGATTGATCCTGATACGCTGGCCTTTACCTGGGTTACGGAATTTCCGCTCATGGAATATTCGGAAGCGGAAAAAAGGTATGTCTCCACGCATCACCCTTTCACTTCTCCGTTTTTGGAAGACCTGCCTCTATTGACCACTGATCCGGGAAAAGTCAGAGCCAGAGCCTACGACCTGGTTCTGAACGGTTCGGAGATCGGTGGCGGCAGCATCCGTATCCACCGCAAAGACATTCAGGCGCAGGTTTTCAGCGCCCTGGGGCTGAGTGACGAAGAAGCAAGGTTGAAATTCGGATTCCTGCTGGATGCCTTAGAATACGGGGCCCCTCCCCACGGAGGGCTGGCTTTCGGTCTGGACCGGCTCACCATGATCATGACCAATGCGGAATCAATTCGGGACGTGATCGCCTTTCCAAAGACACAAAAAGCGGCCTGTCTGCTTTCCGACGCACCATCGAAAGTCAGCATCGAACAGTTGATGGAATTGTCACTGAAGATTGTTTAAAAAATCGCATAGATTTTTCATAATGCAACGCCCATGCTCATGAAGCAGGAATGACATGAATCGGCTGACATGTCCTGAAGTCGTGCAATGGTTTTATGATTTGAACGCCTTCGAAAAAAATATCTCCTGCCCCTGCCGGGGTTCAATCCTGAACCTGTACCATCGCCCTTCCCTGTTCTCGGGGTTGAACCAACGGGTTTCGTATATGCCCATTTTGGCGTCGGTTATATCACCTGTAAAGATCACCGACAGGTCGTAGCCATCGTCATCAACACGGATACCTTGAACCTCAAGGGGGAACCATTTTACCCCGTCCTCGCTGTACTCGATCGATACCAGATGACGGTGAAAGTCGATAAGCGTCGGGGGGATATCGGCCCACCTGATGAGCCAATGCGCCTCCCCGCCATCAGGCTTCCACAGTTCTGGTTCCGCAAGCGTCTCCCGCCGACCCTGCGGCTCATCATACTCCCGGTAGAATGTTTTTCCCGTAAGCCTGAACGTCCATGTCCCGGGGTTGTCACATAACTCTCCCTGACGCGTTAGATCACCAACGACCCTTGCGGCCTGCGCGGCGATAAAGGGATTGGTATTGGGGCCATAGAGCGTATGGCCGGCCTCGTAGCGCTGTTGGGCGTATTCCTCGGGGGTGGTGCAGTAGCCGGTATAGCCGTTGGAAACACTCACCACCACAAAGCGCGTATTTGCACCCATACCGCCTTCAAGGACCGATTTCCTGCAAGCCTCGGCAATGCGCCGGCCTGATTCCATGGAGACCTCGTAGGGAAGAGGCAGAAGAACTATTTCCCCCAGCTGGATGGCCTGAAAGGTGATCCTGTGGGGGAATTCATCCCTTGGCAGGATGAGCGACTGGACAGGCCACAGGGCTATACGCCTGTTGCCATGGCATCCACTTGTAAAGATCCGCCGCCTGGATCCTTCTTTAAAAAACGGCAACCAGTTGAGGATGGGTGTGGGACCTCCGTCATACGCGCCTGCAAGCAATGTATTCCCCACCCGGGGAGGATCGCATATCTTGATCCCGTCTATTGTATCGCTCCGGTAATAATCGATCTCCCGAAGAGCCGCACCTACCTTCACCCTGCCGCTGAGTTGTTTTTCCAGTGAGTTGAAAAGCCCGATCGCCTTCCTCCCTAAGCCGATACCGATCCTTCTCGACTCCCTGTATCCCTCCCCATCACAGATGATGTCCGGGGCGTTGTCGGCATGGGTGCCGTTGACCACGGCATGGACGAACCCTGTAGTTTTGTACTTTCTCGCCATCTCCCATTCGAGCTCCCTCTCCATATAGGCAAAGACATCGGCGCTGTAGAGGGTGTTCTGCGAAGGTACGGTGGTGCCGTGGATCGAGAAGCTGGTGAGGGCACCGGCTGGCATGTAGGCGCCACTCCTGGTGTCAAGACAGTCGACGCGCACCATGTACATCATGGGATTTACTGCTTTGTGTATGTCCCTTGCCTTCACAGGATCGGCATTCAGGTTTGCCCGGTAGGCCGATATGCTGCGGTTGCGCGTGAAGCCATAGACTTCTGTACTCCCCGTGGCAACCCTGGCCGGTCTTCTGCTGTTGTACGCATCAATGATTGCAGCGGCGATCTGGCCGGTTACAAAGTCGAAAAATTTCATGTCCAGCCCGCCTGCGTTTGCAGAGTTCATCAGGTAAAAATTGCTTCCCGACAGGTTGCCGGGGCCGGAATGTGTGTGGGTCGCCGACAGCATGATACCTTTCAAATCCAGGTCAGTCTTACCGGCCACCAGTTCGGCAACCCTGCGATGCACCAGTTCAGAACCCGTCAGGAGATCGCACTGGACCAGGGCCACAGGCCCTTTATCCAAAGGCTTAAGGTAAATGACGCGGGCATACAGGCGTGTGCGAAAGCCCTTCCCGTAATTTGCGTTGGCTGAGTAGCCCGCCATGGGCATGCCCGGCCGTGGGGTAATGTCCGCCCTGCCAACACCGGCCAAGAGTGACGTATTGCGCTCAGAAGCCAGGGGCGTCACCCGACGCACCTCCAGATTGATGGAGGAACTACAGCCTATTGCGATACATGCTGCCAGCAAAACAGCAACTCTCGTGATCACTCGCAACATTTTCAACCTCCTCTATATCTTTCTCCCGCCGGTACGTACATGATACTATTTTGAGGCATGAATATCGGGAAACGATTGCATGTTAGGAGTATGATACACGAATGCACATCCGTAAAGCACTTTTTGATTTGCTTTGGTCAATCCATTGATGTTTTCTGGCGATGTTTTTCTATGAACATTTCCTGCATCCATTGTGCTCTGACTCATAAAAAAGCTGAGACCGGGGTACCTGTTTCTCAGGAAGCAATAATTTTTTTCTTTCCAGCTGAAAAAAAGATTTCTTGACTTGTAGACGACTGGTCTATTATGGTACTGCCAAGGTCTGAATAAAGGAGATCATAAATGAACACTTACGGAAAATTGAGAGAAATACTGGATGCTCATCCTGCCACTGCGCCAAGAACAGAATCAATCGATCAGATACTGCGTATCCTTTTCACAGCGGAAGAGGCAGGCATTGCTATTCATATGAGCTACAAACCGAAAAAGGCGGCCGCCATTGCAAAACTGGCTGGCCTTAACGAGGACATGGTCAAGAACAGCCTTGAATCCATGGCCAACAAAGGCATTATTTTCTCTCGCAGAAAAGATGGCGATGTATCCTATGGCCTGGTACCTCTTATTCCCGGTGTCTTTGAGTTTCCCTTCATGAAGGGAGGAGGGACTCCCATGCATGACCGTCTCAGCAAACTCTGGGAAGAATACCACCATGAAAGCCTGGGAGCCTCCTTTGCCGGAAATCCCACTCCGCTCATGCGGGTGGTCGCCGTGGAAAAATCAGTCACCCCGGAAGATCGAATCCATCCCTATGAAGAGGTCAAGCGCCTGATTGAAAATTCCAACTATGTGGCTCTGGCAAAATGCGCCTGCCGGGTCAGTGTTGCCAAGTGCGATAAACCGAAAGAGGTCTGCCTCATTTTTGACGGGACGGGTGAATTTTTAGTGGAGCGCGGATTTGCGCGCCAAATCAGCAAAGAAGATGGGATAAAAGTGCTTGATCAGTCGGAAGCAGCGGGACTGGTGCATACCAGCAATAACAGTGCGGATAAAGTCAGTGTAATCTGCAACTGCTGTCCTTGCTGCTGTACAATCCTGCGTGGCAGAACGCAATTGAACCATCCCCATGCCTTTGAACCCAGCCGTTTTGCAGCCCTCGTAAAAAGCGACGAATGTATCGCTTGCGGGCTGTGCGCCGAAGAACGCTGTCCAATGCAGGCGATCGAAGTCGGCGAAGACGCCGCCTTTGTTCTGGAAGAAAAATGTATCGGCTGCGGATTGTGCGTTTCGACCTGTCCCACAGGCGCCATGCGCTTGATCGAAAGAAAGCAGATCCCCTCGGTTCCTGCCACGATCCAGGATCTGGGCGTAAAAGTTCTGCAGGAGAAAGGCAGACTGGACGCTTTTATGAAGGTCATGCAGAGTTAAAGGCGGCAGGGGCTACCATGGCAGTAATCAAAGTTAATACACGCGATAAAATCATTCATACAGGAGCCCGGCTAATCCATTCCCAGGGATATAAGGCAACGGGTCTCCAGCAAATCCTCAATATTGCGGGCATTCCGAAGGGATCATTTTATTTTTATTTCAAAAATAAAGATGATTTTGGTTGCGCGGTGATTGATTACTTTACCTTCACCATTAATACGATCTTTGCCGGCTATCTTTGTGACACCCGTATCAAGCCACTCGATCGGCTCAACAATCTTCTGGACTTTTATGAATCCTCTCTTAAAAAGAGCGGGGCATCAATGGGATGCCCTATCGCTAATCTGTCGCTGGAACTTGCCGACACCAACGAGGAGTTGCGAAAGCACCTGCAAGCCGCTGTTGAAGGGTTTATCGCCCAGATTGAATCATGCCTGGAAGAAGCCCAAAAGAGCCGACAATTGAAGTCCGGAATCAATACGGCGGACACAGCACAGTTTATCTTTCATGGTCTCGAAGGCGCGATTCTGCATATGAAGGTTGCCAAAAGCATGGAGCCTCTCCGTACTTTTCGCAGATACTTAAACACATACCTGGCGGAGAATCAGAAAAAGCATGCATGAACTTCCCATAACTGAAAGTATTTTGAAAATCGTGCTAAAGCACGCGGACAAGAATAATGTCCGGCAAGTGATGGCTATTCATCTTCGGATCGGAAAACTCAGTGATCTTGAAGATGATTGGATCCAGCGTTATTTTGATTATTTGAGCAAAGGTACTGTCGCCCAGGGCGCGAAATTGATCATTGAACGCACACCGATTATATTGCAGTGTAACAGTTGCAAAACGTCCTACGAAGCGGACATGGCAGCGATTGGTGATGCCGTCTGCCCGGCCTGCGGGCAGACGGACAGCACATTGATTTCCGGACGGGAATACTACATCAAAGACATGGAGGTACAGTGATGGACGATGTCAGGATGATTGAAGTCAAAGAGGAAATTCTGGCCGACAATAACCAGGTTGCAGCAGGTGTCCGTGATCAGCTGCGCAGTAAAAAGACCCTGCTGATAAATTTAATGTCCTCGCCGGGATCAGGCAAGACCAGCCTCATCCTCCGCACAGTTGAAGGACTGAAGCAAGGCGTGAAGCTTGGCGTCATCGAAGCAGACATTGATTCCAAGGTGGACGCGGAAAAAGTGGCAGCGAGGGGAATTCCGGCTATCCAGCTCCGGACCGGTGGTTTTTGTCATCTTGATGCGACGATGGTCACACAGGGCATTGATGCCCTGTCCGCAAATATTTTAGATTTGATCATTATTGAAAATGTCGGCAACCTGGTTTGCCCTGCTGAGTTTGACACCGGTGCGCACAAAAACGTGATGATCCTGAGCGTTCCCGAAGGCGACGACAAACCTCTCAAGTATCCGCTCATGTTCAGCATCTGCGATGTCCTTCTGGTCAACAAAATTGATTACCTGTCGTTGAGCGACTTTGATCTGGCTGCAATGCGTAAAAGAGTCCTTGCCTTGAATCCAAATATTAAAATTATCGAGGTATCCTGTAAAACAGGAGCAGGCCTTGAGGAATGGATTGCCTGGCTTCAAAAAGAAGTAGAATCTTTTCGTTCAGGGCAAAGGAGCAAATGAACATGTCCCAGGAAATGATTGTTCTGGTTTCTACAGCAGCTTTTCTGGGTTTCTTTCACACCCTCTTGGGACCCGACCACTATCTCCCGTTTATCGTAATGGGAAAGGCCAGACAGTGGTCAATGGCCAGGACAACATGGATTACCGTATTGTGCGGTATGGGTCATGTGGCAAGTTCCGTTTTACTGGGTTTCATTGGCATTGCCCTCGGCGTAGCTGTGAATGAACTCGTAGCCGTCGAATCCTTTCGCGGTGACCTTGCCGCATGGGCTTTATTTGCCTTTGGATTAGTCTATTTTGTCTGGGGAATGCGGCGGGCATCGAAGAACAAACCGCATCAACACATTCATTTTCATGCCGATGGAAACTCCCATATCCATACACATGTGCATACCGAAGAACATGCACATGTTCATGAAATGGAAAATAAGAAAAACATTACACCCTGGGTGCTTTTTACCATTTTCGTGCTCGGACCCTGCGAACCACTAATCCCAATCATCATGTACCCGGCGGCAAAAAGCAATTATAATGCTTTGATATTGGTTACATTGATATTCAGTGCTGTTACCATAATCACGATGCTTTCACTTGTGCTAATCGCTTCTTACGGCATTAAATTTCTTCCTTTGAAAACCATGGAAAGATATAATCATGCTCTTGCAGGTGGAACCATATTTCTTTGCGGAACGGGAATCCTGTTCCTTGGCTTATGATGCTCACTCGTAAAAATTTCCGCAAGAACTAAAGCTCCCCCTCTTTCACCGATAAGAAAACCATGTATGAACAAATTTATTTTTTCTTGGGTGGAATTCTCACAATTCTTTCTTTGCCCTTAACCATTGATATTGCGTTTTGCGGACAGAAATGCGCGCACACCCCGCATCCGATACAGCGTTCCACTTTTCTGCGGGCTTTTTTATCGTCGTTTAAATAAGCCGCATAGGTATGACACTTCTCAACACATGTGCCGCATCCAATGCAGAGAGCGTCATTCACCACGGAGATAAAATTGGTCACGTTCGCTATGGGCGCCAGCATATTATCGATCCCGTTGGCGCAGCAGCACCGGCAACAGTTGCATATACTGGTTTCATCCTTGCTTGTATCGAAATTCGGATGATAGGCCTTATGTACAAGCCCTGCTTCCTCTGCGCGCTTTAAAACCTTCAACGCTTCGTCTTTGGAAATTATTCTTGAAAAACCCTGTTCAGATGTAAATCTTGCCGATTTGCCAAAAGTGAAGCACGTTTCCCTTTCGTCCGTCTGTTTGCAGGAAGTCCCCTGCATGTCTTTGTAGTGACGGCAGAAACAATGCCCCAGAGCAATCTCGTCAAATTTCGTAATGAGTTCCTCAACCCTTTGAGAAGGCACGATTCTGTCAATTCCTGTTTCCAAATCCTCGTTTATGATTATTTTAACAGGCTCACTTTTCGGCCGGTTTTCAAAAACAGGCACGGTTCTGTCAACAGGCGGGGTCGTCATGAGCATGGGAATAATCACATCATAATTTGCCTGGACCATGCTGTCCAATTCCGTAAACAGTTTATTGAATAATGCGGCTATTTCCCTGTTCCGGTCATTGATCTCTAACTTGCCCATGAAATTATATTCAAAAGTACCGACGTTTAACAGCGGAAGCAATCTGAAAACCATTATCCCCTTACTGTTGGGTTGATTAAAGATAACGCCCCTGGCCGCAAGATCCTTCACTTTTTTGTTGATTTCTTCTTCCGACAGCCCGCTGGATAACTTCAGTTGTTCCATCGTCTGGGATTTTTTATCATGGAAAGACGCAATAAAATCCACTTCATCTTCCATAATAAAATATTTCAAAAGTTGGATAAGGGTATCGTTGACAGGAAGCGGAGTGCCTCCTGCCTGGCTTATGATTTCACCGGCTTTTTTGTATTTTTCATCCATATTCATGCTCACTACTCCCGTTGTTATTGATAATTTTTGGTAAAATATCCTCAAAAGCACTGCAATCAAAACATATGCAAAACCACTGGTTTGATCATGGCGATGCTTTTAACGGCGCACAGTATAGGGGTGCTTCCTTTCCTTGTCAACGAATATGAGAGAACAAATTACAGGTTGTGTACCTGCATTTATAACTTGATAATATCTCATCTATTCTAGTATCATCTGAAATAAATTTTGCAGATCAGGAGGTTCCATGAAAGCATTAAAACTCTGTATGACGTGTATATTTACTGTCGTATTCATCTGCTTTCTGTTCAACATCAATGCATCCGCCCAGAGCACCATTGTCGTGGCCGTGGATAGCGGCGATTGGGCGCCCATGAAAATGAAAGGGGCTGATGGGAAGCTTACCGGGTTTGAAATTGACATGATTAAAGCCATCAGCTCCGAGGCAGGATTTCAGGTTAAGATCATAGAGGTACCATGGGAGAGGATCTTCGACGACCTGAATGCGGGAAAATTTGATGCTGTCATAGCTTCGGTGAGCATAACAGATCAAAGACAAGAAAAGTTTGATTTTTCACAGCCGTATTTTTCTGCCGAACAGCTTCTTGTTGTACAGAAGGCCCTTGCCTTGTCATCCCTTAAGGGTAAGACTATTGCGGCCTTTGAAGCGACAACAGGGGCTGCTGTGCTCAAGAAATCCAAATTGATTGAAAAGAAATTCTACCCGGTCGGCGACACGGAAAAAGCTTTCAACGATTTGGCGGACGGCAAAATTGACGGTGTTATCTGCGATACCCCTCTGGCTATTAACTACTGTTTCAGACGCGATGCGTATCAAGGAAAATTCGCCATCGCGAGCGAAAGAACTGTCCTGGGCAAACCTTCAGAGAGAGAGGAGTATGCAATGGTGGTAAAAAAAGGCAACATCGACACCCTTTCTCTCCTGAACAAGGGCATTAAGGCTGTTCATGCTAAGGATATTGATGCCAGTCTCAAGGCCAAGTGGATCTGGTGGTAACATTTATTATGTTACGCAATTTCAGTCGCGTCTGTAAAAAGATTTAGCGGGCCTTTCAGTGATGGGCATAAAAAGCTCAAAGCATCATCAAGGAAAAAATGGAAAACAGCAAAAAACGCTTTGTTTATCTGGATAACATAAGAAACATTTTAGTCTACAATGTTGTTCTTTTGCACGCTATGCAAATGTTCGCCTATCCGCTATTATTCTGGTGGGCGGTCATTGATAAAGAGAGGTCCGGATTCTATGAGACATTTCTGATCCCCATGGACATTTATTTGATGCCCTGCCTGTTATTTATTGCAGCGCTTTTCATCATTCCGTCATTGAACAAAAGTACTCCCCTTAAGTACATAAAAAACAGATTCCTGCGGCTTTGTGTGCCGGTCATCGTTTTTCTCTTTTGCGCAGGTGATATCTTTTTTCAGCTCCTTTTAAAAAGGTTGAACCCTGTCAGTCCAGACTATTTGGAGACATTCCTCAACTTCTGGCGTTCATTTGTAAATTTGCCGGCATTATATTTATCCAGTTCCCAAAAAATCTTGAATACCGTAGTGTTTAACTTTCAGCATACCTGGTTTTTAACTTTTCTTTTTTTTATGACACTGGTGGTTGTCTTATTGAGTCTGCCCTTTAAAAGGAAAAACAGCGAGCCAGGAAAAGTGGACAGCAGAAAGAAAATCATTCTTCAAACGATTATCTTTGCCGTGGCGCTTGGTATTGTCTATGACGCTGCCATGATATATTATGTTAGCCATGGCATTAATCCTTCATGGGTAATCATCGGCAAAATGCTGCAGTTTCAAGTCGGTAAATTCTGGATGCTTCTCCCGGTTTTTTTATTCGGCTTGTATGCTTACAAAAAAGAGTGGCTCACCAGGGGTGATATCGGAAGCTGGAAGATGTGGGGAATAATGGCATGCATTTCTCTCGTGCTTTGCATTCTATTATACCATATCGGAATCCTTCCCGTACTTGACGAAATATTCAAAGTTATTGAGCACAATATGCAGTTTGACAATAAAATGACTATGCCGGTCGTGAGTCGTTCCATTCAAGGTGCATTTTTGGTTGCCTCGTTTTTAACACCACCGGTATTAGTATTTCTCTTGATGTTTTTCATCTCATTGGCAAAAAGGTTCTTCAATAACCAAAATGCAATCACCACTTTTTGTTCAAAACATTCTATCAATGTCTATATTCTTCATTATGTTCCCGTTCTCATATTACAGTACACTTTTCTAAATGTGCCCATACCATCGATTATAAAAATTGTATTAATGGTGATCATCATCATCCCCGCGTGTCTTTGGCTTAGTCATCGCCTTGTGTATCCGTATCCTAAAATAGCCATTGTGTTCTTTGTCGCGCTGAAACTCGTTGCGCTTGCCGCAGGATTTACCTTCTACTACATAGCGCTGTTGGCGATGATTTTCATCTCCTTTGCCGGTGCTGTCTATGAAGCAGCAAAATACATGTATGCCCTAAAGTCTGCTCGAAACCATGCGTGATCGGAACAAAATGTGGTCAACAATCACTGCGCCGCATTACTAACATCAGGGGGTCAATGGCATTTTGCTTCGTGGATTTCAACACAGCTGACTGAAATAACCGGATAACCATAATCAAATAATGGCTGAACTATATCTTAACATGTGATAAAAGAATCAAATACAGGTCGTTGTCATTATGTCTTAATCATGAACGAATGGAGGATTTATGATGAAATACAGGTTTCTTGTTATTTTTTGTTTGGTCTTCTTGATGAGTGGATGCGCAGGCAACATGGCCCTCACCAAAGGCCAGACCGACATTGATCTTTCCAGCAAATCCATTGCTTTGCTTACCGTCAAGATATCAAACCAGTACAAACCAAAACGTCAAGTAAATTTGCATAGTGTTCTGATTTGCCCTCAATCCGAAATAAACTGTAGGCGTGATCTTCCTGCCTACCCTGGAAGCCCTTATAAGATTTATAAAAAAGAAAAAAACAGTTTCAATGAATATCTGCTGAGTTTTGCACTGGAGAGCGGAACGAATAACATTGATGGCTTCTATGCGACTTACAATATTCCTGCGTTAATGTCTGCATCTGGTTATGGTGAGTTAAAGATGGAAACAGAGATTAAACCAAATACAGTCAGTTACCTCGGACATCTTAACATTACACTCCGTGAGAAGAAAACTGATACCGAAATAAGTGCCGGGAATGCTATACCTCATATGGATCAATCTATATCCGGTTTTGCTTCCGGAACATTCGATATTGTTGTTGAAGATAAATTTGATGAGGACATGAAATCTTTCATTTCCGAATATCCGGTATTGCAACAGGTTAAAGTTGAGAAATCTATCCTCCCGGAATGGATAAGACCCGAAAATAGAAATAAACCGTAGCAAAATCGATTCATTCCTTGACAGTTCCACACTGTCGGCATTTTCTTGCCCCGCGGAAAAGTTGGTTACCGCAATGAGCGCAGGAAAAAAGGTTTTCTTCTGCTTCGATAAAC
>Ga0105104_10002551_pt1 | contig 13259 bp, 9 predicted proteins | sample PPLLaktember2015_3_FD_87034 | JGI IMG/M metagenome (GOLD analysis project Ga0105104, IMG submission 87034) | Freshwater sediment microbial communities from Prairie Pothole Lake near Jamestown, North Dakota, USA - PPLs Lake P7 Core (6) Depth... | ecosystem: Environmental > Aquatic > Freshwater >...
CTTCCTTGGCTGAGATTTCTCTCTCGCAGTTGGCAATCTCGGCCAACATTGCCTGGTACTCCTTGTTTGTCTTGACCGACATCAACTGATCCTTGTACTTCGAAAGCTTTTGCCGGAAGCTGTCGGCTTCGCTCTCCAGTTGACGCCTGTGCTTGTCTCCTTCCTCATGATTCTTCACCATGCTCTCGAAAAGGCGGCGGCATTCAGCCACGTCCTGTTCTAAGGCGCTCAGTGCCACGGGAACACGGCGTACTTTGTCCCGGAGTTGTTTCAAAGCAAGGTCCAGATCCTGAAGTTGTACCAGGCTTTGCAGTTCGGCGTTCGCTATTTTTGCCTCCATCTACGGCCCTCTACTGAAAAGTAGTGGGCCCAGTAGGACTTGAACCTACGACCCGCGGTTTATGAGACCGCTGCTCTGACCAACTGAGCTATGGGCCCACAGTACGGAATCCGCTTCACCGCTCTTCCGCGTCATATCAGCGGATTCCGTGATGTCAAAAAAAAGGGCGTGCCAGCGCACGCCCTTTGTACTAGAGTCCTTCCTTACCAGTATTCTCAAGGAAGGCTTTTAACTTCCGACTCCGAGAGGGGTGGCGCAGCTTACGCAGCGCCTTAGCCTCAATCTGCCGGATACGCTCCCGGGTAACCGAGAAGCGCTGGCCAACTTCCTCCAGGGTGTGCTCACTGCCGTCGCCGATGCCGAATCGCATCCGTATCACCTGCTCCTCTCTGGGGGTCAGAGTCTGCAGTACGGCGGCAGTCTGCTCCTTGAGATTCAGGTTGATCACGGCCTCGGCCGGTGAAACCACGCCCCGGTCTTCGATGAAATCGCCCAGATGGCTGTCCTCTTCCTCGCCGATCGGCGTCTCCAGAGAGATCGGTTCCTGAGCGATCTTGAGGATTTTCCGGACTTTGCTGACCGGGATATCCATTTTCTTGGCGATCTCTTCTGAGGTCGGCTCGCGGCCATACTCCTGGACGAGGGCGCGTGAAGTCCGGATCAGCTTGTTGATCGTCTCGATCATGTGGACCGGGATACGAATCGTGCGCGCCTGATCCGCGATCGCCCGCGTAATAGCCTGGCGAATCCACCAGGTGGCGTAGGTGGAGAACTTATAGCCTCGGCGGTACTCGAACTTGTCGACCGCTTTCATGAGACCGATGTTGCCTTCCTGAATGAGATCCAGGAACTGAAGGCCCCGATTGGTGTACTTCTTCGCGATCGAAACCACCAGTCTCAGGTTCGCTTCAACGAGCTCTTTTTTGGCGATATCGGCTTCGAGCTCTCCCTGCTTGATCGTGGCCAGCGTCCGCTTCAGCTCGAGGGAACTGGTCAGAGTTTCCTCTTCGATCTCACGCAGCTCTTTCTCGGCTTCCCTCAGGCGCAGCTTGACCTTCTTCGATTCTTCAAGCTTGAGGGGCGTCTCCTGGAGCTTTTTCAGGTGCTTGATCTCGCGTTCGAGGGTCACGACCCGGTCGACGGTCCGCTTGATCGCGTTCACCAGCTGGTCGTGAGTGCCGGCCGTCAAATCCAGATCCCGGATGTGCCGGGCGATCGGGATTCTGTACCGGGCGAGCGTCGACAGCATGCGCTTGTATTCGGGCGTCTCTTTAGTCGCTTTGCGGAGGCGCTTGCGGATCTTGCAGGCCTCACCTTCGAGGTTTGAGATCTCGCCCAGACGGGCGAGGACATCCACCAGCCTGGCTTCCAGGATTTCGTCGGTCAGCTCGTCTTCACTGAAGTTGACGAAGTTCTTGATGCCGATTTTGGCTTGGGTGAGCTGCTCGCCGTAGTTAAGGATTTCCGCGACGACGACAGGAGACCGCGACAGAGCTTTCAGGACGGTCTTCTGTCCCTTTTCAATCCTCTTGGCAATTTCTACTTCGCCTTCCCGCGTCAGAAGTGGGACCGTGCCCATCTCCCGTAGATACATGCGAACCGGGTCATTGGTTTTTTCGAGGCTCTCGCTCGCCAGATCGACGTCCTGGTCCTCGTCTTCCGCTTCGGTCTTCGTCCCGATCTTCTTCTGAACCGACTCGAACTCTTGTTCGGAGTCGATAAGCTCTATACCCGCGTCTCCAAAAAGGTAGAAAATGTTATCCAGATCTTCCGAGGAATGGATGTCATCGGGCAGCACATCATTAACCTCGTCGTACAGGAGGTAGCCTTTCTCCTTTCCGAGGTTGATGAGCTCCTTAACACCATCGTATTTGTCTTCTATTGACAAAACCTTCCTCTCCTTCCCTGCTCGGGTTGAAACCCACAGTTTAGATGCGTTACTTGCAACAAATCAAGCATGATGTTGTTGCTTTCGCCGAACGGATGCCTCTTTCTCCCTTACGAGCTGTATGACGGCGGGTGAATTCAAATCGTTAGTCTGCTCTTTTTTTATGGCCTCCTGCCGGTGAAGGTTCTCTCGCTCGATCCGGCGTTCCTGTAGTGCTCGCACGGAGCCGAGGATGGCGTCTTCAGTCAGCGGCAAGTCCGAGGCGCTTAAGGCTATGGTTTCTAGCAGCTCGCGGCAGTCACCCTCCCCTAACAGCTTCCGCAATGTTATGACGTTTATTTTTCGATTAAGTTGTCGCAGTTCGACAACTTTTTCAAAAATCGGAGCTGTCAGGAGACCTTCAAACAACTCATTTTCAAGGAGCGGAAGAGCAAGCTCGTTCCACTTTTCATCCAACACGGCCGCAGCCAGAGTCCGCTCGGCGAGGCTGAGCTCTACGAGCCCCGAAGAAGACAGGTGCTTCTCCCCGCTATCCTGTTTCCCCGTAGCTTTCCTCATTTCCGCCCGGATCAGCTGCTCATCGACCTTGAGGCGGCCGGCAACCAACGAGACGTACTCCGCCCGTTCGATGCGGTCCGGTATCTTCAATAGATACGGCAAAATCTGTGAAACGGTTTCCTGTTTGCCCTTCGGGCTGAAGGGATCCTTCTTCTGGTTCAGGAAGCGACTGAGGGCAAACTCGATGAACGGAGTCGAGGTCTTCAGCTTCTCCTGGTAGGCAGCGAACCCCTGCTCGCGCAAAAAAGTGTCGGGGTCGTAGCCCTCCGGCAGAGAGAGGACGTTTACTCTAAATCCCTGCTGCAAAAAAAGATCGGTGGAGCGCAGGGCAGCTGACAACCCGGCCGAATCGGGATCGAAGCTGATGACCACATTGCGCGTATAACGACCCAGCAGTCGAACCTGATTCTCGGTGAGACTCGTGCCGAGTGATGCAACCGTATTTCTGAACCCAAACTGAAAAGGGACGACACAGTCGAAGTAGCCTTCCACCAGAATTGCGAAATCCACCTTCCGGATGGCGTCCCTGGCCTTGTCCAGTCCGTAGAGATGGTTTCCCTTGTGGTAAAGCACCGTTTCCGGCGAATTCAGGTACTTGGGCACCCCTTCTCCCAGAACCCGTCCGCCGAAGGCCATCACCCGCCCGGTCAGGTCCCGGATAGGAAACATCACCCGATGCCGGAACTTGTCGCGATACTGCCCGGGCGATGCTTCAATGGTCAGCCCACAAGCAAGAATCTGGTTTGAGTCCAGTTTGCGGCTGCGCAGATGAGCGAGAAGCTCGCTTCCCGGCGGCGCATACCCGATGCCGAACGCCTGGATGGTCTCGGGCGTAATGCTGCGTTTTTCAAGATAAGTGCGAGCTTCTGCCGAGCTCGCATGCTTTTCGAGCGCTTCACGAAAGAACGCGGCGGCCAGTTCCATGATCTCATAGAGGCGGCGCCTGCCCTCGTCCTCCGGTGTGGTTGGCGCCCCTCGTTTGGGAAGCGGGATGCCCTGTCGCTCGGCCAGGCGTGCCACCGCGTCCGTAAAGCTCAGGTTCTCCATGAGCATCAGGAACTTGTATATGTCGCCTCCCGCGCCGCAGCCGAAGCACTTGAAGATCTGCTTGCTTTCGCTGACCCAGAAGGACGGGGTCTTCTCGTTGTGGAAGGGGCAGAGAGCGGCATGGTCCTTGCCGCGTTTTTTCAGGTGAACATAACTCCCGATCAGCTCGACAATACTGGTGCTGTCCCTGACCTGTTCGAGGAACTGCTCTTCAAAACGCATAGTCAGTTGGGGAGGCCTAGAAAGTATACCCGAGTATAAGAGAAGCGGGTGTCTTTTATTGTGATCCTGCACGCCCGGGGCAAGCCCTACCGAGCCGCGCACGCAGTGGAGGGCTGGGGAGCGTTTTTTGCGGAGCAGCCTGGAGCGAAGTAAGCGGGACCACCCAACGCGCCTGGAATGTTCGTTGGGTGGTCCCGCTTACTTCGCTCCAGGCTGCTCCGCAAAAAACGCTCCCCAGCCCTCCACTGCGTGCGCGGCTCGATGAGGCTAAGCATCGTCCGCGCGACTCATTGCTTGATCGACACCACTGTCGCACCGCCCTCGACCTGGTGTTTGGCCACATGCGGGTGCTGCTGCAAAAACGAAGACAACGCCGCTTTAAGACGCCCGGTTCCGAAGCCATGGATGATGCGGACTTGTTGGAGAGAAGCCATGAAAGCGCGATCGAGGAATTTGTCCGCAAGCGCCAAGGCATCATCGACGGTCTGTCCAATCAGGTTCAACTCGGACTCCGCCTCCTCGACCGCATCCAGCGTGACGTTGGGCGGCAACTGGCGCTTGGCGGGCGCCTGCGGCTGATCTGCCGGCATTTCCAACTGGTCCACCGAGGCTGACACTCGCTTCCCGTCGATCTCCACAACGGCGGACCCGCCGGAAAGCGAGACAACCTTGCCCTGCTTGCGGAAGAAGGCGTGATAGACGGGATCTCCTACCTTAAGGCTGTCGGGTACGAGGGCATCCTGATTCTGCCCGCTGCCGCCACGTGTGCGTGTTTCGCTGGTGATTTTGCGCCGGAAGGCCTCTTTAAGGGCTGCCTGGCGCTGCTTTATCTCTTTTCGAAGACGCGCCGCTTCAAAACGGTCCTTGATACCCTTGACGAAGTGTTCGCCTTCGTGATGGAACTCCTCGGCCCAACGGCCCAGGGACTCCTCGACCGCTTCTTGGCGTTCCCGTTCTTTTCGCTCGTGCTCCTCACGCAGCCGAACAGCCTCCGCTTTCAGGTTCTCTCGTTCCTGCCGAAGCCCGTCCCGCTCGTCTTCCAGCCGGCCGAGCTCATGCCTCAATTCCACCAGGTAACGCTCCGCCTGGACGTCCTGTTCGCTCAGCAAGCTTCTGGCCTGCTGGACGATCTCTTGAGGCAAGCCAAGCATCGACGCGATCTCAAGTCCGCTGCTGCCACCCGCAACCCCGGTCCTTAACTGGTACGTCGGTGTAAGAGTCTTTTCGTCGAGCTCCACGCTCGCGTTCTGCACCCCGGGCGTTGCTGCAGCAAACTGCTTGATCGCTGAATGGTGCGTCGTGGCGACGACCAGGCCGCGCCGGCGGCGGAAGACGTCCACCACGGAGATGCCAAGGACCGCACCGTGGGCGGGATCGGTTCCCGCACCGACCTCGTCAAGCAAGATCAGCGCGGGTGTGGCGAGCAATTCAAGCATCCGCTTGAGCCGAAGGATATGCGCGGAAAAAGTACTGAGTTGCTGCTCGAGCGACTGATGGTCTCCGATAGAGGCGAGAATCGTCTCGAAACGCGGCATTTCACCGTCCTGCGCAGGTATCGGCAAGCCGGCCGAAGCCATCAGGGAAAGAAGACCGATGGTTTTCAGCGCGACCGTTTTGCCGCCGGCATTGGGCCCGCTGATGATCAGCACGCTTTTGTCTTCGGTCAAGGAAACCGAGATCGGGACAACCTTATCAGGTCCGATCCTTTGCATGAGCAGCGGATGACGGGCAGCTTCGAGGCGCAAGCTGTAGTTAGCTGCCACACGCGGCACGACCGCTCGGTAACGGGCCGCAAACAAAGCACAAGCGAGGACCGCGTCCAGTGCCCCGAGCGCTGCGGCGGCCTCGTGGAAGGTCGGAACACCGGTCTTCAGCCGGTCTGCAAGGCGTCGCAGGATGCGAAAGATGATCTCCTGCTCGCGCTCTTGATAATACAAATATTGATTGTTGAGCTGGACGACGGGAAAAGGCTCGACGAAAAGGGTAGCGCCGGAGGAGCTTGATCCGTGGACCACTCCGGCCACATCCCGCTGGTGTTCCAGCCGAACCGGGATTACATAGCGGCCATTCCGGAGCGTGACGTACGGGTCATCCACCAGGTACTTCGCTGTCTGTCCGGCGAAGTAGCGGCGGAGATGCTCCTGAACCCGCTCCCGGTAACGACCCTGCTCGCGCCGCGCCTGAGCCAGTTCGGGGTCGGCACTTTCCCGGATTTCGCCGGACGGGTCAATGACCCTTTCAATTTCGGTAATATCCGAGTCGACCGGAGGAATGCTGGCCACCAGGGCGGCGAGACCGGGCCACTCTGCTGGCGACAGCGACTTCTGCAACTGGTCGAAGGTCTTCAAGAGGCTGAGAAGCTGGAGGATCTCGTTCGGCTCCAGCACTTCACCGCTGACTCCGAGGCGGCTTAACGACTCGGCCGGGTCCTCGATGTGCGTGAAGTCAGGCCGAGTCCCGGCGGAGGTGAAGCGAATAGCCTCTGCCACCCGGGCGAGTCGTGCCTGGAGCTCGTCTTCGCCCAGCCCCGGTCGAACGTCCCGAATTTCCGCCTTCCCAAGCGGGCTGTGGGCAAACGTCTCCACGATGCCGAGAAGCTGCAGAAATTCGAGGAGATCAAGGGTTTCCTGGTCCATTTACACTGACTGACAAACTGACAGACTGACAAACTGACAAACCGACAAACGAACGGATGGTGCGTCAGCAGACCCTGGCCCCCCAACCACTTGTCAGTTTGTCAGTCTGTCAGTTTGTCAGTTGTCGGCTTTTCGATTTATCAGGCTCGCGATGTAGCCGGCGCCGAATCCGTTGTCGATGTTTACAACCGAGACGTTAGACGAGCAGCTGTTCAGCATGCCAAGCAGGGCGGCAATTCCGTTAAAAGAAGCCCCGTAGCCGATAGACGTTGGAACGGCGATAACCGGCAGATCGACCAGACCGCCCACGACGCTCGGCAGCGCCCCTTCCATTCCTGCCGCCACAATCACTACAGTGCATGACCGCAGAGTGTCAAGCTGGCTCAGTATCCTGTGCAAGCCCGCCACTCCGACGTCGTAGCAGCAATGCGTCTCGTTCCCCATCGCCTGGGCCGTCACCTGAGCCTCCTCGGCAACCGGGATATCAGCGGTTCCTGCCGAGAAAATCCCAATTTTCCCTCGGCCTTGGTCCCGAGGCTCGCGGAGGACCGTCAAGGCGCCGCAGTTCGGGTAGTAGTGGCAGTCCGGAAAGCGCTCTTTGAGACGCGCGTGGGCCTCCACGCTCGCCCGGGTAATCAGCAGATTGGGGTTCTTCAGGAGCAGGGCAGCGGCTATCGCCTCGATTTGCTCGGGCGTCTTGCCTTTTCCAAAAATGACCTCCGGGAAGCCGTGTCGCAGAGTGCGGTGGTGATCCACCTTGGCGAAATCGAGGTTTTCGTAAGGCAGATCCCTGAGAAGGTCAAGGATCTGCTCTTCGCCGATTCGGCCCTCCTTGAACTCGCGGAGGGCTTTTTTCAGGTGGTCCGGCATCATTGGGGCTGCCGCTTCTCCTTGGATTCCCGCTCCCGCTGTTCCTTAAGCACCGCCCGCCGGCTCAAGCGGATTTTGTTCTGGTCGTCGATGGACAGCACCTTGACCAGAATTTTATCGCCGTTATGCACCTCTTCCCGAATGTCGTTAATCCGTCGTTCGGCGATTTCCGAAATATGCAGCAGTCCCTCGGTTCCGGGGAGGATCTCGACGAAGGCGCCGAAGTCCATGACCCGGGTGACTTTGCCCAGATACGTCTTCCCGACTTCAGCTACCGCCGCCAGCTCGCTGACCATCCGGGTCGCTCGCTCGGCGGCTTCGCTGTCGACCGAAAAGATCTTCACCGTGCCGTCGTCCTCGATGTCGATTTTCACGCCGGTCTGTTCGATGATGCCCCGGATAATCTTGCCACCCGGGCCGATGACCGCGCCTATCTTCTCCGTGGGAATACGCAGCGTCAGAATTCGCGGTGCGTAGACTGAAATGGCAGGGCGTGGTTCGGTCATTGTCTCGTTCATCTTGCCGAGGATGAAGAGCCGGCCTTCGCGGGCCTGCTGGAGGGCCTGTCGCAGAATCCCCGGATCGACTCCGGTGATCTTGATGTCCATCTGGAGCGCCGTGATTCCCTCAGCGCTTCCTGCGACCTTGAAATCCATGTCTCCGTAGTGGTCCTCGAATCCGGCAATGTCCGACAGGACGCAGAATTCATCACCTTCCTTGATCAGGCCCATGGCGATGCCCGCAATGGGAGTGGTGATCGGGACGCCGGCATCTTCCAGTGCGAGAATTCCGCCGCACACCGTCGCCATCGATGATGATCCGTTCGATTCGAGTATGTCGGAGACCACTCGGATCGTGTAGGGGAAGAGATCTTCGGCGGGCAACACTGAGGAGATGGCTCGCTCGGCCAGTGCCCCGTGTCCGATCTCGCGCCTGCCCGGGCCACGCAACGGTCCGGTCTCGCCGACGCTGAAGGGAGGGAAATTGTAGTGAAGCATGAAGCGCTTGGTGGATTCCCCGGCGAGGTCTTCCATCCGCTGCTCGTCTTCGGAAGTGCCCAGCGTGACCGTGACCAGAGCCTGCGTCTCGCCCCGGGTGAAAAGGGCGGAACCATGCGTCCTGGGAAGCAGCCCGACTTCGGTTGTGATCGCGCGAATCTGATCGAAAGCGCGTCCATCGGGCCGGCGCTTTTCCTTGAGAACCTGCTCGCGGAAGATCGATTCCTTCAACCGTTCAAAAGAACGGCTTGCCAACACCTGCTTTTCTGGCTCTTCTTCAGGAAAGAGGGCCAGGATCTCCTCCTTCACCTCGTCCATGCGCTGTTCGCTCGCCAGCTTCCCGGTTGTGTTGAGCGCTTCTTTGATCTTGTCGCGCGCACTTTGCACGACCTTCTTATCCACGTCGGCGTCGAAAGCCGGCGGCTCTACTGTGCGCTTGGTAGCCTTGATTCTGGCGCCCAGTTCCTTGATTGCGGCCGTTATCTGCTTGATGGCATTGTGGCCAAACTCAAGCGCCTCGACCATTTTCTCCTCGGACACTCCGCGGGCGCCGGCTTCAACCATGACAATCGCCTCGTCCGTGCCGGCGACGATCAGGTTAAGAGAGCTTCTTTGGAGCTCGGAGAGGCGTGGGTTGACCACGAAGTTTCCGTCGATCAAACCCACCCGCACGGCAGCAAGAGCGTGCCGAAAGGGAATCGGAGAGATATAGAGTGCCGCACCCGCGCCGCAGATCCCCAGAACGTCCTGGTTCATATCGGGCTCGGCCGACAGAACCATGGCCATCACCTGGGTGTCGTTGCGGTAGCCTTCGGGGAAGAGCGGCCGGATGGGTCGATCCATGAGGCGGCTGCTCAGGATCTCTTTCTCCGTGGGCCGACCTTCTCTCTTGAAAAAACCACCCGGGATCTTGCCCGCGGCATAGGTGTATTCCCTGTAATCACAAGTGAGGGGCAGGAAATCTATCCCTTCACGCGGGGACGAAGAACAGGCGGTTACCAGTACTACTGAGTCGCCGTACCGCAACCAGACAGCACCTTCGGCCTGTTTCGCTATTTTGCCTGTCTCAATAATTAATTCACGCTCCCCTAGGGGCAAGCTGACTGTCTCGGTCATCGTCGTTCTTTCCTCCAGTGTGACCAGCTTAGTGATGAGAGCTGATTGAGCCGATTAAGTGGTTTTTCAATAAGGAGATACTGAATATTAGCACAAACCGCGCAAATCGAGCGAGCCGCCAAATTGCGAGGCTGTGGAAGCAGTAGCAAACCCAGGGATGGTGAACGAACTGATTTAGTCAGAGTCCGCCTCTTACTTGCGGATTCCCAAACGGTCGATCAGGTCTTTGTAGCGGTTGAAATCCGACTTCTTAAGGTAATCCAGGAGTCGACGACGCTGGCCGACGAGTTTCAAAAGACCGCGGCGAGAGTGGTGATCCTTCTTGTGGGTCTTGAAATGCTCGGTCAGATAGCTGATCCGCTCGCTAAGTATGGCCACCTGCACCTCTGGTGAACCCGTATCCGTTTCGTGCAGTCGGTAGTTCGTGATGATGCCGCTCTTGCCTTCCTTCGTCAAAGCCATATCTATTCCGTTCGTCCTAGTTTTTGAAAAAAGATAATCTAACAGAAATAGGCGTAACAGGCAAGCGAGGGGAAGCGGCTGGCGGCTGACAACTGACAATAAGAAAGAAGCCTGTCTGGCTTTTGTTTTGTCAGCTGTCAGTTGTCAGCCGTCAGCCGCTTCCCCTCGCTTGCCTGTGTCTACTTGCCAAATTCCAGGCACAGAGAGGCCGCGCCGAGTATGGCCGCGTTCGGCAGTTCTGAGATTTCGATTCGAAGCCTGCGCAGGCTACGCGGGTAAACAAACGTCGCCAGGGTCTCTCGCATGGCTCGCTCATAAAGCGGGAAGGATCGGCTGACCGAACCGCCCAGGATAATCAGTTCCGGGTCAACGGCGTATAGAATTGTCTTCACCGCTTCTCCGAGATTCCTGCCGAACTCGCTGAAAATCCTCAGTGCCTGTTCCTCGCCCTGCTCCGCTCTCTTGGCTAGCGCCTCACCCCGAATTCCGTAGACATTCGTAAAGAACTGCCCGGAGGCGTAGTACTCGATGACCCGATCCCTGAAAGGAACCATTCCGAACTCGCCGGCGCCACAGTTGGTGCCGGAATACAGCCGGTTGTCGATGATCAGACCGGAACCGAGGCCGGTTCCAATCGTCACACCGACGACGTTCGAATACCCTTTCGCTTTACCGAAGTACTTCTCGCCGAGGACAAAACAATTAGCATCGTTGTTGACATAGGCGGGGATTCGAAATTTCTGTTTCAGAACCGGGCCCAAGGGAACATCAACTTCGCGCCAGGAAGGGATATTTTGCGTATCGTAAACGATTCCCTCCGCGACGTTAACCACGCTTGGCGCGCCAACTCCAATACCGGAAGCGCCGCCTGGGTCAAGGGAGTCGATCAGCTGACAGATCTGAGACATGATTTCGTCGAATGAACCCGACGGTTTCAGGGGTACGCTTGCGTTCCTGATAACGGCTCCGGCCGAGACGAGTCCCGCCTTGACCGCAGTTCCGCCCAGATCCAGCCCTATGTACCGTTCTTCACTTGGCATATTGTTCCCTCGCTCGGGCGATCAACCTTCTACAATATTACCGGCAAGGGTCTTTTTCAGTCGAAAACCGAACCCCGGACAATCCGCCTGCGTTTATTATTTTGCGAGCGGTTGGCGTTCAGGGATCAAGCTCATGGATTGTGGCGCGCTGCTGAATCGGTGCAGACAAGGTGACGAACTCGCTTGGGAAGCGTTGGTGCGCCAATACCAGGGCAGAGTCTACAGCATCGCTTACCACTACGTCGGAGATGCGGAAGATGCCAGGGACCTCGCCCAGGAAATCTTCGTCAGGCTGTACCGCACGCTGAATCACGTCGAGGCCCAGACTCTGCTCCCCTGGGTTGTTCGTGTGGCCCGGAACGCCTCTATCGATTTTCTGCGGCGGCGCAAGGCTAGGCCGCCTGGGCAGGATATCGTGGCGGAAGAGATGTGCGACCTGACCAGCCAGGCACCCAATCCAGAAGAGTGTTGTACCGAGGCAGACAGGAGAAGGTTGGTTCACAGGGCTCTCGGCCATCTCACGAATCTGAACAGAGAAATCATTATCTTAAAGGAAATTCAGGGAATGTCCGTTCAGGCCATAGCCTCGTTACTGGGAATCCCGGTCGGGACGGTAAAATCACGGTCCAATCGGGCAAGGATCGAGTTGGCAGAGGCGATATTGGCGCTCGAGGGCGCACCGCAGGGGTGGCAAGCATGAACTGCTCAGCTTGTGAAAGGCGGCTGGAACAATACCAGGCAGGGACGCTGGCGGAAGCTGACCGCCTGGAAACTGATCGGCATCTGCGGAAGTGTGCAGCCTGCCGGGCCTTGTTGGAAGCCCTCGAAGCAGGCCAGCACCAGGTTATCCCCTTTGACCTTTCCGAGGCTGTCTTGTCTCGGACGACCGGATCGGCCTGTACCAGGTGTAGAAGTCTTCTTGGTGACTTTGTGGATGGCTTCTTGGATGGGATCGAAAGTGAACTGGTCCTGTCCCACGTCGGCTCCTGCGTGTCGTGCAACTCCTTGTTCCGGACCATGTCCCAGATGGCGGAGGTTCTGCCCGGCATGCGGGAACTGACGCCGGATTCCTCTTTCGTCGCGGATGTCCTGAGATCCACCCGGGCGCTCAGGCCTGCGGGCCCGCGTCTTCCTCGAATTCTCGACTTCTTCCGGGGGCTGGCTCAGCGGCCGAGATTCAGCTGGGAAGCCGCCTACCTCGCCACCTTGTTGGTTTTCGGACTCTTTGGTACTCCCTTTTCGCCGGCCCACGATGCCAGCTCCCGCCTCTTGGCGAGTCTACAGAACAGGGAAGGCCTGGTTGCGCAAGCTGATTCCTCCATTGAGCGATGGCAACAAGAGGCCCAGACACTGGTATCCGCTTCCGGCCGTGCCAGACAGACTATCAGCCGGATGCTGACGCGATCGGCCGAGGCGGCCGACCAGATGGTCGGGGAGGGCCAAGAGCTTGTTCGACAGTCCGAAGACTTCCTGAAATCAGCGGGAAAGACCGTCCAGGAGCGAATTGCCGCCGTGTATCAACAGGCCAAAGGGGCAAAGGCCCTGCCCAAACGGTGATTTCCCGACCGAAAACCGAACCTATCTTCCCATACCTGCGTTTACAGGGGGTGAGGAGAGACAAACGCGCGTGATAACAACGGATGAAGATCGAACACAAAGGACGGAGGCGACAATGAGCACCACACCTCAAACCCCGATTCAACCCGGAAACGAACCGAGAAAGGACGCGGTGACCGGCGCCGCGTACGCCGGGTATTATCAGAAGAATTACTACCAACAGGACGATCCCAGGCAGAAATCGCCAGCCTTGGCGGCAATGCTCTCCCTGGTACCCGGCCTTGGCCAGGTTTACCTGGGATACTATCAGCAGGGATTTATAAACATCCTGGTGGTGGGAGCGTTGATTGCGTATCTCGCCAGCGACGCCTTGCGCAGCCTGGTGGTGCTGGGAGCTTTTTTCCTGGTTTTCTACTGGTTCTACAACATTGTGGATGCCGCGCGGCGGGCTAGCTTGTATAACCAGATGCTCGCCGGTCTGGGTCCGACTCAGCTTCCCGAGGACATCGAGGGCCCGGGGACCAA
>Ga0105104_10002552_pt1 | contig 13258 bp, 7 predicted proteins | sample PPLLaktember2015_3_FD_87034 | JGI IMG/M metagenome (GOLD analysis project Ga0105104, IMG submission 87034) | Freshwater sediment microbial communities from Prairie Pothole Lake near Jamestown, North Dakota, USA - PPLs Lake P7 Core (6) Depth... | ecosystem: Environmental > Aquatic > Freshwater >...
CCGGCGACCCACTGGAGAAAATTTCTACTATTACAGGCCTTTCCATCTCCGATATAGAAAAGCTTTAAAAAATTTCTCGGCTGCCGGGAAATCATTTTAGCCACAGGGGCCCCACTGCGTGGGGAAGAGTTTGAAGGAAAATTAACCGGTCAAAATGCAAATAAATTATGCAAGTACAAAAAAGGGGACAGTCAAAAAAAACCGCACGGCGGGGATTTATTATGGAAGACAAAAAAGGGGACAGTCAAAAAAATGATAGCATTTTTTTGCTTGATATTTAATCAAAATTCGGATATAGTATTATCTTGTCTTTTCTAAAAAAGGATCAACATGAAGGAAAGTATTATCGCAGCCAACAAAAAAAGACCCAAAAGGGTCGAAAATTACTTGTTACTCCAAGAATGTTCAACGGATTCGATAGGAAAAAATTCCAGGGCTTTGGAAATGGAGGAAGATAAAGCGGTCGGCCATAAACTATTAACCGAACTCCACCCCTTCTTATTCAAAACCCCGGAAGAATGGAACCGGGCCTCTGTAATGTGCGAACGCCTGAAAAGCACCAACCTCCCCAACCTACTGGCCCCGGAAAAAATCATCAAAACCGATGACCACAGTTATTTTTTATTTCCCTATCTACGTGGAAAAACCATTAGCCAGGTAGTGGAAGAAGCCGCACTGCGAAAAAAACCCATCCCCTTCGACATGGCATTCTCCATCGCCATCGCTATCGCTTCCCTCATCGAAGTCGGTTCCGGGATTATTATCAAAGGCCAAAACGTGTTCCACGGATTCCTGACCCCCGACCATATCTTCATCGACTACGAAGGAAATATCTACCTTAAATACTTCGGCCTGTGGCCTCTATTGGATGAAAACGAAGAAGCGGTGTCCGAAATGATCCGCCAATACGGCGCCTGGCTCACCCCCGAATTCATCCGCCGCGAAAAAATCGTCCCTAAATCGGATTTCTACCACCTCGGATACATCGTCTACCGCATGCTCACCGGCCATTACTTCTCCTACCTACCGGGCGAAGACTTCGAAACCACTTTTACCAGCATCAGCTTTACCTCCGAACTCCCCTCCACCAAAATCGATTTCCTCATGACTTTTATCCAATTCTTCAAAAAAACCCTGAACCCGGATGTGAATAAACGCTTCGCCAACCTAAAAGAATTTAAAAACCATATCTCCCAATATGCCCATATTCACGAAATGGATACTTTCCGCTCTACCCTGGCCGATTATATGCAAACCCTCTATTCTCCCCTAAAAGAGGAAGAAGACATTATCCTGGCCGAAGAACTTATCCCCACACACCCATCGACAGGGACAGGTAAAATAAGTGAATTCGACGAAGACGCAGAATTGATCGAAATCCCAGTATCCCCTGGAAAAACCCGGCACTCTAAACAGTTTATCATGACTCTATCTACCATCGCTGCCATCATTATCCTTATTGCCGGGTATTTCTTCATCACACAGTTAAACAAAGCCAGCAAGGAAAAAGAAATCGCCAGTAAACTAATGGAAGAACAAGACAAAAAACTCTCCCAAGTGGAACAAAAACTCAAATCCCTGGAAGAAAAAAACAAAACCGACACTTCTACTTCACAGGAAATAAAAAAAGAACAACCCAAAAGCGATACCAAACCCACAATCTCAAAACAAACCCAACCTAAACTAAAAGATCAAAACAAAACAGGACCGGATAAAACCAAAAAAGATCAACCTCCAACAAAAAAAACCGACGATAAAGAAGATCAATCCATCACAAAACCCCTAACCCCACCCTCCTCCTCTCAATTTCAACATAAAGGATCGATAAAACCCACAGATGTACCGGCATTATCTTCGAATCCGAAAGAATCATCCAAAAAAGATTCCTCCCCCACCATCCCACTGGAAGAAGTCACGGTAAAACCCCAACAAATTTACGGCAAAGAACCGGAGTTTTCCGAATCCCAGCAAAAAACCTACGCCGGACGACGTGCAAATATCCGCATAAACTTACTCATAGACGAAAACGGGAATGTAGCCGCTGTCGATATCCTGGACAAAAGCAAAATCCCCGACGATGTCCATACCGTGATTATCGATACTTTATTCAAATGGAAATATACCCCGGCCAAAAAAAATAATAACACCGTGAAAGTCCTGTGGCCTATTAAATTGAAAATACAGTTTAAATACGACCAATAAACTAAACCAAAATTCTTGATCCTTTTATTTTTTTGTGATATGATACTTTCCAATGCGAATAAAAGCCGTTTTAAAAGGAAAAGCAATAGTCACCATCGTCACCGGTATAATAACCTGGATTATCTGCTTGATTATCGCGGCAAACCTGGGTTATAAATCGCACATCCATTCCCAGGATACCAAAACAATCCAATTGCAAACCGAATTGGACCGGTATTTATTAAAAATTAAAGAAATCGCCAAACGAATCTCACAAAGCCGACATATCCGGAAACGGCTGATCTCCAATCCCTACCTATCCGATAAAGAAGAAGATAACCGGGATATCCTGGCGACATTGGAATCGATTGCCGTGGGAACCGACGCAGATATCGTTTATGTGATGAATCCACACGGCCTGGTCATCGCATCCACATTTTACGACAGGAATAAAAGCCTTACAGGATACCGTTACACTTTCCGGCCCTATTTTACCGGGGCAATGGAAGGAAACGCCATCATGTACCCTGCCGTCGGAGTTACCACCTTAAAACGCGGAATTTATTTCAGTTCCCCCGTATATGGACCCCAAGGAGGAAAACCCATCGGCGCCACTGTGATAAAAATGGGTTTAAACCGCCTCGACCATTTTTTGAAATATACTCCCTTACCGGCCGCAATTATGTCACCCGAGGGAATTATTTTTGCCTCCAATCAAAACCAGTGGCTTTTCAAAAACGCTTTACCTTTACCCGATGCCATACGAACCCAAATCCAGGCCGCTAAACAATTTGGAGAACTCAAAATTGCCTCTCTTCCCTTCCGGTTCGATTCCAAAAAAATAAAAAAAGACGGCAATACGTTTTCAGTAATAAAAACCCCCATAGCGATCCCCCAGTGGAAAGTCGTAACATTAAAAAACACCGGCGGCACTTTCCCAACTTTTTACGGGATTGCTGTCACATTCTGTGTTATTTTATTGACGTTTCTCATCCTTCAAAACCTGTTCGACCAGGAGAAAAAAAACGAACTAGAAACCCAAAAAAGGAAAGCAGAAGACAAATTCCAGGATCAAAGCGAATTTCTCCGTGTTGTCCTGGATTCGCTGTCATACCCTTTCTACATCGTCGACCTGGCGGATTATTCCATAATCCTGGCCAATAAAGCGGCAAAATCCGGGAAATATTACGATTTAATCACTTGCCATGAACTGACTTACTCATTGGATAAGCCGTGCCCCGCAGCTCAATCGGAATTTCAGTGTCCCGCAGATTTGATAAAAGAAACACTAAAACCCGTTATAATGGAACAAGATCGGATACTGGAAGATGGTTCTAAAAAACACGTGGAAATTCATGCCTACCCTATTTTTGACAACAACGGCAACCTAACCCGGATGATTAAATACGTACTGGATATCTCCCAGCGAAAAAACATGGAAGAAGAACTCTTGAAGACACGCCAACTTGAATCTATCGGTATCCTGGCCGGAGGCATCGCCCACGACTTCAACAATTTTCTCTCTGTCATCATCGGCAATATCGCCCTGGTTAAAGAAGATATGGACCCTGGAACCCCCGGGTATAACTTTCTTTCTCATGCCGAAGATTCCGCGGTGAAAGCGGCAGACCTGGCCCAAAAACTCACGACCTTCTCAAAAGGCGGATGGCTGGAAAAAGAAACCATCCATGTACCCTTTTTTATTAAACAATTCATCGAAACCACACCCTTCGACCTGGGTTTCGAAATTAAATTCACCATCGATATTGCCAGGGATATCGACACGATTACTGCCGACCGCAGCCGCTTGAAACAAGTCCTCTACAACCTGGTTCGAAACGCAGCGGAAGCATGTGGGAATAACCGGGAGGGGTACCAGGTCAAAATCGAAGCCAAAAACATCGTTTTACCGGCTTTTGAAATACCCGGATTCGAAAACCTCTCCTCTCAGAAGGATTCAAAATTTATTCGAATATCCGTCATCGATAAAGGAAAAGGTATTCAACCGGAACACCTTTCAAAAATTTTTAACCCCTACTTTTCCACGAAAAACGCCACGGATCAAAAAGGAATGGGTCTGGGCCTGAGCCTGTGTTATTCCATTATTAAGAAACACAACGGTTATATCACGGTACGCTCTGAACCGGGAAAAGGAACTACTGTCGATTTGTATCTCCCCACATCGGTAAGTACAGCGATTTAGAAAAAAAGCTTTGGGGAGGAGGGAAGAATTGCTGACCGGGTTAGGTATTAATTGTTAATTGTTAATTGTTAATTTAAGAGGAAGCCAGGCAATTGGGGAACCGGTTAACAGCCCGGCACTGTCGGACGTAGACAGGTCCCAGTATCATCCCGTTATAAACCACGAAACGAATTCCATCCGGGCAATCCAGGTGAAGGTCCTCCCCTTTTATATACTTTTCCGCCCCCGGGCGGGAGATTTCCAGGCAGGCGGAAGGAGATACGACCTGGACACTGCCGAACATAATTTCAAAAGGCCGGCGTTTGTCAAAAATAGGTACTCCCAATTGACGGTTTTTTTCAAAAAGAAAAGAAGGAACACGAGGATGTGAAAAATAATGGATGACGGGTCCTTTTTCATAAAAATACCCCCCCGGGGCTTCGGTAAGAAGATAAAAGGCATCGTCGGTTTTTAACGGGAGAAGCGGGGAACCGGGTGAACTATATGTTACAGCAGCAGCAGCAGTACCGGGAGTATTAATAGGAGAAAAATCGTGTTCTTTTTGAAGAACAGCGACAAAAGCACCGGCACCCTGTTCCCTGTGAGGGAAAATCCTCCGGGAACATTTTAGGACATTTTCATTATCGCTAATGGCAGGGGAAACAGGCAGATCGCCGGGCAATGAAACAGGACCAAACCCCCGCCGGAGTAAAAATTCCACCTGGTCTTCGTTTTCTTCCGGAGAGAATGTACAGGTGGAGTAAATCAAATACCCGCCGGGTCGGAGGAGAAGAGCCGCATCTTTGAGTATGGATTTTTGTCGTGACGCGCATGTTTTGACATTTTTTTCAGACCATTTGGCCAGCGAATGTTTGCGTTTCTGGAATAAACCTTCGCCCGAGCAGGGAGCATCCGCGATAACAATATCGAAGAAGGCAGGTAAGGCAGCCGCTAAAAGGTGGGTTGGGATGGATGTGACGATAGTATTATTTAATCGATGACGGTTAATGTTCCATGTGAGGGCTTCCGTCCGATTGGGGTCGATTTCGTTCGCCACCAGGAAACCGGTTTGGATCAATTCGGCGGCTTGTGTGGTTTTTCCCCCGGGTGCAGCAGCGATATCCAGGACAACCTGGTGGGAAAAATCGATTACCCGTGAAGAAGCGGCGACAGCCAGCATGGCCCCGGCATCCTGGATGTAGTATTTACCGCAGGCATATTCGATAGTACGGGAAGGGAGGATTTCTTCGCCCCAATAACGGCCATAAGGAGAACACCAGGGTACAGCGGTCCCGGATTTTTCGACGTCGGCTAAAGAACTTTGGCGGGAGTTAAAACGAATACTTTTGGGAGGCATGGTCCGGAGAGAGTCCACCAGTAAAGGTGCCTCTTCTCCGACCAATCGATGCATGCGGCGGTAGAATCGATCGCCGCGATCTTTCATCACACGGGTTACTCTTCGTCTTCTTCCCTGATGCGGCCGGCTTTTACCGACTCATCGATGACTTTCTTCTGGAGTGGGCCTGGGACTTCTTCAAAGTGAGAAAATTCCATGAGGTAGGAGCCGCGGCCACCGGTAATAGAGGTAAGAGTGGGACTGAAGTCCAGCATTTCGGACAAAGGAACCAGGGCTTTAATAATATGGTTTTTGCCTTTGCTTTCCATACCCTGGATTTTTCCTCTTCTGCCGCTCAGAGTGCCGTTAATGTCGCCCATACATTCTTCAGGGGTAATGACTTCGACTTTCATGATCGGTTCCAGGAGAGTGGGTTTGGCTTCTTTATACGCTTTTTTAAAGGCTTTTGAAGCGCAAATTTTAAAGGCCATATCGGAGGAATCGACGTCGTGGTAACTCCCGTCGTAGAGGTTGACTTTAAAATCGACAACGGGGTACCCGGCCAGTAAGCCTGCTTCTTTGGATTCCCTGATACCTTTTTCAACAGCCGGGACGTAGTTTTTCGGGATAGAGCCGCCGAAGATGGTTTCGACAAATTCAAAATCGCCGCCGCGAGGTAAGGGTTCCATTTTAATCAAAATATGGGCATATTGGCCGCGGCCGCCCGTTTGTTTCTTGTATTTTAATTCTACATCGGCATGGCCGCGGATGGTTTCTTTATAAGGGATCTTGGGCGGTTTCATTTCAACGCCCACGTTGTATCTTTTTTTCAATTTATTAACTACTAATTCGACGTGTAATTGACCGTTCCCGGAAATAATCAATTCTTTGGTTTGGATATCCCGTTGGGATTTAATGGTGGGGTCTTCTTCCTGGATTCTCTGGAGGGCGTTGGAAATCCGGTTTTCGTCTTCACGGCTTTTGGGTTCGATGGCAAAGGAGATGGAGGGGATGGGGAATTTGACTTCCGGGAAGAGGATATTTTCACCCTTAAGGGTCAGTGTATCGCCGGTTTGAGTATCTTTCAATTTCGGGATAGCGATGATGTCGCCTGGGAAAGCTTCGGTGAGGGAATCGAGGGTTTTACCTTGTAGGCAAGCGATGCCGCCGACGCGTTCCATGAGGTTTTTATTGGAGTTGAAGTAGTTGGAATCGGGTTTGAACGTACCGGAGAATACTTTGATAATGGAGAGTTTCCCGGTATAAGGGTCGGAAATGGTTTTAAAAACGAACGCCGAGACCGGGGCGTCTTTATCGGGTTTGATTGGGTCTGTGGTGGTTACGATATCGCCCAGTTCCAGGATAGAAGGGATATAATCGATAACAAAATCGGTGAAGTGTCGGACGCCGATATTGGAATAAGCATCGGTAACCAGGACCGGGAAGATTTCAAATTTGGAGATGCCGGCTTTCAAGCCGCTGATGATTTCTTCCGGGCTGAGGTCGCCTTGTTCGAAGTATTTTTCCATTAATTTTTCATCGGCTTCTGCGATTTTTTCGATTAAGACTTCCCGGCGGGATTTGACATCATCGGCGAGGTTAGCGGGAATGTCGATAACGGAAAAAGTTCCTTTTTCATCTCCGCTGTATTTATAAGCTTTCATGCTGAGTAAATCCACGATGCCGGAGAAATCGGTGCCTTTACCGATGGGATATTGAACCGGGATAGCGTTTTTCCCGAAACTGGAAATGATGGATTCGCAAGTTTTATCAAAGTCTGCGAGTTCTTTGGACATTTTATTGACAAGGAAAATAGTGGGTTTTTTAAGTTCTAAGATATTTTCGAAGATTTTTTCCGTTTGGACTTCAACTCCCTCGGTGGCGCTGATGAGCATAACGGCTGTTTCTGCAGCGCGAAGAGCTAAACGGGATTCCCAAACGAAATTGGCGAAGCCCGGCGTATCGATCATATTTATTTTATATTTGTCCTTTATCGATGCATAAGCTACAGCGGCCTGGATACTGATTTTCTTTTCGATTTCTTCTTCATCGTAGTCTGTAACGGTGTTTCCCTGGTCGACCCGACCTAACCGGTTAACCATACCGGTATTGAACAGGATAGCGGAGACCAAACTCGTTTTACCTGTTTGTCCATGTCCAACAAGAGCAAGATTTCTTAAGTTTTCACTGCCTATCGTTTTCATAGGTCCTCCTAAATAACTCTGGTAAATTTATAAAAATAAGTATAAATCATAAGCAATTATCCATTGTTTGTCAAGATAATTCGCCATTTTTTCCGGGGGGAAAACGAAAATTGAAATTCGATTTTGTCTTGACTTCCAGTAGTGGTTATATTATAGTTTCATTTTCATGAAAAAAAAAATTGTACTCTATGCCCTGGTTGTGATGATGTCCCTGCTTTATTTTAATATACCCCTCTTTTCTGGGTCCAGGGAGGATTGGAAAGAGATAGAGGCCCGGCTTCCACAGGCGACGGGGGAGCAGCGGTTGACGTTTTTAGTTTGGTTAGCCGGAGAATTCAAATATTGGGAGCCGAATAAGACTTTAAAATATGGCAAAGAAGCGTTGGATTTGTTGAAGAAATACCCCAACCCGGTCTTGAATGTCGAAATTATCAACCGTCTCGGTACGGTGAATGTTTTGTTGGGGAACCTGGCGGATGGCAGGAACTTGATTGCCCGGGCAAAACGAATGGCGGAACAAATCAATGATCGAAAAGGGTATGCCGATGCTTTAGGGAATTTCTGCTACCTGGAGTGGAATTGCACCAATTATGAGAATGCCGTACAATATGGTTTAAACGCCATAGAAATCTATGAGACCCTGGGAAATGAAGAGGGGATCGCCGAGGCGTATGACAATATCGGTATCTCATATATGAATGTCGGCGATTACAATAAGTCCCTGGATTACCTGTTAAAATCGCTGGTGATCTACGAAAAATCGGGTAATATCGATTTCATTGCAGGGTTGTACAACAATATTGCCAACATCTATTCATCGATGAACATGATCGATCTCAGCCTGGAAAATTATAAAAAATCGTGGAAAATCTTTGAAAAGAGAGAAAATCCAATGGGCTGCGCCGTAACGTTGATGAATATTTCCGAAATGTACATCCTCAAAAAGAATACGACGGAGGCATTGAAATACTTGAATCAAGCCTTCAAAATCACCGAAAAACTGGGAGTTAAAAATCTTATCTCTTCTTGCTTAGGCCAATATGCTTCGATTTATGAATTGGAAGGGAAAGGCGATCTTCCCCAAGCCCTGGATTATTTTAACACAGCATATCGAATCGATAATGAATTGAATAATATCCATTCCTCCACCAATACATTGATTTCCATTGCACGAATCAAGCGAAAAATGGGGCAAACCCGGACCGCGCTGTCCGATGCCGGGGAAGCCCTGGCCCTGGCCGCGCGATCCAACGATAAAAGCAACCTGCTGAGCGCATATGAAGAACTATCGGAAATCCACTTTGCTTTAAAGGATTATGGGAAAGCTTTCGATTATTATCAAAAATTTTTCGATTTGAATAACTCTATTTTTTCCGAAGAAAATCTAAAAAAATACGCGGAGATCGATGTCCGGTATAAACTCTATAAAATAGAAGAAGAAATCGATCTTTTGAAAAAAAACCGCCAGCTTAAGGCATTACAGTTGCAGCGCCAGAGAATTCTCACCCATTCGCTGTCGACTATTGCATTCCTGACCTTCTTGTCGGGTTTCATGATTTATATCCGGTATCGATATAAATCAAAGGCCAACCGGCAATTGGAAAATGAAATCCGGGAACATAAAATAACCACTCAAAAATTAGCGGAAAGCGAAAGCATATTCAAAACGCTGGCGGAAAAATCTACTGCCGGCATTTATATCATCCAGGATGAGGTATTTAAATACGTTAATCCCAAATTCCTCTCTATTTTCGGCTGCGCCGCCGAAGACATCTTCGAGAAGGACATAAGAGGCGTTATTTATCCCGATGATCGCCCGTTGGTTCTCAAGAATATCCGGGCACGGCTCGCCGGGGATGTCGGCTCCATACATTATGATTTCCGCGGTATCGACAAACAAGGTGAAATTCTTTTCCTGGAAGTCTATGGAACCGCAGCATTGTATAGGCAAAAACCAGCTATTATCGGTACCCTCATCGATATTTCCAGGCGAAAAAAAGCCTCCGCCGAATTGATTAAAAGTCAAAAAATGGAATATGTCGCTTTACTGACCGGGCGCATCGCTGAAGAATTCGATCAAATCGTTTCTATTCTCTCCAGGTATATGGAAATCGCGCTGCATTTCCCTTCGATCCACCTCAAAAAATATACCGATGATCGAATAGGCGAAGTGAGTAAAGCTCTATCCAGCTCCAGGGAATTGGTGGATAAACTCAAAAATTTTACGAAAGGAAGATGGACCGATTTTCAAAAGGTCTCCTTGCAGGATATCATTAAAAATACAATGGATTTTCATCCTGGACTCCTTTCATTACAGGACTCTATCTCGATCAACCACGAAGACGGCCTATTTCCTTTACTGGGCGATGAACGCCAGATCAGGGAAGTTTTTTACAACCTGTTGAAAAATGCCCGGGAGGCGGAAGATATCGAAAAAACATCAGCTCAACTCTTTATAACTATCCATGCCCGGAATATCTCTCTTCTTCCTTCCAATGATTTTGGACTGAAAAAAGGCAATTATGTCCAGGTATCCGTTGCCGATAACGGGATTGGTATCCCCCAGGATCAATTGGGAAAGGTTTTCGACCCCTATTTTACTACCAAAGAGAGTGTAACCAAAAAAGGTTTAGGGCTGGGATTGGCGATTTGTTACTCCATTGTCAAAAAGCATAATGGGCACATTTCCGTTTACTCGGAAGCCGGGAAAGGCACTATCGTTGAAATCCTTCTTCCTGCTTTCCGGGAAACCACGAAAAACTTAACAATTAATAATTCGTAAATCGTTCACCTTTCACCGTTAACAATGGCCATATCGGTGTTAATTGATAATTGATAATTCAACTTTGTCATACGCCTTTTATTTCTCTTTTTCGATGAGATTGAATGGCCGACCGGCGTTTTTCTTGCCTGTCCCCTTTTTTCCGGAGTTCGTGGTATTGGAACTCTTCTGGTAAAACTAATTTCATGGCAGGCAGATATGCCTAAGTGTCAACTATAAATGCCAAAGTTCGTCTCCAAATTCATCGATCATCATTGTACGGACGCATCATCCTGCGTCTCTGCACACTTAGAAAGATCGACTCTACCGATATGAAATCCGAACCCCGTATCAGCGGGTTTTATCTTTCCGGATCCAGTGAACACTCAGCATCGCCAGGCCAAAAACAGTTACACCTATTCCCCACCATAAATTAAAATTGAAGTGGAGTTTTTGAACCACGGCTTCCGAATAAACAATCCCACTAATCATCAATAGTAGGCCGATAATCGAAAAAATAAGTCCCAGCGGTAATTTGATATCCACGGCTGCACCTCCTTACCAGAAAAGAAAATTTAATACCAACGTCAACACCAGGATTATCACAGCCAGGAATCCCGGTTTTAAATAAAGCGGTATCATGCTTCGGTCTTGCTTCGGCGTCAATGAATATACCAGCCCAACCAATTCATTTTCAGATCTTTTTTTGGTGAAAAAGCTAATCAAAATGGTTAGCACAAAGCAAACGGTCCATGCGGCTACTGCCCCATAAAAATTCGCACTCATCTCCGAACCGTAGGAAATAAAAATTTTCTTAGAGGCCAGGACGTAATGGACCGCCGCTGTCGCAATCCCACCCAAAAGGCCGTAAAATGCACCGTTGGAAGTCGTTTTTTTCCAGAACATTCCCAACAAAAACGTGGCAAACAACGGGGCGTTAAAGAATGAGAACAACAACTGCATATAATCCATCACGTTGTTGAAGTACATCACCAGGTATGTCAAACCGATGCTGATCAACACACCGATCACCGTTGCCATCTTTCCCATCCACACATAGTGACGGTCGTCTTTTCCCGGTTTGATATAACTCTGGTATATATCGAACGTCCATACCGTATTAAATGCCGTCACATTCCCCGCCATCCCCGACATAAAACTGGCTATTAATGCAGTTAAACCCAAACCCAACAACCCGGTGGGAAAATATTCCTTCATCAGGAGGGGAAGCGCCATATTGTAATTGGAACCGAGCGTATCGGCCGGGATTTTAACAATCGCAATCAAACCCGGTAAAACTACGAATAGGGGGAAAATCATCTTCGGAAATGCGGCGATAAGCGGAGTTCGTTGGGCGGCGTTGAGATTCCTGGAAGCCAACGCCCGTTGAACCACAAGAAAATCCGTGCACCAATAACCGAAAGATAAAACAAAACCTAAACCGAAAATCATCCCAAACCACTCGACACCCATGGGGTTATTGGAGGCTGAAGTCAAAGTACTCCAACTCTTGGTTAAGTTCTCCGGTAAACGCGCCGCCAACTGCGACCAACCCCCTACCTCACGTAGCCCTAGGTAAGACAGTGGAAATAACCCGAACACGATTAAGAAAAACTGGACCACTTCGTTGTAGATCGACGACGTAAGCCCTCCGAAAAATACATAAACCAACACAATTCCCGCCGCCACCCAGATACTGATATGAAACGACCAACCCAGGAGAAGGTTAAAAATTATCCCCATCGCATACATGTTGATCCCGGACATCAGCAGCGTCATTAATGCAAATGATATGGCGTTAAGACCCCGGGTCTTTTCATCGAAACGAAGTTTTAAGTATTCCGGCACAGACCGCGCACGCGAACCATAATAAAAGGGCATCATAAACACACCCACAAAAACCATTGCCGGGATTGCACCGATCCAATAAAAATGAACCGTTAGAATCCCATATTTAGCCGAATTGGCCACCATTCCCATGACTTCCAACGCGCCAAGGTTCGCCGCAATAAAAGCCAGCCCGGTCACCCAAGCCGATATCGATCGCCCGGATAGAAAATAATCTTCGCTGCTTTTAATGGAGTTTTTCAGGTAATAACCGATACCCAGCACAAACAGGAAGTAAATCCCAATAATTAGATAATCGAAAATTCCTATAGACATAGTTTCCCTCGATAATTAGAAGATAGAATATCATAACTATTGATCGAACAAATGTCAACCCCCATTACGCAGCCACTCTGCGTGTGGTTTTATTATGGCACCTTGTGCCATCCGGCGGCCCACCTTTTTGTAAAAAGGTGGGACCAAAAACTTTTATTAAATTAAAATTAACTTCTCCGTCCCCCCCCGTGAACTCCGTGAGACAAAAAAGGGGACAGTCAAGAATATCCTTTTTGTAAAAAGGTGGGACCAAAAACTTTTATTAAATTAAAATTAACTTCTCCGTCCCCCCCCGCGAACTCGGTGAAAAAAAGGGGACAGTCAAGAATGTCACTAAGTTAAGGTTATTTTTGTGCTATAGGGGCGTGTCGGTGCTCCCCTGGAACGCCCTGTTGAGCCAAATTTTCGAGGACCGAAAATTGGCGAGACGG
>Ga0105104_10002553_pt1 | contig 13254 bp, 13 predicted proteins | sample PPLLaktember2015_3_FD_87034 | JGI IMG/M metagenome (GOLD analysis project Ga0105104, IMG submission 87034) | Freshwater sediment microbial communities from Prairie Pothole Lake near Jamestown, North Dakota, USA - PPLs Lake P7 Core (6) Depth... | ecosystem: Environmental > Aquatic > Freshwater >...
TCAGGTGTATGCTCTCATCGAAGGACTCAACGACCTGCCGATCAATGTCCTTCGTCTGTTTGGGGAGGAGGTTTGCTGTCTTTATCACATCCCTCCTGGCTAGGGTTGCTCAATGTCAGGTAGACAGAAAAACCTCGGCTATCAGGGGCAGCTTGATCCTTGATTTTCCGTGCATACCCTGTTCCCGGCCACGCAACTTTCCAGAAAATAATATCAGCAATATCAATACGTTAAGGATTTACCACTAAATTCGGGGGAATCTGGAAAAAATCACTACACAATGGCCAGTACGTTGGGTACTATACTGAAAGTATTTTCCTGGTTTCGTCCGCTCAGGACGGGAGGGCCGAACGTGTCACGGGTCATTACGATAGCTAACAACAAAGGTGGTACGGGGAAGACCACCACTGCTGTGAACCTTGCCTCGGGGCTGGCGTTTCTCAAGGGCTATCGAGTCTTGCTCATCGATTTCGATCCGCAGGGAAACGCCTCGATCTCGCTCAATGTTGATATCGAAACTCTCGATTGGTCGGTGAAAGACTTGCTTACAGGCAAGATGCTTGATCTGAATTATTTGCTCTGGGATAAGGGGGATCAGCTAAAAATTCTTCCGGCCAATAATTCGCTTAAGTCGATTGAGAACGAATTATTCACGGCGGTAAACGGTCGGGTGCGGCTGAAGTCCCGGCTCATGCCGATCCTTGATGACTTTGATTACATCATCATCGACACACCGCCAACGACCGGAATTTTCACCCAGTCACCACTTATCGCGAGCGACGAGGTGATTATCCCGGTCGATGTGGGTTACTTCTCGCTTCAGGGCATCCGCCAGTTGCTAGAAGAGATGGAACAGATCCAGGAGCATTATAACCCAGAGCTAAAGATCGCGGGCATCCTGCTCACCAAGTTTGACTCGCGGACTGTCCTCTCAAAGCAGGTAGAAGCGGCACTGAGGAAAAATTTTAACAAGCTCACGTTTAAGACAGTGATTCGTGTGAATGTCGATATAATTCGTTCGCAAATTGATAGAAAAAGTATTTTTGCTTTCGACCGCGCAAGTAGCGGAGCTGCTGATTATGAACAACTTATTGACGAGCTAGTCGGTGACAACGTGGTTAAGTTTCCTGCCAAGAGGAGACTTGTGAGTGCCGCCGCCAAATAAAAACACTGAAATTGGCGATAAGTTACTCCAAGAAAATTGGGCCGCACCAACCCGGACGCAAAATGTTGAAGAACCAACTACCAATCGGCCCCCTCCAGCACCTGAAGAGGTCATTGCACGACAGACAAAAACCGACCCATGGGATCTGGTGAAAGACAAACGCTTTAGGGTGGACCTCTCGAAACTCCTTCGCGATGAAGTTTCAACCGACCCCGAACAGGAAACGGTTCAAAATCGCCACGCTGTTCGTTACCTCCTGTTTGACAATTATTTCGATTATCTCTGTACCGGAGAGCTCGAATCGATCGGTGTGCCTCGGCTTGATGGTCAAGAGCAGGCAATGTACTTTTTGTTTTATCGCTTCTCGTATGGCTATGGCTATTCCGCTTGTCCGATGAGTGAAGCAACGTTGATGGGGCGGCTCGATTGGGTAAGAAAACACGTGAAGCGAGTCCGTCAAAGCCTGCTCGATAAAAAGGTTATCGAGGAGCTAAAAGAATTTCCGCTTTTCCGCTCGCGTAGGCCCCAGGTTTATGCGGTGCGTCTTCCTCGCCAGATCGTTGAACAAGTTGTGAAAGACCTTCAGTCCAACCTCGAAGAACCTGCCTCAAATCAACGACGTCAAATCCCGGACGAAGCAAAACGCTTAATCGATCAGTTTCTTGGTCGGACTGCTGCCGAAGGATAAGGCTGTTCTTTATGAACGCTGTTCCTTAGGATGAGTGGTCTTCTGGGTGAGTGTTCTTGGGGAGCAGTCTGATTTAAACCCTACTCATTAGTAACACTGTTCCTTTATAACACTGATCTTTAGGATCACTCTTTCTAAAGAAGACTGCTTGATAAGAATACTGTTCCTTAAGATCACTCATCTTTAAGATCACTGTTCCAGAAGGATAGTGATCTCCAGGTTCACCCAAGACTATCCCGTAGGAATACCCAACCCTATCCCAGAGGAGTAGGGTACCCTGTCCCGGAAGATCACCCATAAATAAACATACTAAATGGAAAGAGAGAAAAAAACGAAATGACCGGCGAGGCTTTTTCTGTTTTGGACTGACGAAGGAAAAACGAGAACCAGACTGCCATCCTCTTCTCTGTCCCGAAAACCTGAAGCTCTTCACCCTTTTCACCATGCCTCCACAAATGGAACATAAAAGTCCCAAGGCACCTTGCCTGAGGCTTTTTTCTTCTTATCCAGTTCGCTATCCCCTACCGCTCAAAACTCTGGATCTGCCCATACCTTGGGTGTACATCCGCTCTCCCTCGGGAGCCACGTGAAGGGGCCGACCTCACGTCCCTCTCAGGGTTCCCCCGACCATCGCCGGCAATTTTGCGGATTTCCCCGCTACTCCTCCCCCCTCGCCATCGGGTAGATTCCTCACGCGTGAGACGAGACCGTGGCCAGCGTGCGGCGTGCTCGTTGAGGGGACCGATGATGGCGTGTATGCTGTATATTCTGGCCCAGCATGGCGATCCCGTGCGGTACCTCGTCCTCTATTCAGGGACGCCGCGTGGCGATCCCCGTCTCAGAGCCCCCCGCCGACACCCTGAGATGCCGCTGTTGAAAGAAGAGCTGTTCCAATTACTCCAAGAGCTTCACATCCCTGACGTGCACATCATCGGGGCGATGACCGTGGACCATCTGATTCCTGAGGTGACGCTGACCTACGCGCAGATCAACCGGTATGGCATCAAACGGTGTCCATAGCCTCGTCGCCCCCCTTCTTACCATGCCTCCACAAACGGAACATAAAAGCCCCAGGCACCTTGCCCGAGGCTTTTCTTTCCTTCGCCAGTTCCCTATCCCTACCTCTTGAAGCTCTGTATCTGCCAGTACGACTGCGTGCAGGCTTGATCTCTACATCCACACTTCCAGCTACTTCCCGTCCAGGTGCAGAGGTATGCGAGGAGGGATGGCTGGCGGGGCATGCCGGTTCTCCCCGCGGGCGGACATTCTTTCTACGGCACCCGTTGCCACAGGGTCCACTGTTGCCACGTGCGGCGCTCCGGATCCCAATACATCGTATACCGCTGTTGAGAGTCCGGTTTATAGGTGATGTGGTACAGGTACGCGGACGGCTGGCCACTGACCTGAAAGCTCAGCCAGCGGAGCTCCCACGCCGGATGCCACTCGAGCCACCTGCCAAAACTCTCCGGCACTGGCGCGCCCAAGCGCCCCGTCGCCGCGGCCTGTTGGCGCATGTCGCGGTCGGCCTGCTGATCCTGCGGGGTCCGCGGCGCACTGGTGGCGTTGCGGGGCAGTTGGGTGCCGGGCGGCAGGGCAGGAAGCGGCGACGGCGCCGGCGGCTTGGCCACTTTCTCGCGGGGACGCTGCTCCAGCGCGGTGACCCGAGGCGCCGTGTCCCGGGTCCAGCTCTCCACCGCGTGCAGACGCTGGTCCATCTCGTGGAGCCGCTGCGCCGTCTCCTCGGGGACGGCCTCGCTGCCGGTGCTCCGGGGTTCCATCTGCGCGACGGATGCTTGCACCTGCCGGAGCTCGGCCTTGACGGTGGACAGCGCATACCCAGTCCAGCCCAGCAGTCCCATGAGGCCGATAAGGATGGCGCCAAAGAGACCGAGGACCCACCCCTCATAGACCGGCCGACGGACCAGGGTCACGGGGTGATGGTGTGCTTCGACGTAGTCCCAATCAATACCGTGGTTTGCATGCGTCGCAGGCTCAGAAGGGGTATCCATCGCCAACCTCCTGTCACACGGGTGGTTGCTGCCGGAAGGGGGGGAGGAGCACACGTGGCTTCTAGAACACCTGGCTTCTATGGATGTTGATAGCGACGGACGCCTCTTTTGTCAAGTATGGGCCGACGGGGGTGGGTCAGGGAAGATCCCTGGCTCCCCGAGAATCAAAAAGCCCCAAGCATGCATACCTGAGGCTTTTCTTTCCCCTCGCTAGTTCTCATGCCCTATCGCTTGAACGACTGAATTTGCCCCGCCGCCGCGTAAAGCTATGGCCGGCACGGCAATAACTATGTAAGCAAGTGGCATCCCAAGCCCTTGCATCGAGCTGGAGCCAGGGCCCCTCGCAGGGAAGCCAATGGCCTTCTGCCCGTGTGTTCACTGTTGTCCACCTCCTGCGGCAAAGACGCTCAATGTGACTCCCGTCGAGTCTGATGCGCCTCCTCCGCTGGCATATATGGTAACGCTGTAATTTCCGACAGAAGTATTATTGGGGACGTTTATTGTTAGTGATGCGCTGCCTCCTGCGTTCACACTTGAAGGATTGAAGTTGCATGAAGAGCCAGACGGAATGCCTGAGCAGGTGAACGACACGGAACCGCTGAACCCGCCAATGGAATTTACGGCTATCGTTGCCGATCCTGAAGTGCGGTAGGTTCCGGGACTTCCGCTCACGCCAACGAGCACATAATTGGGAGACGCAGATAGAGCAATTGATCCGCCTCCGCCGCCGGAACCTCCGCTTGTGCCGCTGGTTGAAGAGCCGCTGCTGCTGCTCGAACTGCCGCCAGTGGTGGGATCAGGCGGACAGTCGACTGTGGGATAGTCAAGGGTTTCAACATTTGAAAACGCGCTGTAAACGGTAAAGCTCTGATTGTGGACGCGTACGCTATAGCTGTAGGTAGCTGTAATAACCCGAGAACATAAACCGCTCTGCCCGATAACATCGCAGTTTCGTGCCCAGATTAGGCTCTTGCGCACTTTTGGTGAATGCCAGCTGATGGCCTAGCTGATCGTGAGAAGATGGCGCATTTCTCCACTGATTAACAAGGATTTTCGAGTGTGCCCCCCTCTCCTCGCTCGTGGCAATTGTGCTTCAGGTACCCTGAATCACCAAGAGTGCGCAAGAGCCCACACTCGCTAAGAACAACCCGAGAACATCCGGCTGGACCCACATGATGTGAGAACGGTGCGCTTTACTCATGTCAGAGCGGATTTCTCGGACGTTGTTTTTCCGAACCAGTATCTTGAACCGCAGGGATGCGGGTTGGGAAGGTGCACGTGCGGTAAAGGGTTCGTGCGGAAAAACGGTCGTTTTCGCGCACCAGCAGATTCATCAGGGTGGTATATCCGCGGATCTGCTCCACGGATTTGGACGGCTTATCATGCAAAATCAGCGCAGAGACTGACCTAATGCGTGAGCCACCAGACCACCGCTCCGCCGGCGAGGCCCCAGAGGCTCAGGATGATGGCGGCCCCTACCCAACTCATCGGGCGCGGCTGATGTCGCTCCAGGGCGGCTTGTCGGTGTTCTTCGAGCAGGGACGGCGGAATCAGACGGATGGCCAACCAGATACCCAGCGGCACGAGGACCAAGTCGTCCAGGTAGCCGAGGATGGGGATAAAATCGGGAATCAGATCGATGGGGCTGAGGGCATAGACGGCCACGCAGGCGGCCACGGCTTTGGCGTACCAGGGGACCCGGGGGTCATGGGCCGCCAGATACAGGGCCAGGACATCCCGTCTGAGGGTACGAGCCCACTGGCGTACGTGCTCGAATGCCGGCACAGACCTCCCTCCACCTCAGGAGCCTTGCATCCGCGTGCGATGGTGGTGTTAGGCCGGGTGCCCTTGCTGTTTGGCAATCCAGAAGAGCGGCACGGCGAGCAGCTGCACCACGACGGAGAACACCACCAGCGCGAGCAGGGAGTGATCATAGAGCAAGCCCATGAGCGCGCTGCCGGCAAACCAGAACACCCCAAACGCCATGTGGAACATGCCGTACCCCGTGCCCCGGCGATCGGCAGGCACGAAGTCCGCGAGCGCTGCCCGCATCACAGAATCTTGCGCGCCCAGGCCCACGCCCCACAAGCCCATTCCGAGGAAGGCCAGTGGGAGCGACCCCAAGAACACCAGGGGCGCGAACAAGGCCGCGAGCGCGGCTAAGACCATCACGACTATCATGCCGAGGCGATCAAAGAGCTTCCCCCCCAGCAGTCCCGCCAGCATGGCGAGCACCATGGCGGCCGAGTACGACGTCGGCATCCACTGGTCCTTCATCAGGGCCATCGCCTTAAAGTGGTAGGCCATGAGCGGGAAGTCGGCGAAGCCGGCCCCCACCAAGCCGGCCGCAATGACGTACCACCAGTAGCCCCGGCGGTACCCAGACGTGCCCACGTGGGGGGTCTTGCTCTCGAGCTCGGCAGGCCGAGGGAACAGCGACCGGGCGATGAGGAGGGTCATCAGGGCGAGGACAGCGGGGACCAGGAGGACGGCAAAGCCGAACTGGTAGGCGTCGAGGGCATTGCCCTGCGTCACGAAGACCCCCGTCAACACCAGGGGTCCCAGGAACGAGCCGAGTCGATCGAACGTTTGATGCAGACCGAAGCCCCACCCGCGCCCGAGAGTCTGCGTGGCATAGGACAGCATGGCGTCACGGGACGGATTGCGAATCGCCTTGCCAATCCGTTCCGCAAAGAGTAGGCCAATCGCGATCTCCCAGCGCCCCACGAGCGCCAGGGCCGGGATCGCCAGCAGATTGATGGCAAAGCCGACGATGGTGAGCGTCCAGTAGCGCCCGGTGCGGTCGGCCAAATACCCAAACACCAGTCGGAGGCCGTACCCGAGCAACTCCCCGGCGCCGGCCGCCAGCCCGACGATGAAGGCGCTAGCCCCGAGCAGATTGAGGAATTGGCCCTGCACACTGCGACCCCCCTGATAGGTCGCGTCCCCAAATAGACTGACCAGCCCGAGGAGAATGACGAAGAACATGGCGGAACTGGTGGACAGCAGGGCCAGCTTGTGCGTGGAACCGACAGCGGCGGTGGCCGTTTGACTGGAGGCTGACATGACGGCTCCTTTCCTCCCCCTTACTAGGGCTACGCCAGAGACAGCACCATAGCAATCGCTTTTCTCGGTGGCACTCCTCGGAACACAACCAATGACTTCATGATGGACCTGTAAGTACGGAGGCTGCGATAGCATCGCATGTGCTCTTGCCTCATGCTGTTACCTCGAGCCTGATCACGGGCGCAGCTGTTCATGGCGTGATGGGTCCCATCAAGGTACCGATGCCCCAACCGGTGGCAGCGCCGCCGATGAGGATGAGAATCGGATGCACCTTGGTCCACATGGCGAGCGCTAAGGCGACGACGGCAATTAGGGCATAGGCCCAGTGCGTAAAGCTGTGTTTGGCAATGCTCAGGGCCGTGACGCCGAGGAGCCCTACCACTGCGAGGGCAGCCCCCCGCCCAAAGCCCGCTAGCAACCGGTGCTGCATGAAGCGCTGGAGTTGTTGCGCGGCCGCTGCGGCTAAGAACCACGGCATCAGGAAGATCCCGACGGTGGCGGCAACGGCCCCACTGAGCCCGGCGGCGCGATAGCCGATAAACGTGGCGGTGATCAGCACGGGGCCTGGTGTGATATAGCCACAGGCCACCGCCGCGGCGAAATCCTGGGAGCTTACCCAACCCGTCTCACTCACCCCTAGGCGCTCGACGAGCGGTAGTGCCGCCGCGCCGCCACCGAAAGCCAGGAGGCTAATGGGCACAAAGCGCCAGAAGAGGTCGAATATCATGGCCGTCCCTCCGTTCGTTTCTCGTCTTGAGCCGCCCTGGGTGGCGACAGCAGAATCATCCCGAGAAGGCCCGCGGCCACTACGATGAATGCGGCACTGATGCCGACGAACGCCCCAACGGCGAAGGACATCAGTGCAATCGCCCACGTGAGCCGGTTCCTGATATTGGGCTTACCCAGCCGGTAGGTCGTCGCCAGGAGGATCCCCACCACCACTGCCGTCAGCCCGTTTACCGTCGGGCCAATAGTCGGCAGAGCGGTGGTCGCCACATAGGCACCCGCCAGCAACACCATCAGCAGCACTGAGGGGAAGAGAAACGCCGCCGTGGCGAGGGCTGAGCCGGACCAGCCCCCGAGCTTGTAGCCGAGATAGGAGATCGCCTGCGGGCCGGTGGACCCAGGGAGCAGTTTGGTATAGGTGAGCGCTTCGGTGACATCGGCTGGTGTGAGCATCCCGCGCTTCGTCACCAGTTCGCGCTCGATCAGTGCCAGTGTGGTCCCAAGACCACCGAAGGCGGTCGCACCGATATACAGAAAAATCCACCCGAGCGTGAGCGCCGGTACCTTTGGCGGTTGCTGAGGCGCGGGTGATGCGCCTGCCTCCGCAGTCGAGCGTGAGTGTGTCTGTATGGGCTCCATACGTCCCCCCCTTCCCCATACGCGGCTGATCACCTACAGCCCGCGGTTCCTCTCTCGATGGTGAAGCCGTGGTCCACCTTGTGATGGGCCAGACCGCGTTTCCGAGAGCCTGGTGAGACGGCAACTCCGTGGGGGAGCCTCAGCCAGGCGGGGGGCCAGGCTCGGGATCCGACCGCCAGAGCGTCGCCAGCACCGTCGCCAAAGACTGGTAGGTGGCGTCATCCCCGTCCGCCGCATACCAGCGGACGGCTGGGCCACCGTACGAGCCTTCGGAGCCCTCCCGGTCCCAGGTGGTGAGGCCGGCGGTTGCCGCGACCGTCTTGCTCGCTTCGGCCCGCAACCGCTCCTTCTGGGGGCGGATGTCGGCGACGACCATGCCGGTGCGTGAGAGGAAGGCGTACCCTTTTCGTGCGGCCTCCACATCAGGCATCTGGCCCACCAGGTCCCGTACCAGCGCGAGCAGCTTGGTGACTCGCGGTTCAAGGCGTTCAGGCCCGGTGTCCTCATCGGGTAAACCGAGGACCCGGCGCAGCACCGAGTTAGGGGTATCCTCCAGGGGGCGCGCCCGACGCTGCAACTCGGCCCAGACCTCTCCGTCGATCCGTATCACCTTGGACGGTTTCATCCGACATCTCTCCCTGAGAAAAAGATGTTACAAAGTTACAGAGTCTTCGAGCGTCTGTCAAGGGCTACACGGACGACCTTCGCCAGACGTATGGTGAAGACTGACCGCGAAACATTCCCACGTGGGACCGTAGTGTGCATGTCCTGCAGGGAAACGGTTCATCACCGCCATAGGGGGGAACGGGAGGGACGCTGCGATGAGACGCAAGAGGTGATGCTCCGTGTAGCTGTGACATGCCCCAGACATGGGCTTTCGCCACTTGCTGTCGATCCTCTGGCCTCTGGTGATGACCCGTGATTGCCGTTCTATGTTATGGCCCTGGCACTTTCCTGGTAGAATAGGCGCCCCAGCTCATGTTGCCACGGGAATTCTGCCGGAATAGTACCGGTTCTGGCCATTGGGGGACATGCCTTGTGTGACCTTCGAGACATGCATGCAGGGCGAGGCAAAGATGCCATATCACGCGGACCCCTGTGCATCGAGCATCTTCTCCTCATGGGTCTGCAGAGGCATGGCCACCCTATGGGTGCTGCTGTTGCCCCGGGCGAATAGGAGGGGGCACCGATGCCTCACGGCAGTCGCGGGGTGTGGATCAGCCAGGCTATCAGCATGCACCTGCCCGTCATCGTTGATGTCTTAGGGCTCCGACGGAATATTGTCGTCCTGTCTCTGGCCATCTTCTGTGTCTGGCTGGACGAAGAGCTGTGGGCCCAGTTTCTGCCCACATACCTTGAAGCACTGGGGGCGAGTGTCCTAGCCATCGGCGCCTTTGGCACCCTCCAAGACCTCTTGGAAGGACTCTACCCGTACCCGGGGGGGCACACCGCGTCAAAATTTCCTTTACCTCTGTGGGGAATGCAACCGGTGCGCTGGCGTGCCGGTTCCCTCAGTGACAGCACCCACCCACTCGAGTACAATAAGCACCCCATCTTCTCGCTTTCTCGCTGGCATTGGGGTGGAGGCATTGGCGCGGCCAGACGATTTCGCCCAACTGAAGCTTACGTTCGTCGACCACATGCAGTGGCGCGATGAAGTCATCCGCCCGGTGGTCCTGTTGCAGGACACGACTCCGCAGCAACGTGCGCATGAAACCCAGACCCATCCATTTACAGTCCGCCGGTTGGTGCGTCAGTTTCGAGAGCGGGGCATGCTCGGCCTGTTGCCCGGCCCTCTGGAAGTCGTAGGCACGCGAGGAGCCCCCCGCGTGCCGGAAGCAATCCGGCACGAAATCCACCGCCTCAAAGCCCTCTACAATGGTTTCCACTACCGCGAGCTGTCACGCATCCTGTTCATCACCTGCGGGTATCGCGTGGACCACAAGACCGTGAAGGCCATCTGGCAGGAAAGTGCCCTGTCCCTGCAAGGGCAGTTGGACCTGTGCGACTACCATGGCGATCCCGATCGCTACCGGGCCCGTCTGCAGGTGATCAAGCGGTCTTACCAAGGCTGGGAAAAGCTGAGCATCAGCCGGTTTTTGCGTATTTCTCGGCCGACGGTGGATACCTGGCTCCGGCGGTTTGAGGACGAGTACTTGGCAGGATTGGTCGAGAAGAAGCGCGGCCCCAAGTACCCCCGCAAGGTCTGGCTGTCGTTGATGGTGCAGATCTATCACCTGCAGAAGGCCCATCCGGATGCGGGGGAGTTCCGCGTCTGGAGCCTCCTGGCACGAGGGGACATCTCGGTGCGCACGGTCGGCCGCATCATGGCGCTCAACCGGCTCGTGTATGAGGATATCCCGCACGTTCCCAGGAAGGGGGTCACGGGACCTCCTCAGCCCCACCCTTTTAAAGCCGGCCGCCCGCACGAATATTGGTTCATTGATGGACGCATCATGGATTTCACGATCGATGGCGTGAAGTGGTGGAGCCTGTTGATCTTGGATGGCTATTCGCGGACGATACTGGCCGGAGCGGTGGCCCCAGAGGAAGGCACCTGGGTCGCGTTGATGGTCCTCTATACGGCCTGTGTGCGGTATGGGGTGCCGGAGCACTTGGTTTCCGATGGGGGAGGCGCGTGTACCTCAAATGCCTTTGAAGCGGTCTGTGCGCGGCTACCGATTGACCATCAGACGATTGCCAGCAGTCAAGGGGAGAGTTGGAAGAACCTGAGTGAGACACACTTTAACATCCAACGGCGCCTGTATGACTACCGGTTCTCGCTCGCGAACACCTCTATAGAGTTTGCACGGCAGCATGACGCGTTCATCCAGACCTATAATACGGCGGCCCATTACGGGTTACTCAAGGAGGGGTTTCGGCCACCCATCCCGCTTCACGTGCTCGGGGAGGCCAAAGGGCAGGTGTATGCGGCGGCGGAACTGCACCACAAATTCATCCACGATCTGTTTCCACGCAGGACGAACAAGCATGGTTGCGTCACGCTGCACCACGACCACTTCCACGTGGAAGAAGGGCGGCCTCAACGGCGAGTGTTGTTATGGGTCGCTGGCGACACGTTACGGGCAGAACGCGAGAGCGTCGTGCTGGCCGAGTATCGCTGTCGCTACGACTGGCAGGCACAGAAGCTCCAAGACATCCGCGACCCTGTCTTCTACCAGACACGATTCGTTTCAGCGCAAGGAGAGCTGATGCCGTGGAACGAGCGGAAGGGGCTGGTGGTCTATCGCCCCAGGTATGCTCGGCAGAAGACCATGCCCACCGAACCCGCTCGGCAGCTGTCCTTATTTGAGCTGGTCAGCGCGGTATGAGCCAGGACCACTCCCCAACCATCCCCATGTCATGTCATCGACAGCGCTCTGTCTTGACGCGCGTCCGTGCAGGGGTGAGCGACGAGAGCATACAGATCTGGGGGCAACAGAGCATTTCGGCTACAATACGCCCATTCCTTGTCCATCATTGAGCCGGAGGAGTTCCCCCATGAAGATCAAGGTGCAACTGGTAGTGTGTGACGACGAGGGTCACGAAGAGACTCTTACTGACGTGGTCATCCTGGAGAAGGCGTGCCAACAGATCGAACAGGTCGGTTTGACCTTGGCCGAAGCGAAATCCCTCTTGGCGGTGCTGCAGCAGCGGATTGTGGAACAGCAAGCCGCCGCCTTTCTCGCGACGGGCATGCACTGCCAGACGTGTGGCACCGCCCTCGGTACGAAGGGGCAGCACTCCCGCACCTTCCGCACACTCTTTGGCACGGTCACCCTGACGAGCCCACGGCTGCGCCACTGCCAGTGCACTTCCCAGGCGGCCACGACCTTCAGCCCGCTCATGGCATTGTTGCCAGAGCAGGTCGCCCCGGAACTCCTCTTCATGAAAACGAAGTGGTCCTCCCTGGTCTCCTATGGTCTGACGGTACAGGCGCTCACAGACTTTCTGCCAGTGGATGCGACGCTCAGTGTGTCTACTGTCCGCTCCAACGCGTTGGCTGTCGCCCTGCGGTGTGAAGCCGAGCTAGGTGATGAGCAGATGTCCTTCATCGAGGGGTGTCCGCGGGATTGGGGGCATCTCCCGATTCCTGATGGTCCCATCACCGTTGGGATCGACGGCGGGTATGTGCGCGACTGGGACGAAAAAAAGCGGCAGTTCGAAGTCATCGTGGGCAAGAGTATTCTCGCCTTCAAACGGGACGACGCGGAAGATATCTCCTCAAGTAAGTGCTTCGGGTTTGTGCAAACCTTTGACGCGAAGCCCAAACGGCGCCTGTTTGAGGTGTTGCAATCCCAGGGACTGCAGATGAATCAACAGGTCACCTTCATGTCGGACGGAGGCGATACCGTGCGGGATCTCCAGTTGTATCTCAGCCCGGAGGCTGATCATCTGTTAGATTGGTTTCATCTCGCGATGCGGCTGACTGTCCTGCAGCAGACGGCCAAAGGCTTCCCGGAAAAGACGAGTGATGGCGAGGAGACATACGAACTCCGTGATCCTGTGGTGCGAGAGTTGGACCGGCTCAAGTGGTTTGTGTGGCATGGGAATGTGTATAAAGCGTTACAGGTCGTGCAGTCGGTCGAGATGGCTCTCGACGCCGCGGCGTATACCGGCGATGGAACAGCCCGGAAGCTCTACAAAGCGGTGGAGGAGTTCCATACGTACATCGCAAACAATAAGCGCTTCATTCCCAACTATGGTGAGCGCTACCGCGCCGGAGAGCGGATCAGCACCGGCTTTGTCGAATCCACCGTGAACCAGGTGATCAGCAAGCGCTTCTGCAAGAAGCAGCAGATGCAATGGACGAAACACGCGGCCCATCTGCTGCTCCAAATGCGGGTCAAGACGCTCAACCACGAGCTCAGGGCGGTATTCCGCCGCTGGTATCCGGACTTCCCTGTCGAGGAGGAAGAGGAGCCCCAGGCAGCATAGCCCCCACATTTGTATGCTCTCCA
>Ga0105104_10002555_pt1 | contig 13241 bp, 1 predicted proteins | sample PPLLaktember2015_3_FD_87034 | JGI IMG/M metagenome (GOLD analysis project Ga0105104, IMG submission 87034) | Freshwater sediment microbial communities from Prairie Pothole Lake near Jamestown, North Dakota, USA - PPLs Lake P7 Core (6) Depth... | ecosystem: Environmental > Aquatic > Freshwater >...
AGGGCAGGGAAAGGTGGTGGTGGTAAATGGGCGCGCTGGCGGATGGCCAAATCCCCCGGACGCGCGTCTGCTGGACAGCAGCCGTACCTCGTTTACCGGCACGCCCGGCGCGGCGCTGGGGAGCTCGGCTGTGGCGGCGGGGGATGTCAATGGGGACGGCCTGTATGACCTGGCGATCGGTGACCCCAACGGGAACCGGATCTTCGTCGTTTTTGGGCGCCCGAGCCCATACGGCCAGCTGCAAGTGTTGGACGGAACGCAGGAGAACGGCTGGTCGGTCCTTCTGCCGCAGGAGGGCGGCAGCATCGGCAGCCGTCTGGCGCCTGCCGGCGACGTGAACTTCGACGGTGTGGATGACCTCCTGATCGCGGACGGAGACCGCCTGGTGGTATTTGCCGGACTATCCGGCCAGTGGCCCGAATACGTCTCCATCCCTACCCGCAGCGCCCTGGAGATCGTTGGTGACAACCTGGCCTCCTTTGGCAGGGCCGGTGACGTGAACGGCGATCGCAGCGGCGATTTTGCCGCCAGCCGCGGAACAAACCTGTCCCTGTTCCTGGGTGACGAGACGTACACCCCCGGCAGCCCGCAGGTGCTGAGTTTTGCGGATGCGGATGCCAGTTTCAGCAGCTCCGCTACCGGCCCGGGTTTTGCTGCCCTGGGAGACGTCAACGGGGACGGAAGCGATGACCTGATCTATGCGGCGGGCAGCGACCCGCGCCTGGTGTTCGGCAGCTCTGGCGGCAGCTTTGCCAGCCTGCCCTTCGATCACATAAACCCGCGCGCCAACGGTTTTCTGGCCGCGCCGGGTGACGTGAACGGCGATGGGCTCGGCGACATCCTGGCCGGAACAGAGGCGGGAGAGGTTTATCTCTTCCTGGGAGATGCGGGGTTGAGCGCCGGCGCTCCTCCGCCATTGGTGCACGCCACCCTCACCGGAGCGCTGGGTGCGGCCTCCACGCTGTATCCCTCCGGCGCTGACCTCAACAGCGATGGCTCTTCCGATCTGCTGCTCATCCCTGACCCGGTCGAGTTGGACCGGCTGGAGGGGATGGAAGCAGGCTTCGCGGCGCCGTCCTTCATCCAACCAGAGGACCTGCCCCACGGGGTGGGGCAAGCACCGGCCGGGATGCAGCCGGACCTGGCGTTTGCGCCGCTGGCGCCCGCGTCAGTTTTCACCGTGGACGACGATGGTTGCGCCGGGTGCTATACCACCATTGGGGCAGCCATCCAGGCGGCCGGCAGCAGCGATGAGATCATCGTCCAGCCCGGGGTGTACCCGGCTTTCACCCTGCAGGGGAAAGACGGGCTGTACATCCATGGGGTAAACCCAGACGCCGTTTTTGTGGACGGCCAGGGCGGGGATTTTGCAGTCCGCCTGGCCAACACCCTGGGCGACCGAATTGCCAACCTGACCCTGCGCAATGCCCGCAGCCCCATCTTATTGGAATCGGCCGGGGTGGGCGGGTACGCGCCGGCCAGCCAGGCGGACCGCATCGTCTTCGAAGGGGTCCTGGTATACGATTTCTACACCAACGCCATCCGCATGGACCGCGCCAGCACGATCTCGGTCGTGGGCTCTACCCTGGCAGGCAGGCGCAACCACATTAATGTCGTCGGACCGCCGGATACCGCTACCACACCGGCCTGGCAAACGGTTTCGACGGACAGCCGCCTCAGCAGCAGCATAGGCGGAGGTATGTATGGATACAGCAATCCGGCCATACAAAAGTTATACTTCCTGAACTTTGTGACCGATGCTTTGTATATCTATTATCCCGCTACGGGCACCTGGGCGCCTCACCCGATCGTTCTGAGTTCGAGCACCACGAACAGCGCTGGGGCTTTCACTCCCGACGGCAGATTCTTTCTGCTGCATGCTTCTGGAAGCAGCGCCAGCCTCTCTGAACTGATGGGCGAACACGACTGGATGTGGTACAGCGATCTGTCCGGGGTGGGTCCGGGCCTTTCCATGGCCTTCGATCAAAGCGGGCATCTTTTCGGGCTCAGCGGTGGGGGGGACCGTTACCTCCGCCAGTTCGACATTTCCACGCCGGGATCACCAACCGAATGGCAGCTTGCCTCGCAGGCAGCCCCGGCCGGTTTTGGAGTCGGCGCGTCTCTGCTCTTCGCCGGCAGCACGCTGTATGCCCTGCGGGGTGACAATTCGCCTGACTTCTACAAACTGAACCCATTGGATCAATCCTGGCAAGAGCTGGCCGATCTGGGCAGCCCGGGACAAACCATCCCGGCCGGCGCCGGGGCGAGCCTGGCCTGGGATGGGAAGGATTGGATCTATGCCGCCGCGGGCGGCAACGGGCGGCAGTTCCTGCGCTACCACATTCCGACCAATACCTGGGAGCTGCTCGGCGACGGGGTGAGCGCCACGCCCGACCGCGACGTTCCACAGTCCATGCGCGCCGGCGGCGGGATGGTCGTGATCGACGGGCAGATCTACACCACCGTCGGGGATAACCGGCCTGGGCTCTACCGCTACGGTCCGGTGGGCGTCAATCCTGTCAAAATCATCCTGCAAGATACCGCTATTGTGGGCCCGGAGAACGCTACCCGGATCCCCTGGTATAACCTGGACCTGACCCATACCGACGATTTCTTAATTGATGGAAACCAGAGCACCTGGGTGGGTGGAAACGCCTCGGTTTGGTCCCCGGATCCCCTGGCGCTCCCGTTGGACTGCACTACCTATACCAGCACCGATGTGCCCAAGCACTTCGAAGGATTCACCTCGCAGGGCGACCTGATCTCCACCCTGGCCATCCCGGACAGCCAGCTCATCCGCGACCTCAACGTCCGCCGCCTGAACTACTACTCCACTGAGGATGCTCTGGACGTTTACCTGACCAGCCCGGCCGGCACGACGATTGACGCCGCTAATATGTGTCCCATGTTTACCTGGGTGAATATCGATCTGGACGACGAGGCCACCCAATATTTGCGGGAGCGCTGTTTAGCCTCGTGGTCCGTGCATTACTGGGACGGGACCAGCTACCATCCCACCGACCCGCTTTCCTCCTTCGATCTCCAGGATAGTCAGGGGACGTGGACGCTCAACATTAACGCCCGCAACTATCCTGGCTATTGGGTGGGGGACCTGGCTGGCTGGGGGTTGGAAGTGTGCACCGGGCCGACCACGCTCACCTACGCGCAGGCTCGCCTGGTAGATCCGCAGCGTGACGTGTATCGCGAAGGATCAGGATCGCAGCTGCGCGCCGGATACCATACCTACCACGCGGATATGACCGTCGCCGCCAGCGGCGGAGATACCACCTCGATCCAGGCGGCCATCGACAGCGGAGCCAACCGCGTGCTGGTCCAGCCGGGCGTGTACCCGCAGAGCTTTTACCTGGCCAGCGGCGTGTCGGTCATCGGGGCCGGCGCCGAGCTGAGCATCCTCCAGCCGGCAGAAGCCATCCGCGCCGAGGGCGTGGTGGGGGCCAGCCTGGAGCGCCTGACCTTGCAGGGTAACGCGGGGGTGACTGCCCTGGAGGTCGAGGATGGCGCGCACAACCTGACCTTTGCCCGCAACATCGTGCGCGGCGCCGGCACCGGGATTCAGACCTCCGGTGAGGGCACGCGTCTGGAGGTGGTCAATAATACCCTGGTGGGCAATGCGACCGGGATGACTTCCAACGGGTGCGCGGACACTGACGTGCGCAACACCATCTTCGCCGAGAACACCACCGCCGGTCTGGCCCTGGATGCAAGCTGCGACGTCTCGACCTTGCACATGTACAATCTGTACTGGAACAACGGCCAGGACTTGCAGCCGCTGCAGCCCGGCCCGGGTGAGATCTTCCTCGACCCGCTGTTCCTGGCCCCGGCCGAGCATAACTACCGCACAGCAGCTTACTCCCCGGCCGGCAACGCCGGCAACCCCAGCGATCCGGCGCCCCCTGGGGCCGGCGAGCGGGTGGATATTGGCTATATCGAACAGGGGCGGGCTTCCTTCTACGCCGATGACGACTACTGCCCCGCCTGCCTCAACGACAGCCTGACCTGGGGCGTGGACGCGTTCGCTACGATCCAGGAGGCGCTCGAAGCAGCCAGAAATCTGATTGCTTCGTTAGGGAAGGCGGCGGACGAACCCATCTCCGTGGGAGTTGGGCCAGGCGAATACCAGGGACCGGTCAGCGTGCCAGGCTCGGTGCGCCTGACGGGCAGCGGTGCGGATCGCACCACGCTGCACACCCGGGGCGCAGAGGCGGTTGTCTTTGACGGCGCCGTGCGGTCTGAGATCAGCGGTTTCACCCTCATGGGTGCAGATCCATCGGCGCCGGATTGGAACCGGCAGGTGGCAGTGGATGGGACCGGCGTGGCCTACGGGTATACCGTAGATATGTCGCTGGCCCTGCTTCCCAATGGGCTGCCGCGCTTTGCCTACTCCGACCCATCCGCCTCCGATCTATACTATGCCGAAAACGACGGGACGGCCTGGACCACCCACCTGGTGGATGCGCGCCCGGGATACAACATTGAAAATACCATCGATGGGATCTCCATGGCGCTGGACGACCTGGGACATCCGCATATCAGTTATTATGCGTATAACTACGATTTCACCGTCCGGGGTCTGCATTATGCCGGCTGGGACGGCACGGCGTGGCAGGTGACCGATCTCGACCCGACCTGCCAGGACTCCACGGCGATCGCCGTGGACAGCCAGGGACGGCCTCACATCGCCTATGCCTGGAGCACCGGGTATACCGGAGGGTGGGGTGGAGTCCGGTACACGTACTGGGATGGCTCGCAATGGACCGAGCCCCAGGCGGTCGAGTCGGTCAACAGTTACCTGATCGATTATGCCGGGCTGTCGCTGCAGCTCGACGACCAGGACCGCCCTCACATCAGTTATATCAAAGGTTACAACACGCCTGGATATGACGTTGTCTATGCAGCCGGGAGCGGGTCAGCCTGGAGTCTGGAAACGGTCGAGCACGGCTATTTCTGGATGTCGACCTCGCTGGCGCTGGACAGCCTGGGCCGCCCGCACATCGCCTACCACGACAGCAATGCCGGGTTGAAGTATGCGGCGCGCACGCCGTCCTGGTCGGTGCAGAACCTCGAAGGGGGCGAAAGTACCGGGATGTACCTGTCGCTGCAGCTCGATTCCGCGGATAACCCCCATATCGGTTACAACGCGGGCAACACCCTGCGCTACGCTCACCACGATGGGGATGCCTGGTACAGGCAAACCGTCGATGCAAATAACACTGGGAGCCCGGTCTCCCTGGCGGTAGACCGGAATGACCGCGCCCACCTGGTTTCCTACTATGGCTATTACGGCGCCAATGATTTCACCTATTACCACGCGTCCGGTTTAGGGACCGGCGTGCTGGTCAAGGGCGCCTCGAACCAGATCGTGATTGCCCACAACCAGATCATCGGGAATCAAACCGCGGTCCAGTTCGAAGGGCGGGCCACCGGCCTGGTCGCGTTTAATACGCTGTTGAACGCAACGGACTCGGGGGTCACCTCCACGGGCGAAGGCACATGGGTGCGGCTGGCAAACAACATCATTATGGCCCTGGATGCCGGCCTGCACACGCTGGACGGTGGGCAGATCTTCAACGACTACAACCTGTACTTCGGGGGGATGGATACTTTCATGGACGACGCCGGCACCGGACTGGCCCAAGGGAGGCACGAGATTGTGGGTGAGAACCCGCTCTTCGAGAACGTGGTTGCCGGGGACTACGACCTGCTGCCCGGTTCCCCGGCCGTAGACGCGGCCGATCCTGAGGAAGCTGCGCCGCCCGGAGGGGGCGCTCACTCAGATATCGGCGCTAACGAGCTGATGGCGCCGCCCCTGATGGTGATGCTCGGGAAAGAGGATGTTTCCACCGCCATTGGGAACTCGAAGGTGGCTCAGGTCCAGCTCGGCGTGGTAGCGGTGGCCGACCCGGCCAGCAGCCCGCTGGATACCCTGCCGGAGGACCCGTCCGGCTGGCAGCCGCTGGCGCTCCAGCCGCAAGGCGAAACTGTGGCCTTCTGGCGGGAAAGTTACCAACCGGCGGCTGACGGCCTGTACCGGGTCTACAGTCAGGCGGCGGACCACGTCGATAACCAGGAGAGCGCCCCAGCCGTCCTGTATGAAGGGGCATTTATCGCCGACAGCACGCCACCCGAGGTAGCCTGGATAAGCCAGGATGGATCGACGGTTACCTCCCCATTCGAATTGAAAGCCACCGCCGCCGATTATCCCGCGGGAGAGCTGGCCGTGGTGGAGACTTACTTCCAGTTGGAGGGTGGACAAACGATCCGGGCCGCGGGAAAATGGTCGCCAGATCCATGGGATTCTGACGGTCATGCGCCGCGTCGTTTCAGCGCGTACCTGGACGCCCCGGATGGAGAATATTGGGTAACCCCATACGCGGTCGACCGGGCAGGCAATATCGGCGCGGGACCGGCAATCCGGATCACCGTATCCGGCAGCACGCAGGAAGATACCTCCCCGCCGGTGCTAATGATCAGCACTCCCGAGGACGGTCTGGTGACCAACGGCGGGACCAGCGGGCTGGTGCAGTTCGCCGGCACGGTTAGCGACGATCTCAGCGGGGTGGCCGGGGTAGAGGTCAGCCTGGATGCCGGGATCAACTGGATGGCGGCCGTCGTGGATGGATCGGCCTGGTCCCTGACGTGGCAGATCCCTTCCAGCCTGGATATGGTTAGTTTCCCGCTGCGCTACCGGGCGGTCGATAAAGCCGGGAATGAGGTGCGGACCGAACGGACTCTCTCGATTGATAATGCCTGGCCAGCGGGCCTTGTGCCGGTAACGTTCAACAAAGACCAGGGAATGCACTTCGATGCTCCTGTCGATCTGGAGCTGGCCTGGAACAGTGTGACCGACGGCAGTGGTACGAAAGCCATTAAGCTTCTGGCGGATCAAGTCCCGGTCTCATCTCCTGATCAGGCTGTGACAGGCACCCAAACCAGTTTAGAACTTGAAGCGAATGGACCCTGGTACGTTCACCTGGGGGTTGATGACGAAACGGGTAACTCCTTCACCCGCAACTATGGCGCCTGGTACGTCGGAAATATGGAAACGGCCTGCGCCCAAAGGCAGCAGTCGATCTTGATCGATGGGTGGGCGGATGTGTCCCATCAGGAGTGGTTGGACACGGCGGAGCTGCTGGACAGCGACGAACGGCCGGAGACAATCCAGAGCCTGTATGCTACCTGGGATGCCGGCGCATTTTACCTCGGCTGGCATGGAGCCTGGTGGGAAATCGACGGCACGTTGTGGGCTTATCTGGATACCCAGCCGGGCGGCAGCCTGGAAGGAGCCGACCCGCACACGCAAAGCCTGCCGTTTGAAGCAGATCTGGCCGTCCGGATAGCCGGTGAAGAGGCCGGCGCGCTGTACCGGTTCGATGGGAGCGGCTGGCAGGCAGAAGCGCTCGAATTCCGGCTGGGAGCGACCGGGGATACGGAAGTGCGCATCCCGGTTTCTACCAGCAGCGCGGACAGGCTCGGCCTGCTCGCCTTTGGGCTTGATGAGAACGACCAGCCGTGGAGCGTGTTCCCCACCACCAACCTGCTGGATAGCGAGTGGCGCGATGCGTATACCTGGAGCGATCCTTGCGCGGCAGCACCCCCCAACCAGAATGGTCCACGGGCGGTGAGCGTAAATGCCCGTATCAGCACCCCACAGGGCGGGCAGATCGCCTGGGGGCCCGGCAGCGCCATCCAATACCAGATCGAGCTGGAAAACCGTGAGGCTGTTCCCCTGGCCGGAGCGCTGGTGAACCTGCACGCCTCTCTGGGATTGACCCTGACCTCAGTGGATGGGGTGGAATGTATGAGCTGCACACCCGGCGCCAGCCCATGGCAGGTGAAGGTTGCCAGTCTCCCGGCGGGGGGCGTGATCTCATTTGATGCCAGAGCGCAGGTGTCAGCGGAACTGGGTTTGGTCGAGGAGGTCAGCCTGAGCGCGGGTGTAGAGAACTCCAGCTACCCGGCGGCAGTCTACCGGCATGCCAGCGATGGGCAGATCCCAGACGCAGCGGTATCGACTTTACCCGGGAACGCTCTGGGAGCCGGCCAACAAACGCTCTTTGGGACGGCTCTTGACAGAGGCCCGGCCGGGCTGGAACGAGTCGAGGTGATGGAGGAAGGCGGTTCGTGGAGAGCGGTCAACGGCGCCGATTATTGGGTTTTGCCCCTGACGGTGCCGGATCAGGCAGAGCTCCATATTTACACCCGCGCCATCGATACGTCTGGTAATACCGGCGAACCGTTGGAGACCACCTTCTACATCGATCGGACCGCGCCCACGGCCTCCCTCGATCTGCCGGCCCTTCTGGGCGGCAGCCCCACAGCTCACCTCACCGGTACCGCCCAGGACCCATACCCGGCCGGAGCGCGGGTCAGCGAGGTGTGGGTGCAGATGGACGACCCGGGTCAGCCCTGGCAGAAGTCAGCCGTAAGCCCGGCCGGAGAAGACGGGGCGCAGCCCTGGGGCTTTACCTGGCTCCTGCCGGTGGAAGACTTCGTGACGCATTCCCTGCGGGTGCGCGCGGTGGACATGGCCGGGAACCTCAGCGAGCCGGGTGACTGGCAGAGTACGCGGGTGGATACCATCGCGCCTGCCATGCAGTTCACCCATGTATCCACCACGATATCCATCACCGACTACCTGCCAGGCGGCAGCGGCGGCCCGGTCCTGGCCGGAACGGTGTTCGACCCGGGTGGGCTTCAGAATATGACAGCCTACGTCTACGACTCCCTCGGCGGCCACCAGGAAGAAGCGGTGGAGCGGGTGGATGGCGACTGGTCCTTTACGCCATCTTTTGAAGGCCCGCTGGCCGGCCATTACCAGATCTATATCGAAGCCGTCGACATCGCCGGCAACGTCCGCCGGGCAGGTCCCTACGGGATCAGCGTGGAGGACCAGGCCATCGCTGACCTGGTCGTGGTGAACAACGGGCCGATCACGGCCGGGCAAGAAGCCGTCTTTATGGCGATGGTCTCGGCAGGCACCAATGTGACCTACACCTGGGACTTTGGAAATGGGGAAACGGCGGTTGGCGAGGTGGTGACACGCTTCTACTGGCAGCCGGGCGAATATACCATAACCGTTACAGCCAGCAATGGGTCAGGCTCGGCTCAGGCATCAACGATCTTGGAGGTGCAAGAGGGAACCGGTAGCGTGGTCTACCTGCCGGTTGTGATGAAGTAGAAGGACAACGGATCCCGGGCGGCGATCAAGCGATTGCTGCCCGGGATCCGTGGGAATAGCCTGGTTTTCCAGCCGCTGCATCTGGCTGGCGGATCGAAAGGAATTGATTGCAAAAACCTGCCGCTGGGCAGGTTTTTAAACTGAGAACTCTCAACTGTGACTGATTACTTTCGTGTGAGCGCGAAGGGGATCGAACCCTTAACCAATGGCTTAAAAGGCCACTGCTCTACCATTGAGCTACGCGCCCAGCGAGCAGTATTTTATCACGCCAGTGCGGGAGCGTCAACTGATTTGCGGGTAGTGGAATAAAGAAAACTATCGCGTTTCCTTAGTGTTTCTTTGTGTTCCTTCGTGGACAGAGGTTTTTCTTTTGCCGGGTTCGTGATACAGTATAGACGATGCCTGTCGAGGATACACTTATTGATCGAGGGAAGCAGTCAGTATGTCGCTACACAACAGTGAACCGGTAGAACGGCCGTATGGTTTTTGGAGCAGCCCTATCGACCCGGCGCTGCTCAGCCAACGCGTGCGCCTGGATGATGTGCAGTGGAGCCGGGACGGCCAGACCCTGGGATGGTTAGAAGGACGCTCCGGAACTGGAACGCTGGTGGCCCAATCCGGGCAGGAGGCGCCCCGCGATCTGACGGTTGGTCAGGATGTGCGCGGCGGGGTGGGGTATGGGGGCGGGGATTTTATCCTGGGCAAAGACAGCCTGATTTATGCCGAGAAAGACGGGCGCCTGTACCGCCGCCCGCTGGATTTCGGGTCTCCTCGACCGCTGACCCCGGCGTTTGGCAAATCCGCTTCTCCAACGCTCTCCCCGGATGAGAGATGGATCCTGTACGTGAACAGCTATGAGGGACGGGATGTACTGGCGCTTGTTCCGGCGGATGGCAGCCGCTGGCCGGTCCAGGCTGCCAGCGGGGCGGATTTCTACATGCAGCCGGCCTGGAGCGCGGAAGGCAGGTGGGTGGCCTGGATCGAGTGGGACCATCCCAACATGCCCTGGGACGGGGCGCGCCTGATGTTGGCCGGTTTCGATGCGCAAAACGGGCGAGTGATAGAAGCGCGCCAGGTTGCCGGGGGAGCGCAGACGCCGGTTTTCCAGCCGGAATTTTCGCCGGATGGGCGCTGGCTGAGCTATCTTTCCGGGGAAGGAGAGCAGGATGTATTCCGCCTGCGCGATCTGAAAACAGGCGCGGAGATCAATTTAATGACCGGCCAGGGGATGCTCCCGCCTGCCTGGATACAGGGGATGCGCGCCTATGATTGGGGGAGGGATGGCCGCGAGATTTTTATCGTCAAAAATGAGCGCGGGTTCGCTGAGTTATGGCGGGTTCCGGCCGGCGAAGGCCAGGCGGAGCGCATCTCGATAGATCCCTACACCTGGATCCGCCAGCTCAGTGCTGCCCCGGATGGAGAGCGGTTAGCGTTTGTGGCTTCCGCGGCGGGGCTCCCCGACCGAGTTGTGGTTCTGGATAACGGGCGCTCCCAGGTGCGCAGGTACAGCCTGGCGGAAATGGCCGCCCCGGATGAGTATTCCAATCCGCGGCCGTTGGAATGGAATGCGCCGGATGGGACGACGGTCTATGGCATTTTTTACCCACCCGCAAACCCGCGGTTTACCTCAGCGGGTTTGCCGCCGGCCATCGTCCACATCCACGGCGGGCCCACCTCCCAGGATGTGGCCAATTTCGATCCCGAGATCGGTTTCTTTACCAGCCGCGGCTTCGCGTATCTGGCGGTGAATTACCGGGGAAGCTGCGGGTACGGGTGGTCCTATACGCGCCTGTTGAACGGTTGTTGGGGCGACCTGGACGTGGAGGATGCCATGGGCGGAGCGCGCGCGCTGGTCGAGCAAGGCCTGGCCGACCCGCGCCGGCTGGTGATCGAGGGCAAGAGCGCCGGCGGCTATACCGTTCTCAACGCCCTGATCCGCTCGCCGGGCACGTTCAAAGCAGGGATTAGTTCGTATGGGGTGACCAACCTGTTCAGCCTGGCAGCGGATACGCATAAGTTCGAAGAACGCTATCTGGACGGGCTGGTGGGGCTGCTCCCGGATCGCGCGGAACGTTACCGGGACTGGTCGCCTTTGTTCCATGCCGGCCAGATCCAGGACCCTGTGGCGATCTTTCAGGGGGATGAGGACAACGTTGTCCCTCCCGCGCAGGCGGAGACGCTTGTGGCGGCTCTGCGTGAGCGCGGAGTGCCGCATATCTACCGGTTGTATGCCGGCGAAGGGCACGGGTTCCGTAAAAGCGAGACCCTGGCGACCTATTACCAGGACATGGAGCGTTTTCTCCAGCAGTACGTATTGTACGGATCGTAAAAGAACGAAAACACTCGATCCACGAAGGAACACGAATGAAAACAATCTTAAAAAGAATTGTTCCGAGTTACCCGTTATGAAAGGTACACCCTTTTTCTTTTCTTTGTGTGCCTTTGTGTTCCTTTGTGGATAAATTTTTTCCATCTCATCTTATCAGGTAGCATGCGAAAAAAACCAATTTCAGGTAAAGCTCTATTTATCCTTATCTGTCTGGTCTCGATCTTCTCTACAGGAGCGAGCCGGCCGGCAGCGCGCGTATGGATCGACCCGCAGGTGCTGGCGGAAGCCAGGGAGGGTGGGCAGGTGGATTTCCTGGTGCTGCTCTCTTCCCAGGCGGATCTGGCGCCCTTTGCGGCCCTGGACAGGCGCGGAGATGCGCCTCTCCGGGTGGAGGGGGTGGTGCGCGCCTTACGCGGTACGGCGGCGCAGTCGCAGGTTGGGGTGGTGTCTCTGCTGGAAAAGCTCGGTGTGGAGTATCGCCCTTATTGGATTGCGAATGCGATCCGCGTGCGCGGGGACCTGGCCGTGATCCAGGCCCTGGCTGCCCGCTCCGATGTGGCCGCTCTGGCAGCCGATTCGCCGCATGCCGTTGGCCTACCGCAGCCTGAGACGGGTCTCTCGCCTCAAAGTGAATTGGACTCCCTGGCGGTGGAGCCGAACATCGCGGCGGTGCGCGCGCCGCAGCTGTGGGCGCTGGGGTTCACCGGGCAGGGGATCGTGGTAGCCGGGGCGGATACCGGGGTCAACTGGCAGCACCCGGCCATGAAGGAGCACTACCGGGGTTGGAACGGTTCGTCCGCCGACCACAACTATTCCTGGTGGGATGCCATCCATTCCGACCAGGACGGCCAGCAGGCAAACCTGTGCGATTATAACAGCCTGGCGCCCTGCGACGATGCCGGCTCCTCTCACGGGACGCACAGCCTGGGCACGGTGGTAGGTAGTGAGGGGGTGATCAACCAGATCGGGATGGCCCCCGGGGCGGAGTGGATCGCCTGCCGGAACATGGATAACGGGTTTGGCCGGCCGAGCACGTACATCGAGTGCCTGGAGTTCTTTTTAGCGCCCACCGATCTCAACGGGCTGAACCCAGACCCAGCCCGGCACGCGGACGTGATCAACAACTCGTATAGCTGTACGGTTGGTGAAGGCTGCACGCTGGTGAACCTGCATATCCTCCAGTCCACGGTCAATGCGCTGCGCGCGGCGGGGATCTTTATGGCAGTTTCGGCGGGTAATTCTGGACCCACCTGTGCTACGATCAATTCACCACCTGGTCTCGAGGATAATGTATTTACCGTTGGGGCAGCCGACAACAGCGGTTTGATCGCCGGCTTTAGCAGCCGCGGGCCAGTGACGGTGGACGGCAGCGGGCTGCGCAAACCGGACCTGGTCGCGCCGGGTGTCAGCGTGCGCTCCAGCCAGGGAAGTTCCGGCTATGGTTTTTTAAGCGGCACCTCGATGGCAGGGCCGCACGTGGCGGGCGCGGTCGCGCTGCTCTGGTCGGCGCTTCCTGATCTCAAAGGGAATATCGCCAGGACCGAATTGATGCTTGTCGGGAGCGCTCAGCCCAAAACTACCACCCAGACCTGTGGCGGTGATACCCCGACGACGGTACCCAATCATAACTATGGGTATGGTCTTCTGGACGACTATGAGGCGTACCAACTGCCCGTTTACGACAACTATATGCCGATGATCACCAGGCAGCAG
>Ga0105104_10002556_pt1 | contig 13232 bp, 13 predicted proteins | sample PPLLaktember2015_3_FD_87034 | JGI IMG/M metagenome (GOLD analysis project Ga0105104, IMG submission 87034) | Freshwater sediment microbial communities from Prairie Pothole Lake near Jamestown, North Dakota, USA - PPLs Lake P7 Core (6) Depth... | ecosystem: Environmental > Aquatic > Freshwater >...
TAAGAATTATCCATACCTGCCCGGAAGGGTGAGACTTCAAACAGTCGAATAATTAGCAGCACCCCAAATGCAAGCGTAATTCAAGGTGTGGGTAAACTGTTAGTTAGAGGAAATTACATTTGACAATACCCCCAAAAATGATAATATGGGGTTGTAAATTTATTTCTTCTCCTTAATTGGAGCGTTAACTAAAGGATTTTAATTATGGCCAATACGAATCTAACTTCTGACGTACATCATGAACTTAATGCTCTACTAAATAATGATGGCATATCTTTAGAATCAAATCCTGATTTTATAATTATTCTTGATAAAGAAAGCGGCGTTATCAAAGCACATTCCGAAAATTTGCAATTGGGTTATGCGCTTAATAATAAAGAGGAAATTCAATATTTCTCCGAAGAGTGGAAGTTATCAAATTCAGATATTGAACTATTAAATAAATCCTATGAAGTTAAAACGCTAAATGATAAAAGAGAGGCGCAACAAGAGATGCTTTTTAAAGGGCGTGAAGGCGTATCTATGACCACTTTAAAAGGTGCCACGATACTCTTTAATGAGGATTGGAATAATGCCCAGATACTTAATGCTGACGGCAGCACCACGGATCTTAGTGGCAAAAAAGTTATAGAAGAATTTGCAGTGGAACATAACCTTACAGATTTTGAAGTTAAAACACTTAACGACTTTGAAGACTTAGGTGCATCAATTAAAGATCCAGATGGTTCTATAGCAAAAGGTTTTGATGATTATATCAAGGCTGAAGATAAGAGAATTGCTACAGCAGCACCTCAAGAACTTAATAAAATGAATTCTCAAGCAGATTCAAAACTCACCTTAGATTTAAAGGATAACTCTAAAATGACAACACCCTCACCAAAAGAAGAACTTCGTGATAACGCAACACCTAAGGCCGATTTAATCGGCTCAAAGATGCCTATAGCGGAATGGCAAGAAGCTATCAAATTGGTGGGAGGAAAAAGCGGCCACATCTACATTCCTAAACAAAATGGGCAATATTCTGGAAAGATCATTTTAGTAAGCGATACCCACTTAGTACAACAAGTGGGCAAAAATATAGCTATCGCGCATGAAATTAGTAAGCTTGCCAATAAAAGCGAGATAGATGCTATGGCCGATATTGGTAAGTTACAAAATAAGAACTTTGATATTAAATACAATGACAAGGTAGGAGAGGCGTTACCTATCTCATTTAATGAGCGCCGCGCTGGTGAAGTTAAAGAAAAAGCATTTGAATGGGCCGAGAAAAATATTTCCGATACTAAATCACGCGATGTTTTCTTAAAACATATCGAAGCCTTCGCCAAAAAGCTAGCAGAACCTTCTTTTGCAAAAGTTGCAAAAGACACAGCGGCACCAAGCGTACCCACCCCATCTAATCAACACACTCAAAAACGTTAATAATCTAATTGCCGGTTTTTACCGGCAATGGTTTTATCTGGTCTACTTATGAAAATTACTTACGGATTTGACGCAGGCGCACGCAAGCGGAATGAAAATATCCCCATAGCCTGGGATAGTTCAAACGCAGTTAATGGACACTGCCTGCTTGTTGGCATGTCTGGTGCAGGCAAAACGCATACCTTGCGAAAAATGATCCGCAATATGCAAACATCTAGTAATGGCAAACCATTACGTGTACACGTATTTGATGTACACGGCGACATTGAGATCGACGATGCGAGTAGTGTTATGTTCTCAGAACAAACTACCTGGGGAATGAATCCGCTGCGCGTTAACTCCGACCCGCATTTTGGTGGTATGAGAAAACGTGTTCAAGGTTTTATTAATACCGTCAACCGTGTAATGCGTTCACTTGGATCAAAACAAGAGGCTGCACTGCGTAATATTCTTTATGATATATACGCTAAGCACGGTTTCAGACAAGAAGATCCTAAAACTTGGGTTATTGACGATAATGCCGCAGTATTAGTTTCTGACGGTTCCGATAACCGTCTTTATATTGACGTTCCACGTGCTGAAAAAGATGACGCTAAAGCGCTTGGCGCAAGATGGGACGGTACTTTATTCTCATGGTGGATTCCTACCAATGAATACCAGGGCGCAATTACCCAGTGGCCGTTAAAAACGTTAGCTCGCACCCACCCTTCTATTTCTGACGCTCTACACCATGCTAGAAATGTGATGCAAATGTCTTTTTTAGGCACAGGCATGGAAACTATTACTAATTTGGAGGTTGCAAATCGCTCAGCTGCGGCATATCAAAAAAAGTTAATGGATGCCCTTAAGCGTGGCGATAAAGCATTTGAAGATGAAAAACTTGAAGCTGATCTAAGCAAAGCTAAAGAGAAGAGTATAGAAACATTTACTGCTTATGCAGAATCTATAATTACCGGCCGCGAACTTACTGACGTAATGAAATACGACAGTGTAGATGTTTTGAAATCCGTGGTTGATCGTTTAGAAAATCTTAATGCTATTGGGATTTTTAAATCAACACCCCCACCATTTGATCCTAATTCTCAAGTATGGCGTTACAACATTAAAGCCCTCAGTATGGAAGAGCGTAAATTATTCGTGCTTTTCCGTTTAGAAGAAATATTGGCCAGCGCTATCCAGCGCGGGGAACAGGACGATATCGTTGAAGTTATTGTCCTTGATGAAGGCCACATATACACCGATGATGATCCAGATAATATTATCAATAACATTGCTAAAGAAGCGCGCAAATTTGGTCTTGCTTTAATTTGTGCAAGCCAAAGCCCAACTCACTTTACTGAAGATTTTATCAGCTCTGTCGCTACCAAGGTCATATTAGGTATTGATGAAATGTTCTGGCGTGGATCAACATCCAAAATGCGTGTAACTGAGGAAGCTTTAGCTTGGATTAAGCCACAAAAATCTATGCTTGTGCAGGTTAAAACGCGGGGTGAAACTAAAAATGATTGGCGTTGGACTTTAATTGATTAAAGAAAGGGTAGGCTCATGTCTAGTATTAAAGATTTAGATCATCTCTCAAATACAATTCTTCATACACGCCGTGCTAAGAATGAATTAAATGGACTTACTGCTTCATCAAGCAGTGTAATTTCAACAGTTGCAATAAAAGCAATATCTGATATTGCGCAGACCGAAGACAGTTTAAAGCATTTATTCGAGTTAATGGTAATTGAACCCGATAAAGAATCGTCAGTAGCAAAATCAATTAAACGCAACGCCCCAAGGAGGTAGTATGAATAAATTTAAATTTACTATTGCTAGTTTATTTTACCTATTAGCAAATCAATCTTTTGCAGATGACGTTTTAACAGGGCGTACTAAATTGTCATGTGAAGCCATTCTTTGTTTATCAACCGGCTCACCTCCAGGGGAATGTAGTCCTTCTTTGTCAGAGTATTTCAGTATTAATTATGATGATTTTGGAGACACCATTAGAGGGAGGCTCAATTTCTTAAATCTCTGTCCGGTTTCTAGTCAAACACCAGAAATGAAGTCCTTAGTTAATGCTATTGCTAATGGTGCTGGGCGTTGTGACGCTGCTTCATTAAATCAAACAACTAAGGAATGGGTGCCGGTATCCAATGAAATTGGATTTTCTAATGGGTATTGGTGTATTAAAGGCAATTTACCTAATTACTGCCAAGCTTATATCAATCATCAATATACCGATTTAAGTGGCGCAGCAAAGTTCATCGTTGACCCACCCCACGTTAGCATTATCCAAGAAGGGTTTGGTCAATCAACAAAGGTTGTTTCAAAACTTACTTGTGGTCATTGGCAGTGATATAGATGGATTTTTACGATCTAGCTCAACAATGCGCACCTTGGGTTCAACCTCAACTGCTGGCTCAAATGGTTTATCACGAATCAAGATTTAAACCTTTTGCCATAGGTATTAACGGCAAAAACCGATTATCACGTCAACCCGCTAACTATGGTGAAGCTGTAGTTACGGCAAAATGGCTAATTGCCAATGGTTACAATGTAGATCTGGGGCTGGGTCAAATCAACCATCGCAATCTTAATAAAACAGGACTTTCTGTAGAGGATGTTTTTGTTCCATGCAAAAATCTAAGAGCTTCAGGCAGTATTCTTTTATGGAATTACCAGGCTGCTATAAAAAAATATAACGATCCACAAACTTCAGTTATTGCCGCAATGTCCGCATATAACACAGGATCCTTTACCAGAGGCATATCCAATGGCTATGTTCAAAAAGTTCTGAGTGTTAAATTTTCCCCAGTTGTAAGACAAAATAATTAAAAATAAAGAGGTTGGTATGGAAAATATAATTTTAGTTGTCGCTGAAAAAAAGACGTTAGCTGAAGCTGTTGCTAATGTTCTACCAGGCACAGCGGAGCACAATTGGGATCAGAAGGGGATAACACATAATACTGTAGGTAAATATGTATTTGTTTGGCTTGATGGTCATGCTTACGAACAAGCCATGCCTGATTATTACTTACCAAGTGACGTTCCAAAAACCGCTAAGGGCAAAAAGATTTGGCGTAAGACTGATTTGCCAATTATTCCATCTAAGTGGACATTATTACCTAAAGAATCAAAATTGCGCAGGCTCGATAAGTTATCAGAGTTATTAAAGAAATGTGATGTTGTATGGCATCTAGGTGACCCAGACGAAGAGGGACAGTTGCTCGTAGATGAAGCGCTTGAGTTTAATGGTTACAAAGGTACTGTAAAACGCATTTTAGTAAATGACTATAATAAAAACAAAGTTCAACAAGCTATTGATGGCATCCGTGATAATAATGAGCCTTTATTCCGTGGTTGGCATAAATGGGCATTAGCCCGTGGTCGTTATGATTGGTTGCTCGGGTTAAACGGAACACGTGCAATGACTTTGCGAGGCCGCGAATTGGGTTTTGATGGTTTATTACCAGTTGGTAGCGTCCAGACGCCATTGCTCTATATTATTCGTGAACGTGACAGAATTATTGAGACTTTTAAATCAATTCCTTACTATTCCCTGTCCGCGCGGATTCGGCATGCCAACGGCACTTTTCTGACTCACTGGAAAGCGCAAGCAGAACATTCTGGGCTAGATGAATCAGGTCGCTTAATAGACTTAACAATTGCCAACGATTTAGTGGCGCAATTGACTGGCAAACCAGTAACAATCATTGACTATACCAAGCAGCCAAAAGAAAAAAGAGCGCCGTTATTACTTGCAATGGATGAATTACAAATGGAGGCGTTTAGTAAGTATGGTTATGATGGCCAAACCGTGCTCGATGCAGCGCAAACCTTATATGAAAAATATAAGGTTACAAGCTATCCACGTTCAACTAACCGCTATGTCAGTGAAGCCCAGCATGCTGAAGCTAACACTGTTATTGACGCTATTTTTAAAGTACGACCTGATTTATCTGGATTGGCTACAGAGCTTGATTCTTCGCGCAAATCAGATTCGTTTAATGATAAAAAGATGGAAGGCAATCCCCATCACGGGATTGTGCCGGCTATTCCAGAATCTACTCAAAATCCTGCCACATGGTCAGAAGCTGAACGAAACATTTATGATTTGGTTGTGAGGTCTTATCTTGCACAATTTGCAGCAAATTATGAATATCTAGCTACAAGTATTGAAGTCGATATTGATAATGAGCGATTCGTGACAAATGGAAGCACGCCAGTGGCCCAGGGCTGGAAAATTATTTATTCTGAAGCTGAAGATGATGACCACAAAGATAATAACGAAGATATCGAACAACAAACACTGCCTATGATGAACATAGGCGATCCTGCCTCATGTGAGAAATGTGAGTATAAAAGCAAAAAAACCTCCCCTCCCCCACGGTTTGACGACAAGCTCATTACAGACGCGCTGAAGAATGTTTATAAATATGTTACCGACGAAGTATCTAAAAAACGCTTAAAAGAAGGTGACGGCATTGGGACTAGCGCTACGCGGGCACCTATGGTTTTAGATATGAAAGAACGCGGCTTACTTATCCCCGCTGAAAAAGGTAAATTAAAAGTAATGACTTCACCTGAAGCGCGTGCACTAATAGATGCGCTACCATTAGAAGTTAAAGACCCAGCTCAAGCTGGGGTATTCAAATCCTCACTAGACAGAGTTTCAAAAGGCGAATTGTCGTATGAAAATTTTATGGCAGAGACTGAGGTATGGGTAAGTAATATTGTCGCCCTGGCGCGTGATGTTGAAATGACATTCCCAAGCAGCGGAGAGCCATGTCCTGCATGTGGTAAACCGTTGCGTCGTATCTCTGGTAAAAGCGGCCATTTCTGGGGATGTTCTGGTTATCCAGCTTGCTCTACATCATTAGCTGACGAAAAAGGAAAACCTGTTATACACAAACCAGCTGAAGTTTCTGAACACCTTTGCAAAAAATGCAATAAACCGCTGATACATAGAGTTAAGTCAGGTAAAGGCGGCTATGACTTTTGGGGTTGCTCCGGTTATAAGGACGGCTGCAAAGAATCCTATAACTCCAAAAACGGCAAGCCTGATTACGGCAAATAATTAGATGCCAGTAACTATAGAACAGATTGAAAAAGCTTTTACTGATTTTCAGAAAGAGCATAATTACAACATTCCAGTAAAACTAAATATTGAAGAAAGGCATCCAAATGACGACACTCAAGAAGCAATTGCTAAAGGGTCAAGAACCTATGCAAGCTACCAGCAATCAAAACAACAAATCAACGTCTACAGAACCGCCCCCTTTGGGAGTGACGAACAATTATTTCGAGCTATTCGACATGAGTTGGTTGGACACTACGGGATTGACACGTTTGCCCCAATCGAAAAAAGAGTCCTCTTAGATGCCATTATTCAATCTCGCAACGAATCTGATTTAACAAGTACGTGGAATAACGTAGAAAAATACTACCCTACCGAGGATAAATACATACAAGCCGAAGAGGTCTATGCCGTTATAGCAGAAATTCCTCAAGAATGGATTAAAGTTAAATCGCGCACAATAAACCACGATCCAGAACAACTCATTTTAGATTTAAGTCATAAATCTAAAATCACGGGTTTAGAACTTCGCACTATTACAGAAAGCGTAGATAACGGCATAATCGCTGGTTTGCGCCAAACTCAAAATATACGTGAGCACGACGGGGCGGCATTTAGTAAAAATGTAACGCTAGAATCTATCGAAGTTAAACAAAATTACATTCAAAAACATACCAATCCCATCGGCACCAAGATGTCGGCCACCGACTGGAAAGACGCGGTAACTTTAGTCGGCAGCGAGCAGATCGCGCTGCCTAAACAAAATAGCGAATATGCCGGTAAGGTGATCTTGGTGACTGATACGCACCTGGTGCAGCTCACTAACAAAAATAGCGCTATTGCCCATGATCTTAGTCAGCTGGCCAACGCTAAAGACATCGAGCAGCTGGCCGACACCGGCCAACTACAAGGCAAGCATTTCATGCTCAAATATGACCAGGCGAAAGGTGTAGCCACGGCACTGAAAATCACTACCCCAGTCCCGCAGCCGGCTAAAGAAATTAGCATTGAACAATCTAAAGCTAAATCACCATCGCTAAAATAAATGGGTATAGGCAAATTTAGACCGCTTCGACTGTTCGGAAGTCCTTAGCGTACAATTTTTTCCATTTTCTGTGTTTACCTCTAATAGGTAAACCTACCGCATTTAATGTCCAAAACCGAGCGATTTCGTACATGGCATTTTTAAGTGTACGAAAGTAAGCCAAATTAGTTTCGGATATAGGTTATAATTCGTACACCCCTTTCGGACGATTTATTACTATGTCTCGTGTTTTTGCTTATTGTCGAGTTTCTACTGCTGATCAATCTACACAAAATCAAAGCTTAGAAATTAAATCATCAGGTTTTGCCATTGATGCCCATCGGATAATTGAAGAAAGCATTAGCGGTTCAATAGCTGCAAATGAACGTCCTGGATTCATAAAACTGATTGACCGCATGGAGTCTGGTGATGTTTTAGTTGTTACTAAGCTAGATCGTCTTGGTAGAAACGCAATGGATGTTCGTACTACAGTAGAGCACCTTGCAAATGCCGGCATTCGAGTTCATTGCCTGGCACTTGGTGGAGTTGATTTAACCAGCGCTGCCGGCAAGATGACCATGCAAGTTATAGCAGCTGTTGCAGAGTTTGAGCGAGATCTATTGATAGAGCGTACACAAGCAGGTATTGCACGTGCCAAAATAGCCGGGAAAAAATTTGGCAGACCCCCAGCTCTTAATGATGAAGAACGAGCAATGGTTATCACCCGATTAAAAGCCGGTGACAGTATCACCGCACTTGCTTGCGATTTCAAAACCTCAAGGCAAACTATTATTAGAATTAGAGACACTACATGAAAAATCTTATTTTTGTTTTTTCGTTCTGTTTTACCAGCATTTGCTATGCAGAGACTATAACAGGCCAAGTAGTTGGTGTTTTAGATGGAGACACTATTACCATTCTTGATACCGCAAACATACAATACAAAATTAGATTATCCGGTATTGATGCTCCTGAGAAAAAACAAGCTTTTGGCGCCACATCAAAAAAAAATTTATCTGACATGGTGTTTACTAAGTCAGTTAACGTTAGCTGGCACAAGAAAGACCGATATGGCCGTTTAATTGGCAAGGTTTTAATAAACGATATTGATGTCAATCTTAAACAGATTGAATCAGGCATGGCATGGTTCTATAAGCAATACCAAAGTGAGCAGTCTTTTAATGATAGGATTTATTATGCTAGAGCTGAAAACGCTGCTAAAGGTAAGAAAATAGGCTTATGGGGTGAAATTAACCCCATAGCCCCTTGGGAATATCGAAAGAAATATTAATTAGCACCAAGTTTAACCTTGATACTGATCTATAAGACTTGCTTGCTCTTCACTCAATAAATGACGATCAATATATTGATGGTCATCAAAACTCATTCGCGCAAATATATCAGCAACCATCGCTGTCCGTCTTGGCAAAATATCGTTTTCAATTAAATTAACTTCTTCTTCCAACAAACGTTTACACGCAATTTGAACTTGTCTGTACGTAAAAACCTGCTGCTGCATTGCCATATCAATATCCTTAGATGAATAAATTGGAAACTACCCATATCCATCTTGTGATGGCTCGCACTTATAAATAAGGTTTAAATTTTACCGCTTTTGAGACTTGATTGGAACTATCAAAACTGGTTTACTTCTAGGTTGATCACTTCGTGCGATACTTAATGATAGGCCACTTTTTCTTGCTGCCGCCATCATTCCAGTTATAAACTTATCATCGCCATTTAAAACTAAATTGCTGCCATATTTAGCTACTGCGACTTTAATAGCCAATTCATAAGCATCTTGCCCGGATTTAAGTATATTTACACTTTTAGCTGTATCAGCAATCATTGCTGAATCGTTTAACATATACAATACTTGGCCACTGGTATTGACCCTGTAATTGGGCACAACGAACACTGGCCTGCTTTTTTCACCTGTTAACGAATCTTTAGTAACGAGTGAATTGTTATCTTCAGGTGCGCATCTTCTTAATTCATTTAAAGCTACAAGATCACCTTTTTGTGCTCGCTCTTGTAAATAAATCCGATAATCACTATTTCTACTTATTGGCTTAAGAGCAACTAATTTACTCTGAGCAATTGCTCTAGCATTTTCTTCTTTTACCAGGCGCTGCGCCCGAAGTAACCGCATTGCCTTTTGACGATCACCCGGCCTTAGCTTGCTAACTTTTTCTTTATCAATTCTATATTCTTGTTTCACTGAATTGCGTGCTACACGCCATTCCTCTCGAACCTCCGGCCGCGCTTCAGAAATAGCTTTTTCTTTTACCTCTCTCCATGTGTTAAAACCAATCCATAACTCAGCTGTAGGTTTAGGCAAAGCCCCCGCCAAAGTATCATAATAAGCTTCAGTGAGCTTAGCTTTAGCTACTGCCCAAGATTGATCTAAATGTTTTGTAAAGAAATCACCTAAGTTATAAGCATTTTTTCCATGTCGAATTCTTGGTGTACCATCCGCACCACTGGCAATAGAATACTCACTAGGATCTATATGATATTCACGTACCGCTAATTCAATTACCAAAATTGGATTAGTATCCGCTTTTAGTTGATCAGCTGACGGCTCGAAAGGTGCATCTAAGGATGCCAACCTTTGCCTTAATGCAGTTTTTGACATAGCAGATTTAGGCGAATCTAGGTCTATTCCTCTTCCGCCTCGTCTTGGTAAATCCCGTCGCAGTCCGTCAACGCTGACGGATTCGACTCCGTCCATGACATCACGTGCATTACCTTGCAATAACATCTTAGTTCCGTCGTAATGTGCCACAGGGATTGAGGACATATCTGGCAAACGGTCGAGGGATTTGGCTGGCGTTTTTTCTCCAAATTTGCGATTGTTGGACTTAATTGTTCTTCTATATTTGGTTGCGAGGTTAGCTTTTCTGTTAGTGCTAGATGTTGACCGGCCATCGTTTCCAATAGGTCGTTTATTTGTTCTTGGATTGGTTTTTCCATAATTTATTCCTTTAACTTTTTTAAGTATTTGCTTAATGTCATGCCGCCGCCCTAGCCTTTTGGCAACTTCATCAGATAAGTTATCTATTTTTTCTCCAGCTACTCTAATTGCGTATTTCGCATTATTTAATGACGTAAATTCAACCTTGCTCCTAGCCTCTTGCTGCAATCGTAACAACATTGCTGTTTTTTCTTCAGCATTAAAATCTTTATAAATATGTCGGTTACCTGATCCAATGAATCGTGCTTGCAATGACGCTTCCCTGTGCCACTTATCCACCAACGCAACACTGTCACTATCCCTAAGTTCTTTATCTGTTTTTATAGTAGATGTTTCTAAGATCTTATATTCTGCAATCTTTTCAGCTGTGAATTCTTTAAGGTTTATCCCTTTAGCCGCCCAACTTGGTTTGACATTAAGATATTGTCCATCCTTACCATCTCTAGTTCTAACCTCTCCCCAGGTGCGGAGCAATTCCTTTAGATCATCAATATTTTTAACAACACCATTACTAATGGCTGTTTTAATGGCCTCACGTATCCCAGCCGGTGTTTGCTCTGCGAATTTATGGTTATGCTTATGTAATGGATTTAATCCATCCGCATGAGCATTTGCTCTCAATGAATCTTTCGGGCTTTTTAGCCCCATTTCAGCATTTATCTTTTCTTGAATAGCATCGAGATATTTTAGATTTGCTTTACCAAACCCAAGTGGATTTAAGTACCTACCGTCTACCAAATTGTGCATTGGTATTACAATATGTATGTGAGGTCTTCGTTCTTCATATGCACCAGTGGTAGCATTTATGTCGTGTGAAACTTTCGGAATATGTGCTTCAGAATACCAAACAAACTCATTATGGTCATAAGCTGCCATCAAATCATTTTTGAAACGATCCTGCACAGCCTGCATTATGTCCTGGTTAATTTGCCCAGGACCAACTGAAGTTCCATGTGTAAATTCTTCAGCAAATCCCAGCGTAATATGTAAATATTTAGAGGCATCTGCATCGAGTGTTTCCATGTTATCTATTACAGATCCCATAAGGTCGATATCACCATCCAAAGTGATACGTTCATCTATCAAGTCTCGATGATATTCACGCCCTTTTTTACGCCCCTCTTCCAGATACTCTTTTATACCTGAAGCGCCACTGGAAACTCTAACTAGCACGTTCCACCGCCTTCTTCAGAGCAGCCTCAATCGAAAGCAATTTATCCAACTCAACCCTCGCTCTCTCATAACTTAAATCGCCTCGCATTGCTAATTCATTTATATGTTTCGCAATTTGGTTAAGGTTATTACCTGCCTTATTAACCTGGAATACCAGCTGAGAAAGATCTGGGTGTGGTTTCTGCCTGGCAATAATTTTAGTCTTGTCTTGCAAAATCACATCATCAAGCCATGCTCTCGTCGAAAGACCCGCCCGCGCAGATCTCTCATGCAGCATGTCATGAGCTTTCGGACTTAAACGAAAGCAAGTCTGAATAGACTTAGGTTTATTTTCATCACTCAAAATCAACTCCTTGAGGCGTAGCCAAATCATTTAACCAGTTTCAAAGGTGGAACCTTTGGCACAGGCATTATACACATAGCGTAGCTATTGTGGATACATGCCCATCGTGCCTTTATTATTCAAGTTCTACGAATAATAAAGCCGCTTTTGTTTAGTTTTGCGCATTTATACACAGAAAATATACATATTACACCTACTTAATATACACAAAATATACACATTTAATACTTTAATATACACATTATTTACATTAAAGATACATATTCATATAAAATATGAATTGACGGTCTTATTAATTTATTGCAATATCTCAAAAGAGCAAAAATGGGAAACAAAACAATACAAGAGAAACTTAAAGAACTAGCTGAATCCGATCCAAGTAGATCAGCAGCAGCTAGACTGCGAGATATTATTGATGATGTTGATGCGGCAATTGCTTCTGGCGTAAAAATCTCTGTTATTAGAAAAACCTTGAGCGAATCCGGGCTTAATTTTACGGAAGCTAGTTTTATTGGAACCAGAGCTAGAATTAAAAAAAACAAAGGCGCAGCCATGAAGGCCGCGCCAAAAACAACAACAAAACCTTTAGATGAAAAAATAAATAAAGCATCAGATCAGACAAACATTGAAAAAAAATCAAATAAATTCGTTTTTAACAACAATCCAGATCCTAAAGATTTAATTTAAAGAGAGGCTATAAATGACTACAGATAAAAGTAATGACAACAGCGTTCACTTAACACTGCAAGGCAAAGGCGGAGTAGGTAAATCTTTTGTGACTTCTGTTTTAGCGCAATATCTTAAAAGTAAAAAATTACCTGTTGTATGCTTAGATACCGACCCTGTAAATAAAACATTCACAGCCGTAAAAGCATTAAACGTTACACCTATTGAAATCATTAAAAACACCAAGATTGATGAACTTCAATTTGATGTTTTAATGGAAAAATTGCTGCAAGAAAAATCTACTTTTGTTGTCGATAACGGCGCTTCTAGTTTTGTACCACTTTCTAGTTATCTTTTCGAAAATGATGCGCTATCCGCGCTAGAAGAAAGCGGCAAAAAAGTTTATATCCACTGCATAGTGACTGGTGGACAGGCCATTATTGACACAATTAATGGTATGAATGCTTTGGCTCAGGCAAGCTCATCACAAAACATCATCGTTTGGCTTAATGAATATTTTGGCGAAGTAAAAGTAGAAGGTAAAAACTTCGAGGAAACTAAA